>CAJHYV010000367.1_pt1 | contig 12907 bp, 14 predicted proteins | sample 9198851 | NCBI WGS metagenome assembly CAJHYV01 (sample SAMEA7708375, study PRJEB35096) | sediment metagenome | biome: marine neritic benthic zone biome [ENVO:01000025]; feature: sediment [ENVO:00002007]; material: shallow marine sediment [ENVO:03000034] sea grass bed [ENVO_01000059] ...
AACACGGATACCCGAGGTGCGAAGCTCGCCGTTGAAATGGGTTAGCAAGGGTACCGATCGCGATTATCCGCTTTGGATTATCGGCGGACTCTGTCGCTGCCGCTAATTCACGCCAGACTCTCTCATAGCAAGTGGACCACTTAAATCAGGCCGGTCGATTCGTAGCCCGGCGAACAGTGTGGCCTGACGGTGTTGTGGCGCTGGCGCCAACGTACGATCAGCACCTGCGCCTCCTGCACCGTTTGCGGCTCATCTCTTCCGCCTCATTCGGAGTTCGGATTAGCCAAACTCTCTCGATCAGCCTGGATCGGTTTTCGGGGCGCGCGTCAGGTCGACTTGGCCTTGGTCGGCGCGTTGACCACTCGCATACGCATGGGTTGAAAAACTAACCTGTTTTTAACGAAAAGGCCATAAAGCTATTGAATTGACGTTCCATTCTGGCTCTACCGCGCTCTCAAGAGAGGACTTCACCGATCATCCGGTCCGTTGGGTAACCCAAATGGAAATGCACAATTTACATGGAGAATTCCCGCCCTGGTCGGTGATGATTTCTGTGGACGTCCTGCTGCCTGTCCTTGTGGGTATCGGGACTATCATCGTGATCAAGAAGTGGAAAGCGCTGGAGAAAGCCCAGGCGACGTCCGGTGTTATCCTGATTCTCGTGGGAATTTGGGTAGGAATCTCTCTATACGTCGTCGACTTTTTTCTAATGTTAATTCTGCCTCACGTCATCGGTATGGCTGACGCCATGGAGGCCATGCATACGCTCCACACGCGCTTCAGCTGGTATATCAACTCGGTGTCGGCGGCGTTGGTCGTTGTAGGCCTGGTTGTTACGGTCCGGCGACTCTTGCGCCAACTCGAAGCCGTTGAGGTGACCAGCCGGGCGCACGAAGATAGTGAAGATTTGCTCGAATCAATCTTCCAGAACGTTCCTGTCGGTTTGTTGATCAAGGATGCAAACAACGTCGTTGAAAGGGCAAACAATGCATACCTGAATTGGTACGGCCTGAACCCGCTTGATTTGGTGGGGTCTCGATCCCACGAAATAGAGAACTTCCAACCGTCTCAAGATATTAAGGTTATGCAGGGGCAGGAACTGCAGGTATTGAAAACAGGTAAACCTCAAACACGGCAGGTGGAGCGACCGTTTGCCGATGGACACCGCCACAGCGTTAGGATCACTAAATTTCCGGTCCACGATCGGCACGGCAAGATAACGAAGGTGGGCTCGGTCAGCGTTGATCTCACGGAGCTGATCGAGGCCAAGCAGAAGGCCGAAGAGGCGCGCACCGACGCGGATTCGGCGAACCGTGCAAAATCGGTGTTCCTCGCCAATATGAGCCATGAACTGCGCACACCGCTGAATGCCATTATCGGGTTTTCCGAGACGATGCTAACGCAAATTTTTGGGCCGATTGGCTCGGAAAAATATAGCGATCACGTGAAGGCGATACACCAAAGCGGTCACCATCTCCTCGATCTCGTAAATGACATTCTCGACATGGCGAAGATTGAATCGATGGAATTCGACCTTACGCTTGAGACATTTAATCTCAGCGAAATCGTTGGCGGTTCATTTCAGATCGTCCAGCCCATCGCAGATCGAAATCAAGTCCAACTTGTCAAACAGTTGCCCGACGCACTCCCCGCGGTCACCGGGGATAAGCGGGCCTTGAGCCAAATTCTCCTGAATTTGATTTCGAATGCGGCGAAATTCACACCGGAAGGCGGCCCGGTGGTGGTGAGCGCAACGGCCTCGGGTGACGATCTGACCCTTTGCGTGCAGGATAATGGGATCGGTATCGCTGCGGATGAAATTAGCAATCTAACGAAACCATTCAACCAAGGGTCCCGAAAACGCGCGTATACCACTGGAGAAGGCACGGGCCTGGGGTTGTCGATCGTTGCCTCTTTGGTGCGACTGCATCACGGTGAGCTGGACATACAGAGCGAGCTCGGGAAGGGAACGCGCGTTAGCGTATTTCTGCCGGGCGTGTTGCGGAATGTTAAACGACTAGGTAGCGCGTGATTGCGTTACCCGTGTGGTTTCCGGGCTGGGTCAGGAGCAGTCGAAGACCGGGCTTCCGCAATAAGTCCGCGCTTGGTGTTGCAGTGGATTGGACTAGGCAATTGGCAGACATCGATGACCGAGTGCCTGCTTGGGGCTGCGGAGCCGTTGCAAATCTCGTCCTCTTGAACCGAGGCGGAACATCGGCTCATGATTCTTTCTACACGTAATAGGGGAAAATTACGGAACTGTGCAATGCGGCCAATCGGCGACACGAAACGCACTTTCTCCGCACCGCGACGGTGGACTCAACTGGCGGCTAACGTGCGCGGTGCTATTTGGATTTTGCTGAGCGCCCTGGTTTTCACTGCGATGACGGCTTTGATAAAAGTCGTAGGCAAGAGCATCGATGCCATTGAAATCGCGTTCTTTCGCAGCGCGTTTGGTGTCGCCGTTCTTCTTCCCTTTGTTCATCGCAAAGGGTGGAAAACAGTTCTGCATCCGAAGCGCCTGGACTTGCAGATTATCCGGGGACTCACGGGGTCCCTAGCCCTCATCACTGTGATTTATGCGTTGACGCGCATTCCGCTCGCCAGTGTCACCGGAATAGGCTTCTCTCGCACACTTTGGTTGATTCTGCTGGCCGCCATATTTCTCAAGGAAAAGCCGAATTGGCAGCGGGGAATGGCGACGGTAGCCGGTTTTGCCGGCGTATGGATCATCGTTCGTCCGTCGACCGAAATTGACCCGGGAACGGCTGCCGCTCTCCTGAACGCGGTGATGGTGGCGATAAACATTGTTCTCGTGAAACGCATGACAGCGCACGATGACTCGCTGACAATCTTATTCTGGGGAATGGCGATATCGGCAATTGTTGTTTCCGTGCCGACCGTTTTCATCTGGCGGACACCGGATAATTCGGAACTGTTACTGCTTGCGATCATTGGCGTCGGCCTAAGCGCAGGACATGCCTGCTTGGTGCACGGCCTGCGTGTGGGCGATGCGACAGCGGTAATGCCATTCGACTATTCGCGGCTGCTCTTCGCCGGTTTTGCAGGGGTAATGTTTTTTAACGAAACGCCATCCGTCGAGACGGTGTTCGGCGCCATCTTGATTGTTGCCGCTACCTTCTATATCGCCCGTCGAGAGGCTACCAAGGCAAGTGCCCCAAGCGGGGATTCCGTTTAAACGAGAAAACCCGTGGACCTTCCGGCCGCGTTTCACCTGGGAGATGCGCATCAGGCATGCGATACTCAGCTGGTCGACCGTATACCTGCTTTGGGCGGCAATGGCCATTTCGCGCAACCCCGCTGCACGTGATCACATGGATCGGGCATTCATACCGGTCGGCGACGGGCAAACTGTTTAACGACAACCCCGCCCGACCGCTGATCACCAACAGAGGTTTGCGAAGGAGGCGCGTCCGCATCGCGCGTCTCATTGGTGCACGACCAGGAGAGGGCCGTCAAAGTTCGCCGCCGGGGGCCTTATCGACCGGGCGCAGCAAGTGGAGCCCTTCGATCATCTGCCAAGCCAGCAGTGCCGGGATGCCGAGCGCCACCTCGCGAATGCGCTTGATGAGCGACAGGGCGAGCGCCACCTCGGGGGCCAAGCCGACCACTGCCCCCAGCAGAATGAGGCCGCCTTCCTGCACCCCAAGAGCACCGGGCATAAAAAAGGCTGCACTGCGCACCGCCTGAATTAGGCTTTCCAGCATCAGCGCATCGAGAAATGTGACCGGATGGCCCAGGAACCAGAGGGCGGCCCAAACCTCGAGCGTTCCGGCCAACCATCCTGCCAGGTGCCAAAAGGCGCAGCCCAGAAGTCGGCGTCGACGGCCATAGATGGCCTTGACCTCGGCCTCGAGACTCTGCGCATCGGGAGCGACGCTCGACCATCCCGCGCGCGAGGTTAGCGCAATCACCGCCCGTTCGAGCACAGCAAATACACTGAATTTCTGCACCACGAGAAAGCCCGCCAACACGGCGAGCAAAATACCGGCGCCGACCGTCGCCGCTTGCATCAAGACCTCGTTCGTCCCGCGCAAAACGAGCAAGGTGAGTCCCATGAGGGTGAAAAGAACCTGCGTGGCGATCACGGTTGTCAGGTCAACGATCACGCACGCCCCAGCCACAGCGCCGGATACCCCGACCTTTCGGTAGGCGAGCCAGGCGCGCAGAAACTCACCGCCGACCCTTGCCGTCGGCAGGAGGTTATTTACCGACTCGCCGATCCATCGCACCCAAAACAACTTCGTCCACGCGCTCAAGCTTCGCCGTTGCAGGAGTTGCCACCACGCCATCGTATCCGCCGTCATGGGCAGAAACTGAATCAGCACGATAAACAAAACGCCCCAACCCGCCACAACCGTGGCGCCCACCACCTCAGCGAGGCCCTGTTGGACGATGAGCAGGATCGCCGTCGCCAGCCCGACGAACCATAGGAGTACGCCGATAGACTTCCTCCTGCGTCGCCTCGTCGAGTCCTTATTCAAGCCTGCTCAATCCCCAACCCAAAGCCGCCGGCGAAACGTCATCGCCAACACGGCACAGAACACGGGCGCGCCAAGCGCGGCTAGGCCGAGCAACAGATTTTCAAACCCCAGCCAAATGAAGAACGGCACCAGCACCATAGCGTCGTCCGGATCGAAGCCGGCGGTCGATCTCAACTCGGCGGCGCGTTCCCCCTCCAAGACCTCAATGCGCAAGACCATGACCAGGACGGCCGCCACGGCGAGCCCTGCGACGACGCCCATCCCAAGCGCCCAAGCGCCGAAGAATTCGTCGCGCAGCCCGATCCCCAATCCGACGAAGGCAAGCGAATTGCAAAGCGCATCGCTTACCATGTCGAGCTTATGTCCAAAGGCGCTTTTCCGACCGGACAGCCGCGCCAGCTCTCCATCCATCCTATCGAGCAGGAAGGAGATCAGAAAGACCGCGGCGCCGAAATTGCGCCAGAAGTCATCCCCTTGCGAGAAGGCGACCACCGCCGATAGGCCGCCCAAAAGCCGCAGCCAGGTGATCTGGTTGGGCGTAACGGGACTGCGCACCAGTGGCCGGACCACCGGTCGTACCATACGATGCACCCAGGTATCGTGGCTCATGATGTGCCACCCTCCGGCCCGGAGGCCATCAAGTTCTCTTGCTTCGACATCTTCGCCAACCGTCCTAGACGCGAAAGGTGTAAGATTTGCCCGGGTCGCGCTCGATATCGGGGGGAAAGCTCTTTCGCTTGTCTGCGAAGTAGGTCACCCGGTGATCTCCATCGGCGGCGCGATTGTAGGTTACATAAAGTGTCCGCCGGGGCTCATCGGTCAGGTTGTCTTCCGAGCGATGCGGCGCATAACAATCGAAAAGTACGACGTCCCCGGGTTTCGTCGGCAAGGAGACGAAGCGCATGCGCGATGTCGATGCCTGGTCCAAGGGTTTCCACTCCTCGCCGATCAAGCCCCTGTCATGCCAGCCCGGCGCCATCTGCAGACAGCCGTTTTCTTCCGTCGATCGATCGATACTCACCAGCGCGGAGATGAAGTAGCCGGCGTATACGTGCCAGCCCGCCTGGGCGTCCTGATGCACCTTGAAGCCGGCTCCGCCCGGCATCTTGAAATTGATCTTATCCTTGAATAGTACGACTGGTTCTCCGAGGAGCTCGGAGACGGCGCGAATCAGTGGACTGTCCCGGTAGAGAGACCTGAAGCCCGCGTGGAATGGCGTCAGATCCTCGATACGCTGCAAAATCCTCCGGTTCTCCCCAGACACCGAATCCTCATGGTAGACCATGTGTCTGCCCGGCTCCGCCGGCCAAGCGGCAACCTCGTCGGTCCAGGCAACGATCTGGCGAATCTCGGAAGCGGAAAAGAACCCCGGCAAGTACAGATAACCGTTACGCCAAAAGGTTTCGACTTGCTGCGCGTCGAGTACGGAAGGCATTAGCATTCAGGCACCTCTTGAATTCAAATACGGCCAACAGTCGGCCGTTTCAAGGATGCGTTAGCCTGCTCGTCGCTATCCAGCAGCCGTTTGCGGCCCGGCGTCCCATTAGTGGCGAATTTTCGGAAAGACCTCATCCCTTGCCCGATCGAGGTCTTGCATCGTGTCCACCTCCGTCCAAGGCAGGGACGGGCAGTGGCACACGCGAAACTCGTGTCCCGCTTGTGCGAGAGCAAAGATCAGCTCCTCATAGTGACCATCTGCGCGCCCTGCCTTAAAAAGATTCTCCGCCTGCTCGCGATAGGCACGACAGAAAACGCTCGACAATCGTGCGATCCCCGCGTGTTCGCCGACGCTGCGCGCGCGAAGCAGCGGCGCCGCATCTTTTCCGAGATAGGCAAGCTGGTCGTCCGTCCCGCGGCAAACGAAAACCTCGTCGCCGGAGCCGCTCGCGTCGGTGACCATGATTGTATCGCCCCGTCGCAATGGCCCGTCACGATCGTGGACTCGCTCACGCCAACAAGGGGTAGGGTGTCGAGTGAGTACTCGATAAGGGCCCGTCCCCCGAACTCCAACAGGCACTTGGGCGAAGCCACACCAGCCGGTCCCAGCCGTCGTGCAAGACCTGCGGCTAGAATCACTGCTTGCATTGGCTTCTCCGCGACATACTCTGTCCGTCTTCATATCCAAGCTGGTCTAAATGCATAAAGATCCCCGGTACAATACTGCAAAATAGACCTAAACCTAGATATTCAGAATCGCACCTATCGCTGACCACAAACAGTAGTAAATTCGGCCGCAGAGACGATTCACTCGACATTCCCGGATGACCGCCGGTTTCGACCACGAACGTAGCCATTCGGCGCGTCGAAGGCAAAGTTGAAGGCGATGCGGGTGGGCAGAGCTCACCGCTTGTCGCCAGCGGTGGCGCCGAGGGTGAATTCCCAGTGCTGATGGCCGTTCCCCCGTTATTGGGGTGCACTTCTCCCGTGGCTTTCCTCTAGGCGATGGTCACGTTGGTCAAGCCGGTACCGGCGGCGGCGCACGCAGCCGCGCGATCCGTGCCAGTATTTACCCGAATATCCGTCCCGACACCGCGGCCTCGGTCATCCGGAAAATCCGGGTTAAACACCGAACCCGTAACCGAATGTTATCTTCCGGGCGCAAAGCGGAATTGAGGACGCAGAATCCTAAAGTCTATCGCCAACCAACGGGCAACATCGCTGATCCGGCATGGCGCACGAAATGCGCTGATCGCCAATGCAGCAGTCATACTGCCGTTTAAATTCCTGCGTATTTGCGAAGCGATGAGTTAGTGTGTCAGAATTGTTTCTTAAAATTCTTGGGAGGAGGCAGTGGACGTACAGATATATTCGGCTTCCGGGAAAGAGTTCATCGAAATCACACGATATCCGATCGAGCTCGTTCAGCAGGTAGAGCAAAATACCGATATTGGTAATCTCTACACCAAATGGAGGAAGCTCGGTTCGCCGCCTCACAAGAACAAGTTCCAACCGCGCGGCATCAATACGGGCTGTTTCCTGGTTTCCAAGGAATTTCCGATAGACTACGTCTATACATCGACAGGTGTATCGCTCGAGATACTCCCGCTGCGCGAAATGGAGAGCGAGCTCGTACAGAGGCAGGCCATGGACGACTTGTTGCTGGTCAAGGAAACTTGTGAACCGCTCTATCAACAAGTGATTCACCGGATGGCGCGGTTCGAATTGTGCTTTCGGCGAATCCTGCTTCCAGTGATCAATGACAATGGACAGGTCGACACGATATACACCGCCACGCGGCAGTTCGGTGCGGTCGAGCCAGAATTCTTCGAGTTGGAAATGGCATGACCTTGCGCGCTTTTACGATGACACAAATGGGCGAACAGGGTTGGCAAAAGCGCCAACAGATGCCCGTCGATAAGTTGCTTGAAATCGAGCAAATCGGCGAAAAATTGTGCCGTTCCACGAGCGTAATCCAAAAAGCATTCGGTTACTGGCAGCAAGAGAATCGCAACGGTCTAACCAGCCTCGAAGACTTCAAATCGGCTCCGGTCGACGACGGAGCATTTTTGCTGATCGATGTCACGCCGGAAAGTCCGTATCACTACCGGTTCTCGGTTAAGCGTGATGTCTATTTTCGATGGATGGAGGAAAAAAGGTTAGCCGAATTCCCATATCCGGACATCATCAGATTCTGCGGCAGTGAATACTATTCCTGCAAGACCGCAGGAGAACCGTTTGGCCACCATATCTCGCACGATTTGAAGGGATTCAAGCGCGAATATTTGCGGCTGTTACTTCCCTTAACGGATCGGTCGGGCCGTGTATCCGCCTTGGCGTGTGTGTCGCGGCATCTTGATTCGCCAACTCCCGCCGGATCGTTTCCATCCACTCCGCGTGGCTAGACCAGGACACTTGCACATCGTCCGCCTGGGGTTTGCGAGGCAATCCGCCCTTGATGAAGGGTTTGACGTGTGCGAAATCAAATCCGGTTAACGCCAAGGCTTTGCGACGTGCGGTGTTCATCTGCATTCCACAGAGATAATCCGCCCTGAAATGCCGCAGGGCGATCGTTCGCGAGGCACGGTTGAAGATCAACAGCCCCGACCCGCGCCAGTCCGGACGGATGTATGTCCCACCGCCAAAAACGATCCGCCCCGACAAACGAACGGTATCGGCCTCATTGATGCCAAGCGGTTTGGCGTCGAGGTTAGGCGCCAGATTTTCGAAGAGTGTTTGCGCCATGCACTCTTGAACGAAGTCATCGGTGACAACCAGCCTTTGAGCGTGACACGCAACGATGTCACCGGTAGGCGCGTGCCTTACATAAATCCAGTAACTGTTGCCAGGGTGCAGGTAGCACCTGCGAGGGTCATGACTGGTCGGGACGCCGTGGGTTTCTTCCTGTCGGCTGAGGTAGTCCACGAAGGCGTGCAGATCATGGTCCGCATGCAACGTTAGCTCGAGTTCACCGAGGCGCGTTTTCGCCAGGTCGATATGAGACTGAATATCGCAGAAATCTTGTTTGGTTAACCGCATAATGTTTCTCCGGCGCGAATTTTCCGTCTTGAGACCGGACTAGCGCTGGATTATCGGGCTACGTGGTTAACAAACGGCTAAGGTTGAAGGGCTCTTTTTAGGCTTACTATCGCCGTTTTCCGGGACGGCCCAGCCTCACGACCGGGTCGAGCACCATCGATGTCAGGAATCGATGATCCCGGCCCAATTGCGGACATCGCAATGTCGGTTTCGCCCGGCGGATGGCATCGGCGGGGGAATTGTTCGTAACGGGTCTGCTGGATCCGTCGTGCTAGGTCTTGGGCGAGGGTCATGCAGGGCTGGCTGCGGTACGGCCTCGAATCAGGTCGGCGCCCTTTTCTGCAATGGCTATCGTGGCGGCGAATGTGTTGGCAGACGGCAGCATCGGCATTATCGAGGCGTCGATAACACGCAGGTTTTGCACGCCGTGAACCCGCAGCGCGTCATCCACGACGGATCGTTCGTCGGCCGCCGGTCCCATGCGGCAAGTGCCGACCAGGTGATACCCCGTGTTGCCGCGCCGGCGCGCAAAATCAAGTAGCTCGTCGTCGGTGCTTACGCTGGATCCGGGCAGCGTTTCGGTGTCGAAATACGGGGCGAGCTCGGGACGGTTCAGCAACGCGCGCGCGAGCCGAAGTCCGGCCAGGGTGATCCGCTGATCCGCCTCGGCGGCAAGGTAGTTGGGTTGAACGACGGGCGCATCGGCGGGATTGCGCGAGGTGGCGCGTACATAGCCGGAACTCTCCGGCCGCGGCTGGGCTGCACCGCAGGTCATGCCCGGGTGATCGTCGAGGACATAGACGCGCCCGTCCCTATAGCTGCCGGGCGTGAACAGGATCCGCAGATCGCTGTCGTCAAGGTCCGGATGGGATTTTCCGTGCACAAACGCGATGGTGGGACAGATCGCCAGCACGCTGGGTTTACCGGTCGCCCATTTCGCGATCTCGAGGGGAAGGCGGGGCCAGCGGGCGTATTCGTTTATCGTGCGCACGTTTCGGGCGCGCGCCGTCATCCGCACCGAGTAGTGGTCGCGCAGGTTTTCGCCGACCCCCATCAGGTCGGCGCGGATGGGCACCCCAAGGTCGTTCAACAGCGGTGCGGGTCCGATCCCCGAGATCTGCAACAGCTTCGGCGAGTTGACAGCGCCCGCGCTTACAATGACTTCGCGTCGTGCATAAACCCTGTGTTCGCCGCCGGTCTTGTCCCGATAGCGCACGCCCGTTGCCTTGCGGCCCTCCATGACAATTTCGATAACCTGGGCGCCGGTGCGCAATGACGTCGACTGTCGCCGCAACGCCGGCCGCAGGAACGCCTTCGCTGAACTGACCCGCTTGCCTTCGTGGATGTAGCGCTGAAAATATCCGGCGCCGAACTGATGGCCCGCATTGTAGTCCGGATTTCGGGGAATCCCCATGCCCTCGGCGGCGTCGAGGAAGGCCTCGGCAAGCGGGTTGATCCAGTCGAGGTCGGTAATCGGCAGTTCCCCGGTTCGCCCGCGGAATCGGTCGTCGCCGGGACCCAGGCGCCGTTCGGACCGCTTGAAGTACGGGAGCAGGTCGTCGAACCCCCAACCGCGATTGCCCATCTGCGCCCAGGTATCGAAATCCGCCGACTGTCCACGATTATAGACCATGCCGTTGATCGAGCTCGATCCGCCCAGAACCTTGCCTTGGGGAACCGCAACCGAGCGACCGTCGAGCGCCGCCGAAGGCTCGGTCGCGAACGGCCAGACAAAGCGGTCGCCGTAGAGCGTCTTCACAAATCCGGCTGGAATGGCAATGAACGGGTTCCGGTCTTTACCGCCGGCTTCCAGCACGCACACGCTCATGGCTCCGTCTTCCGTCAGCCGATTGGTCAGCACACAGCCCGCCGCGCCGGCGCCGACCACCACGTAGTCGAATGTTTCCATCCCGGATGTCCTCTACCAAAGCATGACGCATTCAACGGATGCGGGGCTCAGGCTCGCCAACGTCCTGCGATGTCGGCTGAGGGGCCATCGGTTCCGCGGCATCAGAACTGGTTCACGACACCGCCGTTGACCTGCAGCATCTGTCCGTTGATGAAGCCGCCTTGCTCCGAAACCAGCAGGTCGACCATCGCGGCGATGTCGTCGGCTGTTCCCAGCCGGCCCACGGGATTGGCCTCGAGCAGCGCCTGGAAGCGCGGTGTGGAGGTGTCCGTCGATTCGTCCGGAATGGTACCCGGAGAAATGATGTTGGTGGTGACGCCCTGGCGCCCGAACTCTTTCGACAGGGACTTGGTCATGCCCCAGAGCGCGTGTTTCGAAACGCTGACCGCCGATTTGCCCGCATAGCCCTGCTGCGCGTTCATGCCGGTGAAGTTGATGACGCGGCCCCAACCCTTGGCGAGCATGCCGGGAATGCAGGCGCGGGCGAGGTGGAACGCGGAATTGAAATTGATGTCGATGATCTTGCCCCATTCTTCCTCGGAAATCGTGAGGAAGTCGCCATCGGTGCGGATCGCCGCGTTGTTGACCAGCACATCGACGCTGCCGAATTTGTCGATGGCGGATTTTGCCATCGCGAGCACCTTGTCGCGCTCGCCGATGTCGCACATCTCGATCATCGCCTCCGCGCCGAGTTCGCTGATCTTCGCGGCCACTTTTTCGCAGGCCGCCCGGTCGCGTGAGCCGTTGAGGACGATGTTGTAGCCGGCATTTGCAAGGTGCAGCGCGATGGCTCTGCCGATATTCCTGCCCGATCCGGTGATGAGGGCGGTCCGATTTTCTTGAGCCATGAGAGATTCCTTCCAAGGAATTGGTTTTGAAATTTTGATTGCCGATCCGCTCATAGCCGAGAAGTGCCGTCAGGGACAGTCGGAAGAGGACGGATTTACCCGGCGGTCTGGACTCAGAGAGCCTGTTCGAGCATTTCACCGATCATTACCACTTCATCGCGCTGGTTCTTGGATTCGATCTCGAAGCGAATGCGCTTGCGGGCATCGATCTTCTCGACGAGGCGCACGGTGGTGGTGATCGTGTCGCCGGCGACCACGGGGCGGATATATTTCGACGACGTGGACAGGAGCGCGGTGCGGATCTTCCAGCGCTCGCAGAACTGGACCAGCGGCCGCGACATCAGTGCGGTCGTCATGACGCCATGGGCGATCCGGTCGGGGAAGGGGGTATTGGCGCGCGCCCAGTCGCCGTCCATGTGGATCGGATTGAAACTCTGGATCGCGCCGGCAAATGCGTCGATCGCCGCGCCGTCGATAAGCTGCGAACTCGATTCCGTCGCACCGACGGGAAGCTCGTCATAGGTTCCGGTCCAGTCTTCGGTCGCCATACGTGATCAAACCACCTTGTCGCGCTTCGGATTGAGCCGGACATAGGAATTGGTCTCGGGCATGAGCAAGGCATTCGTGGAATCCGCGATAAATTCGCCGCCGAACTTCACGCGAATGCGTTTCGGGGACGGCTCCATGTCAACCCGATAGGCGGGAGACGCGGCAAAGCCCGGCGCCGGGCCGCTCGATTTCGGTTGCTTGTCCATTTGGTCCGCTCCTTTCGCCTGGCGCATGCTACGCGACGCGTTTCGGATCGCCAGAGGGGTCAACGCTAACATGGCCGTCAAACCCGCCTCAATCGCAATAGCTCGCAACGGCAAGGCGGTTCAGGCCCGCTACTCGCCATCGCCAGACTCGCTCGTAGCAGGTCGGCCGCTTAAATCCGGCCATTCGTCAACACCAGCTGCTCAGGCCCGAATACCAAGACGGTCCGCCGGAAATTTGATCAAAGTGTCTAACGCGGACATTCTAGTGTTCCGTATCACGCTATTCCCGGAGCGCGGTGGGCGCACGGGCGCGAACGGAAATTCAACAGGAGGCAATGCAAATGAGAGAGATCTGTCGCGGGCTCAAATTCCCGGAAGGGCCGATCGCCATGAACGACGGCTCGGTTGTGCTGG
>CAJHYV010000525.1_pt1 | contig 12811 bp, 10 predicted proteins | sample 9198851 | NCBI WGS metagenome assembly CAJHYV01 (sample SAMEA7708375, study PRJEB35096) | sediment metagenome | biome: marine neritic benthic zone biome [ENVO:01000025]; feature: sediment [ENVO:00002007]; material: shallow marine sediment [ENVO:03000034] sea grass bed [ENVO_01000059] ...
CAGATCGGCGCCAGGGTGCAGTTCTCCAGGACCGTAAGATGGGGAAAGAGGTTGAAAGATTGGAAGACCATGCCGACTTCGCTGCGAATCGCATCCAGATTCTTGAGATCTCCGGTCAATTCGATTCCGTCGACCACGATATTGCCCTGTTGATGCTGTTCGAGCCGGTTGATACAGCGGATCAATGTGGATTTTCCCGAACCGGATGGGCCGCAAATTACGATTCGCTCGCCCTCGAAGACTTCGAGGTTGATGTCTTTGAGGACGTGGAACTCACCGAACCATTTGTGCATGCTGCGGATGCCGATGACGGTGCGGCTCGTATCGCGGGACAGGTTCAGCGTTTCCGTATTGGGTTCTGGCGCCATCGGTGTTCCCTATCGGTATTCGGTGTTAAGCCGCCGCTCAAGCCATAGCGAGTAGCGCGACATGGCGAAGCAACTGATGAAGAAGAACAGGGCCACGAACAAATAGGTCTCAATGGCCAGTCCGTTCCACTTGGTATCGGCGAGTGCCGCCCGGCCGATACCGAGCGGGTCGAGCAGTCCGATGACCACGACCAGGGTGGTGTCCTTGTAGAGGCCGATGAACGTGTTCACGATGCCCGGAATGGAAATCTTGAGTGCCTGGGGCAGGGTAATCAGGCGCGTCGTCTTCCAGTAGTTCAGGCCGAGCGCGGACGCCGCTTCGTACTGGCCGCGCGGAATCGCCTGGATGCCGCCCCGGATCACCTCGGCGATATAGGCCGAGGAGAACAGCGTCACCATGATCAACACGCGAACAAGCAGGTTGAAGCTGGTGCCGGGCGGCAGGAAGTAATTCAGCATGGTCGATGCGACGAACAGCAGCGTGATCAGCGGGACGCCGCGAAGAAACTCGATGAAGGAAACGCAGATCACCCGCACCGCCAGCAGCTTGCTCTGCCTGCCGAGAGCCAGCAGGATGCCGATCGGCAGCGATGCCACGATGCCGGTAACCCCGACGATCACGGTAAGCATGAAGCCGCCATACGCGCTCGTTTCCACCACGGGCAAACCGGGCAATCCGCCGTAGATCAGCAGAAAGGCGATCAGCGGATAGGCCAGGGAGAACCAGATCAGGTGCCGGCGCCAGGGTATCCGGTCGTACAGCAACGGCGCCAAGGCCGCGAACATCAGCACGAAGGCCAATGCAGGACGCCAGCGCTCGGCCTCCGGATAAAATCCATAGACGAATTGCCCGATCCGTCGCGTGATCACCGCCCAGCAGGCGCCCTGTCCCACTTCCCGGCATTCCGTGCGGCTGTTGGCGTCGATCACCGCATCCCCGATGAACCAGCTCCAGCTCGCATCGATGAAGGAATAGATAAGCCATAGGCTGAGCAGCGTCAGCGCCGTGTTGACCGGTGACGAAAACAGGTTTCGCCGCAACCAGCCAATGACGCCGACCGTGCCGCTCGGCGGCGGCAGGTCGGGATGCTGTCCCGGCGGGTATGTCGGTTGTTCCGGTGCCATCTATCGCTCCACGAACTTGATGCGCTGGTTGTACCAATTCATGAAGGCGGCGATCAGCAACGACAGCGTGAGGTATATCAGCATGACGAGGATCATCGATTCCATCTCGCGGCCGGTCTGGTTCAGAGTAATGCCGCCCAGCGTCGCGACCAGATCCATGTAGCCGATGGCGATTGCGAGCGAGGAATTCTTGGTCAGGTTCAAATATTGCGATGTCAGCGGCGGGACGATGACGCGCAGCGCCTGCGGCAGGATGACCAGTGACATCACCCTGCCGGGCCGCAGGCCCAGGGATTCGGAGGCTTCGCGCTGACCCTTGTGGACCGCGGAAATACCGCCACGCACGATCTCCGCGATGAAGGCCGATGTGTAGATGCTGAGCGCAAAGGTCAGCGCCACCAATTCGGGCAACAGGTAGAGACCGCCCTGGAAGTTGAATCCCTTGAATGCCGGATATTCGAACGACAAGGGCGCGCCGGTGAGGGCGAACGCGGCGAGTGGCAGTCCCGTCAGAATGGCCAGGGAAATCCAGCCCACGGGAAATTGCTGGCCGGTTTCGGCTTGCCGCTGTTTGGCCCACCGCCTGAGCGCGATGATGCCGGCGATCGCCGCCGCCAAGGCCAACACGGTGAACCAGAACGTGTCTTCGAACACCGGTCGTGGGACGTAGAATCCCCGATTGCTGAGAAAGGCGCCATCGCCGATGGCGAGCGCCTGGCGCGGATGCGGGAGCGTATTGATGATGATCCCGTGCCACAACAGGATATGCAGCAACACCGGCACGTTGCGGGTAAATTCGATGTACCAATAGGCTATCCGCGAGGCCAGCCAATTATTGGACAGGCGCAAAACGCCGAGCACGAACCCGAAAATGGTCGCCAGAACGATACCGATCGCCGCGACCACGCCCGTATTGATCAGGCCCACGAATGCGGCGCGCAGATGGGTGTCGGCATTGTTATAGGGGATCAGCGTCTGGTTGATGTCGTAGCCCGCGGGCAATTCCCACAGGAAGGAAAATCCAAAGGACTTGTTGAGGCTGGTGAAGTTGGCGACCACATTGCCAACCAGCCAGAAGACGCAGGCGAAAAATGTGAGGATGACGCCGATTTGTATGGCGATACCGCGCAGGCGCTCGTCGCGCCAGATGGCCGCGACGCCGGTCGCGGCGTCGGCTGTGTCTGCGGGACTCGTCATGATCCGCTATGCATGGTTAGCCAAAAGGAAGAACGCCCCGCCTGTTGTGCCGGCGGGGCGTTCTAATTTCCTAGCGGAACGGCGGTGAATACATCAGGCCGCCGTTGCTCCACAGCGCGTTGACGCCGCGGGCAATTCCGAGTGCGGTTTTGGGGCCGAGATTGCGCTCGAACACCTCGCCGTAATTGCCGACCTGGCTGATCACGAAGAGCGCCCAGTCTTTCGATAGGCCGAGTGCTTCGCGACCCTGGAGTGGCTCCCTGCCGAGCAGGCGGTTGATTTCCGGATTTTTCGAACCTTTCGCCGCTATATCTTTCGCATTCTTGGAATTGATACCCAACTCTTCGGCGGTGATCATGGCGAACAGGGTCCAGCGCACGATGTCCGCCCACTGGTCGTCACCCTGCCGTACTGCGGGACCGAGCGGTTCCTTGGAAATGATTTCAGGCAGGACCAGATGATCGCCGGGCTTGTCGAAGGCGGCCTTGGTGGCTGAAAGGCCGGACGCGTCCGTGGTGTAGACGTCGCAACGGCCGGAAAGGTAGTTCTCCCGCGCTTCGGCGTTGGTTTCGATCGGCACCGGATTGTATTTCATGCCGCTGGATTTAAAGAAATCGGCGAGGTTGAGCTCGGTGGTCGTGCCGGTCTGGATGCAGACCGAGGCGCCGCCCAGGCCCTTGGCGGATTTCACGCCCAGCTTCTTCGGGATCATGAAGCCCTGGCCGTCATAATAGCTGGTGCCGATGAAGGTCAGCTGCAGGTCGTTGTCGCGGCTGAAGGTCCAGGTCGTGTTGCGGGACAACACATCCCCTTCGCCGGAACGCAACTTGGTGAAACGGGTCTTGCCCGTAGCGGTAACGAATCCCACCTTGTTCGCGTCGCCTAGTGTGGCAGCGGCAACGGCGCGGCAGAAATCCACGTCGAAACCGGTCCACCGGCCTTTGTCGTCGGGTGCGGCGAAGCCCGGAAGGCCGGTATTGATGATGCAATTCATTTTGCCCTTGGCCCGCACGTCGTCGAGCGTGGCGGCCTGGGCCGATGTCGCGTAAACCGCGCCGAGAATGGCGGCGGTGGCGAAGGATGCTAATTTCACTTTTTCTCTCCCAGCATGTGGCGAATTTTTGTTGTGTGAGTCGCAGCCTGCTAAAACCCTCCCTAATTTGAGCCTCCTTTGCAAGCGAAGTTACCGATTGTTTTTATCGGTGCGGCAGGACGCCCGATTGCCGCCGAGCGGCCAATTGTCAGTGTTGTCCCCCGAGGCGGCGTTGCACCGCGAGGCTCGACAATACGACGACGACCAATCCCCAGTATAAAATATTGGCTTCGGTGAATTCGAGCAGCGCGCCGGTCACAAGCGGGCCCATTGCCGCACCGAAATCGCGCCAGGTCTGCATCACCGCCAACCGGTACATCGTCGTGTTCGACGGCGTGCGCTGAGCCACGGTTGCCGGTCCGACAGCGGCGATGGCCGCCCGGGCGGTGATGACGAGGGCCGATCCCGCATAGGGCAGATCGACCGCTAGCAGCGCAAACCCGCCGGCCAGGAGAATCGTCGCCAAAAACAAGACCCGTCCGGTCCCGACTCGGTCGCCGATGGCGCCTGCAACCGGCGACAGCATGATGTCGCCGATGCGTCGCAGCGCCAGAATCAAGCCCGCCGCGACCATTGCGGTGTCGGCCGATGCCGTCTTTGTCAGCACCAGGGCGATCGTCATCACAAAGACACCGTCAACGGCGAATCCAATCGCAAAGAAAAACAGATCCAGCGGAATGGGCCGGGGCAGCCAAATCGTTTTCTTCGGTTCGGGCCGTGCCGCTTCGGCCGGCAGCAGAAAGGCGAGCGGCAGCGCGACAAGCGAAATCACGCCCAAAATCAGAAAAATATCCCGCGGCCCGAAAACACCCGCAAGCCAGGCGCCGACACTCAACGAGAGAGCGGGGCCGATTTGTTGGATCGAACGGCTTACGCCGACCCGGCTGCCCGCGCGGCTCTTATCGGCAACCGCATAGGACAAGGCCGCGAGGCTCAGTCCGGCGAAAGAGAGGCCCCAGAGGATACGGGCGGCAAGCAGCAGCGGGCCGCCGTCGACCCCCCACAGCATCAACGTCGAAACGGCGGCCGCGCCGGCGCCCAATATGGTCAGGCTTTTCGGGCCTACCGTCTCTCCGAACGACGCGATGGCGCCATATAGCACCATGCGGGTCAGACGGTTCGCGGCAAGCAAGACTCCGACCCAAACCAGTCCGATACCGAACGCGGCGGCGTTAACCGGCAGGACGACATAGAGCAGCGTATCGCCAAGAAGGGCCAGCGACAGGACGGCGGCGGAGACCGAGACCGGCCCCCATTTACCCACGGCATCGGTATTCATGCGGTTGCGGGAATGGGAGGGACCGTGCCGCGCATCACCTTAGGTCTCATTCCTCGGCCAGCGTAACCGTCGCCTTCGCGGCGGGACCGGCCTGCACGTCGCATTCGACCGTGCCGTCGTCGGCAAGCTCGATGTTTACGACGTCGCTAGGGCAGACCGGGTTGATCCATTTGACGTAGATTTCACCCTTGGTGAACCAATCCTTGCCGAATTTGCGTGCGCCCAGCTCGGCGATATGCCCCATGGTCATCATGCCGTGGTTCAAGGTGCCGCGGAAGCCGCGCTTGACCGCATAGTCATGATCGTAATGGATGATGTCGTTATCGCCATTGATGCGGCCGTACCGGTCGATCATCTCTTGCGTCGTTTCGATGCTGCGTTTGATGGTCATCGTTTTTCGAACCTCGCGAGCGGGACATAGACGGTGTTTTGCGCGGTGGCGAGCAGGGTGCCGTCGGTGCGCGTGAAGCGGGCGGTCCAGCGCACGAAATGCTTGCCGCGGCGTTCGTATTTTTCGGCGACCTCGCCGTTGCCGCAGATCTCGGTGTCCTCGTCGGCCCAGATCGGATGGTGAAACCGCAGCCGCACATCGGTCAGGATCAACCCCTGAATGGGCGGGTATCTGCGATAGAGGATTGCCAGCAAGTAGACCGCCAGCACGTTGGGTGGTGCGGCCTGCCGGCCATCCAGTTGATAGGTTTCGGCGTCGCCGTCTATCGCTTCCAGGTACTCCTGCGCGATATCCGGAGTGACGGTGAACACCATGTCGGGTAATGCCGCGTCGACCTCGTAGTCTTCGAAGGGCGTGCCGGGCGATTCGTCCTCGCGCGGTTTCAGCTCGATTGGTCTTGTCATGGGCCAGGATGACTTGCAATTGTTGTTGTGTGGCAGCCTAAGTCGGATCGATGGGTAATTCCAGCAGTGGGTCGGCAAAATGTTTGAGGGATTTGAAAGAGAACGCATCACGACGAGCGGGGCCGAAATAAACTTGGTCCATGGTGGCGCTGGTCCGCCGCTGTTGTGCTTGCATGGATATCCGCAATGCCATGTCATGTGGCACAAAATCGCGCCGGCGCTTGCCGAGAATTTCACGGTCGTCATCCCCGATCTGCGGGGCTATGGCGATTCGTCGAAACCGCCCGCCGGCGACGATCATACCGGGTATTCCAAACGCGCAATGGCCCAGGATCAGGTCGAGGTGATGGCGGCGCTGGGCCACGAACGATTTTTCCTTGCCGGGCACGATCGCGGCGGGCGCGTCGCATACCGCATGGCCTTCGATCATCCGGACCGGATCTCGAAGCTGGCCATACTTGACGTGTTGCCGACCTGGGAACGGTTCGAGCGGGTGAACAAGGAGATCGCCTACGACGCCTACCACTGGTTCTTCCTGCCGCAGCCTGGCGGCTTGCCCGAGACGCTGATCGGCGCGAACCCGGAATTCTATCTTCGCGATGTGTTTCAGCGTTGGGGCGGCGATACGGACTATGTGACGCCGGAAGCCTTCGCCGAATATCTGCGGTGTTTCAGCGATCCGGAAACCATTCGCGCCAGTTGTGCCGACTACCGGGCGGGTTATCACGTCGATCATCTGCACGACGCCGCGGATCGGGAGCGGGGCCACAAAATCCACTGTCCGGTGCACGTGCTGTGGGGATCGGGCGGCATGGATCACAAGAAAATACTGCTGGAGATCTGGCAGGATTGGGCCGAGACGGTATCCGGCGCACCGATTGCGTGCGGTCATTTTCTGCCGGAAGAAGCGCCGCAGGATACGCTTGCCGAACTCGTGGCATTCTTTTCCAGCTAAATCGGGCCGGCGAGGGCTATGCGGCGGGCGCCTGCAAACGCTGTTCGCCCAGAAGTTGCGGCGTTTCGCGTTTGAAAAGCACCACGAGTTCGTCCATGACGGCGCGCACGCTCGGCACACGGCGCAAATCCGGATGGACGATCAGGTGTTGCGTTGCCATCAATTCGTCGAGCGGCGGCGAAAGGCGGATCAGGTTTGCCTCCCGATCGCCGGCAAAGCAGGGAAGAACGCCCAGTCCCACGCCCTTGCGCACCGCCTCATGCAGAACCAGCCCGTTGTTGACGCGTACCGACGGTACCGCGCCATCGAGCATGCGGAGCAGCCAATTTTGACTTGCGAAATAGGCGTGCTCTTCGTCGAAGCCGACCCAATCGCAGCCGGCGTAGCGCGCTTCCGTCCGCGCGGCGGGGTTGCTTTCGACGAATCCGGCCGCTCCGTACACCGCGTAGGCGACGTGACCGAGTTTGCGCGCGATCAGCCCGGTGTTTTCCGGCAGGCATTCCCGCAGAACGATATCCGCCTCCCGCTTGGACAGGTTGGCATTTTGATGTGCTACGGCGAGTTCAATTTCGATTTCCGGCAATTGGGTACGCAGGTCGCCGATATGATCCGTCAAAAATTGCGCCATGATTTCGAATATCGACAGGCGCACGGTTCCGCTGACCCGATCGGCGAGCGTCGCCTGCCGCCGTTGCAGCGCGTCCGCCGTCCGCTCCATCTCTTCCGCCAGCGGCAGCAGCTCGGCGCCAGCCGTTGTCGGCACGAACCCGTCGGGCAGTCGATCGAACAGGCGCGCCGACAGGGACTGTTCAAGGGTGCGCAGCCGCCGCCCGACAGTCGGCTGGGTCACTTTGAGAACGCGTGCCGCCGCGGACAGATTGCCTTTCCGGGCAATCGCGAGGAACACGCGCATGTCATCCCAATTCATCGTCATGGAGTCTTCCTGTCGCGAAGACGGCGACAAATATCACCTAACATATATGTTTAGAGGTTATGCGATTTTGATAAGAGCACAACAGAAATATTCAGGCTATCTCTAAATCCAGACAATGGATTTCAACTGCGACAACTGGTGTTAGGATCGCTGCGCCATGTATTTCGACACAAAACTCTGGCAATTCACCGAGGGCGTCCGCCTGCGCATCGTGGGCGCGGTTTTGTTGGGCGTCGCGGCCGCAGTGGTCGGTATTGCCCGGCTGGCATTGCTGGGCTGGTTGCTGGCCCGCGTGTTCCAGGGCGCGTCCTTCGACTCCCTGATCTGGCCGTTTGCCGGCGTGGCGGGCGTGATGGTCGTGCGCGGCGTGTTGGAATACGCGCGCACCATGGTCGCACATCGAACCGCCGCCATCGTCCAGTTGCATATCCGGGAAAAATTATACGACAAGATGGTCGCGCTCGGGCCCGCCTATCTCGGGCTGGAGCGCACCGGTGCGGTGATTTCCTCGATGGTCGACGGGGTCGAGCAGCTCGAAACCTATTTCGGTCAATACCTGCCGCAACTGTTTGTCGCCCTGGTAACGCCGATCGGAATCTTCGCCTTCGTGTCCTATCTCGATTGGCCGGTGGCGGCGATGCTGACCGGGTTTGCGCTGTTCACGCTGATCGCGCCGCAGGCGTTTCATCGGTGGGACCGGCAAAACAGCATGCGGCGATCGCGCTCCTACAAGGCGTTTGCCTCGGAATTTCTGGATGCGGTGCAGGGCTTGGCGACCCTGAAGGCATTTGGACAAAGCACCGCCCGGGCCAAGCTGCTGGCGGAAAAGGCGCATGATCTGTTCCGCAGCACAATGTGGGTGTTGGCGACCAATGCGCTGGCCCGCGGCATCACCGATGTGGGCATCGCCGTCGGCGCGGCGGCGACGCTGGCGCTTGGCGCCTGGCGGGTGTCCGAAGGCGACATGAGCCTCGCCGCATTGCTGATGATCCTGATGATGGGCGTGGAGGTTTTCCGGCCGCTTCGCGAGCTGCGCTCCCTGATGCATCAGGGAATGGTGGCGCAGGCCTCGGCGCAGGCTGTGTTTGAACTGCTCGACGCGACTCCGAATGTGCGCGATGTGACGCCCGATCCGGCAAGCGACAAATTGGCTGCGACCATCGAATTTCAGGACGTGACCTTCGCCTATCCGAATGTGCGCCGGGCGACGCACAAGGGATTGAACTTCGCGGTCGCGGCAGGCGAGAGGATTGGCATTGTCGGGCCCAGCGGTTGCGGCAAATCCTCGATCGTGCGGCTGCTGTTGCGGCAGTACGATCCGCAGCAGGGGCGAATCCTGCTCGGTGGGCATGATCTGCGGACATTGAGCCTCGATCAGATTCGCGGTCAGCTCGCGGTGGTCAATCAGGATACCTATCTGTTTCACGGCACGGTCGAAGACAATCTGCGGTTCGGCAAACCGGACGCGAGCTGGGAGGAAATCGAGGCGGCGGCGCGGTCTGCCAATGCACATGACTTCATCCTGAAACTACCGCAGGGCTACCATACGATCGTCGGTGAACGCGGGATCAAGCTGTCCGGCGGCCAGCGCCAGCGTGTCGCGATTGCACGCGCGCTGCTTCGCGACGCGCCGATCCTGGTGCTCGACGAAGCCCTGTCGGCGGTCGATGCGGAAAACGAGACGATTATCCAGCAGGCGTTGAACCGGCTGATGCAGGGGCGGACCACGCTCATTCTTGCTCATCGGCTGTCCAGTGTCATCGACGCGAACCGGATTCTGGTGATGGAGGACGGTCAGGTCGTCGAATCGGGCCGCCATTCACAATTGATGGCCGCCGGCGGCGCCTATCACCGGTTGATGGCCGGGCAGGCACAGGATTCGGATGGCGGCGAAGTGATCCTGTTCCGGCCGCCGGGCGATACGCGCCCGCCGCCCGAAGACGAAGTGCCCGGCATGATGGAGGCCGCCCAGTCGGAACCGACCGATGCGATCCTGCGCGCCGAAGGCATGGGGTGGGGCGAATGCATCCGTGTCCTGATGCGCTTCGTTCGGCCGTGGAAAGGCAAGCTGGTGCTGACCTTCCTGCTCGGCGTATCGCGTACCCTGGCGTTTATCGGCGTCGGCGTGTTCAGCGCGCTCGTCGTCGCGGCGCTCAAGAACGGGCAGCCGTTCCAAGCGCATCTGGTGGGTCTCGCCGTGCTGGCGCCGGCCGCCGGAATTCTTCATTGGCTCGAATCCTGGGTCGCCCATGACATGGCGTTTCGCATGCTGTCGGTGATGCGGGTCGATTTATTCAACAAGCTGGACCAACTCGCACCTGCCTATCTGCTGCGCCGGCGGACAGGGGATCTCATGGGTATGGCGACGCAGGATGTCGAGAAGGTGGAGTATTTCTTCGCCCACACGATTGCGCCGGCCTTTGTTGCGGTGCTGATTCCCGGCCTGGTGCTGGGAACCCTGATTGCATTTGGCTGGCAAATGGCGTTGGTGCTGTTGCCGTTCCTGGCCGTCGTGGCGCTCAGCCCTTTCCTAATGCGGAACCGCATCGATGTACTGGGCGCGCGCGCCAGCGAAGCGCTCGGTGACCTGAATGCCTTCACGGTCGATACCGTGCAGGGCCTCGGCGAGATCCTGGCGTTTCAGCAAATCGGCCGGCGACGCGGCGCGTTTACCGAGAAAGTCCGTCACCATCATCGATTGCGGATGCCCTATTTCGGCGATTTGACGGCGCAGATGGCGATCCTCGAAGCCGCGGTTGGGTTGGGCGGGCTGACGGTGATCGTAACCGGTACGCAGTTGATCGCGGCGGGATCGTTCGACAGCGCCTACCTGCCGCTGCTCTCCCTGCTGGCGATGGCGGCGTTCTTGCCGATTTCCGAAATCGCCCATATCGGCCGCCAGCTCGCCGATACGCTTGCGTCGACGCGCCGCCTCTTTGCAGTGCATGGCGAGCCGGTGCTGGTCGAGGACGGCGCCGGCGTCCCGGGCGGGGCCGCGACCGGCGGCGCCGCCCTGGATGTGGATAAGGCGAGCTACCGGTATCACGGCCGCAACCGGCCCGCGCTCGAGGATATCAGCATCGCTGTGCCGGCGGGCCGAACGATCGCACTGGTTGGCCCATCCGGCGCGGGCAAGACGACGCTGGCGCACCTGCTGATGCGGTTCTGGGATCCCGAAACCGGCACGGTTCGGATGGCGGGGCACGACCTGCGCGAGTATGGGCTCGACGCGCTGCACAACGACATGGCGCTGGTGGCGCAGGACACGTTTCTGTTCAACGACACGCTGCGCGCCAACATTCTGATCGCCAAACCGGACGCTAGCGCGGCAGAAGTTGAACAGGCGGTGGACCGATCCGCCTTGCGGGAATTCGTCGAGAGTCTGCCCGATGGACTCGATACCCGGACCGGCGAACGGGGCATGCGGCTGTCCGGCGGACAGCGCCAACGCGTTGCCATCGCCCGTGCCTTTCTCAAGGATGCGCCGGTGCTCATTCTCGACGAGGCGACGTCGCATCTCGATGCGGTCAACGAACAATTGGTGCGCCGGGCGCTCGACGATCTGATGGGCGATCGCACGACGGTGGTGATCGCGCACCGGCTTTCCACGGTGCGGAACGCCGACGTCATCGTCGTAATGGATGAAGGCCATGTGATGGAGACGGGCGGGCATGCCGAATTGCTGGCCCGGGGCGGACTGTATGCGCAACTCGTTGCGCGCCAGGTCGCCGGAGCAGCCGCCGAATGACGGCAAGAGTTTGACATTGGCGACATCCGAGCGCGGGCTCGTCGCCGTGTTGAGCACGGCATTGGTTCTGACCATGACCGGATTCATGCCGGTCGCGGCGGTGCTGCCGGCTATCTTCGCCGACTGGGGGCTGACGGAAACCGAGGCCGGATGGCTCAACGGCGTCTTTTTCGGCGGCTATGCCGCGGGTGTGCCGTTGCTCTTGCCGTTGACCGACCGGATGGACGCGCGCCGCGTTATCATCGGCGCCTTGATCCTTTGCGCCCTCGGCGGTTTCGGCTTCGCATTCCTTGCGGATGGTCTTTATAGCGGCATCGTTTTCCGGATCGCGGCCGGGATCGGTCTCGCCGGCATCCATTTTCCGGGCATGAAACTCATTACGGACCGTCTCGACGGGCCGGTGCAGCAACGGGGATCGGCGGTCTATATCTCGATGTTCAGCATCGGCGGCGCGATGTCCTTTATCAGCGCCGGCGTTATCGAATCGCTACTGCCGTGGAAGTGGGTCTTTACCGTTTCGGGGATATGCGCGGTGATCGCGTGTTCGATGGTCTATGTGCTGATTCCGCCGGACCGCCGAGCCCGGACAAGGCCGGAGACCGCGCTGCTCGACTTCCGGCCGGTGCTGCGAAACGGTCCCGCCATGCGCTACGTCGTTGCCTTTTTCGGCCATGTCTGGGAGGTCTTTGCTTTTCGCGGCTGGTCGGTCGCACTCCTGGTATTCAGTGCATCGCTGCCCGGCAACGAACAGTACCGCGGCTGGAACATGGCGATACTCTCCGGCGCGACCTCCTTTCTGATGATGCCGGCGAGCGTCGGGATCGCCGAACTGGCCAACCGCTTCGGACGGGTCCGGGTGGTCACCCTGCTGACCGCGGCCACGACCGGAGTCGTGTTGCTGCTCGTGTTGAACAAGACCGGCGCTTTTCCGCTGATCGTGGTGCTGATGGTGCTGTATTTCATGGCGGCGTTCGGCGACACGGCGTCGCTTGCCGGCGGCATCGTTGCGGCTTCCGTGCCGGAATATCGCGGCGCGACATTGGCCGTGTACGCCCTATCCGGATTCCTCGGCGGCATGCTGGGGCCCGTTACGTTTGGAATCGTGCTGGATCTGGCGGGTGGGCGCGCGGCGCCGGAAGCCTGGACCCTGGCGTTTTGCAGTCTCATTGTCGGCGCGGCGGTCACGGCGGGCGCGCTGCATTTTCGGCGGCGGACGGTTATCGCGTCGGGCGTCGGGTCTCGCGATACATGATGAAC
>CAJHYV010000362.1_pt1 | contig 12810 bp, 9 predicted proteins | sample 9198851 | NCBI WGS metagenome assembly CAJHYV01 (sample SAMEA7708375, study PRJEB35096) | sediment metagenome | biome: marine neritic benthic zone biome [ENVO:01000025]; feature: sediment [ENVO:00002007]; material: shallow marine sediment [ENVO:03000034] sea grass bed [ENVO_01000059] ...
CTATATCACCAACTACCGCATCTATGACGACCGCGTCGGCGAGACCACGCGATTTACCTACCGTCCGGACCACGAGTGGTACTGGTTTCCCGATCAGAAGCCCACCGAGGTCTCGATGCTCAAGTGCTACGACTCTGTCACCGACGGCTCTGTCTCGCGCTGGTCTTTCCACACTGCCTGCATCGACCCAACCGCGCCCGACGACGCTCCCTGCCGCAAGAACGTCGTGGTCCGGTCCTATGTCTTCTTCTAAGAAGGAATGCTCGGGAACTCGTTTTATCGTTACCGTTCCGCCTCGTGCTTCCCACCAATCCGACGCCACCCCTAGCGGCCGGGCAGACGTCGATTCAGGAAATCGAGGGGCAGCGCATGGGAAGTTAAATCGATGGGGACTCCGATAATCAATCGCGGCGCGGTAACGCCACGACGCCATGACCGCGCGCCGACAGCTCCCCATCCTGCTGTACCGCGCTTTGCGTGATCTCAACGCAGAACCGGCCCTCTGACTCGAACTTTCGCGTCACTTCGCCGTCGATATACAGCGTGTCGCCGACCGGATTGTGCCGGCGGATCTCGACGTAAGAATTACCCAAGAACCCGTCATCACCCATCCAGTTGGTCAGATGGTGGGTCATCCAGGAACACCGTTCCGGTCCGTAGTCATAGGCCGCCGGCGCGCCGACGACGGTCGCAAATTCGTCTTCCCAATGGACCCGTTCGGGACAATCGGGAATGCCGAACCGGTTCTTGATGCCAAGACCGGGGTGGGCATGCACCTGCTTCCAGGCAAGCTTGTTCGCCCGGATATACAGCCCGCCCCAGCCTTGCGCATAGGCGATAAAGCCGGTCACCGTCATGGGGCCCTTGACCATGCGCGGTAGCTTCTCTCCGACTTCCACATCCTCGAAATACCGCGCCTCGCCGCCGCGCACCTGTTCGTTCGCGTAGTGGCGGTAGATATCCACCAAGTCATCATCGGAATATTCCGTCGGCGCGCGCGTTTTCAGTTCGTCGTATTTCGTCCCTTCTTCGCGCGCGATATCCCGATCGGTCCGAAAACACCAGCTATCCGCCTCGGCGATCGGATCGCCGTCGTCGCCGAAGAAATTTACATGGTAAATCTGCTGGACGGAACGGCCGGAAAAGCGCGTGTCGTGCTCGACGAGATCCTTCAGCCAGGCCTCGGTAGTGATCGCTTCATTGCGCCGGATTTCACGATGCCACGTCCAATCCGCCCCGGCCCACATCGCGTGCACGCCGGGCAGCCCGCCGACATATCCAGAAATGATCCGGCTGCAGGCGAACAGGAAAGACGGCGGCGCGATGACGTCGCCATGGCGCGTCGCAGCCGCATAAGACGGATCGCACCACAGAGGATTATCGTCGCCGATGCCGTGCGCGTAATGGCGGATGTTGTCGCGCGTCGATTCATGACACCACGGCTCCAGGGTGTTTTCGATCTTAACGCCGATCCGCTTGCGTAAGTCGTCGAGTGCGGATTCGGTGATCTTGGGAAATCGGTTTTTTTCGTCAGTCATGAGTCGTTAATTGTCCTGCACAAAAAAGGATCAACGCCGCAATGCAGCGGCAAGACCGATGGGTTCAGGGCGGAACAAAAATTCCGCCATGGGTTTCAGGTTGGCGCTCACCTTCGGCTGAAACGCCATGTGCGCAAGTATATCGCGCTCGACATCGACGCCGGGCGCCACCTCGGTCAGCAGCGGCCCATCCCCGGTGATCGCGAAGACGCCGCGCTCGGTGATCGCGGTAACGGATTGCCCCTTGGCGAGCGCGTGGCGGGCATTGAAGGTAATCTGCTCGACCGCCTGGACAAATTTGGTGACCGCCCCGTCGCGGCGAATGACCAGGCCTTCGGGCCGCACCTCGATGTCCTGGTCGCCCGCGGTAAACAGCCCGCAGAAGACGACGCGATCCGCCCCCTGGGTCACATTGAAGAAACCGCCGACGCCGGGAATTCGGTGGGCCAGTTTGGACACGTTGACGTTGCCCGTCGCATCCATCTGGGCCATGCCGACGATGGTGATGTCGAGCCCGCCGCCGTCGTAGAAATCGAACTGATAGGTGTGATCGATCACCGACCCCGCATTGACCGCCGCGCCGAAATCCAGATTGTAGGCCGGATAGCCGCCGGTCGCGCCCGACTCGACGGTCAGCGTGAAATCGTCGCCGCACGCTTCCTCGCGCGCCACCGTGGCGACGTACCCGGCGATACCGACGCCGAGATTCACCACATCGCCGCGCCGCAGTTCCAGGGCCGCGCGGCGGCCGATCAATTTGCGCGTGTCCAGCGGCGCCGGCGGCAAGTCGCCGACCTCGGCCCGAGCACCGCTGAAATGCGGATTGAATTCTGTCGCGAAAGTCTGATGGTGATTTTCCGGGCGCGCGACGACCACGTGGTCGACCAGATGACCGGGAATTTCAACGCGCCGGGGATGCAGCGCGCCGCGCGGCACGATGCGCTCGACCTGGGCGATCACCGTCCCGCCCGAATTGTGCACCGCCTGCGCGAAGGACGGTCCCTGAAAGGAGCCGATTTCCCGTTCCATGGTGATGTTGCCGTCTTCATCCGCCTCGGTGCCGCGCAAAAAGCCGACGCCGAGCGCCATGCTCGGATAGAACAGCCATTCGCGCCCGGCGACCTGCACCACTTCGACGATGTCTTCCGTGGTGCGCGCGTTGACACGGCCGCCCTCCTGGCGCGGATCGACGAAAGTGCCGAGCCCGACATGGGTGATCAGGCCGGGCCGGCCTGCGGCGATTTCCCGGTAAAGCTGCACGATCACACCGAGCGGCAGCAGATAACCTTCCATATGCCCGTCGATCAGCCGGCGCTGCAATGTTCGATTGAGATTCAGGTACGAGGTCACCAGCCGGCGCACCATACCCTCGCCCGCCAGACGATCGAGCCCGCGTCCCTGGGTATCGCCCTGACCGGTCGACGCCAGCACCGTCAGGCCACGCGGCTGTCCGGTCGTCTCGAACCGCTGCTCGAGGGCGATCAGCAGTTCCTCGGGCGTCGCGGAGCCGACGAAGCCATCCACCGCCAGGGTAGCGCCCTCGGCGACGAGATTTGCGGCTTCCTGCGGACTGATTTGCTTGTTCACGGATTGACCGGAGAACGGTTGCTGCGCTAACCGCTAGAAATACGTGCCGACCGGCGCCATCGCAAGACCACCATACCGGCGCAAACAACCGCCGAGGATTGACACGACCCCATCCGTTCGGGCTTGCTTCCCTTCGTTCAGAGAAACAAGGAGGACGCCGATGGGACCGCTGGCCGGTGTGAAGATCGTGGAATTTGCAGGCATCGGGCCCGGGCCGATGTGCGCCATGCTGTTGGCCGATTTGGGAGCCGACATCATCCGGCTGGACCGCATCAACCCCGAGCAGCCGAAATTCCGCTCCAATATTCTCAACCGCAACCGCTATTCGATTTCGATCGATCTGAAGCATCCGGATGGGCTGGAAACCGCGCTGCGGCTGGTCGATAGCGCGGATGCGGTGATCGAGGGTTTTCGCCCCGGCGTGATGGAACGCCTCGGCGTTGGGCCGGATGTCTGCCTCGCGCGCAACCCGAAACTGGTCTATGGCCGCATGACCGGCTGGGGGCAGGACGGACCGCTGGCGCATGCGGCAGGACATGACATCAACTACATCGCGCTGACCGGCGCGCTGCACGCCATCGGGCCGAAGGACGGTCCGCCGTCACCGCCGCTCAACGTGATCGGCGATTTCGGCGGCGGCGCGCTCTATCTCGCGCTCGGCGTGGTCAGCGCAGTCCTCGAGGCGTCCCGCTCCGGCAAGGGCCAAGTGCTCGACGTTTCCATGGTCGATGGCGCCTCGTCGCTGATCACGGCGGCCTATGGGCTGCAGTCTCTTGGTCTCTGGAAGCATGAGCGCGGCAGCAATTCACTGGACGGCGGCGCGCATTATTACGGCGCTTACGAGACCAAGGACGGCAAGTACATCAGCATCGCCTCGATCGAACCGCAATTCTATGCCGAACTGCTGCAGCGGCTGGAGCTCGACCCGGGCACGCTGCCGGACCAGCTCGACCGCGACAAATGGCCGGACATGCGCGCGCATCTGGAAGCCCTGTTCCGCCAGAAGAGCCGCGACGAATGGTGCGAGGTGCTGGAAGGGACGGATGTCTGCTTCGCGCCGGTCCTGACCATGGAGGAGGCGCCGTCGCATCCCCACAACAGCGCGCGCGGCACCTTCATCGAGGTCGACGGCGTGGTTCAACCCGGTCCCGCGCCCCGCTTTCAACGCACACCGCTCGAAGTGCGGCGGGCGCCGTCGAAACCCGGGGGCGACACCACCGAAGCACTGGAAGCCTGGGGCTTTTCGCGCCAGGAAGTCGCCGCACTCTTGGAATCAAAGGCGGCCTGGCAGAATCCCGGCGACGGATAACCGGTTCCAGCCTAAGTGGAAGAGTCGACTCACGCGGTCCTGTCGACCGCGTGAGTAATTGTCATTTCACTTAGGATCGCGGGTTGACGATAGTCCGGCGCATGAAAATACCAGCGACCCTCGGTCTGGGCGTGCTGCTGGGCCGCGAATGGATGGCCGACCGGTGACGGCAACAGTCGCGCGACCTTGTCGATATCGGTCTCCTCGGCGAGGATGAAACGGCCCTCTTCGAGCACAGCTAAAAGGATTCGGCGGAACAGCATGATTTCGACCATCATCCCGACGCTGAATGAAGCCCGTACGCTGCCGCCCTTGCTGCGCGCGTTGCAGGAACAGGCGCCCGACGCCGAGATTATCGTGGCGGACGGCGGCAGCACCGACGATACGATCGCAATCGCACAGCGGCACGGCGTGCGGGTGCTCAGCACCGCACGCGGCCGCGGGCAGCAACTCGCATGCGGCGCTGAGGCTGCACGCGGCGACCTTCTCCTATTCCTGCATGCGGATTGCCGGTTTCCGCCGAACGGCATGGCGCGTATCGAGCAGGCCCTGTCACGGGACGCGGAAATCGTCGGCGGCAATTTCAGGCTGTTGTTCGACGGCGGCGACGCGTTCAGTACCTGGCTCAACGACTTCTACCAGTGGATCCGGCGGCGCGGATTCTATTATGGCGATTCCGCCGTCTTCGTTCGACGCTCCGTATACCGGGCGCTGGGCGGCATTCGACCGATCACCCTGATGGAGGATTACGACTTCAACCGCCGCATGGAGCGTTTCGGCAAGACATGCTGCATTGAAGATCCGCCCATGATCACCTCGTCCCGGCGGTTCGCCGGCCGGCGCCCGGCCGCCATCGTCTGGGGCTGGATCAAAATCCATCTGATGTTTTATCTCGGCGTTTCGCCGGACACGCTGGCGCAGATCTATGATTCTGAACGGCGGCGAAATCCCGGCGGAGCGTGACGGGAACCGCAACCCGCGCGGCCGGACCTACTTCCCGGTTTCGTTCAGCGACCAGTCGTAGACATGACCGTCGATGCTGTCGCGCCCGATCAGGCTCTTTTTAAGGGCCGTGCCAGCGTAGCGTCTGAGATGGGTGATCACCGACGCGTCGGTACCGCCGAAATCGTCCTGAAACCAAACATAGATACTGGACACCGTGAGCCCATCCGCATCGACCCGAACACCGCGAGTGCTGTTCACATAGGCCTTTGCGGCGTCCTCCAACATCGTTTCCGCGGTTCCCGCGGTAAAGGCCGATTGCAGCAGATTTGGACATCCGACGGAGGCGCAGTTCACCGCATAGTGGATGCGCGGATCCTTCCAGATCGGCCGCAATATGCGGTGTTCGATGTCATTCAAACTAACGTCTTCGCCTTCGATCTCCACCAGTGATTCATCCCACGGGCCGCTGCCGAACAGGCCGGAAGAAATATCGCGGATGGATTTCAGCGGATAATGCGCGAGCACCTGGCTGACGGTCAGCGCATTATAAAGATTGATCCAGTAGGCGAGCTGCTCGGGCCGGTTGTAGCGGCTTACCGGCAATGCCGACAGGCGGGAAATATAGTCCGTGAGCGATTTACGGTCGGCCGGCGTGACGCCGCGATAATCGACCCGGTTCAGACCGGTCGGATCCGGCTTCACATAGGCGCGCAGAAACCGCTTCCAGTCGCCATGGTCGATGTACACGGTCGAGGTCGAATCATGCGCCGCCCAGCGCGGCCACAAATCTGCTTTTGGCGCGAATAATGCCTCCAGCGAGACAAATCCCGCCAACGGGACGACCGCCATCACCATAAGAATGCGGTACATGGGATAACGCAGTGATCCAGCCATGGCGTCGGTCTCGCATTCTGTCGCTGTTTAACGGAGTGCCGCTAATAAATAGGTGTTCCATCGCGCGACGCCAAATCGCGACTCCTCACATGTACGTCAGATTCATCACGATTTGATGCGCCTTGCCGCTCGAATTTGCGCTATGCTTTCGCCTATTATGGCTGGTCGCGGCAAATTAAACCTGAAGACGCAGCGCGCTTGGCTTGAGACCCGGCGCGAAGAACTCGTGCAGCGCGCGCAGATCAGCAAGGACTCCCGCGATCCGGTCGAGCTCGACCAATCCCGTGTCGGCCGGCTTTCCCGAATGGACGCCCTGCAGGGACAGGCGATGGCGCAAGAGACCGAGCGGCGCCGAAATCTGGAACTGCAACGCATCGAGGCGGCGCTCGCCCGGCTGGACACCGACGAGTACGGCTATTGCCTGACCTGTGGCGAGGAAATCTCCAAGAAACGGATGGAGTTGGACCCGGCGGCCGCCGTCTGTATCGATTGCGCCAGCGCGACCTGAAGCGCCGGCCGGATTACGCCGTATTCGCCTGCCGCAATTCACGTTTGCGTTGATGGGGATCCAACTGCCGCTTGCGGATCCGAATTGACTGCGGCGTCACCTCCACCAACTCGGTATCGGCGATATAGGCGATCGCTTTTTCCAGGGTCATCCGCAATGGCGGCGTAAGGGTAACCGCATCGTCCTTGCCGGAAGCACGGATATTCGTCAGTTGTTTCGCCTTGAGCGGATTGACTTCCAGATCGGAGCCGCGGCTGTGTTCGCCGATCACCATGCCGCCATAAACCATCGCGCCGGGCTCGATGAACAGCGGTCCGCGTTCCTCCAGGTTCCAGAGCGCATACGGCACCGCCTTGCCCTTGCCAAGCGAGATGAGGACCCCGGTGCGGCGCATCTCGATCGGTCCCTTGTAGGGAACATAGCTGTGGAAAACACGGTTCATCACGCCGGTACCGCGCGTATCGGTCAGGAATTCGCCGTGATATCCGATCAGGCCGCGCGACGGCGCAAGGAAGGTCAAGCGTTGCTTGCCGCTGCCGGCCGGCCGCATATCGATCAAATCCGATTTGCGCTCGCCCAGCTTTTCCACCACGGCGCCGGCATAGGCCTCATCGACGTCGACAACCACTTCCTCGACCGGCTCCATCCGGCCGCCGCCATCGGGATTTTCCCGATACAGAACGCGCGGCCGGCTGATCGACAGCTCGTACCCTTCGCGGCGCATGGTCTCGATCAGGACAGCGAGCTGCAATTCACCACGGCCGGCCACCTCGAATGCGTCATTGTCCTCGGTTTCCGTCACCTGGATGGCGACATTGCCTTCGGCTTCCCGCATCAGGCGCGAACGCAACACCCGGGAGGTTAGCTTGTCGCCGTCCTGACCGGCGAGCGGCGAATCGTTGATCGAAAAGGTCATCGCAAGGGTCGGTGGATCGATGGGTTGGGCGGGCAACGGCGCGGACACCGCCGGATCGCACAACGTGTCCGACACGGTCGCCGACGCAATGCCGGCGATCGCCACGATATCGCCGGCGGATGCTTCCTCGATCGGAACACGATCAAGGCCACGAAATGCCAGCAGCTTGGTGATTCGGCCTTCCTCGCGCACCTCGCCGTCGCGGCTCAAGACCTTCATCGGCTGATTGATGCGGACGCGGCCGGAATGAATGCGCCCGGTCAAAATCCGGCCGAGATAGGAATCGCTTTCGAGCGTCGTGGCCAGCATGGCGAAGGGTGCGTCCGGGTCGATTTCCGGCGGCGGCACATGCGCCACGATCGTCTCGAACAAGAGCGAAAGATCGCCACCCGGTTGTTCCGGTGCGTGCGAAACCCAACCGTCCCGGCCTGAACCGAACAAGGCGGGAAAATCGAGTTGATCCTCATTGGCGTCCAGCGCGGCGAACAGATCGAAGACCTCGTCATGAACATCATGCGCCCGCTGATCGGGTCGGTCGACCTTGTTGACCACGACAATCGGCCGCAAGCCGAGCGCCAGCGCCTTGCCCAGCACGAACTTCGTTTGCGGCATCGGGCCTTCGGCGGCATCGACCAGCACGACGACACCATCGACCATGCTGAGTATCCGCTCCACCTCACCGCCGAAATCCGCATGGCCCGGTGTATCGACGATGTTGATGCAGATGTCCTGCCACACCACCGAGGTGCATTTCGCGAGAATGGTAATCCCGCGCTCGCGCTCGAGATCGTTGGAGTCGAGCGCCCGCTCGGCCACATTCTGGTTCGCGCGAAAGGCACCGCTTTGCCGCAGCATGACGTCCACCAGGGTGGTCTTGCCATGATCGACATGGGCGATGATCGCGATATTGCGCAGTTCCACTGAAAATTCCCGACAAAAAATGAATAAAGCAAACGCGGCCAGAGATATCCGCCGCGCCGGGCGAGAATATAGTCCGACTTTTCTTGCAAACAAGTTAAACCGTCAGTCCGTGCCGGACTCGACCTTGCGCAAAGCCGCGACTATTGTTTCGCCAGCAAATCCAAAGAGGTCCGCCGATGACGTCAGCCCATACAATGTTCGAAAAAATCTGGCGACAGCACGTCATCACCGAGGAGGAAGACGAGGCGCTTCTCTATGTCGACCGCTGTTTGATTCACGAAGGATCGCGCCATACCTTCGACCAAATGGACGAAGAAGGCCGTTTCCCGGTCGAACCGGACAAAGTCTTCGCCTTCTCCGATCATTACGCCCAAACGACGGGTCGGGACAAGGGCCTCGGCGCGATCGCCGATCCGAAAATCCGCGGCATGATCGAACTGCTGACGAAAAACACCCAAAAATACGGCATTCGCCATTTCGACATCGACGATCCCGACCAGGGCATCCTGCATGTGGTCGGACCGGAACAGGGGATCACCATTCCCGGCATCCTGTTGATCGGCGCGGATTCCCACACGGCGACCCATGGGGCGCTCGGCAACCTGTCCTTCGGCGCCGGATCGTCGGAAGTCTACCATGTGGTCGTCACCCAGACCCTGTGGCAACGGAAGCCGAAATCCATGCGCATCACGATCGATGGCACGCTTCCGTTCGGCGTCGCCTCGAAGGACCTCATCCTCGCCATTATCGCCACGATCGGTCATGGCGGCGCCGCCGGGCATGTTATCGAGTACGCGGGCTCGGCGGTCGAGGCCATGACCATCGAACAGCGCATGACGGTCTGCAACATGTCCATCGAAGCCGGCGGCCGCGCCGGCATGATGGCGCCGGACGACAAGGTGCTGGACTATGTGCATGGCCGTCCCTACACGCCGGCCGGCGCTGACTGGGATCAGGCGGTCGAGTACTGGCGCACACTGCCGACCGATGACGGGGCAATCTTCGACACCGAGGTTTCGTTGAATGCATCCGACCTGACGCCGATGGTCACCTGGGGCACCAATCCCGAACACACCCTGCCGATCACCGGGCGGACGCCGTCGCCGGAAGACGCCGGTACCGAAGCCGATAAGCACGAAATTGCCGCAGCGCTGGAGTACATGGATATCAAACCCGGCACGCCGCTCGACGAGATTGCGGTAAACCGCGTCTTCATCGGATCTTGCACCAATGGCCGGATCGAGGATTTGCGCGCCGCCGCCGAGGTCGCCGGTCTCGGCAAAGCCAAGGTGCCGGCCTGGATCGTGCCCGGCTCCGGCGCCGTCAAGCGCCAGGCGGAGGCCGAGGGACTCGACAAGGTATTTACCGATGCCGGCTTCGAATGGCGGGATCCCGGTTGTTCGCTCTGTACCGCGATCAACGGCGATATCCTGCAGCCGGGCGTACGCTGCGCCTCCACCTCGAACCGAAATTTCAAGGGCCGCCAGGGGCTCGGCAGCCGCACCCACCTGGTCAGCCCGGCGATGGCCGCCGCCGCTGCGATTACCGGCAAGCTTACCGATGTGCGAAACCTGGCGAGGGGAAGCTGATCGATGCAGGCGTTTACCAAACTGACCGCCGCTGCCGTGCCGATCGACGAACCGAATGTCGACACCAATCAGCTCTGTCCGACACGGTTCAACAAGATGCCGATCGGCGACCCGGACTATCCGAAAATTTTATTTCACGATCAGCGCTTCAATCCCGACGGATCGGAAAAGCCCGATTTCATCCTCAATCAGGAAGCCTACCGGAATGCGGAGATCATCGTCGCGGACCGCAATTGGGGCGGTGGGTCTTCACGGGAAACCGCCGTTTACGCATTGATGGCGTATGGCATCCGCTGCATCATCGCCTCCGGCTTTGGCGATATTCACCGTAACAATTGCCTGAAGAACGGGGTGCTGCCGGTCATCCTGCCGAATGAAACCTGCATTGCCCTGCGTCGCCAGCTGCAGGGAAACCTGGAAGCGACGATCACCGTCGACCTCGAATCGCAGACCGTGACCGCGCCGGACGGCACGCAGCACAAATTCGAAATTACACCGGTGTCCAAGCGCTGTCTTATTAATGGGCTTGACGATGTCGGCCGTACCGAGGAATTCCAAGGGGATATCGATGCCTTCCGGGTACGCTACCGGGACGCCTTGCCGTTCCAGGCGGCGATCGCCAAGCCATAGAATTGCGTTTTACACTGGCGCCCGGACAAGACTGATGATGGAATAGCAACAACCGGTCCGGGGGTGGTCGGGCACCAGCACACCAACGCCGGTCGAACCGGCATCACTGTTTTATGCGCATGCCTATGTGAAGGGTGAGGGAACGCACATGTCAGAACTGATCGATTACACCAAACGCGGCGCAATTGGCGTCATTACGGTCAACAATCCGCCCGTCAACGCCCTGAGTCCCGGCGTGCCGGAGGGCATTTACGAATCACTCCAGCAAGGCATAAAGGACCCGGAAATCAAGGCGATGGTATTGATCGGCGGCGGCCGCAGCTTTATCGCCGGTGCCGATATCAAGCATGTCGGTAAGAAAAAGAACCCGATCGCGGCAAAATGGCGTGACGAGATGGAAAAGCTCGACAAGCCGGTGATCGCCGCAATTCACGGATATGCCTTGGGCGGCGGGCTTGAATCGGCAATGTGCTGCCACTATCGGCTGGCGGTTCCGAGCGCCAAGGTGGGTCTGCCCGAGGTGCTGATCGGCATTCTTCCCGGCGGCGGCGGCACGCAGCGTCTGCCGCGTTTGATCGGCCCCAAGAAAGCGCTAGAGCTGATCGTCACCGGGCGCCATGTGCCCGCGCAGGAAGCCGCTTCGCTTGGCATCATCGACGAGCTGGTACCGGAAGGCCAATTGCTCGAATCGGCTGTCGCCTATGCGGAAAAGGTCGCCGACATCCGTCCGTTGCCGCGCGTCGGCGAAATGGACGACAAGCTACAGGAGGCCAAGGACGACCCGGGCATGTTCGACGCCATGCGGAAGAAAATCGCCCGGCGCGCCCGCAACCAGATTGCACCCTATCAATGCATCAAATGCGTTGAAGCAGCGGTGGAACTGCCGTTGGAGGAAGGCCTGGAGCGCGAACGTGTCTTATTCCAGGAAATCAGTCAGGGCGACGAAACCGCGGCGCTGAAGCACGTCTTCTGGGCCGAGCGCGAAGCGTTGAAGGTGCCGGATGTGCCCCGGGATACGCCGGCAGCGGACATCCGCAGCGCCGCCGTGATCGGCGCCGGCACGATGGGTGGCGGCATCGCGATGTGTTTCGCCAATGTCGGTATTCCGGTGAAGATCCTGGAGAAGGATCAGGAAGCCCTGAACCAGGGCATGGCCAAGATCAAAGCGAACTACGAAGTCAGCGTGAAGCGCGGCAGCCTGGACGCGGCGGAAGTCCCGAAGCGCATGGGTCTGATCGAACCGGTCCTGACCTACGACCAAATCGGCGACGCGGATATTGTTATCGAGGCGGTGTATGAGAACCTCGACGTGAAGAAAGAGGTGTTCAAAACGCTCGATTCGGTGATGAAGGAGGGCGCGATCCTCGCCAGCAACACCTCGACGCTCGACATCGACGCCATGGCCGCTGCAACGAAACGGCCGGGCAGCGTTATCGGCACGCATTTCTTCAGCCCCGCCAATGTTATGAAACTGTTTGAAATCGTGCGTGGCAAGGATTCGTCGCACGAGACAATAGCCACATCCGTCAAGCTCGGCCGCACCCTGCAAAAGGTGGTCGGCGTGTGCGGAAATTGCGACGGCTTTCTCGCCAATCGCAGCCGTATCCCCTTCAAGTTCGAAATGACGGCGTTGCTTGAGGAGGGCGTGATGCCGGAACAGGTCGACAAGGTGATGTATGAATTCGGATATCCCATGGGGCCGTTTGCGGTCGGCGATCTGTCGGGTCTCGACATCGGCTATGCGACCCGCAAACGCCGGGCGATGGAAGACCCGGAGAACCATGTGCCGGATCCGATCTCGGACGCCTTGGTCGAGGCGGGTCGCCTGGGACAGAAGACCGGCGCCGGGTATTTCAAATATGAGGAAGGCGACCGTACGCCGCGTCCAGACCCGGAGGTCCGGGCGATCATCGAGAGCGTTTCCCGCCAGCTCGGTCACGAGCGCCGCGACGTCAGCGACGAGGAAATTCTCA
>CAJHYV010000311.1_pt1 | contig 12726 bp, 6 predicted proteins | sample 9198851 | NCBI WGS metagenome assembly CAJHYV01 (sample SAMEA7708375, study PRJEB35096) | sediment metagenome | biome: marine neritic benthic zone biome [ENVO:01000025]; feature: sediment [ENVO:00002007]; material: shallow marine sediment [ENVO:03000034] sea grass bed [ENVO_01000059] ...
CACCGCCGGCGGCCTGCTGGTCGGCCTGCTGGTGCGGCTGATTATGCCGTCGCATCGGCCCGAAGGCGTGGCCGACGTAATCGCCGCCGGTGCGCTGCGCAATGGCCGGATGCCGCTGCGCGCCGGCCTCGGCGCTGCGGCTATCAGCGCAATATCGCTTGGCGCGGGGGCGTCGACCGGCCGCGAAGGGCCCGTCGTGCATTTGGGCGCCAGCCTCAGCGCCTTCATCGCGGAAAAACTGCATCTTGGCCGGGCTTTGTCCCGTACGATTCTCGGGTGTGGCGTCGCCACGGCGGTTGCCGCATCGTTCAACGCGCCGATCGCCGGCGTGTTTTTCGCCCTGGAGGTCGTGCTTGGCCATTATGCGTTGAGCGCATTCGCGCCGGTGGTCATTGCGGCGGTTACCGGCACCGTCCTCAGTCGCGTCTATTTTGGAGATTTTCCTGCATTCATCGTGCCGACCGGTGAGATCAACTCCTTTTTCGAATTTCCCGCCTTTGCGCTTCTTGGCATCGTCAGCGCCATCGTTGCGGTGATATTCATGCGGCTGATTGCCCTCACGACCTCGGTTTTTCAACAGACCAATGTGCCGGTCTGGCTGCGGCCGGCGATCGGTGGCTTTGCCGTCGGCATCCTCGCGCTTTTTTATCCGCAAATTCTCGGCGTCGGGTACGAGGCGACCGATATGGCGCTGAACGGCCAGTTGGTGTTGTTCACGATGCTTATTTTGATATTCGCCAAGGTGGCCGCCACCGCTATCTGCCTGGGCAGCGGCTTCGGCGGCGGCGTTTTTTCACCGTCCTTGTTTCTTGGCGCGATGACCGGCGGCGCCTATGGCGTCATTGCGACTTCGGTCTTCCCTGAATTGTCGTCGGGCCACTCCGCCTACACGCTGGTGGGCATGGGGGCGGTTGCAGGCGCCGTCCTGGGGGCGCCGATATCGACCATTCTGATCGTGTTCGAATTGACCGGAAACTACGCGCTGACGGTTGCCGTCATGCTGGCGACGGTTCTCGCAACCACGATAACGCGCTACTTGTTTGGCCATTCCTTCTTTACCTGGCAGCTTGAAATCCGCGGAATCAGCCTGGAGGGCGCGCGCGAGCAAAGGCTACTGCAATCGATTGGCGTCCGCGAGATCATGCGGAAGGATCATCTTACCGTCACGCCCGGTGATACGCTGTCGACCGTGCGGGCGCAGATCATGCGGTCGCATTTCGGGACGGTCTTCGTGATCGACGAAAAAGGCGCGCTGCAAGGCACGATTACCTTGAATGACCTATCGGATGCCGCGTTCGATACCTCGCTGGACGTTTTGCTGAATGCCCAGGACGTCACGCATGTGCATCCGGCCGCCCTGGCTGAATCGGACGATTTGGGCCGGGCATTCCGGCTGATGGAGGGCGAGGACGAAGATCACGTGCCCGTCGTCCAGTCGCTTGAATCGATGGTGCTCGTCGGAATCGTCCACCAGCGCGACGTAATGCATGCCCATAGCCGCGCCATCCTTACGGTGCGCGAGGCGGCGGGCGAAGAACGCTGACAATCCGCCAAATGCAATTGATTGGAGGCCTGCGTCGATAGGCGGCTTGCAGGCGGCGCGGCTTGGTATAGTCTGGCCGCCATGAGCGACCCACTCGATGAATTGCCGGCGGACGACACCGTCGCCGCCCCGATGCGGCCCGGTGCCCGGCCGCCCTATCTGGAAGGCCTGAACGACGCGCAGCGCGCGGCGGTCGAATCGCTTGAGGGCCCGGTGTTGGTGTTGGCCGGCGCCGGCACCGGCAAGACGCGCGTGCTGACAACCCGTCTCGGGCATTTGTTGTTCAGCCGCCGGGCGCAGCCGTACCAATTGCTGGCGGTCACCTTCACGAATAAGGCGGCGCGCGAAATGAAAAGCCGGGTCGAGGCGCTGATCGGCGGCGTCGCGGAAGGCTTGTGGCTGGGCACATTCCACTCGCTGGGGGCCCGAATCCTGCGCCGCCATGCGGAGCTTGTCGGGCTTCGCAGCAATTTCACGATCCTGGACGCGGACGATCAAATCCGGTTGCTGAAGCAGATTCTCGCCGCCGAGGGGGTCGACGAGAAGCGCTGGCCGGCGCGGCTGCTGATTTCTGTCATTCAACGCTGGAAGGATAAGGGCCTTACGCCGGACAAGGTTCCCGGCGCGGAGGCCGGTGATTTCGCGAACGGGCGTATTCTCAGCATTTACCGGCAGTACCAGGAGCGACTGGCCGTCCAGAATGCGGCGGATTTCGGCGATCTTCTGCTGCATTGTCTGACGCTGTTCACCGAAAATCCGGATATCCTGGGGCAGTATCAGAACCTGTTTCACTATCTGCTGGTGGACGAATACCAGGATACGAATGTGGCCCAGTATTTGTGGCTGCGTTTGCTGGCGCAGAAGCGCCACAACATTTGCTGTGTCGGCGACGACGATCAATCGATCTATGGCTGGCGCGGCGCCGAAGTCGGCAACATTCTGCGCTTCGAGAAGGATTTCCCCGGTGCGAAAATTGTTCGTCTCGAGCAAAACTACCGCTCGACACCGGAGATTCTGGGCGCCGCTTCCGGTCTGATCGCGTGCAACGAGGGACGGCTCGGCAAGACACTGTGGACCGAGCGGAACACCGGCGAACCCATAGTCGTCCGCGGGGCGTGGGATGGCGAGGAGGAAGCGCGAATCGTCGGCGACGAGATCGAAGCGCTCCAACGGGCGAAGGAAAGCCTCGACGAAATCGCCATCCTGGTTCGCGCGGGATTCCAGACGCGCGAGTTCGAGGAACGCTTCATAACCCTTGGCCTGCCGTACCGGGTGATTGGCGGACCACGGTTTTACGAGCGGGAAGAGATTCGCGACGCCATCGCATATCTGCGAATCGTCCACCAGCAGGACGACGATCTGGCGCTTGGACGCATCATCAATAAGCCCGCGCGCGGCATCGGCAAGACCACGATCCAGGCGGTCAACGCGTTGGCCCGCGCGCAGGGCGTGCCGCTCTACATTGCCGCCATAAAGCTGGTCGAATCGGATGAGTTGCGGCCGGCGTCCCGGCGCAGCCTCGGCGCCTTTCTGCAGGAACTCGAGCGATGGCGCGGCCAGTCGGAGACCATTGCCCATACCGCGCTGGCAGAGACGATCCTGGACGAATCCGGCTACACGGAATCGCTGCAAAAGAGCAAGAAGCCGGAAGCGCCCGGCAAGCTGGACAATCTGAAGGAATTGATCGTCGCCCTGGAGGAATTCGAGAATCTCGGTGGTTTTCTCGAACATGTCAGCCTGGTGATGGACAATACCGAGCGGTCCGGCGAGGAAATGGTCAGTCTGATGACCCTGCACAGCGCCAAAGGGCTGGAATTCGACACGGTCTTTCTGCCGGGTTGGGAGGAAGGCCTGTTTCCGCATCAGCGCGCCCTGGATGAAAGCGGCCAGGCCGGTTTGGAGGAAGAACGCCGTCTGGCCTATGTGGGCATCACCCGCGCGCGCAAACGCGTGGCCATCAGTTTCGCCGCCAATCGGCGGATTCACAATCTCTGGCAAAGCGCCATACCGTCCCGTTTTATCGAGGAACTGCCGCAGGCCCATGTGACGGTAAAGAGCGAAAGCGGCTTGTATGGCGGCTACGACGAAAATTCGGGTGCCGGCTTTGCCGAAGCCACACCCGTTGGCGGACCCGGATGGCGGCGTCTGCAAAAAGGCTCGGGCACGCGGTTGGTTTCAACCGAACCGGAGGCCTATCACGGCTCGGGTGGGGCCTTTGCCGAGGGTGATCGGTGCTTCCATCAAAAATTTGGCATGGGAAATGTGCGCGTCGTCGATGGCGACTACCTCACCATCGACTTCGACAACGCCGGCACCAAGCGGGTTGTCGCGGCGTTCGTGGAAAAGACCTGACACGATGACGTTCCGAAGGCGCGTGGGATCCGGGTGGATTTCATGACCGGGGACTGGAAGGTCACGGTCATGGTGCCCGGCGAGGCGGCGGCAACTTTTTCTGCCGCGCTGGAAGCGGATGCCATGGCGGTCACCGAGTTCGAGCAGGATGGCCGCGGGCTATGGATCGTCGAGGCTTACTATAACGCCATGCCCGACCGGATCGCGCTATCCGCGACGGTATCGCTCGCCGCGGCTGCAACAGGGATCGCGGAGCCGCCCGTTCAATGCATGCCCCTGCCGGTGCGGGATTGGCTTGCCGAAAACAGAGACTCCTTCGTTCCCATCCGGATCGGCCGTTTCTTCGTTCATCCGTCCCATTTCGATGGCACGCCGCCACCGGGCGCGATCCGAATCCAAGTCGACGCGGCCAGCGCCTTCGGTTCCGGTGAGCATGCCAGCACGAAAGGCTGCCTGTTGGCGCTTGACCGTTTGGCGCGCCGGGAATGGCCGGTCCGTGTTCTCGATCTCGGATGCGGGTCGGGCATCCTGGCGGTGGCGATGTCGAAGCTGTGGCGCGGGCAGGGTCTCGCGTCCGATATCGATCCGGAAGCGGTCCGGGTCTCGCGGTGCAACCTCCGCACAAACGGCGTTGCGGGGAATGTGCGCGTCATGTGCGCCAAGGGGTTCGGCCATCCGTCCCTGTTGCGGGGCGCGCCCTATGACCTCATCGTCGCCAATATCCTGGCCCGGCCACTGATCGCCCTGGCGTCGGAAATCGCGTCTCGCCTGGCCGGGCGCGGAAATCTCATCGTGTCGGGTATCCTGGCCGAGCAGGCCCACTGGGTCGCCGGCGCCTATGGCCGTTGCGGATTGCGATTGCTTCATGCGGATGTGCATGACGGCTGGAGCACGCTAACACTGCAACGTTAGGCGATTTGCGCTTGTGGAAGCGTCCGCGGCACCCTAGCTAAAAGCGGAATGTCGGGAGAAGAAATATGAGCAAGGCCAAGACGGAAGCGAATGCAACGGCCTCGGCTGCTGCTGCGGGGCTGGATCTGTCGCCGGACGCCTTGAAGGATTTCGTCGCCGGTGTCGCCGCCGCACCCGACCAGCCCGGTGAACGCTGGATTGAGTTGATCGCACCCGGTGCCGCCGATGATATCAAGGACAGGCTACGGGCCATGAAAGTCGCATTCTCTGCCGAGGCCGAAGATCATTTCCCGGCCGGCCCCGCGCCGTCGGAACGGCTAGCGGCGCTGCGCGATGAGTTGAAACGGCGCAACATTGACGGCTTTGTCGTCCCCCGAACCGACGAGCATCAGGGCGAATACGTGCCGGCGCGGGCGGACCGTCTGCGCTGGCTCACCGGATTTTCCGGATCCGCCGGCGCCGCGGTGGTCTATTTGAACGTGGCCGCAATCTTCGTCGATGGGCGCTATACGCTGCAGGTGGAGCACGAAGTCGACACCGCGGCATTCGAGGTCAGACATCTGGCGAAAGACCGGCCCTGGGAATGGGCTGCGGAAGCGCTGCCGCAAGGGGCCCGGCTGGGCTACGATCCTTGGCTGCTGACCGCGGCGGAGGTCGAGCGCTATCGCGAGACGATCGAACGCGGCGGCGGGGAACTGGTGCCCCTGGACGACAATCCGATCGATGCGGTCTGGCAGGACCAGCCGGCGCCGCCGCTGGCGCCGGTGGTGCCGCACGATCTCGCCTATGCGGGCAAGCCGTCACCGGAAAAGCGCACGGAACTGGGCGAGGCGCTCGGCGGCGCAGGGGTCGATGCCGCGGTGTTGACGATGCCGGACTCAATCGCCTGGCTACTGAACATTCGTGGCGGCGACGTGCCGCATACGCCGCTGCCGCTATCGTTCGCGATCCTGCATAAATCCGGCGATGTCGATGTGTTCATCGATCCCCGAAAATTGGCGCCGGGCCTCGGCCAGCACCTGGGCAACGGGGTATCGGTGCAGGCGCCCGATCAGTTCGCGCCGGCGCTGGACGCGCTCGGCAAGATCGGAGCGGCCGTGCAGGCGGATCAGGCCAGCGCCGCGTCCTTCATATTCGACCGGCTGAAACAGGCAGGCGCGCGGGTCATCCGGAAGGCGGATCCCTGCGCCCTGCCGAAGGCTTGCAAGAACGACGTGGAGACCGAGGGCACCCGTCAAGCCCATCTGCGCGACGGCGCATCGCTGACCCGGTTTCTCGCCTGGTTCGCCAAAGCCGCGCCCGCGGGCGGATTGACGGAAATCGGGGCTGCCGACAAGCTAAAGGCGTTGCGGTTGGAGGATGCGTTGTTTCGCGATTTGAGTTTCCGGACCATCTCCGGGTCCGGGCCGAACGGCGCCATCGTGCACTACAGCGTGTCCGACGCCACCGACCGGCAGATCGGGACGGGAGAACTGTACCTGCTGGATTCGGGCGCGCAATATCCGGACGGAACCACCGACGTTACCCGGACGATCGCGGTGGGCACGCCGACCGACGAAATGCGCGACCGGTTTACCCGGGTATTGAAGGGCCATATCGCCCTGGCGACGGCGGTTTTTCCCGAAGGTACGACGGGGTCGCAACTCGACATCCTGGCGCGCCAACCGCTATGGCAGGCCGGGCTCGATTTCGATCACGGCACCGGTCACGGCGTCGGCAGCTATCTCGGCGTGCATGAAGGGCCGCAGCGCATATCGAAGGTCGGCAATTCGGTCGCCTTGCGGCCGGGCATGATCGTCTCGAACGAACCCGGCTACTACAAGACGGATGCGTACGGCATCCGCATCGAAAATCTCGTGACGGTCGTGCCCTGCGATACGGTGGCGGAGGCAGAGCGTCCGCTGCTGGCCTTCGAGACGCTTACCCTGGCGCCGATCGACCGCACCCTGATTGCGCGTGATCTTCTGACCGAAAGCGAGACCGCCTGGGTCGACGCCTATCATAGCCGGGTTCGCGACAGCTTGATGCCGAGAATGGACGCGGAGTCGTCATCCTGGTTGCAGGCGGCAACCCGCCCGCTCGCGGAAGGCTAGGCTTCGCCGATCAGCGCCAGCCATTCCTCTTCGGCGAGGATGGTGAGGCCGAGTTCCTCGGCCTTGCGTGCCTTGGAGCCCGCGTCTGCACCGACGATCACCATATCGGTCTTGCGCGATACCGACCCGGCGACCTTCGCGCCCAGCGCCTCGGCCCGGGCTTTCGCCTCGTTTCGCGACATCCGTTCCAGCGAGCCGGTAAACACGACAGTTTTTCCCGTTACGGGCGACTCCGTGTTGGCGGGCGCTTCGAAATCGGCGATTTCCAGCAGCGCGTCCAAATCATCGATGATTTTCGCGTTATGCGGCTCCGAAAAGAAACCGGTGATATCGGCGGCGGCGGCGGGACCGATCCCATCGATGTTGACGAGATCCTGATAGGCCGGGCTTTCGATGTCCGCAGCAGCGGTCATCGCTTCTTTTAAGGCGGCGAGCGAACCGTAATTGCGCGTCAGCAGCTTTGCGGTGGATTGGCCCACCTGTCGAATACCGAGGGCGTAGACGAAGCGATCCAACGCTATTTGCCGCTTCGCCGCGATGGCCGCGATGAGATTATCGGCCGATTGTTCGCCCCAGCCTTCGCGTGCGGCAATATCGTCGCGAATTTCGCCGAGCCGGAAAATATCGCCCGGCGTCTTGATAATTCCCTCCGACCAGAAGGTTTCGATGTGTTTCGCACCGAGCCCTTCGATGTCGAAGGCGTCGCGCGACACGAAATGTTTCAACCGCTCGACCTGTTGCGACGGGCAAGCCAGGTCGCCGGTGCATCGGCGGACCGCTTCGCCCTCCTCGCGTATTGTCGGCGTTTTGAGGGGGCATGGACACTTCGCCGGAAAGGAGAATTTACGTGCACCCTTGCGCCGCTTTTCGGGTATGACGCGGACCACTTGCGGAATAACGTCTCCGGCGCGTTGCACTACCACTGCATCGCCCTCGCGAATGTCCTTGCGGGCGATTTCATCTTCATTGTGCAAAGTTGCCCGGCTGACCACCACGCCGCCGACGGTTACCGGTTCCAGTTCGGCCACGGGCGTCAACGCGCCGGTGCGGCCGATCTGGATGGTGATTTTGTTGAGGATCGTCTCCGCCTGTTCCGCCGGGAACTTATGGGCGGTCGCCCAGCGCGGCGAACGGCTGACCATGCCGAGCCGGTCCTGCCAGTCGATCCGGTTGACCTTGTACACGACGCCGTCGATGTCGTAGGGCAGCGTCGCGCGTTGCGACAACAACGACGCATGCATTTCGAGGACGTCATCCACCGATCGGCAAAGGCGTGATAAGGGGTTGGTCGGCAAGCCCCACTCGCCGAGCCGTTGAAGAACGTCCCAGTGGGTGTCGGCCACGGCTTCGCTGACCTCACCGAGGCTATAGGTGAATAGTCGTAACGGTCGCTGTGCAGTGATCGAAGGGTCCAATTGCCGCAAGCTTCCGGCAGCGGCATTGCGCGGATTAGCGAAGATCTTCTCGTTCGCCTTCTCTTGCCGGGCATTGAGTGCGAAGAAATCGCCGCGCGACATATAGACTTCGCCCCGAACCTCTAAGAGCTTTGGGGCAGAGGGCGGCAATTTTTCCGGAATCTCATCGATGGTGCGGAGGTTCGCGGTGATGTTTTCGCCGACCGAACCGTCGCCGCGGGTAGCACCGAGCACGAAGGACCGGTTCTCGTAACGTAGCGCGGCGGAAAGACCGTCGATTTTCGGCTCCGCGATGATCTCGACCGGCGAGTCGGCGTCCAATCCGAGAAAGCGTTGAATGCGGGCAATGAAGTCGCGCACATCCGCTTCGTCGAATGCGTTCGAGAGCGATAGCATAGGGCGGCTGTGCCGGACTTTGGCGAAACCGCTGGACGGGGCGGCCCCGACGCTCTTGCTCGGACTGTCGGGCCGAATAAGGTTGGGGAAGCGATCCTCCAACGCGGCGTTGCGTAGTCGCAAGGCGTCGTATTCGGCATCCGAAACGGCGGGCGCGTCCTGCTGATGGTAGAGCCGGTCATGCCGTGCGATTTCCTTGGCCAGGCGCGCAAGTTCCCGTTTTGCCTGTTTCGCGTCGAGCGCTTCGACCGCGATTTCCGTATCGCTCATATCCTTTCACCTTCGATCAAGCGATCGGCGGCGGCGCGCGCCTCATCCGTGATCTTCCGGCCGGAAAGCATTCGCGCGACTTCCTCGCGCCGTCCGCCCGCATCCAAAAAGTCCACGCCGGTAACCGCCGCTTCGCCGGAATCGGATTTTTCAACACGAAGATGGGCGCTGCCGCGCGCGGCCACCTGCGGCGAATGGGTAACCACCAATACCTGCACCAGCTCCGCCAGGCTCGAAAGCCGCTGGCCGACCGCATCCGCGGTCGCGCCCCCGATGCCGCTATCGACCTCGTCGAAGACCAGGGTCGGCACGTCGTCCGCGCCGGCAAGCGCAACCCGTAGTGCCAGCAAGAAACGGGACAGCTCGCCGCCTGACGCTATCTTCGAAATCGGCGCGGGGGGCGTGCCGGGATTGGTTGACGCCAGAAACTCAATCCGGTCCATGCCATTTTCGTTCCAATGTTCTTCGTCGAGCGGCGTTACCTCGGCGAAAAAATGGGCTTTCTCCAGCTTCAACGGCGGCAACTCGGCGTTCACCGCGATATCCAATCCGGCGGCGGCGCGGGTGCGGGCATCGTTCAGGTTTCGTGCTGCCTCGGTATAGCGGGCGCGGGCGGCCGACTCCGCCTCGGTAAGGTCGTGCAGCGATTTGGATTGGTCGTCGAGCGCCGCGATCGCCTGAGACATTCGTACCCGAAGCATTGGCAGATCCTCGACGGCGACGCTATGTTTGCGGGCAACATCGCGCAGGGCGAAGAGCCGCTGCTCAACCTGTTCTAGCGTATTGTCGTCGACGGTTAGCTCCGCTGCGGTGTTTTGCAGGGCGAGCATGGCCTCTTCGGTTTCCAGTATCGCGCGCTCCAAGGCGGAGCGCGGTGCATCGAGATGTTGGGCCGCCTTGTCCGATACCTTATCCAGGAACGCGAGGGCCGCGCGCAACTGGTTCTCCGCGCCGGTCTCTCCTTCGATTTCGGCGTAACCGGCGTTCAGGGCATGGAGGATGGCTTCAGCGTTCATCAGAAGACTACGGTTTTCCGCAAGCCGGCTCTCCTCGTCCGCCGCCGGAGCGAGCGTGTCGAGTTCATCCAGGGCGTGGCGTAGGTATTCCTCATCCTGTTTGGCACGCTGCGCATCGGATTCTGCGGTTTCGCGGGCCGTACGTTTGGCGTGCCAATCCTGGAAGGCTGCCCGCACGGTGTTCGCCTGGTCTCGCAGTCCGCCAAAGGCATCCAGGATATCGCGCTGGATTTCAGAATTCATTAAGCCACGTTCGGCGAACTGCCCTTGAATCTCGACAAGCATTCCACCGAGCCGGCGCAATAGATTAACGCTGACCGGCTCGTCATTGACAAACGCTCGTGTCCGGCCGTCGCTCGACAGAACACGGCGCAGCAATAACGCACCGTCGAAATCGATGTCGTGTTCCGCCAGAATTTGTGAGATGGGATGGTCGGCGGGCAATTGAAAGGTTGCGGTAACGCTGCCCCGTGCGCTGCCATGGCGAAGCAGGCGTCCATCGGTTCGGCCGCCCATGGCCAGCCCTAACGCGTCCAGCAGGATTGACTTGCCCGCTCCGGTTTCCCCGGTGAGCACGCTCAACCCATTGGAAAAGGCAAGATCCAGCCGATCAATCAGGACGATATCGCGGATGCTGAGCCCGATCAGCATGCGGCGGTTAGGACCCCTTGCCCCAGAACTGGTCGAGCCAGGAACTCTCTTTATGCAGTGGGCTCAAGCTGCGGCTCTCGAGCATGGCGTAGCTGTCCCTGTACCAGTCGCTGCCGGGGAAGTTATAACCGAGAACGGCCGCCGACATTTGCGCTTCATCGGAAATTCCAAGCGTCAAATAACACTCGGTCAGGCGATGTAGTGCTTCGGGGACTTGGGCGGTGGTCTGGTATTTCTCGATAACGGTACGGTATCGGTTTATTGCCGCAAGGTAGTCGCCGCGCTGCTGGTAATACCGGCCGATCGCCATATCTTTTCCAGCCAGATGGTCCCGCGTCAAATCGTATTTCAAACGGGAGTCCCGCGCGTAGTCGGTATCTGGAAAGCGTTTCGAAACTTCTTGCAGCGAGGAAAGCGCAAGCCGTGTCATTTTCTGGTCGCGGCCCACGTCGGAAATTTGCTCGTAATACGACAAGGCTTTCAGGTAGTAGGCGTAAGGTGCATCACGATTGCCGGGATGCAGTTCGATAAAGCGGTCGAGGGCGATGATCGCTTCGTCGAATTGTTCATTGAGATAGTAGGCGTAGCCCGCCATGAGCTGGGCCTTCGTGGCCCATTTCGAGTACGGATGCTGGCGTTCGACTTCGTCGAATTCCTTGGCGGCGGTCTCGTACCAGCCCGTCTCGAGGTAATCCATTGCATCATTGTAAATTTTTCCGACACTGCGCTCGACATATTTGGCATCGTCCGGATCATCGAAGAGTTCCGCCATGGAATCGCAGCCCGCGATCCCCATAGACAGGGCGATCAGGCCGCACCGAGCGAGGTGTCGCAGCGTCGTTCTCCAGGGAATGTTGGTCCGGTCCGGCATCGACATCATTCTCGGCCCCCATTGCGCATATCGGCCGGGGCGCGGGGTGCGGAGCCCACAACCGGTCTCAACGGGCATTCTTATAGCACCGTGTCTTAAATATTAATATAAATGTGACGGTTCGGAAATTCGGTCAAGCGATTTGCGGATTCGCCCGACGCCCGGAATTATCGAAATGGCGGAGGTGGCGAGGCGGATCAGGCAACCGCCGCGGCGGGCTCGTTCCATTCCTCGGTCCGGAATTCGAAGTGGTCTTCCATCGGCACATGAGACCACGCCTCCTTGTCCTCGAACAGGGTGCGGAGAAGTAGATTATTCACCTGATGACCCGCGCGATGTCCGGTAAACCGTCCAATCAGCTGACCACCGGCGAGATAGAGGTCGCCGATACAATCCAGAACCTTGTGACGGATGAATTCGTCATCATAACGCAGGCCGCCGTCGTTTAGAATTTCGTCACCGCTTACCACGATCGCATTGTCCAGCGACCCGCCCTGCACCATGCCCGCCTTCCGCAATGCCTGGACGTCTTCGATAAAGCCGAAGGTGCGGGCGCGGCAAATTTCGGATTTGAAGTTATCCGATGTAACGTGGATACCGAGTTCCTGTTCGCCAATCAGGGGATTGTCAAAATTGATCCCAAGCTGAATCGAAAATGTCGATGACGGTTCGATCATTGCAACCGCATCGCCGATTCGCGCCGTCACGGTCTTGAGAATTTCGATCGCTATCCGCGGCGATTCCTGTCCCACAATGCCGGCACATTCGATCAGGAAAACGAACGGTTCGGAACTGCCGTCCATAATCGGTACTTCCGGGCCGTCCAGCTCGACCACGGCATTGTCGATCTCGCATCCCGCCATGGCCGCCAACAGATGTTCGACGGTGGCGACTGAAACGCCTTGCTCGTTGGTCAATGTGGTGCAGAGCCGTGTGTCGCCAACATTGCTGTGGAGAGCGCGGATTTCCGACGCTTCTCCCGGCACGTCGGTGCGGCGAAAGGTAATTCCCGTATTACATTCGGCAGGATGCAACGCCATCGATATTTTGGCGCCGCTATGGAGGCCGATACCGCTGCAATGAATGCTGCTTTTCAGCGTCTTTTGGCAAACAGGACTCGCGGCAGCGAGAGCGCCAATTTGGGCGCCAGGAAGGTCCCTCAACACAAATTCCCCCACTTGAACTCCAACGGCCTTTTGGCGGCCGG
>CAJHYV010000219.1_pt1 | contig 12599 bp, 7 predicted proteins | sample 9198851 | NCBI WGS metagenome assembly CAJHYV01 (sample SAMEA7708375, study PRJEB35096) | sediment metagenome | biome: marine neritic benthic zone biome [ENVO:01000025]; feature: sediment [ENVO:00002007]; material: shallow marine sediment [ENVO:03000034] sea grass bed [ENVO_01000059] ...
ACCAAGGCGCAGGTCAAGGAAATTGCGGAGGCAAAGTTGGTCGATCTCAACGCCAACGATGTCGAGGCGGCAATGAAGATCATCGAAGGGTCCGCCCGGTCGATGGGTCTGGAAGTGGTGGGGTAACGACCATGGCAAAGGCAGGAAAGCGAATTCAGACGTTGCGCGAGGCGGTAGACCGCGATCGCAATTATCCGATCGACGAAGCGGTTAAAGTCGTTAAGACCAACGGGAAAGTGAAATTCGACGAGACGGTCGAGATCTCCATGAATCTGGGCATCGACACGCGCCACGCGGATCAACAGGTTCGTGGCGTGGTGCAGCTGCCGAACGGCACCGGCAAGGCGATGCGCGTCGCCGTTTTTGCGAAGGGCGACAAGGCCGACGAAGCGAAGGCCGCCGGGGCCGACCTCGTGGGCGCGGAAGACCTGGCCGAACAGATCGAAGGCGGTCAATTCGACTTCGACCGGGTTGTGGCGACTCCGGATATGATGGCCGTGGTCGGCAAGCTGGGTAAAATTCTGGGTCCCCGCGGGCTGATGCCGAACCCGAAGCTCGGTTCGGTGACACCGAACGTTGCCGATGCCGTCAAGGCGGCGAAAGGCGGCGAGGTGCAGTTCCGGGCTCAGAAAGAAGGATTAATTCACGCCGGCGTGGGCAAGGTGAGTTTCTCGGAGGAGGCGTTGTCGGAGAATATCCGCGCCTTCGTCGATGCGATCAGCCGGGCCAAACCCAGTGGCGCGAAAGGCACTTACATCAAAAAAGTGTCGATCAGCTCCACCATGGGGCCGGGCGTGAAATTGGATATTTCCGGCGCGGGTAGCGCCGGGTAAGTTTCGCCGCGTCGGCGGTGCCGGCGCGGGGAGAGGCGGGTTTCCGTGTTGGAAATCCGTTACCTGTCCGAGACTGCGGGTGTCCGGTTCGCGCCGAAAGGCAAGGGCCAGGCTTAAACGGGCGACCGGCCGGTAATAGACGGGGGTGCAGGAAAAATTCCGGGGCGATCCCGGAATGGCTTGAACCTCTGGGGCAGGATCCATCGGACGTTTTCGACGGCGGTTGCCGGAAGAGGCGTTCAGGTGCAACCAGCCGTAGAGGGTCGCTATCGGGCGATCGAGACACGGCTACAGCATCGGAGTGATCAGTGGACCGAGCAAGAAAAGCAGAGTTGGTCGCTGAACTGCAAGAGACCTTCGCGTCGAACAACCTCGTGGTGATTACCCAGCAATCGGGGCTCACCGTCCAGGAAGTTTCGGAGCTCCGGAAGCAGATGCGTGAAGCGGGCGCCGCCTTCAAGGTGACGAAAAACCGCCTCGCGAAGATCGCGCTGAAGGGGACAAAGTTCGAAGGGCTTACTGACCAATTCACCGGGCCCACGGCGATAGCCGTGTCGCAGGATCCGGTGGCTGCCGCCAAAGTGGCGGTGGAGTTCGCGAATAAGAACGAGAAGCTGCAAATCGTTTGCGGCGCGCTCGAAAAGGATGCTTTGGATGCCACCGCGGTTAACGCGTTGGCGAAGCTTCCGTCGCTCGACGAACTACGGGGTACGCTCATCGGTCTAATCCAGGCTCCGGCGACCAAGGTTGCTGGTGTGCTACAGGCGCCGGCCGGGCAACTTGCCCGAGTTTTCGGTGCTTATGGCAGTACCGAAAGTTGATGCAGAACCGCGATCCAGAATAGATACGTTCAAGCCTAGGAGATAAAAGAGAAATGGCAAATCTAGAACAGTTGGCAGAGGATCTTTCGGCTCTGACCGTCATTGAGGCGGCTGAGCTCTCGAAGATGCTCGAAGAGAAGTGGGGTGTTTCGGCGGCGGCGCCGATGGCCGTTGCAGGCATGATGCCTGCTGCCGGCGACGGAGCAGCTGCCGCTGAGGAGCAAGATGCCTTTGATGTCGTTTTGGCCAGCATCGGCGACAAGAAGATCAACGTCATTAAGGAAGTCCGGGCAATGACCGGGCTCGGTCTGAAGGACGCCAAGGATCTTGTCGAAGGTGCTCCGAAGCCCGTCAAGGAAGGCGTGTCGAAAGCTGAAGCCGAAGAATTGAAGAAGAAACTGGAAGACGTTGGCGCAACTGTCGAGCTTAAGTGAGCAGGCAGAACGCAGTAAATATGGCCGGCAGGGGCGCGCCGTTTGGCGTTGCCCCTCGCCGTCTTTGCACCACACCGCCGGTTCGCAAGTGAGGATCCACTATGCCGCAGTCCTTTACTGGTCGTAAGCGCATTCGTAAGAATTTCGGGCGCCTTCCAGAAGTCGCCCCCATGCCTAATCTGATCGAGGTCCAGAAAACGTCCTATGACCGTTTTCTGCTACCCGTGAAGAATGGCGGAGATGTCAGCCTTCCTTCCGGACTGGAAGAGGCTTTTAGAACGGTTTTCCCGATTCATGATTTCGCCGGGCGGTCGCAGCTCGAATTCGTGAAGTATGAGCTGGAAGAGCCGAAATACGATGTCGAGGAATGCCAGCAACGCGATATGACCTATGCCGCGCCGCTGAAAGTGACCTTGCGGCTTGTGGTTTGGGATATCGATGAAGAGACCGGCGCGCGGTCAATCCGGGACATCAAGGAACAAGATGTCTATATGGGTGACATGCCGCTGATGACGCCGAACGGTACGTTTGTCGTGAACGGCACGGAACGGGTGATCGTTAGCCAGATGCATCGCTCTCCCGGCGTATTTTTCGACCATGACAAGGGTAAGACGCACTCGTCCGGCAAATACCTGTTTGCCGCCAGGGTGATTCCCTATCGCGGATCGTGGCTCGACTTCGAGTTCGACGCCAAGGATATGGTGTATGTGCGCATAGACCGGCGGCGCAAGCTGCCGGCGACGACGCTCTTGCTTGCGCTGGACAATGACGCGACGGAAAAGCTGCGCGAGGAGCGCCGCAATGAAGGGCGCGACCTGGATATCGGCGAAGCGGTCGGCATGTCCAAGGAAGATGTGCTCGATTTCTTCTATGATAAACTCGTATTCAGCCGCACCAAGGATGGCTGGAAGATGCCATTCGACGCCGAGCGCTTGCGCGGCATCAAGCTCGAAGAAGATTTGGTGGACGCCAAGGCCGGTAAAGTCGTTGTCAAAGCTGGCGAAAAGGTCACGCCTCGGCTTGCGCGCAAGCTGGTCGAGGATGGACTGAAAGAGGTTCTGATCCCGGAGACCGAATTGTACGGTCGCTACATTTCCGGTGACATCATCAACGAGGAAACCGGTGAAATCTATGCCGAAGCGGGCGATGAGATCACCGAAGAATCGCTGGCGCCGCTGGTGGAAGCGGGCATCAAGGTGCTCTCGACGCTCGACATCGACCATGTGAATGTCGGTCCCTACATCCGCAACACGTTGGCCATCGACAAGAACGTCACCCGTGAAGACGCGTTGATCGACATCTATCGCGTCATGCGGCCGGGCGAACCGCCGACGCTTGAGACAGCGGAAGCGATGCTGAAAAGCTTGTTTTTCGATTCCGAACGGTATGATCTTTCGGCCGTTGGCCGCGTGAAGATGAATTCGCGCTTGGGATTTGAGACGCACGATCAAATGCGCGTTTTGCGCCGTCACGACATCCTGGAAATCGTGCGTGTCCTGGTTGGCTTGAAGGACGGCCGCGGCGACATCGACGATATCGATCATCTCGGAAATCGTCGGGTACGCTCGGTGGGCGAGCTGTTGGAGAACCAGTATCGAGTCGGTCTGCTGCGTATGGAGCGGGCGATTCGCGAACGGATGAGCACGGTTGAGATCGACAGCGTAATGCCGCACGATCTGATCAATGCCAAGCCGGCGGCGGCAGCGGTGCGGGAATTCTTCGGCTCCTCACAGCTTTCGCAATTTATGGATCAGACAAATCCGCTGTCTGAAATCACCCATAAGCGCCGCCTTTCGGCGCTTGGACCGGGTGGTCTGACGCGTGAGCGCGCTGGGTTTGAAGTTCGCGACGTGCATCCGACCCACTACGGACGGATCTGTCCGATTGAGACGCCGGAAGGGCCGAATATCGGTCTTATCAATAGCTTGGCCACCTTCGCCCGGATCAATCAGTACGGCTTTATCGAGACGCCCTATCGTAAGGTAAAGGGTGGCAAGGTCACCAATGACGTGATCTATATGTCGGCGATGGACGAAGGCCGTTACACGGTCGCGCAGGCGAACGCCGTCACGGATACCAAGGGCAAACTGACCGAGGAATTGATCAGTTGCCGGTGCGGAGGCGAGTACATTTTAGCGCGGTCGGAAGATATCGATTACATCGACGTGTCGCCGAAGCAGATCGTTTCGGTTGCCGCGGCGTTGATCCCGTTCCTCGAGAACGACGACGCCAACCGGGCGCTGATGGGATCGAACATGCAACGCCAGGCCGTGCCGTTGCTGCAGGCGGAGGCGCCTTTCGTCGGCACCGGCATGGAAGAGCGCGTGGCCCGGGATTCCGGGGCGGCAATCGTTGCCCGCCGAGCCGGCGTGGTCGACCAGGTGGACGCAACCCGCGTGGTGGTCCGGGCAACGGAGGAGACTTCCGCCGACACCTCCGGTGTGGATATATACAACTTGTTGAAATTCCAGCGATCGAACCAGAATACGTGCATCACGCAGCGCCCGTTGGTGCGGGTCGGCGATGTGGTGGCGCAGGGCGACATCATTGTCGATGGACCGTCGACGCAGCTGGGTGAACTGGCCTTGGGCCGGAATGTCCTGGTCGCCTTCATGCCCTGGCGGGGATACAACTTCGAGGATTCGATCCTTATTTCCGAACGAATTGTCCGCGATGACGTGTTTTCGTCGATTCACATCGAGGAATACGAAGTCATGGCCCGCGATACCAAGCTGGGCCAGGAGGAAATCACCCGGGATATCCCGAATGTCGGCGAAGAGGCGCTGAAGGATCTCGATGAGGCGGGCATCGTCTATATTGGGGCCGAAGTGCAGGCTGGCGATATTCTTGTCGGCAAGGTAACGCCAAAGGGCGAATCCCCGATGACGCCGGAAGAAAAACTGCTGCGCGCCATCTTCGGTGAAAAGGCGTCGGATGTTCGCGATACGTCGCTGCGGGTGCCGCCGGGCGGCATGGGCACGGTGGTCGAGGTGCGCGTGTTTTCACGGCGTGGCATCGACAAGGACGAACGGTCGCTTGCAATCGAGCGGCAGGATATCGAACGCCTGGCCAAGGACCGGGATGACGAGAAGACAATTCTCGAAGGATCGTTCCGCGACCGATTGAAAGAACGTCTCAGGAACCAAACCGTCGCCAGCGGACCCAAGGGATTGAGTAGCGGCAAGCGCCTTACGGACGCCGTGCTCGAAGAGTTTACGCTCGGTCAGTGGCGCCAGATCGTTGTCAAGAACGACAAGACCAAAGACGAGCTTGACCAGCTGAAGAAACAGCACGACGAAGCGGTCGATGCGTTGCAGGCGCGATTTGACGATAAGGTCGAAAAACTTCAACGGGGCGACGATTTGCCGCCGGGCGTCATGAAGATGGTCAAGGTCTTCGTCGCGACCAAGCGGAAGCTGCAGCCAGGCGACAAGATGGCCGGTCGTCATGGAAACAAGGGTGTTATTTCCAAGATCGTGCCGGTCGAAGATATGCCCTATCTCGATGATGGTTCGCCGGTGGATATCGTTCTGAACCCGCTCGGCGTTCCCAGTCGCATGAACGTCGGACAGATTCTCGAAACCCATCTCGGTTGGGCCAGCCATGGACTGGGCCGTCAGGTTCGCGAAATGCTCGAGAGCGTGAAAAACGGCGGCAACCAGACCGAGATGCCCAAGCTCTTGGAGAAGATTTACGGCAAGGAAATCTTCAAGGACGAAATCGCCGTCATGGGTAAGGAGCAGCAGTCGGAACTCTCGCGTAATTTGGTCAATGGTATCCCCTATGCGACGCCGGTTTTCGATGGCGCGCATGAGGCGGATATCGTCAAGGCATTGACCGAAGCCGGGCTCGACGTGTCGGGACAGGTCACGCTCGTCGATGGGCAGACCGGCGAAACCTTCGCGCGTAGGGTGACCGTGGGCTACATCTACATGTTGAAATTGCACCATCTTGTGGATGACAAGATTCACGCCCGGTCGATCGGTCCGTACAGTCTGGTCACGCAGCAGCCGCTGGGCGGCAAGGCGCAGTTCGGCGGCCAGCGCTTCGGCGAGATGGAGGTCTGGGCACTGGAAGCCTACGGGGCTGCGTATACCCTGCAGGAAATGCTAACCGTCAAATCCGATGACGTGTCGGGGCGGACCAAGGTTTACGAAGCGATCGTTCGCGGCGACGACACATTCGAGGCGGGCATTCCGGAATCCTTCAATGTTCTTGTGAAGGAACTTCGGTCGCTCGGCCTCAATGTCGAGTTGATGCAGGAATCGGTCTGAGTAGAAGCGAGATATCTGAACCTATCGGCGCGCCGGTGACGGCGCATACCGACGAGTCAGGAGAGACTAAATGAACGAGTTGATGAATATTTTCGGCCAGCCCACGGGTCCGCAAGGTTTCGACCACATACGGATCTCGATTGCCAGCCCGGACCGTATCCGTTCATGGTCCTATGGCGAGATCAAGAAGCCGGAAACGATCAACTACCGGACGTTCAAGCCGGAGCGGGACGGCTTGTTCTGCGCTCGCATCTTCGGTCCGATCAAGGATTACGAATGCCTGTGCGGTAAGTATAAGCGCATGAAATATCGTGGTATTATCTGCGAGAAATGCGGCGTCGAGGTAACTTTATCCAAGGTGCGCCGCGAGCGGATGGGCCATATCGAACTGGCGTCCCCGGTGGCGCATATCTGGTTCCTGAAGTCCCTGCCGAGCCGCATTGGTTTGCTCGTCGACATGACGCTGAAAGAACTCGAGCGGATCCTTTATTTCGAAAACTACATCGTCATCGAGCCCGGTTTGACACCGCTCAGCATGAAGCAGTTGCTGACGGAGGATGAATACCTCGATGCTCAAGACGAATATGGCGACGAAAACTTCACGGCCAAGATTGGCGCGGAAGCGATCATGGATCTGCTTAGCGCCATTGACCTTGAGCGCGAAAAGGAGACCGTGCGGGAGGACCTGCGTGAAACGGGATCCGAGGCCAAGCGCAAGAAATACGTAAAGCGCTTGAAGCTGATCGATGCCTTCATCGAATCGAAGACCCGGCCGGAATGGATGATCTTGTCGGTAGTGCCGGTAATTCCGCCCGAGTTGCGCCCGCTGGTGCCGCTCGACGGTGGCCGGTTCGCGACCTCGGATTTGAACGACCTGTATCGTCGCGTGATCAACCGGAACAACCGGCTCAAGCGGCTGATCGAATTGCGCGCGCCCGAGATTATCGTGCGCAACGAAAAGCGCATGCTTCAAGAGGCGGTTGATGCGTTGTTCGACAATGGCCGCCGCGGCCGCGTCATCACGGGCGCGAATAAGCGGCCGCTGAAATCGCTGTCGGATATGTTGAAAGGCAAGCAAGGCCGCTTCCGGCAGAACCTGCTGGGCAAGCGCGTGGACTATTCCGGCCGGTCGGTCATCGTTGTGGGCCCGGAACTCCTGCTGCATCAATGTGGTTTGCCAAAGAAGATGGCGCTGGAATTGTTCAAGCCGTTCATCTATTCGCGCCTCGAAGTTTATGGCATGGCCTCGACGATCAAGGCGGCCAAACGCATGGTCGAGAAGGAACGTCCGGAAGTCTGGGATATTCTCGAAGAGGTAATCCGGGAACATCCCGTGTTGCTGAACCGGGCACCAACGCTGCATCGTCTTGGCATTCAGGCCTTCGAGCCGGTGCTGATCGAAGGAAAGGCGATCCAGCTTCACCCGCTGGTCTGCGCCGCGTTCAATGCGGATTTCGATGGCGATCAAATGGCGGTGCATGTGCCGCTGTCGATGGAAGCGCAGCTCGAAGCGCGCGTCTTGATGATGTCGACCAACAACATCCTGTCGCCGGCCAATGGTAAGCCGATCATCGTGCCGTCACAGGACATCGTGCTTGGTTTGTACTATCTGAGCCTCGACCAGCCGGATCAAATGGGCGCCCAGATCGAATTCAAGAAGGCCGATGAGTTGGCCGCCGCGGTGGCGAGCAACGATGTCGTCCTATTCGACACGGACGATTTGAAAAATCCCCTCGACTTGCCGGAAGGTGAGGCTGCCAAGGCTTTGAAGGCGCTGAAGGCGGGCAAGATGGTTGCGCATCGGGTGCCGAGATTTGCATCCGTGGGCGAGATCGAGCATGCGCTGTCGACCAATGCGATCAAGCTCAACAGCCGTATCAAGGCCCGATACACCACGGTAGATGAGGACAACAAGCCGATTACCATGTCGGTCCTCACAACGCCGGGCCGGATGCTGTTGTCGGAAATCCTGCCGCGTCATTCGTCGGCGCCGTTCGATTTGATCAACCAGCTTCTCACGAAGAAAGAGATCACGAACGTGATCGATCAGGTCTACCGTCACTGCGGACAGAAGGAGAGTTGCATCTTCGCCGATAAGTTGATGCAACTGGGCTTCCGCAACGCCTGCATGGCCGGTATTTCCTTCGGTAAGGATGATCTCGTCGTGCCGGAAGCGAAGGAAAATCTGATCGTCAACGCCAAGGAGCAAATTCTCGAATACGAGCAGCAGTATCTTGATGGCCTGATCACCAAGGGCGAAAAGTATAACAAGGTGGTCGACGTCTGGTCGGATTGCAGTGATCTCGTCGCGGACGAGATGATGAAGGCAATGGAAGCCGGCGACGAAAACGGCGTGAATTCTGTGTTCATGATGGCGCACTCCGGCGCGCGTGGTTCGGCGGCGCAGATCAAGCAGCTTGCCGGCATGCGGGGCTTGATGGCGAAGCCGAGCGGCGAAATCATCGAAACGCCGATCATCTCCAACTTTAAGGAGGGACTCAGCGTCCTGGAATACTTCAACTCGACCCATGGGGCCCGCAAGGGGCTTGCGGACACGGCGTTGAAGACCGCGAACTCCGGTTATCTGACCCGCCGATTGGTCGATGTCGCGCAGGATTGCATCATCATCGAGGAAGATTGCGGTACCAAGCAAGGGCTGACAATGACGGCGGTGATCGAGGGCGGCGACGTCATCGAGGAATTGTTGGAGCGGATTGTAGGCCGGCACGTTGCCGAAAATATCGTCGATCCCGAGACCAACAAGGTGATCGTCAAAGCGGGTCATCTCATCGATGAAATTCGCGGTGAAGAGATCGAGAAAGCCGGGATCGATAGCGTCCTGGTGCGCTCGGTCCTGACCTGCGAGAGCATCGGCGGCACGTGCGGATGTTGCTACGGTCGAGACTTGGCCCGCGGAACGCCGGTTAATGTGGGCGAAGCGGTCGGCGTCATCGCCGCCCAGTCGATCGGCGAGCCGGGCACCCAGCTTACGATGCGGACTTTCCATATCGGCGGTGCCGCGCAGCTTGCGGAGCAATCGACATTCGAAGCGACATTGAATGGCACGGTTAAGATCAACAATGGCAACCTCGTCATCAGTTCCAGTGGCCAGCCGGTTGTCATGAATCGCAGCACGGAACTGGTGTTGGTCGACGCCCACAAACGCGAACGGGCCAAGCATCGCATTCCCTACGGCGCCAGATTGCTGGTCAATGACGGCGATACGGTGTCACAAGGAGATCGGCTTGCCGAATGGGACCCGTATACCATTCCCATCATTACGGAAAAGGACGGCATCGCCAATTTCGTCGATCTGGTCGAAGGCATTTCGATGCGCGAGTCGATGGACGAAACCACCGGTATCTCCAGCAAGGTGGTGGTCGATTGGAAGCAGCAGCCGAGAGGCGCCGACCTGCGTCCGCGGGTCACGCTGCGTGACAAGAAGGGCGAGGTCATCAAGCTCACCAACGAACTCGAGGCGCGGTACTTCCTCTCGGTCGATGCAATTCTGTCGGTCGAGCATGGCCAGAAGGTCTCGGCCGGTGACGTGTTGGCGCGTATCCCGCGGGAAGCCTCCAAGACCCGCGATATTACGGGTGGTCTGCCACGGGTTGCGGAACTGTTCGAGGCGCGCCGGCCCAAGGAATTCGCGGTTATCACGGATACCGATGGCCGGGTTGAATTCGGCAAGGACTACAAGACCAAGCGCCGGATCGTGGTGGTTCCGACCGATGATTCCAAGGATCCGAGCGAGTATCTCGTTCCGAAGGGCAAGCATATCACGGTGCAGGAAGGCGATTACGTCGAGAAGGGCGACCTTCTGATGGACGGCAATCCCGTTCCGCATGACATTCTGGAGGTTATGGGCATCGAGGCTCTGGCCGATTATCTCGTCAAGGAAGTGCAGGATGTGTATCGATTGCAGGGCGTTAAGATCAACGACAAGCATATCGAGGTCATCGTCCGGCAGATGCTCCAGAAGGTCGAAATCGTCGATCCGGGCGATACGATTATGTTGAACGGTGAGCAGATTGATCGGGATGAGTTCGATGCGCTGAATGCCCGGGCCGAAGCGGAAGGCGGCAAGGCGGCAAGTTGCAAGCCGGTATTGCAGGGTATCACCAAGGCGTCCCTGCAAACGAAGTCGTTCATCTCGGCGGCGTCGTTCCAGGAAACCACGCGAGTGCTCACCGATGCGGCCGTCAACGGCAAGATCGATACCCTCGAAGGTCTGAAGGAAAACGTCATCGTAGGGCGTTTGATTCCGGCGGGTACGGGCAGCGTGATGAACCGGCTCAAGGCCGTCGCTGCCGAGCGGGACCGCGAACTGACGGCACTCCAGGCCGAAGAGGGGGGCGTGATCGAAAGCGAGCCTTCCGGGGAGGAGCCGCCTGCGACGGCTGCATAATTTAATCCAAAATTCGCGCCGGACGGTTCTGTTTCATTTGACCGTCCGGCCGGATTTCAGCAGCGAGTGCCGACCTGTCGTTTGGGCGCGGGAATACTCGAAAAACCGTGATCTTTTGCTTGACGGCATATGGGCGCGTAACTAGTATCCGCCGCACTTTGATGGACAGGGCTAGGTAGTAGCGGTCGAACTCCTTGGGAGGTAGTTCTTTCGCTAGACACAGTCTAAGGCACTCTAGATTTGAACATAAGCCGGATCGCCGGCTGACGGAATTACTACTTGGACCGCAGTGGAGCAGGGGATCGCTTTGCTGGCGGTGCTTTTTGTATTTTCCGAAAGGTTAGCGAGCGGTGCTAACGCAAACGCAAGGCCCGGCAGTTTCGACCGGCGGGGCCAAGTCTTGATGTTAGACGAAGGATAGTGAGAGAGAACGAATGCCGACGATCAATCAGTTGATCCGAAAGGGACGCCACGACAAGCCGACGCGGAACAAGGTTCCCGCGTTGGAAGCTTGTCCGCAAAAACGCGGTGTGTGCACCCGGGTCTATACGACGACGCCGAAGAAACCGAACTCCGCCCTCCGGAAAGTTGCCCGCGTGCGCCTCACCAACGGCTTTGAGGTGACCAGCTATATTCCCGGCGTAGGGCACAATCTGCAGGAACATTCGGTGGTGATGATCCGGGGCGGCCGGGTCAAGGATCTGCCGGGCGTTCGGTATCACATCGTGCGCGGCACGCTCGATACGCAGGGTGTCGATAATCGCCGTCAACGCCGTTCGAAATACGGAGCCAAGCGGCCCAAATAGGGCTGCAGGGGGTAATCATGTCGAGACGCCGACGCGCCGAAAAACGCGAAATTCTGCCGGATGCCAAATACGGCGATTTCATTGTCAGCAAGTTCATGAACAACGTGATGCAGGACGGCAAGAAATCGGTCGCCGAATCAATTGTATACGGCGCCATGGAAGTGCTTGAAAAACGTGGAGACGGTGATCCGGTCCGCACATTCCACGAGGCGATCGAGAACGTGAAACCGCACCTCGAAGTGCGCTCCCGCCGGGTTGGCGGCGCCACCTATCAGGTGCCGATCGAAGTCCGTTCGGATCGCGCGCAGGCGCTGGCCTTCCGCTGGATCATTCAAATCGCGCGCAAGCGCGGTGAAAACACAATGACGGAAAGACTCTCCGGAGAACTCCTTGATGCCGCGAACAATCGTGGCGGCGCCGTAAAGAAGCGGGAAGATACCCATCGCATGGCGGAAGCCAACCGCGCCTTTTCGCATTATCGCTGGTAATCACTCCGTACTGGACGGTCAGTCATGTCACGCAACACACCCATCGAAAAGTATCGCAACATCGGCATCATGGCGCATATCGACGCCGGTAAGACCACGACGACCGAACGCGTACTCTATTATACGGGGCGCTCCCACAAGATCGGCGAAGTCCATGACGGCAACGCCACGATGGATTGGATGGAGCAGGAGCAGGAGCGGGGGATCACGATCACCTCCGCGGCGACCACGGCATTTTGGCGCGATTACCGGGTAAATATCATCGACACGCCCGGTCATGTCGACTTCACCATTGAAGTCGAGCGGAGCCTGCGTGTCCTCGACGGTGCGGTCGCGGTATTCGACAGTGTGGCGGGTGTGGAGCCGCAATCCGAAACCGTTTGGCGGCAGGCCGATAAATACGGCGTGCCGCGCATTTGTTTCATCAACAAGATGGACCGTGTCGGCGCGGATTTCTTCCGTTGCGTTGAGATGATCGACGATCGCTTGGGCGCGGTGCCGATGGTTCTGCAATTGCCGATCGGCATCGAAGACA
>CAJHYV010000393.1_pt1 | contig 12351 bp, 13 predicted proteins | sample 9198851 | NCBI WGS metagenome assembly CAJHYV01 (sample SAMEA7708375, study PRJEB35096) | sediment metagenome | biome: marine neritic benthic zone biome [ENVO:01000025]; feature: sediment [ENVO:00002007]; material: shallow marine sediment [ENVO:03000034] sea grass bed [ENVO_01000059] ...
GCATGCGCCATGAACTCAAGCCAGGCGGGCGCCGCTACGCCCGTTTCCGTAGTGCTCACGATCAGGCCGAACTGTCCTGCGCGGACGGTTTGCGGCGGCGTGGACGGGTCAGCCGGATCAACGCGCAGGTAACTGGATCTGACTCCGTCGGGCAGATGCCCGTCGAGCGCCTGCTGTAAAAGCTGTTCTTCCTCGTCGCTTGACGCACGCACAAGCAAGATCAAATCCTGTCTGCTCCGGTGCGCGATCTCCGCGCCAAGGCGGGCGCAATCCATTGCCGCCGCCGATGCATCGAACAGCACGGCGACCGGACCGCCGAGGCACGTGCTTGGATCGCCGGCGATCAGCACGGGAGCGCGTCCGGCAAGCGCCTTACGGACTGTGCCGCCCAGAGGAGAAGACTGTCGCGTGCTCGTCCCCTGCCGGCCGATGCAAAGGATGTCGACCTCGGTGGCGGCTGCGTTGACTTCCGTATGCACCTTGCCGCGGACGCTTTGGAACTTCCAGCGCAGTCCCCGTTGTGCGGCTGCTGTCTCCACGGCGCTGCGCGCTTCGGCCATTTCAATTTCAAACGCTCTTTCCAGATCGGCCGGATCGAGGTTTCGAATGCCGCCGCCCTGTGCCTGAATTTCCCGGGAAAACGGCAACTGCGCCAATGCCAGCAAATCCGCATCTTCCACGAACAACCCGTGCAACTCGCTTTGCAGGGCCTCAGCCAGCATCGCCGCGGCCTCCAGCGCCGAACGACTGGATCGCGACCGGTCCAGTGCGACGAGGATACGGTCGAACGATCGCGTTCTAGGATTTCTTGTCATGATCGGTGTCCTCCGATGAGGATGGCTGACCGAACTTTCGGCGAATCTCCGCCATTTCCCGCAGCCGGTCGGAGACCTTCCGAAAGATGCTGTCTTCGGGATACTGGCCGTGCGCATCGCGCTCGCCGGCGGGGCGACCGGCCAACAACTCGATCCCCTCATCGATCCGGCTTACCGGAAAGATATTGAACCGGCCGGCTTTGACCGCGTCGACGACTTCCGGTTTCAGCATCAGGTGCTTCGTGTTGGCATTGGGGATCAGGACACCTTGGTCGCCGGTGAGGCCGCGGCTTGCGCAGATATCGAAGAAACCTTCGATCTTTTCGTTTACGCCGCCGATCGCCTGCACTTCGCCATGCTGATTGACGGAGCCGGTGACGGCCAGAGATTGCCGCAGCGGCACGCCTGAAATCGCAGAAAGCAGGGCGTAGAGTTCGGTGGAGGAAGCGCTGTCTCCGTCCACGCCGCCATAGGATTGTTCGAACACCAGGCTCGCCGATAGGGATAACGGTGCGGTGGTGCCGAAGGTTGCCAGGAGGTATCCCGCGAGGATCATGACGCCTTTCGAATGCAACGGGCCGCCGAGCTCCACTTCACGTTCGATATCGAGCACCTTGCCGGCGCCCAAGCCGATTCGAGCGGTGATACGTGTCGGACGGCCGAAACGGAAGTTGCCCAGGTCAATCACGCTCAGGCCGTTGATCTGGCCGACTTTCTCGCCGTCCGTATCGATCAGCATGATATCCCGTGCGATGGACTCGAAAGCCCTCTCGCGGATTCTGTCGGCGCGATGGATCTCCGCATCGATCGCCTGCCGGACATCGCTGGCGTCGACCGCGCTGTGTCCGTTCTTGCCGGCCCAATAGTCGGATTCGCGGACCAGATCGGCGATTTTTTCAATCAGAAGGCTCAGTTTTTCGGAATCCTCGGTAAGGCGTGCGCCATGTTCGATGACCAGGGCGACAGCGTCGCGGGTGAATGTTCGAAGGCGCTGCCGCCGGACCATGGATGCGATCAGCGATACGTAACGCGCCATGTTGTCGCCGTCCCATAAGGCGGACTCGCTGAAATCCGCGACGACTTTGAAGAGATCGGCGAAATCGGGATCGAATTGACCGAGCAAATAGTAGTGACGGCGTTCGCCGATCAGAGCGACGCGAACGTTTAGAGGAATTGCTTGCGGTTCCAGGGAAACCGTGGAAACGAGGCCGAGCGCCTCGCCGGGCGATTCAATTCGAATTTCCTCGGACCGAAGCGCGCGTTTCAGCGTTTCCCAGGCAAATGGCTGGGTAAGAACTTTGACGACATCGAGGATAAGGTATCCGCCATTCGCGCGATGCAAGGATCCTGGTTTCAGCAGCGTAAAATCGGTTACCAGCGCACCGAATTGCGCGATATTCTCGGTTCGCCCGATCAGCCGCGGCAGCGATGGATTGTTCTCGATGACGACGGGCGCGCCGATGCAGTTGCTGTTGTCGACAACGACGTTGACCGAATAGCGCCGGAAGGTCTCGCGGCGGCGGGTCATCCCATTGGCCACGGGGAACGGCAAACCGGGAATCCGTGGCATTTCGTCCGGCGCCAGAAACATCGCCGCATTTTCGATAAGATCCGCCTGCACTTCGTCCAGAAATCGAACGCAATCGGCGAGGTCCTGGAACGCCTCCCGCGTTTCCTGCATCGCGTGGTTGACCGCGGACATCATGACTTCGTCATCGATCTTTCGAATTGCCTCCCGGCGTTCCTTGTCCCAGCGCGGGAATTGCTCGATGATTCCTTGCAGTTCTTTCTGCAGCGCATCGATCTTTTCCTGAATCTCGTGTCTTTCCGCATCGGAGAGCTGCTGAAAGATCTCGGGCCGCATGACTTCCCCGTCGCGCACCGGGGCGAAGGCGAATCCATTCGGTGTTTGCATCAGGACGATGTCTCTCTCGACGGCTTTGCGTCGGAGTGCATCGAAAACCGCTTCGTGCCGTTGTTCGAATTGCGATTGGATGGCATTGCGTCGCGTGCGGTATTCGTCGCTTTCGAAGATCGAGGGAATCGAACTGTTCAATTCTTCGATCAGGCCTTCCATGCGTTGCCGCAACACCATGCCCCGGCCGGCGGGCAGTTCCAGCGCGATCGGCTGGTGCGGCGTCTTGAAGTTGTGCACATAGACCCAGTCAGGCGGTGCGATTTCGGTTGCGGCTTTTTCCGCCAGCAGCTTTTGCACGACCGAATGACGCCCCGATCCCGGCGGCCCCATCACGAACAGGTTGTAACCGCTGTGCCGCATGCCGGCGCTCAGATCGATTGCCGCAAGGGCGCGATCCTGGCCCAGCACTTCATCGGTTTCGGCAATGTCGTCGGTGTTCGTGAAGGGTGGCAAAAGCGGCTCGGAAGACCGGTGGAGCGCGTCGGGCGAGAGCGGTACTGGCGTCATATCCTGCTGTCTTCTGAATGGTGTCGGTCAAAATATCCGAATGCTGAGCGAATTGTGCGGGAGTGCGCCCGAATGATCGCTGACATGAATCAAGGGGGTGTCGCGCGGGCGGCAGCCGGAAAGTCTCGGGGTGACGCGATCCTGATGCTCATTCGCGTTCGGCTGCGGTCGGTCCGCGCCGCCGTCCGGGTGGAACGCTTGATCAAAATCAACGAAATGCGCGGCTGCGCGGTTAATGGTCATTGCATGGCATTGTTTGATCAAGACATGCAATCGACTGGAAGGGTGCGGTCAAAACGCCCGGCGCAGTGTTTGGGGCTGCCCGGATGCGCGTGCAAACGGCCGAGGTCTTGATGCGAAAGGGAGATCCCGGCATGGCCAAGGGCTCCATCGTGTCGATCCGGGGAAGCGTGGTCGATATGCGCTTCGATGACGATCCGCCGCCGATAAACCGGTTGCTCCGCAGCGGAACCGATGGGCAGGTCGCGATTGAAGTGGCCGCTCTCACCGGCCCCAAGACGGTGCGGGGCCTGGCTCTCAACATCGACCAGGATCTCGCGCTGGGCATGCCCGTTTCGGATACCGGCGGGCCGATCCAGGTTCCCGTCGGCAAGTCCGTCCTTGGCCGGATGCTGAATATTTTCGGTGAACCGATAGACGGCAAGCCGCCGCTGGACGATGTTGAACTCCGGCCGATTCACCAACGTCCCGTGCCGCTGTCGCGCCGGATAGTCCGTTCGGAGATCTTCGAGACCGGAATCAAGATGATCGATCTGTTGAGCCCGCTGGAACGCGGCGGCAAGGCGGGCCTGTTCGGCGGCGCCGGCGTCGGCAAGACGGTGCTCATCACCGAAATGATCAACAACATGGTGGGCAAGTACGAAGGCGTCAGCTTGTTTTGCGGTATTGGCGAACGGTGCCGCGAGGCGGAAGAGATTTACCGCGACATGCAGACGGCGGGCGTTCTGGACAAATCGGTCCTGGTATTCGGACAGATGAATGAATCGCCCGGTGTGCGGTTCCGGGTGGGCCACGCGGCGATGACCATCGCCGAATTTTTCCGCGATGACTGTCATCAAGACGTGCTGGTCCTGATCGACAACATTTTCCGATTTGTTCAGGCTGGCGCGGAAGTCTCGGGCCTGATGGGAAGGATTCCATCGCGCGTGGGGTACCAGCCGACGCTTGGAACCGAACTCGCTGAATTCGAGGAGCGCATCGCGAGCACCCTCTCGGGCTCGATTACGTCCATCCAGGCGGTCTATGTACCAGCCGACGATTTCACCGACCCCGCCGCGACGCATACCTTTGCCCACCTGTCGGCGTCGGTAGTGTTGTCGCGTAAGCGCGCAAGCCAAGGGCTCTACCCTGCCGTGGACCCGCTCCTGTCCTCGTCCAGTCTGTTGTCTCCCAATGTTGTCGGCCGGCGGCATTACCGGATCGCGCGGGCGGTCCGCCGAACACTGGCCGACTACGAGGATCTTAGGGACATCATTGCCATGCTTGGATTGGAGGAGCTGTCCGAGACGGATCGCGCGACCGTGGCGCAGGCAAGGCGACTGGAGCGATTTCTGACGCAGCCGTTCTATTCCACTGAAGCCTATACCGGTCGGCCCGGCCGTATGGTCGGCCTGCAAGATACGCTCGACGGATGCGAACGAATACTGAGCGGTGAATTTTCCGACGCGCCGGAGCGGGTTTTCTATCTGATCGGCGCAATCGACGAGGCCATGGCCAATCACCCCGATGCAGAGGCCGTTCCGGCGATGGCGCCATGAGCACCTTCTGTATCGCCAAAACGCCTGACGGGGGCTGAGCATGAATTTCAAGGTGCTGCTTCCGACGCGTGTCCTGATCGATGAACCGGTGGCTAAAATCGTTGCGGAGGCGCAGGACGGCTCTTTCTGTTTGCTGCCGCGGCATATCGATCTCGTCGCGGCGTTGGTGCCGGGGGTACTGGTATTCGTCGATCACGACGGAAACGAAAGGTATTTGGGCATCGACGAAGGGACGCTGGTAAAGCACGGGGATCAGGTTCGCATTTCCACCCGGAATGCCGTTTCCGGCGACGACCTGCGGTCGCTTCAGCGAATCGTGCAGGAACGGTTCCTGGAGTGGGATGATCGGGAGCGGTCGGCGCGCAGCGCCCTGGCCCGTCTCGAGGCGGGCGTCGTTCGCCGGTTCATCGAATTACGGGAACGACTCTGATGATCGCATCGCAACCGGGCACCCCCGAGGGCAATGAAAAAGACGTTGCCCGTGAAATTGGAGAAAAAGCCGAACGAAAACTGAAAGCGCGGGCACAGGGACGGCGCGACATTTGGTTCGGGCTCGGCATGTTCGGCCTGGTCGGGTGGTCCGTCGCGGTCCCGACGATTATCGGTATCGTTCTCGGGTTGTGGATCGATGCACGATTGCAGGATCCGATTTCCTGGACCCTTACCCTGTTGTTCATCGGTGCGGCGCTCGGGTGCGTCAACGCCTGGTACTGGGTGAAGCGGGAGAGCCGGCATGACTAACGGATTGCCGGACGTTGTCGGGTACTTCGTCAACCAGCGGGGGCGGGCGCCTGGCGATCGGGCCGTTACACCCGAACTTTATGGCGGAACGGTCATCGTGAGACTTGGCACCTGTCTCGCCAGTCCGCCGGTCGTCCGATATTTGCTGCTGCGACATCCACAGGAGTGAGCGCGATGGGGTTTGAAACAGCCGGTCTTATATCGGTCTTCGCCGTGGGGCTCGCGCTTGGCGCGGGCTATGCGGCGATGCTCTGGATTACCGTGCGGCGTTTGCCGCGGATGCGCTATCCGGCAATTGGGTTGTTGGGGAGCGCCGCATTGCGGGTCGCCCTGCCGCTTGCAGGGTTGTTCTTGGTCATGGACGGGCGTTGGGAAAGGCTGCTGATCGGTCTTTTGGGATTTGCCGTCGCCCGTTTCGTCGCGACGCGCCTGGCCATGCCGGTTAATTCGAAGCCGCGTTTGATCCCATAGGAGCGGCAGGCCAATGCAAATTACAACCGATGCCATCATTATCGCGCAGTGGGGGGCGTTTTCGCTCAACGCGACGATCGCGTTCACCTGGGTGGTGATGGCGATTTTGGCTATTGGATCGCGGCTTATCACCCTGCGGATTTCCGACACGGAAAAATTGTCCCGCTGGCAAAACCTGCTCGAAGTTGTCGTAATCGGGATGCGCGATCAGATCCGTGCCGTCAGCCATCAGCCACCGCGGCAGTTCCTTCCCTTTATCGGCACTCTTTTTCTGTTTGTGGCCACGTCCAATTTGTTGGCGGTTGTCCCTGGCTTCAAACCGCCGACGGGCTCGCTATCGACGACCGCGGCGCTCGCGCTGTGCGTCCTGATCGCCGTGCCGCTGTACGGCATCATGGAGCGCGGCGTGCCCGGCTATCTGCGGAAGTATGTTCAGCCGACGATTTTCATGCTGCCGTTCAACGTGATTGGCGAATTTTCTCGAACCATTGCCCTGGCGATCCGCCTGTACGGCAATGTGATGAGCGGCACCGTGATCGTGGCGATCCTGATTGGCATCACCCCCTTCTTCTTCCCGATCATCATGCAGTTGCTGGGTCTGCTGACCGGACTGATTCAAGCGTACATCTTTGCCATTCTCGCAATGGTCTATATCGCGTCCGCGATGCAGCCGCATGCTGATGAGGAAGCGACGGACCATACCGATGCCTTGCAACAATAAACCCCGAATTTGGAGGTACAGATGGATAATTTTGGATTGATTGGCGCCGTGTCCATCGTCACGGCCGGATTGACCATCGCGATCGGTTCGATTGGACCGGCGCTGGGCGAGGCCCGCACGGCGGCGCAGGCGCTGGCGGCGATCGCGCAGCAACCGGACGAGGCGAATACCATTACCCGCACCCTTTTCGTCAGTCTGGCGATGATCGAGTCGACGGCGATTTATTGTTTCGTCGTATCGATGATCTTGATCTTCGCCAATCCCTTTTGGGCTCATTTCTCATAACCGCTGGTGCATTCGATGCAGATTGACTGGATCACCGTCGGCGCGCAGATCATCAATTTTTTGATCCTGGTATGGCTCCTGCACCGTTTTCTCTACGGCCCGATCATCCGCGCCATGGACAGGCGCGAACGGCGGATCGCCGAACGGCTGGATGAGGCTGAACAAGGAAAACGGGAAGCGGAGGCCGAGGCGACCTCCTATCGGGAAATGCAACAGCGGCTTGAGCAGCAGCGCGGCGAATTTCTCGCGCAAGCCCGCGCATCCGCAGATCAAGAAAAGAAGGTGCTTGAAAAGGCGCTGCGTCGGGAAATTGACCAGCAGCGAGGGGACTGGGTGCGGCAGATTGATGCGCGGCGGACCCTGTTTCTCAAGGACGTTCGTGAACGCGCGGCCGAACATTTCTACGGATTGGCGAGGAAAGCACTGAACGATCTCGCCGATGCACGGATCGAAGACCAGATGGCCGCGGTATTTGTCGACCGCGTCGGTGGGCTCGACGGTGAAACCAGGCGGAAGATTGGCGCCGCGTGCAAAGCCGCGGGAAATTCCGTTACCATCCAGTCGCGGTTCGAACTGCCGCCGGCGCGGCGGCGCGAGATCACGGCGGCCATTCATGAAACGATCGCCAGCGGTGCGAGTGTCACCTACGCGGAAAACGGCGCGGCCGGCAGCGGCATCGAAATGAAGGCGGGCAGCCAAACGATTGCCTGGAACCTCGACAGTTATTTGGACAGTCTTGAACAAGCGGTCGGCGAAGAGATTTCGGCGATGTCATACCCGTCCGCCAAGCCGGCTGCGTCATGATCGGCCGGGAACCGTTGCCGGACGATTTGGCGGCCGAAACCTTCGGCTGTCTTGAACGCATTCTCGTCCGGCATGAAGCGAATATGGAGCCGCAGGAAGTCGGTACCGTTGCGCGGGTCGCAGGGGGAATTGCCCAGGTAACCGGTTTTACCGGCGTTAGCGACAACGAACTGATCCGATTCCCGGGGGAAATCCTGGGAATCGCGGCAAATTTGGACGTCGATAGCCTCGGCATTATCCTTCTCGATAAAGGCAGCCGGATCAACGTGGGCGACGAAGCGCGGCGTACTCGACGGGTCGTCGATGTGCCGGTCGGCGAAGGCTTGCTTGGTCGTGTGGTCGATGCGATCGGCCGGCCTCTGGACGAGAAAGGCCCGATCGATTGCCGCCAGCGCCGTGCCGTGGAGCGGCAGGCACCGGCGATCATGGCGCGCGCGCCGGTAACGCAACCATTGCAGACCGGAATCAAGGCGATCGATGCCGCGATACCGATCGGTCGCGGCCAGCGGGAGCTCATCCTTGGCGACCGGCAGATCGGCAAGACGACGGTTGCTGTCGATACCATCCTCAATCAACGCGACAAGAATGTCCTTTGTGTCTACTGCGCGATCGGCCAGCGGGGTTCGTCGATTGCCCGTGTTCATGCAAAGCTGGAGGAACAGGGCGCGATGGAGCGCTGTATTGTCGTCGTTGCCGCCGGAGAGGATCCGCCCGGACTGCAGTTTGTCGCGCCGTATGCCGCCACCAGCATGGCGGAATTCTTCATGGAGCAGGGGCGGGATGTGCTGATCATCTATGATGATCTTACGCGTCACGCACGCGCCTACCGGGAGCTCTCGCTCATTCTGCGCCGTCCGCCCGGCAGGGAGGCCTATCCCGGCGACATCTTCTTTATCCATTCACGCCTGTTGGAGCGCGCAACCCACCTCCGCGAGGAACTCGGCGGGGGTTCATTGACCGCATTGCCGATTGTCGAAACCCAGGCGCAAAACATTGCGGCCTATATTCCGACCAACCTGATCTCAATTACCGACGGCCAAATTTATCTTTCCCCGGAGCTTTTTCGGAAAGGCCAGTTGCCCGCGGTCGATATCGGCAAATCGGTTTCTCGGGTGGGTGGCAAGGCGCAGCTTCCTGCGTACCGGGCTGTTGCCGGCGATTTGCGGCTTTCCTATGCGCAATTCGAAGAGTTGGAAATCTTTGCCCGCTTCGGAACGCGGCTCGATGATGAGACGCGCCGGCGCCTGGATCGTGGCCAGCGAATTCGCGAAATTCTCAAGCAGGACGCGCACGAACAGTTTTCCGTGCCGGAACAGATCGCGGTTCTATTTGCGGCGGCCCAGGGATTGTTCGACCGACATTCGATCGAGTCGGTCGCGGAGGGTGAGATCGCGTTGCGCGATCTGATGAGCACGGAACTCGCCGGGCTCTGCGAGCGGATCGAACGCGGGGAGGCGCTGAACGAAGACGACCGGCGGGAGATGCTCTCCACATTCCGCGAGGCATTGTCCCGACAGAACGCCGGCTGACGGGACATTTGCAATGGACTCATTGGAATCCGTCGGCAAGCGCATCGCAACGACCAGGAATCTGCGATCGATCGTGCGAACGATGAAGTCGCTTTCCGCCGTTAGCATCCGCCAGTATGAGGAAGCATCCGACGCGCTGCGACAGTACAGCGAAACGATAGAACTCGGCCTGCATGTGGTTTTGCGAAGCCGGGCTACGATGATGCCCATGACCGCGTCGTCGGATGGCGACACCGGTCTGATCGTTTTTGGATCCGATTACGGGCTCTGCGGCCGTTTTAACGAACAGATTGCGCAGTTCGCGCGGTCGGAAGCCGGGAACGAAGACGCGGGACGGAGGCGCTGGCTGCCGATCGGCGCCCGGGTGTCCGCGCTTCTGGAGAGCGTCAACGAACAGGTCGATGCGTGTCACTTCTTACCGGGTTCCGTGAGCGGCATGACAGCGACGGCGCACAGCATTCTGCTAAAGGTCGATGAATGGCGTGAAACGCAAGGAATTAACCGGGTGCTCCTCGTTCATAACCGGCGCGAGAATGGCGCAAATGCGGTGCCGAACTTGGTTCGGTTGCTTCCTCTTGACATGAACTGGTTACATCGTCTCGCAAAACGACAATGGCCGTCCCGAAGGCTGCCGACCTTCACGATGAACGATGCAGACTTATTTTCGTTCCTCGTGCGCCAACACCTTTTCGTCGCAATTTTCCAGGCCGGCGTTGAATCCATTGCGAGCGAGCACGCGACCCGGCTTGCCTCGATGCAGTCCGCTGAGCGCAACATCGACGAGCATCTGGATGAAATGGATGCGGCGTTCCGTCGCAAACGCCAACAGACGATCACTGAAGAAATGATGGATGTCGTTGCTGGCTATGAAACGTTGATGGTGTCGGAAAGTTGATTCAAATCAACGATCGACTCATGGCGTCGGAGTATCGATATGCCCAGTTACGGAAGCGTCGCTCGTGACGCAAGGAGAAACAAAGGCCACGGAGTATCCTTCCGCTGCACAAAATTCTGCCTGGCGGAACGTGCGTGTGTCAGGAAACGTGGGGCCGTATATGCACCCACGAAAGCGGTCCGTAACGGGGAAGGCGAAACGCATTCACTGTCCTCCCTCTAGAATGTCGTCTTTCCCGTTCGCTACGGCGAACACGATCCCGTCCTAGGAGTAACATCCATAGGGCGGGATTTGTTTTCTGCATGTGCCGCACCACGCGTTGAAATGCTCTTCATTGTTCGGTGCCCGATGCGGACTCCGCCGGCGTATGGCTAGAATGACCGGCTCTCTTTTCGGGCCGCGATGCGTGCGCCGTCCGTCACTCGGTCGCTTGGGTGCAGCACCACCCGGACACCCGGATCGGCTCCATCCTTGATTTCCGCCTCGAGGCTTGTGCGGCGGCCGAGTGTCACGTGCTGAAGCCGTGCCCGGCCGTCTTTTTCCGCGAATACCGCCCAGCGTTTGCCGTCGCGAAAGAGCGCGGTAAGCGGCAGTTTCAGTACCGCGTCACTATTCCATAAGACGATCCGGGTTTCGACTCGATAGCCGTGCCCGAGCCGGCTCCAGCGCTCCCGCGGATCACGGATGTCGATGATGACATTGACGCGCTGTTCCTCGATGCCGAGTGCGGAAATTTTCGTAAAGCCGAATGGCTCGACGCGTCTAACCTCGCCGCTAAGGGGTGTCGCGCCACCCCATTCTTCGATGATTACACGCTGTCCCGCCGCGACCTTGACCGCGTCGGACGACAAGAGATCGACGACGATTTCAAGGTCTCCGGGATTGCCGATCTCAACCAGTGGATCGCCCGCATTCACAACGCCTTCGCTCTTGTGCAGTATGCGGAGGATCCTGCCGCTGACAGGGGCCGGGATGGATACACACTCGCAATCGTCGCTCTTCTGCCGCGTTTCGGCGGGTGAAACCAATAGCGCCCTGGCCTTGGCCAGCTCGAAGTTGCGCATGTTGAGGGCGGCTTGGTTTCTCGCCACTTCCGCCTTGCGATTTCGGATGTTGCGCTGCGCGTCGTCGAACGCGCGTTGGGAAATCGCCTTCTTTTTATAGAGGCGTTGGGCGCGCTCCAGTTCGGACTTTGCGAATACGAGTTCCGCCCGCGATTGCTCGAGTTCGGCTTCCGTCAGCGCTTTGGCCGCTTCGGCCGCCTGCACGGCGGCTTTGGCCTGGGCTTCCGTGCGGACATCCAGAAAAGTGGGGTCGATCGGTTCGATGCGCGCAACGATGGTCTGATCGGCGATTACCTGGTCGCCGACATCGCTCTCGATCCTGAGCGCCCGTCCTGTCACGGGTGTGGACAGCACGTATACGTCCTTTACCCGCGTTTCGCCCTCATCGTCGACCGTTACGGTCAGCGGCCCGCGTTCAACGACGGCGAAATCCACTTGTATCGCCCGCGGCCAGAATGCGTAGGCAAGCCCTGCGATCAGGGTCAAAACCAGGGCGCTCCAGAGCGCGATGCGGCGCCAATTCAGGTCCATGAGTATTTCATTCCCGTGTCTTGAGGACGGCAATCAGATCCAGCCGATCGAGCCGGCGGCGAACGAGAAAGGCGGAAGCCGCCGCCGCCGCGAGCCCTATGAGGACAGACAGGCCGTAGGTCGACGGTTCGACGACAAGCGGCACCCGATAAAGTTCGGTTTCGAAACTCGTCGTAAAAATCCAAGCAAGGCCATATCCGGCGACACATCCCAGCGGCAACGCCGCCGCGATCAAGAGGGCGACTTCTCCCAGAAGAATATAGGAGACTTCGGCCCGGCCGAAACCAAGGAC
>CAJHYV010000353.1_pt1 | contig 12338 bp, 13 predicted proteins | sample 9198851 | NCBI WGS metagenome assembly CAJHYV01 (sample SAMEA7708375, study PRJEB35096) | sediment metagenome | biome: marine neritic benthic zone biome [ENVO:01000025]; feature: sediment [ENVO:00002007]; material: shallow marine sediment [ENVO:03000034] sea grass bed [ENVO_01000059] ...
CGCCCATATCGGTGAGCGACTGACGAATGTTACGGTAAACGAAACCCAGAAAATTGAGCGGCAGGTATAGCTGGATCATATAGGTGTTCACCAACACGAAGTCGCCGATCGTCATCGTACCCGCGACGACGCCATTTCCCGCCATCACCATTACGCCTACCAAACCGCCCGAAATTATGACCCCCTGCCCCACATTGAGCAGCGACAGGCTGACCGTGCTCCGCACCGCGGCGCGTTCATATGCGCGCATTGCAGTATCGAAACGCTCCTCCTCATGCGCCTCATTGCCGAAATATTTAACGGTCTCGTAATTGAGAAGGCTATCGACCGCCTTGGTGTTGGCTTCCATATCGCGATCGTTCATTTCGCGCCGGAATTTGATCCGCCATTCCGTCACCAGCAGCGTGAAGGCAATGTAGGAGGTGATGGTGACGAATGTGACAGCCGCAAACCAGATGTCGAACAAACCCCACAAGATCCCGCAGACGAGCAGAATTTCCAGCAGCGTCGGAATGATATTGAACAGCATGAAGGCGAGCAGAAATTCGATACCCTTGATGCCGCGCTCGATCACGCGGGACAGCCCGCCCGTCCGGCGCTCCAGGTGATAGCGCAGGCTCAACGCGTGTATATGTCGGAAGGTCCGCAATGCGGACAGCCGCATCGCCCGTTGGGCCACTTTGGCAAAGAGGGCTTCCCGCACCTCCCCGAATGCCACCGCCAACACCCGGGCGCCGCCATAAGCGAACAACAGGGCCAGCGGCAACGTCACGATTGGCGCGGACGCTCCCGTCAACAGGTCGACCGCATCCCGGTAAATGATCGGAATGTACACATTGGCAATCTTCGACGCCGCGAGTGCGGCCAGAGCGAGCATCACCCGACCACGGATCTCCCACGAATCCTTGGGCCAAAGATACGGCAGCAGGCTCCAGAAACCACGTCGTTCGCGCCCGATCCCTCCCTGTGATTCGCTGATGATGGACGAACCGGACATCGTTCTATTCTTGACCGTTATTTTTTGGGAATGACCGCCGGAAGCAGTGCGATGAAATTTGATAAAATTCTCTAGTTTACACGTATTTAGAATACGTTAACCAATTTCGACCTACTTTACAGTCCTGTTTTGGAAACTGTCAGGCACGACATTTCCGATCTCAAACCGCCTATGCAATAGATCGGTTACGGGCGCCAACCTAGATGACTGAAATTAGGGTTCTTGAACGTCGCGTCAAGGAATTGGAGCGACAGCTCGCGGAAAGCGGCACGTCGCTAAACGCCGCGACCGAGGAACTCGCCCTATATCGGCAGGCGGTGCGACAACAATTCTCGGACGACTCGCTCCTGCTTAAGACGACCATCCGGACGGTTGAGCAAGGACTCGCCGTCACCGATCGCAACATGCGTGTGATTGCCTGCAACCGGCAATTTCTCGATCTCCATTGCTATAAGGGTGAATTGCCCGAGGGGGGCATGCCGCTTTTCAATGTCGCCCTCGCCTTCGCGCAAGCAGGCGCGTATGGCCCGGGCGATCCCCATGAACTTGCCAAAAGCCGTATCGCCCTGCTCTCCTCTCCCGATCGCCCATCCCATGAGCAACGCAAACACATCAACGGGCGGATCATCGACGTCAGGCGGACCTCGATGCCGGACGGGCTTACCGTATCCACCTATGCGGACATAACGGACGTCAAGGAGGCCGAAGCCAAAGCCGAACAATTCAAAACGCTGCTCGCCGAAATTCTGGACACGGTACCGGCAAGTGTCGCCTTGTACGACGCCGACCGGCGGCTGGTCTTTTTCAATAAGGCGACAAAGCGCCTGTTCGATTGGCAACCGGACATGCAGGAACCAGGTGTTCTCTATGAAGATCAAATCCGGGATACGCTGCACAAGAAAATGTCACTCGATGCCATCGGCAACGAGGAAGAATATCTAGCATCGCGGTTAAAGAATTTCGACGACGGAGCGCGCAACGTTGAAACCGCACGTCCCGGCGGCCGATGGTCCTTGTCATCATTCGCCAAGACATCGGACGGCAGCACGGTGGTCATTCGGTATGACATCAGCGACCGCAAGCGCACAGAACAGGCGCTTCGCGAAAGCGAGGAAAATTTTCGCAACCTGTTCGAAAACTCGCAGCTCGGCATCAGCATCAGCCGAAACGAGAAGCTGTTATTCTGCAACGAGGCGCTGGCGAAAATTTTCGGCTTCGACGACATCGACGATATGATGCAGATCAGCAGCACCCAACTGCTCGCTGCACCGCATGAACGCGACCGAATCACAAAATACATCGATGCCCGCACCGCAGGAGAACCTGTTCCGGAAACCTACGAGTTCGAAGGTGTCCGGAAAGACGGTGGCCGCATCTGGCTGCGGCGATCGGCGCGCACCGTCTCGTGGCGCGGCATGCCCGCCATTCAAGGGACGATCATTGACGTCACCAATCGGCGCCGTGCCGAAGAACGGCTTCGCAAGGCTGTGACCGACGCGGAATTCGCAAATCGGTCAAAATCCGACTTTTTAGCAAAAATGAGCCATGAACTTCGCACGCCGCTCAACGCCATCATTGGATTTTCGGAAGTCCTGAAAGCCGAAACCTTCGGCGCGCTCGGCCACCCAAAATACACCGAATATGTCAGCGACATATCCGCGAGCGGGCATCATTTGCTGGACATGATCAACGACATCCTCGACATGTCGAAGATCGAAGCGGGCAAATACGAACTTCGCATGGGCACCGTCGACCCCCGGATGCTGGTGCAAGAAACGATACAAGTGGTCAATCCGCAGCTCAGGCAACACCGGCTCACCGTTGAGACGCATTTCGGCGAGGATGTGTCCACCCTGACCGGCGATCAACGCGCCATTAAGCAGGTCCTGCTTAACCTACTGTCGAATGCCATAAAATTTACCCCCGAAAAGGGCCGAATCGCCATCACGGTCGAGGCTGCGGAAAACAACTGCCTCGACATAAGTGTCGCAGATTCCGGAATCGGCATCGACGCCGAAGATATTGAAAAGGTTCTGCTGCCCTTCAATCAGATCGGTAGCGCACAGGTCACAGTCCATCACGGTACCGGCCTGGGACTACCGATCATCAAGTCACTTGTCGAACTTCATGGCGGGCACTTGCATATCGAGAGCGAACCCGGTGTGGGCACGACCGTCCACGTATCCTTACCGAACCATACGCCGGCAAACGCGACGACCGCCGCGGGTTCGGACGCCTGACCCCCTACAGGAAATACGTCAGCAAGAATCCGCCCAGCATGGCAAGCACGCAAAGCGCCGCGCCGCCGATCGGCCATGTCCGCGCGAGCAAGCCACTCGGTCCATGATAATGGAACACGACCGCAAGCAATCGCCGTAACCACCGTTCGGCCAAGCTCTCGGCTATTTGCTGCAGCGCCGCCAATCCGCGCCGGACCGCGCCGACAATCCTCGGCAGGAAGCGCCGGTATATCCAGTCGCTGTCGAGGTTGACGCTTCGAAGCTCCGGCGGATAGATGCCGGACCGCATCAAGACCGCGAATGCCAACGCAGAAAACATCAGGAGCTGAAGCTGTGTAATGACGTGCGTCACGGTGTACGGCACGAAATCCACCGGGAATGGCAGGATGGCATAAAGCGGCGCCGGGTAGACCCCGATCGCAATGCACAGAAAGGCCGTCAGTGCCATCGCCAGTAGCATGTTGAACGGCGCCTCTTTCACACGGATGCCGCTGTCATGCGCAAAGAATGCGAAATAGGGAATCTTGATCCCGGAATGATGGAACACACCCGCGGACGCGAAGAGCAGTACGCCCCACACGAACCAGTGTCCGCCGCCCGCCGCCGCCGTTATGATCATGGATTTGCTGATGAACCCGCTGAACAACGGAAACGCCGAGATCGACGCGGCGCCGACGATACAGAACCCGGTCGTCCACGGCATCGATTTATAAAGCCCGCCGAGCTCGGACCCCTTGATCGTACCGGTCCGGAACAGCACGGCGCCCATCGACATGAAGAGTAGCGCCTTATACAGGATGTGCGAAAAGGCGTGCGCGGCGGTCCCGTTCAACGACAATTCGGTGCCGATTCCGATGCCGACGACCATGAAGCCGAGTTGATTGTTCAAGCTGTACGCGAGAACGCGCCGCAGATCGTTCTCAATAACCGCATAAAATATCGGAAATGCTGTCATCGTCGCACCGATCCAGATCAGCATCTCGGTGCCGGGATAACCCCGCGCCAGTGCATAGACTGCGAGTTTTGTCGTGAACGCACTTAGGAAAACGGTGCCGGTCACGGTTGCTTCGGGATAGGCGTCCTGAAGCCAGTTGTGAAGCAATGGGAAAGCGCATTTTATGCCAAATGCGATAAAGATCAGCGTCGGGCCGAGACCGTCCAGGCCGAGCTTGTCGAAGGCGATACTACCGGTCTGATGCTGGTGGACGACGATTCCCGCGAGCAGAATGACCCCGGAACCAACCTGTATCAGGAGGTAGCGAAGGCCGGCACGGTAGGCACGCTCCTCTCGCCGGGCCCAGATCAGGAAAACCGAGGTCAGCGCCGTCAACTCCCAATACACGAACAAGGTAATAAGGTCGCCTGCGAACACCGCGCCGATTGCCGCGCCGGCATAGGCCATGCCCGCGACGTGTTGCAGCGTGTCGCGCACGTGCCACGCATAAATCGCCGAAAGCAAGGCGGCGATATGAAAGATATAGGCGAAGACCAGGCTCAAAGCGTCGACGCGAAGGGTAATCAGGGTCATGCCGAAAATTTCGACAGCGCCGTGCGCTCCGGGCGCCAGCGAGAGGGTCTGCCAGAATCCGACTACCGGCAGCAGCAGCATGAAACCGCGTTGCCAATTTCCCTTGAGGAACGGCAACACAAGCGAACCGAGGATCAGAATAAGGCCCGGCGAAAGAATATCAGTCATCGTAGTAGTCTTCCGCCCGGATCAGAACGATGCGCAGCAGTTTGGCGACCAGCACCAACCCGACGCAAGCGACGAAGCCGTAAATGCCGTAAAAGCCGAACCAGCTTTCGACCCCGAAATGGGTATGCTTATGATAGAAGGCGTCGGCTATGAACAGCGCCGCACACAGCGCGCACACAGTCCAATAAATCCTACCGACATTCCGCGGCTCATCGAGCCAGTATGTTTTGGGATCGTCCATCATCCAGGCCCTCCCCCGATCGGAGCCAGCAACGCATACAGGTTGTCGGCGAACACGAATAGCAGCAAACACCCCGCCGCGGTAAGGCAAAGCGGTACGACGCAAAAGGCCGGCGCCTCGCCGATGCCCGCCAACCCGCTATCAGGTTTTGCGGGGATGAAGAATCCCCGGGCCACGACGGGAAGCAGGTAGGCGATGTTGAGCAGGGATGAAATCATGAAGACCGCAATGAATATCTGATGCCCTGCGTCGATTGCGCCGAGTGCAAGGAAATACTTGCTCCAGGATCCGCCAAACGGCGGTAGGCCGATGACGCTCAGGCTGCCGATCAGAAAGGCGAACAGCGTAACCGGCATCACGCGGCCGATCCCGTCCATGTCGCTGATCTGGGTCTTGCCGGACGCGACATAGATCGCGCCGGCGCAGAAGAACAAGGTGATCTTGCCAAAGGCGTGCATGGCGATGTGCATGCCCCCGCCCACTACCCCCATTGGTACAAGAAGCGCCGCGCCCAGCACCACATAGGCAAGCTGGCTAACCGTCGAATAGGCGAGCCGCGCCTTGAGATTGTCCTTGGTCATCGCGATCAGCGACGCGAGCAGGAGCGATGCCCCGGCAACATACATCAGCCAATCCGCATAACCGGACTGACGCAGGAAGTCGGTACCGAAGATATAGATGATCACCTTGAGTACGGTGAAAACCCCCGCCTTCACCACCGCCACCGCGTGCAGCAGCGCACTCACCGGGGTCGGCGCAACCATGGCAGCCGGCAGCCAACGATGTATCGGCATCAGCGCCGCTTTGCCGATGCCGTACATATACAGGAACAGCAGCAGGCCGATGGCCGGTCCCTCGAATTTGCCCGCCAGAATTCCGCCCAGCCGAAAATCGAGGCTGCCGACCGACGCCCAGGTCCATAGAATCGCGCCCAGTTGGAACAGGATCGACGTGCCCAGCAGGATGCCCAGATAGGTGCGGCCCGACCGCACCGCCTCCGGCGTGCCGGAATGGGTCACCAGCGGATAGGTGCAGATCGTCAAAATCTCGTAGAAAAGAAAGAGGGTCATCATATTGCCGGCCATCGCCACACCGAGCGCGCTGAAGATCGCGATCGCGAAACAGGCATAGAAGCGTGTTTGATTCGCTTCCTTCTTGGCCCGCATATAGCCGATTGAATAGATTGAATTGACGATCCACAGGCTCGACGCAACACAGGCGAACATCATGCCGAGCGGTTCCAGTTCCAGCCGGATCGCCAACCCGGGCAGCATGGTGAATAGCGTGACTTCCGGCCGGCCGCCGCCGTAGACCACCGGCAGCAACTGCAGCACGACAACAAAAAGCGCGACGGCGGTGACCAGCGTGACGAACTCGCGCTGATTGGGACGCCCCTTCGACATCAGGATCAATACCGTGCCCGCCATCGGAACCGCCAGGGCGAGAAGCATCAAAGTCGGCACGCTCATCCGCCTGCCCCCACCAGCGATTGCGCGGCCTTCAACGCGACCCCGACGCTGACGCGGGTATCGAGGCCGAAGTAGATGTTCGCAAGGATCAAGCTCCAGGTCGGCACCAGCATCGCCAGGGGCGCTTCAAGCGTATCCGTGCCGCCGTCCGGCGCTTCCCCGAAGTAGGCGGTTTCGACCACCCGCCAGACATAGATGATGGCCAACAGCGACGCCAGCAGGACCAGGACGGCAACCCACCACCAGCCCTTCTCCAACGCCGCCAGTATCAGGTACCATTTCGAGATGAAGCCGACGGTTCCCGGCACCCCGATCAGGCTCAGACCGCCCACGACGAAAGCGCCCATCGTCCAGGGCATTCGCTTTCCAACCCCTGCCATATCCGCCAGTTGGACCGAGCCGATGCGATAGAACACACAGCCCATCGCAAGGAACAACGCGCCCTTGATCAGCGCGTGATTGAACAGATGCAAGATGCCTGCCGCAACACCGAGCGACGTCGCCAGGCTGATGCCGAGCACCATGTAGCCGACCTGGGCCACGCTGGAATAGGCAAGCATGCGCTTGATATCGGGTTGGAAAATGGCAACTGCCGAACCGACGAACATCGCGGCGATCGCGAACGGCATGAGGATATAGCCGAGGTGATAGGCGTCGAAGGCGAATTCGGGACCGAACACCGTCAGGAATATTCTCAGCAGAACGTAGATCGACACCTTGGTCGCCGTCGCCGCGAGGAAAGCCGTGACCACCGACGGCGCGAAGGCATAGGCGTTCGGCAACCAGATGTGCAGCGGGAACAGCGCCGCCTTCATGGCGATGCCGACGACAACGAATACGAATGCCACCCGAACGGTTCGGCTGCCGATCAGCGGATCGATCCGTTGCGCCAGGTCGGCGATGTTGAGCGTTCCCGTGACCTGATACAGCAACCCGACGCCGATTAGATAAAGGGTCGCCCCGATGGTGCCGAAGATCAGATAGCGGTACGCCGCCGTTAGCGCGCGGCGATCCTGGCCGAGGCTGATGAGGATATAGGAGGACAACGACGAGATTTCGAGAAAGACGAAGATATTGAACGCGTCGCCACTAATCGTCACGCCGAGCAGGCCGGTCAGACAGAGCAGGTAACTGGTATAGAAGAGATACCGTCGCGGCTGCTCGATCTCTTTCGCAACGCTTGGCGCGGCATAGCTGATCACCACCGCACCGATCGCCGCGACGATCAAAAGAACAAAAGCGTTGACCTCGTCGATCCGGTATTCGATGCCCCAGGGCGGCGCCCAGCCGCCGAGGTGATAGGATATCGGCCCACCCGACAGCACGCCCTGAAGCAAGGCGACGGCGATCGCGAACGCGAGCCAGGAAGTCGCCAGCGTGATCGCATAGCTGATCGCCTCCCGCCGCAGCAGCACGCATAACGGCGCGGCCAACAGCGGCAGAACGATCTGCAAGGCGGGCAAATTGGCAAGGATCACGACGGGTCTTCCTGTTCTTCGAGTTCCTCTTCCTCGATCGACCCGTAGGCTTCGTTGATTCGGACGACCAGGGCGAGCCCCAGCGCCGTCGTTGACACCCCGACCACAATCGCCGTGAGGATCAGCACATGCGGCAGGGGATTCGAATAGGCGGTCACGCCTTCGGCCAGGATCGGCGCGGTGCCGCCCTCGACCTTGCCCATAGTGATGTACAGCAGGAATACCGACGCCTGGAAGACGTTAAGGCCGACTAGTTTCTTGATTAGGTTGCCGCTGTCGACGACGATATACAGCCCGGCCACCATCAGAAACATGACAATCCAGTAGTTATAGAGGCCAGGCCCGTCCATACTTCGATTCCCCGCCGCCTGTCTTATTCTTCTTCGCCGGAGCCCACTTCGCCTCGGCCGGCGAAGTGAAAGAACAGCGTCGCCATGACCGAGGCGACAGTGATCCCGACGCCCAGCTCGACAATGAAGATACCGAGATGCTGGCCTCCGGGCGCTGTCCCGGCCAAGGGCGAATAGTCGAGGTAGTTCGCGCCTAGCATCATGCTGGCGACACCGGTCCCGCCGAAAATCAGGACGCCGAGGGCGATGCCCACCCGCAACACCCCGTCTGGCAGCACCTGCCGCGCCTTATCGACGCCGTATATCAGGGCATAGAGTACGAAGGCGGAAGCAAAGATGACGCCGGCCTGAAAGCCGCCGCCCGGACCGAAATCGCCATGGAACTGGACGTACAGCCCGAACAGCAAAATGAAGGGGATCAAAAGCTTCGCAACGATGCGAATGACGAAATGATGGCTCATGTGTCGCCATCCTTGCTGCGTCGCCGGCGGCCCGCGCCGAGCAGCACCATCACGCCGACGCCGGCCGTAAAGATCACCGCCACCTCGCCCAGCGTGTCATAGCCGCGATAGCTGGCGAGCACCGCGGTGACCACGTTCGGTACGGTCGTCTTGGTGATCGAATCCTTTAAATAGGTCGGCGCCACATGCTGATGGACCGGCGCGTTCGGATCGCCGTAATGCGGCATGTCGATCGTGCCGTAGATCAAGACCGCACCGGTTACGGCAGCGATCAACAGGGGCAGGATTCTCGACCGGCGAACCTCTTTCTCTTCCGTCTTCGTCAGGGCGAGCGCCCCCAGCATCAGCACCGTCGAGATGCCCGCCCCCACCGCCGCCTCCGTGAACGCCACGTCGACGGCATCGAGCACGACGAAGATGGTCGCCGCCATCAAACCGTAAATGCCGCCCAACATGACAACCGCAAACAGGTTGTGCAGGCGAACGATCACGAAAATGGTGGCCGCCATGAATGACAACAGCACCACGTTTACGACGGCTTCGATGACTCGTCCTCCTTTTTACGGGACCACGGTTCGATGCCCTTCGCATAGATGGCGTTGGCCAACGCGTTCGTCGCCGTAGGACTCGTGAAAAAGATGAACGCCAGGATCAACAGCAGTTTGACGGTCACCAGCGTGAAGCCGCCATACAGCATCAGCCCGAAGATGAAAAATCCGGCGCCCAGCGTATCCACCAGCCCGGCACTGTGCACCCGCGCGTAGACGTCGGGAAGCCGCACCAATCCAAGCGCGCCGACGATGAGGAAGAAGCTTCCCGCGAGCACAAGCACCCAAGCCGCAATGTCGCGCGCCAGTTCCATCACTTCGGCTCCCCGTCGGATGCGGCCGACGTCGCCGTACCCAGATCCGCGTACTTGACGAATTTCAGAACCGCGATGGTGCCGATAAAATTGATCAAGGCATATAACAGGGCGATGTCGAGAAATTCGGGACGGCCCGCGAGAAAGCCCAACACCGCGATCATCAACACGGTCTTGGTTCCGAAGACGTTTACCGCCAGCACCCGATCATAGACGGTGGGCCCCAGAAACGCCCGTACCAGCGCAAGACCCGACGCCACCAGCACGGCTATCGTTCCCACCACAAAGATCATGGATGCCCCTCCACAGCCGTCACGCGGCGATCCATTTCGCCCTCGGCGAGCCCGTCCGCCCCTTCCTGGGAGAGCGCATGAACGAGGATTTGGCCGTCGAATACCCGGATTGTGAATGTACCCGGCGTCAGAGTAATGGAATTGGCATACACCACCTGGCCCAGTTCCGATTTTTGGGTGAGCTTCAGCTGCACCAAGGTCGGGCTGATCGGCGAGCCCGGCAACAGGACGCGTTTCGTCACGTCGATACCGGAGAGCCAGATTTCCTTGAAAAGCCATGCCCAATACCCAGCGATTCGCATCGTCAGATGGATTGGATGTGCCTCATGATCGACCACATCCATGCGCAGCGCGATGTAGACGATCACCAGGCATGACGCGACGCCCAGGGTAATCAAAAGGGCTTGGAAAAATCCGGACAACAGCAGCCAGACGATAAACAGCGTCACGCCGAGCGACACCGCGTGGCCGACTGTGTCCACCGCAACGAACGCGCGCTTCCGTTTACCGGAGCCGTTCCCCCCACCAGCCGGTTGCGCGGCACCGTTCGCCACTGTCTTCGCCCCCATATCGTTGCCGCGCCGGTATGCCGGCGCGGGCGCGTGTTTTGCCACAGTATGGCGAACGGGATTGCCGTCGCCAAGGTTCAATACCGAATACGATTGCTAGGAGTTTGTCGTCAAGCCGGGCCGCGCCGATATACAGTGGGATTTCGAATAACCGCCGCTCACGGCGTGGTCCGGCGAACCGACCGGCTCGGCATCCATTTTTTTACCGTGCGACCGTCCGGCGTGCGGACGGTTTCGGCGGCCTCGTCCTTCCCCGCAAACGCCGCGGCCATCTCGTTGAACGGGATTTCTTCCCCCTGACCCCGGTCGGATATTTCCCGATAGAGCGCCTGGCCGCCGATCAATGCATTCAACCGGTCGACCGTATGACCGCCGAAGCGGCGCCAGACGATCTCCAGAAAGTTTTCCACTTCGCCCGGCGGCGGGACGAAACCGATTTGCGGCCGCCCAGCCTCGAACAACCGGAAGATGGTCGGCTCGATCGGTCCCATTTCATGCACGACGAATGTCGCCGGCATCAGCTTCCTGCCGTAATGATCGCGCGCGTAATAGCCTTGCGCGAGATAAAGCAAACGCTGCAGTTTCTGCGGCTGCAGGTAACTGTCCTCGGCGCTGGCGCGATCGAGCAACCAGATTGCGACGTCTATTGTGGAATCGGTTGCGCAGGATGCCATGGTATTTCCTTCTTCGGCCGCGATCACTATACCCGATCCGGCGCGCGGCCGCAGTGCCTTCGAAACACCAAATCCAGATTTCGTTCATATCGGCAATTGCAAGCGCGCGATCACGCCAGTACCTTCGGCCACCGGGTTCCCACCGGGATCCGGCGAAACACAAACCGCCCCAATAGCAAGGAGCCAACGCCATGGATATGACCGGCGAATACCGGGTGCCCGCCCCGAGGGAAACGGTTTGGCAGGCGTTAAACGATGTCGAGGTTCTCCGGCAATCCATCCCGGGCTGCGACGAGATCGAAAAGACGTCGGACACTTCATTTACCGCGAAAGTCACCGCCAAGGTCGGCCCGGTGAAGGCGAAGTTCAGCGGCGCCGTCACGCTGTCGGACATCGATCCGCCGAATGGCTACACGATTTCCGGCGAAGGAACCGGCGGGGCGGCCGGCTTCGCAAAAGGCGGCGCGCAGGTTACGCTCGAGGAGGACGGCGACGGCACCTTGTTGAAATATACGGTTAATGCCACGGTCGGCGGCAAGCTGGCGCAAATCGGCAGCCGGCTGATCGACTCCACCTCGAAAAAAATGGCTAATGAGTTCTTCGGCAAATTCGTCGAGGTCGTCGGCGGCGCCGACGCCGCCCCAGCGTTGGCCTCCGAGGAAACCATGCCGCCTGTCGAAGCCGGCGGGAGCACGGCCGACGAGGCACAGGCGTCAAAGGGCCTGTCGCCGGCGGTCTGGGTCGTCCTGCTGATCGTGATCGTCGCCGGGCTGATCTTCGCCTTTCAGGGCTGACGGCGCTCCGGAGCCGCAGGATCCGCCGATTACCAGAAAAGGCCGCGGCCATATGCCGATAGCCTTTCAACGGAATTTGAATGAAATCCAATCATAGGTATTAATTCCAATAACTTACGCCCATCCCGCTCGGCGGCACAAGGGCATTCATGTTCCAGTAATTAATTACGCTTAAGACTACAGACGGCCAATTCCGCCGCCCTCGGCGCCGGAC
>CAJHYV010000045.1_pt1 | contig 12325 bp, 10 predicted proteins | sample 9198851 | NCBI WGS metagenome assembly CAJHYV01 (sample SAMEA7708375, study PRJEB35096) | sediment metagenome | biome: marine neritic benthic zone biome [ENVO:01000025]; feature: sediment [ENVO:00002007]; material: shallow marine sediment [ENVO:03000034] sea grass bed [ENVO_01000059] ...
CAGGCGCTTTCTTATTCGATGGACCGATGGGGTGGCTCCAAGTACCTCTCGAAGATCGCCCTCGTGAAAACAGTAGGCGGATTGGTCTTCCCGAAGCACCCCTTGGCAGCCAAGAAGAAATGGCTGCAAGACAACATTCCAGGGTTCCATCCAAACGTCAAAGCGAACCGCGCCAAGGCGGCTAAGCTTCTGACCGAGGCCGGCTACGGACCAAAAAATCCGCTCAAAGTCACGCTGTGGAACCGCGCCGTCGACCAGCCCTACAAGGTAGTCGGCACGTGGTATATCGATCAGTGGCGCAAAACCGGCATCGATGCGGATCAGAAGGTCGTGCCATCCGGACCGTGGTATGCGGGTCTCCGCAAGACCAAGGATTTCGACGTCTGCACGTCGTTTATCTCCGCGTCGATCGTCAACCCGACCATCGACGTCTCGAAATGGCTCTTAAACGCGGGCGCCAATTATGCCTATCACGAGGATAAGAAGACGGACGATCTCTATTACGACATGCTGTACGAGGCCGACGCCAAGAAGCAGTATACGAAGATGCGTGCCTACGAGAAGCACGTCATCGGCAGCCAGTCGCATTTCGCCGCCGTCATGTGGTGGAACAAGATCAATCCGCACCGATCCTACGTAAAGGGCTGGAACATCGCGCCGAGTCACTATCTCAATCAGGCACTCGACCGCGTTTGGATCGATCCCAAACTACGGTAACACCGAGCGATCACGGCCATGCCCTGCCCCGCACTTTGGGGCGGGGTTCTTTTTTGCGCGGGGGTAACTGCAATTCAGAATGCCCGGGTAATCTTCACACGGCGCGTTTGGCGTTGCCACGCTGTCACGTCCTAACGATGTCCCGAACTCTCCAAGTGTGTGAAATCTCAATTGGTCGGACCGTCGCGCGCCCGTTATAGTGTCGCCTTAACCAATGTGGCGACGATTGCCGCGGCGGACTGGGTTGGCCACCCCCGTGGGCAGACCGTCACAATAATGCGCGGGCATCATTAAAACGATGCCCGAGGAAACGGGGACAAGGGGGGGGCGAAAGCCAATAACAAAAAAAATCCAACCATGAAATCAATCACAATAATATTAGCCGGTGCATGGTGTCTTGGCGCCAGCGCGACTGTCTATGGTGCGGATATCCCCTCGGCGGACGAAAACCCTCTCCGTGTCGCGCAAACGTTTTCCTACCCCGGGCCGTTCTATGTACCGACGTCGACCGGTATGCGGCGCATTCCGTCACGCGCCAAGGGTTCCGGCTACACCTATAAATCCGCCTATGACGCAGAGTCGGGTATTCAGGAAGCATCGTCAAAATCGCCAGCGACCAAGGGATCGGCGGCTCCTGGATTTTCGCTGCACGGTATGACCAGTCCCTTGCCGCCCGCGCAGGACGCCCAATCGTACATACCGGCAGCGAACACACCCACCCTTCACCGTGCCGGCGATACCGTCAAACCGACATCGACGCCATCACAAAACGATTCGCCAAAGACGCCCGCCAAATATAAGGACGGCGTCTATGCGCTCGAGAAAGATTATTATCTTAGCTACCCGCTCAATCTCTGGCGCATGTTTAGCGCGCCGGCGCGGTTCGACACCGAGGATTGGTTGATCACCGCCGGTCTCGCGGGCGCCACGGGGCTCTTTCTTCTGCTCGACGAGGAAATCCGGGACTTCTGGCAAGGAGACATCCACAGCGATACCAGTGATGATATCTTCGACTTCTTCAATTTCTTCGGCGAAGTAAAATACATGGGCGCCATCTCACTCGGCACCTACGCCCTTGCCGAGGCCGTCGACCAGGCCGGAATTGCCAACGCCAAGCGGGAAAAGGCATTTGGTCTCTTGGCCCTCGAAAGTATCGCGCTGGCCCAGGGCATTACTTTCAGCATGAAATGGATCACCGGGCGAGAACGCCCGAACAACTCCGATGACCGCTATGATTTCAACGGTCCCGGCAATGGCACCAACCTGGCATTTCCGTCGGGGCATGCCACGGTAGCCTTCGCATTCGCGACAACAATTTCCGAAGCATACGGCGAAACCGATCCGTGGGTGCCGTGGGTCGCCTATCCGATCGCCGTCGGCAGCGCACTGTCGCGCATTGACAGGAACAAGCACTGGGCATCGGACGTCTTTCTCGGCGGCCTGGTCGGGTATTTCGTCGCCAAGACGGTGGTTAAGTACAACCCCTTCCTGGAGAAACGGGACCTCACCCTGCGGCCGCTCGATTCAGTCGACGGGCCCGGCATGTCGATCGTCCGAAAGTTCTGACGACGACCGCGCCAGTTCGTCCCGCAACCCGTCCGCTACAGTGTAACGTGAAATGATTCCCGGCACCGTCTGCATGCGTTCGATATCGACCCGCAACCCGCTCTCCGAATCACCACTGAACGTTGCGGCGCCGGCATTCGGTGCGACGCCGCAAATTGCTTCGTAGAACGCCTTGAGGCTGATGTAGTTCGATAGCGGGCCAGCCACGTTATAGACTCCGAATCCAAGTTCCGGACGCCGCATCGCCTCGATGGTCGCCGCAGCAGCATTTTTTCCATAGGGATATTGGAAACATTCTTCGCCGCTTGCCCCACAATGTCAGCTTCAATTCGTGCGAAAGGCGGACATGCCCTGATTCTTCATCGGATCGGATTTGCACCCCTATACCATCCGTTGCTGTATACCCCTGCATGGACACCGTTCTGGCGAACGGCCGGCCGAGACTGTAATATCTCAATTAATGCCCGAATTCTCGAGCGACCAAGGATGGAACCGCTATATGCGAAATCTCAAAACCGTATCCGTGATCGGCCTTCTGCTGGTCGCCGCCACACCGCCGGCCGTGGCGCAGTTCAGCGACCTTCTAAAAAAGGGCCAGGAGATGCTCGAAGGCTCGTCGGGCGGAAGCGGCAGTGCCTTGAGCAATCTGTCCACCGGCGAAATCGCCAAGGGATTGAAGGAAGCGCTGCGGGTGGGTTCGGGCCGGGTGATCAGACAGGTCGGTCGGCGCGACGGCTACAATGCGGACCCGAAGATTCATCTGCCGCTGCCAGACAGCCTGCAAACGGTACAATCCGCCTTGAAGAGCGTCGGCATGTCGGGAATGCTCGACGATCTCGAAATGAAACTCAACCGCGCCGCCGAAGTGGCGGCGCCGAAGGCGAAAAAGCTTTTCGTCAACGCCATTGCGTCAATGACTCTCGACGATGCCAAGCGCATCTACAACGGCCCGAAAGATTCGGCCACCCGCTACTTCAAGGGCAAGATGACCAAACCGCTGGCGCGTGAAATGGCCCCGGTGGTTAACCGGAGCCTTTCACAGGTTGGCGCGATCAAGTCCTATGACAACGTCATGGGCCAGTACAAGCAACTCCCCTTCGTTCCGGATGCCAAGGCGAACCTGACAGACTACGTCGTCACCAAGGGTATGGACGGCATCTTTTACTACCTTGCCAAGGAAGAAGCGGCGATCCGTGAAAATCCCGCAAAACGGACCACCGCGCTGTTGAAGAAAGTATTCGGCGCCAACTAACGCCAAGCCCCCATTCCGGCCAAAGCATCGGGCGCAGTCGACGCCTGTTGCGCTCGGTTCGGGGATGCCTATCCGGCCGCGCCGGTCCAGCCGATTTCGCGTGACAACGCACGAAAACATCCTCAATGTTTTCCTCGATGGCGGTAATTTTAGCACCGTATTCCGGGCCATTCAGCCAAATGCCGGTTAAGGAACAGTCGTTGAATTCTCCCATATCTCGAATTCCACTATTCGTTCTCATAGGCCTGTGTGTCTTCCTTGCCGGCTGCGATGATCCGGCGAAGACCGGCGCTCGCGGTGCCAAGAAGAAGAAGCCCACGCATCTGGTCGAGGTCATGATCGTTGGCGCCAAGCCATTACGGCATGAAACCGTTCGCACGGGATCGCTGACCGCACGGCGCAGCGTGCGCCTGTTCAATCAGGAAGAAGGGCGGATCGATCAACTACCCGTCTTCGAGGGCGCCGTTGTCGCGAAGGGACAGGTTCTCGTTCGATTGGACCGCCTGCTGCTGACGGCTCAACTCGAAAAAGCCATCGCATCGCGCAAGCTCGCCGAAGCGGACCTCAAACGCATTAAAAAGCTCGCCAAGAAACGGATCACGACACAGGAGAGATTTGACCAAGCAGCGACCCAGTACAGTGTCGCGATCGCCGAAGAAACATTGGTTCGGACGCGGCTTGCCTATAGCGAAATTAGGGCGCCGTTTGATGGAATTATTACCGAGCGGCGTGCCGAACCGGGTGACGTTGCGCCGCGCCACACTCACCTTCTAACGGTAATCGACCCAACGTCGCTCTACACCAAGGTATCCGTTTCCGAATTGATGTTGCCCCGCCTCAAAAAGGGCGACGCCGTGGATGTCAGGATCGACGCTCTGGGCGATCGGATATGGAACGGACATATCCGGCGAATCCATCCCACGGTCGACCCGCGCACGCGTCTCGGCGTCGTCGAGGTCGTGCTCGACCCGGTGCCGCCGGGCGCCAAAAGCGGTCAGTTGTGCCGCGTTACGCTGCGCACGCCTGAAATACGGCGCAAGGTGGTGCCGTTCGCCGCACTCCGGCGCGACGAAAAGGGCGAGTATGTCTACGTCGTCGTCAACGGCAAGACCAAGCTCCGCCGGGTGCATACCGGGCTTCGCATGGACGACAAAGTGGAAGCGCTCGACGGGCTCGCGGAAGGCGACAAGGTGGTGGTGCGCGGCTTCCTCGATATCCGGCCGGGCATTGCGGTATCGATAACCGGTAAGCACGGCAAAAAAACCGACCGGAAACCGGGCAAGGAAAAGACCAGTTGAGCGGCGCCGCCAAATATTCGGAGCGACGGTAATGTCCATCGAAACGCCGGATCGTTCGGCAGAACCAATACATCAAGGCGGTGGCCTCGCCGCGTGGTCGATCCGCAATCCGGTAAGCATCGGCGTTCTCGCCCTGGCGGTGGCCGTTATCGGCGTGCTGACCTACCAGCATCTGTCGGTCGCCCTATTGCCGGACATCATGTATCCCGGCATCCGCGTCCGCATCCTCGATCCCGGCGTATCCGCCCGTATCATGGAAGACGGCGTGACCCGGCAACTCGAGGAGCAACTGGCCATCACCGAGGACGCGGTCGGCGTCCAATCGCAAACCACCGAAGGCGCATCGGCGGTCGATCTGTCGTTCCAGTATGGCAAGGACATCGACATCGCGCTGCGCGACGCCAGCACACGGCTCGACCGGGCCCGGCGGTTCCTGCCCGATACTATCCGACCGCCGATTATCTACAAATTCGACCCGTCGCAAATTCCGATTGCCGAGTTCGTCGTCGCGTCGCAATTGCGGGATCCGGTCGAACTGCGCGACTGGGTCGATTACGTTTTCTCGAAATGGTTCGTCAATCTGCCCGGCGTTGCCGCGGTCGAGGTCGGCGGCGGTCTGGTGCGGGAAATCCAGATATTGCCCGACCCCGTCCGGCTGGGCGGATTGGGCTTGAGCGTCAACGACGTCGTGACGGCGCTCGAACGCAGCAATATCGAGGAAGCGGCCGGCCGGATGGAATCCCGGAATCGCGAGTTTATCGGCCGGACATCGGGTAAATTCCTGACAGTCGAACAAATCGGTCTGTTGCCGCTGCTACTTCCGGATAAGGGCATGGTGCGCCTTCGCGATGTCGCGGAGGTGGTCGATAGCCATGAGAACGACCGGCTACGCGTCCGGCTCGACAGCCAGCCAGGCGTCAAGGTGGCGATCCAGAAACAACCACTTGCCAACACCGTCGGCGTCGTGGATGAGGTCAATGCCCGGCTGCGCTGGCTCACGGAAAACAAGCTGCTGCCGGCCGACCTGTCGATCGAACCAGTCGCCGACCAGTCGATCTATATCCGTCATGCCTTGCGCAACGCCTCGCAGGCCGCGCTGAGCGGCGCCGCGCTGGCGATGCTGGTGGTCTATCTGTTCCTTGGCGACATCCGCCGCACCCTCGTCGTCGGGACCGCGATTCCCCTTTCCATCCTTGTCACCTTTGCGCTGATGAACGTCGCCGGACTGACACTGAACATCATGAGCCTCGGCGGCCTCGCGCTCGGCGTCGGCATGGTCGTGGACAGCACCATCGTCATGCTGGAAAACGTCTATCGTCATCAGCGGATGGGAAAGACCGCCCTTGCAGCGGGGCGCGACGCCGCGGCGGAAGTCAACAGCGCCATTGTGGCCTCGACCAGCACCAACCTCGCCGCGATCATGCCCTTCCTGTTCGTATCTGGGCTGGTCGGGCTGATGTTCAAGGAACTGATCCTCACAATTACAGCGGCAATCTTCGCGTCGATGGTGGTCGCGCTGACCCTCGTGCCGGCGTTCGGCAGCCGCGTCCCGACCGGCCGGAAGTCACGGGTTCGCGAGGCCGTCGACCGATCGATGGAGTTCTTGCAGGACGCCTATGGCAAATTTTTGCGGGGGCTCCTGACGACATTCTGGATGAAGGCGCTGACCGTCGCCGCGCTGACCGCCCTTCTCGCATTCGGCGTTCTGACGATGCGGAACATGAAGGAAATCTTCCTGCCGAGTCTCGACGACGGCCTCATTCGGGTCGACATCGTCGCCGATCCCGGCATTCCCATCGACACGATGGACTTGAGCGTCCGGAAATTCGAAACCCTGTTTCAGAAACAGCCGGAAGTGCATACCGTTTTCACCATTGTCGGTGGCCGCATCTTCGGCCGCTCGCAGCGTGAAACCAGCAATCGCACCACCATGTCCGTGCAACTTGTGCCGGTCAACCGGCGCAAGGTCAGTGCCGATGCATGGGTCAAGCGGATGCGCGGCGAGATGCGCAAGCTGCGCCTCGCCGGATTCAAGGTCCGCATGCGCACCGGTCGCATTCGCGGCGTCCGCGTCAACCGGGGCAACGACGATGTAACCTTGCGCATCACCGGATTCGATCAGGAAATCATGGACAAGATCGGCTTCCAGATCGTGGAACGCATTCGCGATATTCCGGGGCTGCGCAACGTGACCCATTCCGCGGAAGAAAAACACGAGGAACTGGTCTTCCAGATCGACCATGACCGTCTCGCGGAACTCGGCTTTTCGGTGGAACAGGTCGCGCGCGCCGCCCGTCTTGCGCTTGAAGGCGTCGAGGTCACCAAGTTCCTGCAAAACGACCGTAGCTACAATATACGGGTCCGCCTTCCACAACGCTCGACCGACACCGTTCAGGCACTGGAATCGGTGTTGATTTCCGCAGGTGTCAACGGGTCGGGCCCGGTCTACCTGTCCGATGTGGCGGCGGTCCGTCTGGTTTCATCGCCGGCCGAAATACTCCGTGACAACCAAAGGCGGATCACGGAAGTAACCGCGTCGCTGGACGAAGAAGGCGCTCTTGCGGAAATCTCCAAGGCAATTTGGGAGAGGATCGCCCAACTCAACGTCCCGGACGGGTACAGCATCTATGATGCGGGTTCGGTAGAGTCACTCCAGGAAGGCCGCAACCTGACGTTTATCCTGCTCGGTCTAGCGCTGTTCCTGGTGTTCGTCGTGATGGCGGTGCAGTACGAATCCCTGCGTAACCCGTTCATCATCCTGCTCGGCGTGCCGTTTACGATAACCGGTGTCGCGCTCGGCCTGCTCATCCTGGACATGCCGCTGTCGATGCCTGTCTGGCTGGGCGTTATCATGCTGGCGGGCATCGTCGTCAATAATGCAATCGTGCTCATCGAATTCATCGAGATCCTGCGCGAGCGCGGCATGGCGCGGCTGGAAGCGATTATCGAGGCGGGCCGCGTTCGGCTGCGGCCGATCCTCATGACAACCTTGACGACGGTGTGCGGCCTGCTGCCGCTGTCGCTGGGATTGGGCGAAGGGTCGGAAATGTTGCAACCGCTGGCAATCACCATCGTCTTCGGCCTCAGCTTTTCGATGCTGGTCACCCTACTGTTCATTCCGATCATATTCACCCTGATCGGCGCGCGCGAACCGTCGATGGAGGCGGCAAGACCAGTCCCGGCGGAATAGTGCCCAGATCAACCTGCCTTTAAATGGAATCATTTAAAGGCAGCAAAGTTGATCGATTTTATAGAGTTAGAGCAGCGTGCGTCCAATTGAGCGCACGCTGCTCTAGGAATTACCGCCGGCGTTGGGGAAGAACAGCTGCTGTCCGCCGCGCCGATAGGCGGCAATGGCGTGTTGACCTTCGCTGGATATCAGCCAATCGACGAAATCCTGCCCTGCCCGCGCCTTCACATGCGGATGCTTCGTAGAATTCACCAGGATGACGCCGTACTGGTTGAACAGCCGGGCATCGCCCTCGACCAGGATTTTGTGGCTGCGCTTGTTCTGAAAGGCGAGCCAGGTCGCCCGATCGCTCATCCCATAAGCATCCATGGCGACGGCCGTATTGAGCGTGGCGCCCATGCCGCTCCCGGTCGCCCGATACCAGCGGCCGGTGTTTTTTGCCGGATCGATCCCGGCGGCACGCCACAGGCCCAATTCCTTCTTATGCGTACCGCTATCGTCGCCGCGCGACGCGAAGACCGCTTTTTCACTGGCGATGCGGGCAAGCGCGGCCGGGGCGTCGGCCATATCCGAGATCTTCGCAGGGTCGCCCGCGGGACCAAGCAGGACGAAATCGTTGTACATCACGTCGTGGCGCGCCACGCCGAAGCCATCCGCAACGAATTTTTCTTCCGACGGCTTGTGGTGCACGAACAGCACATCCGCATCGCCGTTTCGCGCCAGCCGGATCGCCTGACCGGTGCCGACCGCGACCACGCGCACTTGAATGCCGGTCTTCTCCGTGAATATCGGCAGTAAATGTGCGAACAGGCCCGAATTTTCTGTCGACGTGGTCGAAGCCACCGTGATGTACCGTTCCGCCCCGATGCTCACCCCCGGCAACAGCATCGCCGCCAATGCCAGGACGGCAACGACGGTCCAGCGGTTCGGCGTGTTATCAGGAAACATCAATGGCTTTTCTCTGGTTCAAAAACCGCAACGCCAGCATCAAAACCGAGGACACGCACGCTGTCCAGCTACACATTTTGGGAGGTATGGCTTTTCTCCAAAACATGATCGAAAACACCCATACGGCGAGCGAAGCATGTCGGGAGATTTATCGTCCGAACCAAGCGACGCCACCACCGCGCAGCGGCACATCGCGTTCTGCCGCCATGTCTTCAAAACCCGATTGTGGTTGAGTGCCGGTGCGGCCACGCCGTAGCATGGCGGGGCAAGGCGGATCACATTCACGGAAGGCGAAAAATGACCGAAAGCCGAGTTGCCATCGTTCTTGGCGCCGGTGACGGAATCGGATCGGCGGTCGGCCGGCGGTTCGCGCGCGGCGGCTACGCAACGCTGCTGGTCCGGCGCGATCCGGCAAAATCGGTGCAGGTGGTCGAGGAAATTGCCGCATCGGGCGGCGCTGCGGTCGCACTCGGCGTCGATGTGCGCCAGGAAGACGCGGTGCAGGATCTGTTCGCCTGCGCGGAGCGTGATTTCGGGCCGGTCGAGGTCTGCGTCTACAACGCCGCGTCGAACGTTAAGCTGCCGTTGCGGGAGACCGACGCCAAACTGTTTCGGAAGGTCTGGGAACTCGCCTGCTTCGGCGGCTTTCTCGCGGCCCGCGAAGCCGCCCGCTACATGGTGCCGCGCGGGAAAGGGACTATCCTGTTCACCGGCGCCACGGCGAGCATGCGCGGCGGCGAGGGCTTCGCCGCCTTCGCCAGCGCCAAGGCCGCCCTGCGCACGCTCGCGCAATCGGCGGCGCGCGAACTCGGCAAGCAAGGCGTGCATGTCGCCCATGTGGTGATCGACGCCGGCGTCGATTCCGTGATTACCCGGGAACGCTACCGCAGGCTGCGCGGCATCGATCCGGATACCCTGCCGCCGGATTCTTTGGCCCGTCCGGACAGTATCGCCGACACCTACTGGGCGCTGCATGCACAGCCACGCGACGCATGGACCCATGAATTGGATTTGCGGCCCTATGTCGAACCCTGGTGAGCGGCCCACGTCAACAAGGAAACCATTGGATGAGCGATAGTTCCATCACGGTCTGGGGCGTCGGCACGTCGCGCACGCTGCGGGTTCATTGGGCGCTGCGCGAACTCGGGCTCGATTACAAAACCGAGCCGATCCAAGCGCGCACCGGCGAGACCAAGACCGATGCCTATACGCGGCTTACCCCGAAGCAAAAGGTGCCGTTCCTCCAGCACGGCGCGCTGGGCCTGTCGGAAAGCGCGGCGATCGCGCACTACCTGTTCGACACCTACGGCGGCGATGCCGAGGTATGGCGGCCCGACACGGCGGCGGCGCGGGCGGCCTCCGACGAATGGTGCTATTTCATCATGGCCGAGCTCGACGCCCATTCGCTCTACGTGATCCGGCGACACGACGAACTACGCGACATCTACGGTGCCGCGCCGGAGGCGGTGGCCTCGGCCCGCGAGTATTTCCTGAAGCAGATCGGCGCGGTGGATGCGCGCATCGCCGGCACCGAGGTCTGCCTGTTCGGCGACCGCATCGCCGTCGCCGACATCCTGCTCACCACGGTTTTGGTGTGGGCCAACCGCTACGGAATTCCGCTCAGCGGCGAGGCGATGGCCTATTGCCGCCGCGCCATCGCGCGCGACGCATTTCAGAAAGCATTCGAACACAACTATGCACACCTACCTGCCGCGGACTGGCCAGTCCTGCCCAGCGCCCCGTCGTGATCGATAGTAAACGGAGTTTGCCATGTCCGGACCCTTGGCGGGTATCCGCGTCGTCGACCTGACCAGCATCGTCTCCGGTCCCGTCGCCACCGCGATGCTGGCCGACCAGGGCGCCGACGTCATCAAAGTCGAGCCGCTCGCCGGCGAGCAGATGCGCCACCGCCACAGGAGCGCGATCGGCGTGCCGCCCGCCTTCTTCTCGTGCAATCGCGGCAAGAAGTCGCTCGCCCTGGACCTGAAAAGCGAGGCCGGGGCCGAAGTTTTGCGGCGTCTGCTGGCGACCGCCGACGTGTTCGTCCAGAACATGCGCCCTGGCACGGTCGAGCGCATGGGCTTCGGCGAGGCGGCCGTGCGGGCGCTGCGGCCCGACATCGTCTTTGTCTCGCTCAGCGGCGTCGGCGAGCGCGGTCCGTACGCGGGCCAGCGCGTCTACGACCCGGTGATCCAGGCGATGAGCGGGCTGGCGGAAATCCAGGGAAACCACGAGACCGGACGGCCGAACATGGTGCGGACGGTGATCACCGACAAGATCACCGGGCTGACCGCGGCGCAGGCTATCGCGTCCGCGCTGTTCGCGCGCGAACGCACCGGCGAGGGACAACACGTTCGCCTGGCGATGCTGGACGCCGCGATCGCCTTCCTCTGGCCCGAGACCATGGCCGGTTTGACCTATGCCGACGACGAAACCGACCCGGCCGCCACCCAGCAAGCGCCGGATCTGGTATTTGCGACTTCGGACGGTTACGTCACGGCGGGCGCGGTCTCGGATTCGGAATGGTCCGGCATGTGCCGCGCGCTCGACCGCACCGACCTGATCGACGATCCCCGCTTCAAGACCTCGGCCGCCCGCTCGGAGAACATCACCGAGCGGCGCGACATCATGGCCGACGAAATCGTCAAATGGACGCGGGACGCGATTCTCGCCCGGCTGCTCGCCGAGGACGTGCCGAGCGCGCCGGTGCTGAGCCGCCGCGAGACGCTCGACAACGAACAGGTCGCCGCCAATCGGCTGATCGAGGAGCACGACTTCCCGGGCATCGGCCGGGTGCGCCAGCCGCGGCCGGCGGCGCGCTTCGACAAGACACCGGCGGCGATCCAAGGCCCGGCACCTCGGCTTGGCGAACACTCCCGCGAAGTGCTGACCGAACTCAATTACGGGGACGGGGAGATCGAGGCAATGATCGGTGCGGGCGCCGTCGGCGTCGTTGCGGAGACATAGGCCGACCCTGCCCGCTACCAGCCGGCGACGCCGGTCGGGCGGCGCGGGTCGGAGCCGCCTTCCATCACCCCTGTTTCGCGGTCGGCGACGATGGTGCAGACCGCGCCGGCCGGATATTCCCAGTCTTTCCATGGTTTCATGACATGGCCGCGCGCGGCCAGATCGTCCGCCACCGCCGCATCGATGCGGTTTTCCACGCGCAGCTCGCCCGGGCTGTAGGAATGCGGCGCGCTCGACCGCGGGTAGCTGTAGGTGGCGAAGCGCGGCGCCTCGACCGCGTCCTGCGGCGTCATGCCGAACACCAGCATGTTCATCAGCACCTGCGTCATCGCCTGGACCTGCACGTCGTTGCCGGGCGAGCCGAAGGGCATGACCCGGCGGCCGCCG
>CAJHYV010000259.1_pt1 | contig 12319 bp, 14 predicted proteins | sample 9198851 | NCBI WGS metagenome assembly CAJHYV01 (sample SAMEA7708375, study PRJEB35096) | sediment metagenome | biome: marine neritic benthic zone biome [ENVO:01000025]; feature: sediment [ENVO:00002007]; material: shallow marine sediment [ENVO:03000034] sea grass bed [ENVO_01000059] ...
ACTCTCAGGGCGTCGGCTTTTCGCCGGACGATTATTTGTGCAACGCACTGGGAACCGTTCAGCGAAACGTCGCCAAGGAATGTCTCATCTGGGAAGGTGACGACGCGGATGCTGTCTTCAAGGTCAAAAGCGGCACGCTGTGCATCTACCGCCTGATGTCGGACGGGCGTCGGCAAGTCAGCCGGTTTTGCCGGGCCGGTCAATACCTTGGACTAACGGCGGGTGATGTCTACCCGTACAATGCCGAGGTGGTGTCCGATGTCGAACTGGTCCGAATTCGGCGCCGGGATTTCGATGAAGAGGTCGAGCGCGATCATGTGTTGCAAAAGTTCATGCTTGGCCAGGTCACCGAAGAGCTTCGTACCGCCCAACGGCAACTCGTGCTGCTCGGACGGAAATCTGCGATCGAGAAAGTTGCATCCTTCCTCTTGGAATTCGGCCAGCCCGCTGAATCGAAAAGTGGAAGCGCGCATATTGCCATTCCGATGACGCGGGTTGATATCGCCGATCATCTCGGCCTCACGCACGAAACGGTTTGCCGGGCGTTCGCGCAGATGCGGAAAGAAGGTATCATCTCCATTCCCGACCCGCACCTCATCGAAGTGCACGATTTGGAATCGCTTGAGGATGTTGCCGAAGGCGGCCGGGGCGAGAGGCTTTGCGCCTAAACCGCATATAGCGGCCGGCAAGGCGTATCACTCCCTATTCCGAAATCCGGTTTTCCCGGAATGCGAGGACATGCGGCAGATGGGGTGCGTCAATGACTTTGGGAATGGTCCCTAACGCTGCGGAGAGGCATCGCGCAGGCGCTGTCACCGAAGATCAATCGGACACCATTGCCTTCCTCGCATCCGGGGCAGGAAGCGGATCGCCAGCCGATGAAATCATCGAGACCCATGGCGCGATGGTCTTTCTGTGCGGCGACCGTGCTTACAAGTTGAAGCGCGCCGTCTGGTATCCCTATATGGATTTCTCGTCGATCGGGAAGCGGCGGGAGTTTTGCCGGGCGGAGGTCAAGTTGAACCGGCGCACGGCGCCGGAGGTCTATCTCGATGCCTCACCGGTCGTGCGTAACGCCGCCGGCGCGCTCGCATTGGGGGGGCCGGGCACACCGCTGGACTGGGTGGTGGTGATGCGGCGCTTCGAGCAGGACGCCCTGTTCGATCGATTGGCCCAACGCGGCGCTCTCGACGAGGATTTGATCGAAGCGCTGGCCGATACCGTTGCACAGTTTCATGAGATGGCTGAACGGACGCCCGATGTGGATTTCGTTGCCGGCCTGGCGCGTGTGATTGCGGGCAACGCAGCCAGCCTGAACGACTTTTGTCCGGACGTGTTCTCGGCGGAAGAAATCTCGGGACTTCGGCGGCGCTGCGCCGACCTATTCGATGACAGGGCGAAGAAGTCTCTACGGCGGCGCGCGCGCGATGGATTCGTCCGCCAATGTCACGGCGACCTTCATCTCAAGAACCTCTTTTTGTCCGCAGGGAAACCGGTACTTTTCGACTGCATCGAGTTCGACCAAGGACTGGCGCGGATCGATGTTTTCTACGATCTCGCGTTCCTGCTGATGGATCTGGAATTTCGCGATATGCGCGGCCTCGCGAATTTACTGCTGAATCGCTACGTATCCAGAACCGGCGACTATGACGGGGTCATGCCTTTGCCGCTGTACATGGCGGTCCGCGCCACCATTCGCGCGCATGTTACGGCCGCCACAGCGAAAAAGGCCGCCGAGGAATCGGTTCGCACGGAGCTTCTCGAAGCGGCAAAGGCATATTTCCGGCTGGCCGAGCACATCGTGAAACCAGTTCAGCCTGGATTGATCGCGATCGGGGGACTCTCGGGCAGCGGCAAGAGCCGGCTCGCAAGGTCCATCGCGCCGGACATCGGTGGGGCCGCCGGCGCCTTGCTGGTCCGCAGCGACGTTATCCGAAAACAAATGTTCGACGTGGATTTGTTCGATCGGCTGCCGGAAGCGGCCTACGCGAAGGCGTGCGGCCGCGCGGTATATGATCGTCTCACGGAGATTTGCGCGGCGGCACTTGCCGGCGACCGCTGGGTGGTGGCCGACGCCGTGTTCGGCGATCCGGCCGAGCGCGCTGCGGTGCAGGCCGCGGCAGCCGGTCTTGGTCTGCCGTTCATGGGCATCTGGCTGGATGTGCCGGAGCCGGTGCAGAGAGAACGGCTGGCGAACCGCCGCCATGACGTTTCGGATGCATCGCCCGAAATCGGGAAAAAGCAGCGTTCCGGGATCAAGACGCCGGACGACTGGCAGGTCGTGGATGCCGGCGGGACACCAAACGATACGATCGCCGCGGTATCGAGGGTGTTGGGGAATATCGGATCGCGAAAGGGCCAGGAAACGGGTCCCGGCCACGGCCGGAGGCCGCCCCGCCAGGGCGGTTGCCGATGTGACATGTAACTTTGGATCGGGTCTAGGCCGGTGCTGACAACGGACATCCTGGAGATCTTGAGCCGCCTTGGTGTCGCGTTGGCGATCGGTCTTCTGATCGGTTTCGAGCGTGGCTGGAAAGAACGGGACCTGCCCGAGGGCCGGCGTATCGCCGGATTCCGCACCTTTGGCGTCCTGGGCATCCTGGGCGGCGGCAGCGCCGTTTTGGCCGAATCCCATGGCGGCCTCGTCCTGGCTGCGGTCTTCGTTGCCGTCGCGGGGGTTTTCTGCGTTGCGCAATGGTCCGAATTCCGTGACGCGTCCAGTGCCGATTTGAGCATCACCACGAGCATTGCGGGCCTCACGACCTTGGCCCTCGGAGCACTTGCGGGGAGCGGGCATCTGGCCGCGGCCGGCTCCGCCACCGTCGTGCTGGCCCTGTTGCTCGGCTTCAAGCCGGAGCTGCACGCCCTCCTAAAAAAGATAAACCGTTCGGAATTGCTCGCGACCTTGCGGCTCCTGCTCATTTCCCTGGTGGCCCTACCGATTTTGCCCGATCAAGGCTATGGCCCATGGCAGGCGCTGAATCCTTATAAGCTCTGGTTGCTCGTCGTCCTGGTTGCCGGCATTTCCTATGTCGGCTATTTCGCCGGCAAGATCATTGGAGATCGGCGGGGCATTGTGGTCACCGGACTGCTTGGAGGGCTGGTGTCGTCCACGGCGACGACGCTGGCATTTGCCCGACAATCGAAGGTTCGTCCAGACGAAAGCGTTCTGCTGGCGGCCGGCATCCTTTTCAGCCTGGCAGTGATGCTTCCGCGGACCTTGCTTATCGCCATCGTGGTCATGCCCGATGCCGCCAAATCGCTGAGCGTGCCCCTGTTGTTATCCGCCTTCACAACGGTCGGGCTTGCGCTCCTAGTCAACCGGAAACGCAGCACCGACGCCAAGCTCGCGGAGCATACGGATCAACAGCGCAATCCGCTTGAACTTGGCGCGGCAATTCAGCTCGCGGGGATAATGGGCGTATTTATTCTGGCGGCGCAGGCGATCCGGGAATGGTTCGGCCAGACCGGACTGTATGGTATCGCGGTTCTGCTCGGTTTAGTGGATATCGATGCTGTCACGGTTTCCATCGGTTCAATGGCGGGCCGCGGCGATATTCAAGGGAACGTCGCGGTCAATGCACTGTTGATCGCAATCGCGACAAATACCCTCGTGAAACCGGCCCTCGTCTTTGTCGCCGGTAATCGGCGGACCGCGTTATACGTGACCGGTGCGGTAGTCATTGTACTGGCGGTACTGGCCGTACTGGCCATCGCGGTTCTTGGCCAGGGCGCCGTGATTCACTAGGCATCAGCGTATGACGGGGGCCCGGCCGTGTATTCCTCTTCTCGGTCAATCGACCATTAGAACCGGCACCGTCATGCGATTCAGGATCTCGTTCGTTACGCCGCCGAAGATCACACGCGCGACACGATTGCGGGTATAGGCGCCCATAACCAGCAAATCAGCGCCGCACACCTCGACTTGCTCCAAAATTTGCTCACCGGCCGATGGCGCAGCGCCTTCCACCGCAACCCCGCGCGAGCGCACGCCATGCCATTCAAGGTATTCGCCCAGATTATCCGCACTGGGCGTCAATAGCCCATTCTCATTGACCGAGATGACAACAACTTCGTCGGCCCGGGTGAGAAAATCCGTCGCGAATGCAACCGCGCGCGATGCCTCGGCGCTGCCGTTCCAGGCGATTGCGACGGTTCGGGGAAAGCTTTCGACGGCCGACACGCGGGAAATCAACACAGGCCGCCCGGTTTCCCGTAAACTGATATCCAAGATGGGCGGCACGCCGCCGTCATCCGCCAGGGGCGGACAGGCCGTGACGATCAAATCGGCAAGCCGGCCACGCAAGGTGAGCCAGTTGCGCAACCCACCCGACTGTTCAAGAAAGCTGACCGAGAAGCCCGCCTGGGGATCAGGATTCGAAACGCGCGGCGCCTTGAATCGGTCGGCGACCGTCTCGAACAATTCACGGCTGCGCGTGCGCCGAGCGTCGCTTTCCCATTCGATCATGTTCAGCAGTTGATCGACCGCCAATTCCGGCATCCAGGGAGCCAAGTGTCTTTCAGTGTCCGCTGGATCCGCCTCAATGCAGAATACTTCCAGATGAGCGTCCAACCCCTGGGCAACGACAAAAGCGGTTTCGAGGGCGGGTTGCTCGAGCGCCTGCGGATTGGCCGGATCGTAATGACCACTCAAAGGCACCAATAGTTTTTGTGTCGACACGACCCTGCCTCCTTCATCGATTGCAAATGCACTATCCGACTATACCGGCGTTGACCCCTTGATCCCGCTCAATGTACCGCAAGCGGGCGGCGGCGTTGAGCCAAATCAAGGTAGCTCTGAGCCAATCGTGGCCCAATAAAACTTGTGCGAATCGCTGACTTATCCACCAATCATTCGGGCGGAAAAATGATCCCATCAAGTGAAATACAAGCCATCGGCGACGCGATCCGAATTGAGCTGCGGGAAAAGGTTGAAGACGCCAAGATTACGGCAATTATTGACACCGGTGCGAGTTTGACTGAAATCGAGCAGGCGATGGTCTGGGCGAGTGGCGATAGTGATATCGGCGAGGACGCGGCGCATCCATTGGATGGGGCCGTTGCACGCGTCTACGACATTCTCACGGCCGATAGAAACAGCGGAGATGAGTGTTAGATGGTAGGACAGAATCTTTGCCGGCGATCCGTCGGTCGGTTAACAGCGGCAGCGCGGTCGGGCGCGATGCTGAGCGGTTGGGTCATGCTTGTTGTGACGCTTTCGGCGCCCGAACTCCGCGCCGACCCGGTAATCGGCGAATCATTAGCGCGGCAATGGTGCAGTTCCTGCCATGAGGTTGGTCATCGTCGGGTAATGAGCGATGGCGCCCCTGCATTCAAAGCGGTTGCCCGCGAGCGCGGGATGACGCGGGACCGGCTGAGAAATTGGCTCGCCGATCCACACCCGCCGATGCCGAATCTCGCGCTCGCGAGGCAAGATATCGAGGATCTGATCGATTACATCGAAACCCTAAAGAAAAAATAAGGGGTTCGAGGCCGTGCGTTCTGGACCGGGCGCCCGGGAAAACTACCCGCCCGTACCCAGGTCGAATTCCGCCACGACCGGCGCGTGATAGCTGTCGGCGTCCCGGCGTCCCGAGAAAAATGCAACCAATTCGTCGGTCAGCAACTCGTTGTGAATTTCGGCGTGGCGGAAGCCGGTCAACAGGCTGCGCGAAACGAGAATGTGGTCGAGCATCAGGCGCTGGCCGTAATGCAAGACGCTGAAACGCCGATCCGCCGGCAGATTCAATTCGACGGGGGCCAGCATGCGGCCGGCAAGAAGCGGATTGCCGGTTTCCTCGACCTCTCCCCGCAGAATTTTGAGCGGGGCATCGCGCCCGTCGGCATTGAGGTCGCCGAGTACGGCGATCAACGCCTGCGGATTGGCATCGAACACGGAATCCACCACAAGGCGCGCCTCGAACGCTTGCCCAGTGCGCTTAATCTCGGAGATGAAGGTGCCCTCCGCCCAGCCAGCGACGCTCTTCCAGACGAACGGTTCCAGCTTCTGTCCTTCAATAAAGGCCGGCAGCGGCGCGCGAAGGTGCAGATTGATGATCTGCAGCAACCGGCCGTCCGCCAGTTCGATCGTGGCGAACAGTATCGGCCGCTCCCACCAAACCGGCTCCATTGTTCCGTGCGCCGGCACGGCGCTGACCGGCCGGTATTTCGGCGGCGGCACCAGTTGGTTGAGATATTGCCGGGTTATACGGATCGGCCGGCGACTCAAGACAACCAAATTGTGAACGTCGCGCGGATTGTCCCCCGCGTCATTCGTGGTGACTGCGCGCGAATAGTCGGCATACGGAGTATCGCCCAAAAGCCGGTCGAGCGCGCGCAAGGACCGCCGATGGCCGCCCTCCGGCTGCGCGTTTATTTCCTGCAAGCACAAAATGTCGGCATCCAAGCGCTGGAGCTGCGGACGCAGCACCTCTATCCGAGTATCCAGCGATGCTTGGTCCCGGTGCCGTTCACCGAGGTTCTCAAGATTGAAAGTGGCGATTCTAAGCGTTGTCATTTGCCCGTCGGGGAAACCCGCACCCAAAATTTTCCGTGCTTTGAAATCCGAACCCAACGGCCATTGGCCCTTTTCCGGCCGCTCGGCGCATTGCGCTCGATCAATGGGAGCATGGTGGCACCTGTCCAGGGCCGCGGCATGCGGTTGTCGGCCACGATCTTTGAAAAGGGTCTTTGACTAGAGTGCTTGAAAAGGATCTTTGACAAGGATCAATGCCCTGATATCCAGCGGTGTATATAATACACCGATCTAAAATTAGGAGATTTATCCATGTATTTCACTGTGTTGGCGGCCAGGATCCCGAGATCCCTCCGAAACATTGCGTTGCCCGCCGTGATGGCCGCGATTCTGCTTCCAGCGGCCTTCTCGGCTTTTGCCGCCGATCCGGTGCAAGAAATTAAGATAGGCACAGGCGACCGCACGCGAATGCTGCAGTTAACCATACCGATTATCGACCCAAAGCGCGGACGGCAGCTTTTTGTCACCCGAGGTTGCGTATTGTGTCATGCGATCAACAATACCGGCGGCCGCGGCGGTCCCCCACTCGACAGGATCGGTGATGGAAAAGGCGCCGATATCCTCGACTTTACCGCACGCATGTGGCGCGGTGCCTACGCGATGATCGAATTACAGAACATGGAGTTGGGGTATCAGCTCGATTTCAGCGGCGAAGAGCTCGGCCATATCATCGCGTTTCTATATGACAAATCAGAACGGTCCCGGTTTTCCGGCAATGACGTGCCCGATCTGATCAAGGACATGTTTATCGATAAGCCCTTTAGTGCCGATGACGATGTCAAGGGTCCAAAACGCTAAACGCTCGGCGTGGTACGATTTGGCGCCTTCCGGCCGTCGCTCCGAAATCCGCCTGGTCGTCGCCCGATAAACGGAATGTCGCCTTATTCTTCGGTCCGGAGCGGCGAACGCTGTACCGCCATGATCGTGACCAAAGGGATGACAAAAGTGATCAGCGCGACCACGATCAGCAATTCACCCACAGCAGTGTAGTCGGCCGGCACATCGATTTTCCCGGTAACGGGGTGAAGAACCTGACGGGTCACAACGAACAGTTGATTGAGGTACTTGGTCGCCAAACTACTGGCTGAAAGCGCCAGATTGGTGAAAGACGCCATGACCGCAAAGAAGGTCGCTTTGAGATGCGCCGGTGCGTTTTTCGCAATCCAGGCCAGCATCGGAATCATGGCAATTTGCGCCAGCGGCGACTCCAGGGCGGTGTCGAGTATCGCGATGAATCTTGCGTCGACGACACCATTCGTCCAGCGCGCCGTCCATTCGTGCACGCCATAAAAAAGTCCGATATTGGGGAGCGATAGAATTCCCGCGGCGATTGTCAGCAGCATGACAATGTGGGCAATCGATCTTTTCGCCAAGAACAGCCGGAACAGAATCATTCCAGCAAGCGCCAGCGCCGAAGTTATTAGACTGAGGATGGACAGGAATTGCTGATCGAATGCCAATATGTCGATTTCCCACCACGTCGCGCCGGGTCCCGGCAGCGGCGTGGCGCGGAAGACGAATATGATCAGCGCCGTTCCCAAGAGGGTCCGCCGTTCAGCGGAACCGAGTTCCAAAAGCAAACGGTTCATGAGGAACAGAACGATTGCCAGCGAACTGACAAATACGATTTCCTGCGCCAGCGGGATATCGCTTAATCCGACGCTCAGGGTAACGGCGACGAATGCGAGACTGCCGCCCAATATCCACGGATTTGGCGAGACCTTGCTGGGTTCTCCCCCGATTGCCGTTTCGGTCGGCGTGCCGTCAACGCCCGTGGCACGCAATTTTCGCGCTCGAATCCGGACCGAAACGTCGCCAAGCGCCGCGCCGAGCACGGAGATCACGGGGATGATCAGCGCGAACAGGTAGATATTGGCGTAGATTGCGGTTTTTTCAGAATCCGACATTTCCGCGACGCCCGAGAACATGCTGATGTTCAGCACGGCGACGACGATCAATCCGGTCACGATTGCGACTCGGCCAAGAGTCTGCATCGTCGTGTGCATCAGCTTGATCCGGTCGTCCGGATACGGGTTGCCCCGATCGTCGAAATGCGGGACGGCCTCCACGGTCATTGCATCGGCGACGACGTCTTGAACGACGTATCCGATCGGCGCCAACAAAGCGCTCAGCACATACCATGCCTCGGCGGTCATGATCTGAGTCATCGCGGGCGCGTGCACGATTAGGCCATACATGATGCCGATGCCGGACGCGATGAGCGAAGCGCCGATATAAACGAGTAAGGATTTCCATCGCCAAATGATGTCGACGAGATGACCAAGCGGCATTTTCAGCGTCCACGGGATGCCCGCCCAGAACGCGAGTCCGGCGAGGAACGCCGCGGAGAGTCCAAGATGTTCTTTGATAAAGAAGGTGCCGACGATTGCCGTCAGACCCGATATGCCCGCCGCCAAGTAGACCATCAAGGGAGGCAGATACGCCCAGCGAAACTCCCGCCTGAGACCGAGCAGCGTGTCGGCGAGCCAGGTCATCCGCATTGCGCCCGGCGGATTCTTCATCGAGTTCTTGACCACCGCGCTGCCTATGCCTTTGATCGTTCAATACGGTACAACGTTTCAATGCGCTATTACGGCATGCCCCATCAAGGATACGCAACTGTCATGGTCAAGATTGTAATTGGATTGATGTTCATCGCTTTGGCCCTTGGCACGGGCGACGTGCGGGCGGATCCATACGCCGAGTGGACAGGCGAACTATCGAGCACCGCCATCCACCCGTTACCACCCAAACCGACATTCGATGTCTTGATATACGATGATACGACGCAAAACGTCGCCTTTCGAAAGCAGTTTCTGCAGGCACTGCGGAAGACGGGCCATGATGTCTCGGGCAAAGCCAACCTGCAATTTACCTTCGCGACAAGCATAACCTGGAAAATCGGTCGTCAGCGCGAATTGGAGCGACGGGAATTGCAGCGATACCCGGTCGACATGGAAGAAGCCACCTATCCGGATGAACGGCGCCGAGACGTCGGCAGCGCACCGGCAACTCACTTGTTCGGCGATGCAAGACGGCTGCCGCCGAGGATATCACCGACGATTACCAATACCGATCAAGACCGGCTCGACATCAGCGTCGAATTGCGCAGCCGCACGTCCAGCAAGATTTATTGGACCGCATACCTGGCCTTGCCCCTCCGGATAATGGACCGGGCGCGCATTATCGCGGCCATTACCGGACCGATTATCAACGCTATCGGTCGCGATGTCCGCCAAAAAAGTTTCGAAATTCGTTGATTGGTCGCCGGTCACTCAATGTGACATCAATACGGGAACCGTCATGTGTTCCAGAATATGACGGGTCACGCCGCCGAATACCGATTCCCTAAGCCGAGAATGACCATAGCCGCCCATAACGATGAGGGTGGCGCCACTATCGCTGGCGTGATTCAGCAAGGCTTCGCCAATCGGCGTTTCTCCGGTCTCCGCCGTGCACACCTCCACGTTCAAGCTGTGACGCGCCAGATGCGCCGCAATATCGGTTCCCTCTACATTGGCGGTGTCGGCGCCGTTCGCAATGAACACCTCAACCGTATCGGCGATTTCGAGAATCGGCATCGCGTCCGCCACGGCGCGTGCCGCTTCACGACTTGCATCCCATGCGACGAGAACGCGTTTGCCGATTGGTTTCGGGATAGTGGCATACGGGACGATCAGAACCGGCCGGCCTGCGCCCACCATTAGCTCTTCGGCAAGATCATTGAGACGTATTTCTTCAGTGTGCGGTTGGCGTTGCAACACCACGACAAGGTCTGCATACCGCCCGTGCGATTCCACCACCTGGGTGGGATTGCCGCGATCCGTGCGCCATTCGCACCGTTCGCTGCGGCCGATTTTCTTGGCTTTCGAATCGAACATATTGCGCGCTTCGGCAATGCGTTCCTTTTCCCGGCTTTCCATGATCTCAAAAACTGATTGCGGCAATCGGATCGAGGCATATCCAGGCAGTTCGAGGGGCAGCAAGACGCCAAGACCAACCAAATGCGCGTCGCATCTTTCCGCCAATGCGAGCGCCACGTCGACGGCATGGCCGGAATCCTTTTCGTCTCCGACATGAACCAATAAATCCCGCATCGCCATAATTATTCTCCCATCCAATCGATCTAATGTTGGAACATGCTGGCATTGCGCGATGCGGCATACATTGACCTCCATCAAAGGCTTGAGGGTCGCGCGAAAACGAATTGGAAGAATGCATTCGGAGAATTGGTCGGCGTGCATACCTTGAATGCCGCCCGCCACACCCCACATCTAGGGTCAAGAACAAAGACAGAACCAACATACATCGTGGATTGAGACTATGGCGCAGAGAATTGATGACGGCACCCAACCGACCGCACATTCGGCGGTGCAAGCAATGATTGTTCGGGCACAGCTCGCGGCCGACCAGACGGGCAATCGCGTCGGGCTAGCTTTTAACTTGATGACGGACGAAATAACTTTGGTGGATTTGAGCGTCGGTACGCCTGAAGAGGCAGTGTTCTTTCGGACCGTGGCCCCAACGTCCAATGCGTCCGCACCGGAATCCGATCAAGCGGAAAATTCCAACAATCCGGAAAATAGTCTCGATCCCGCTGCTGAATGCAATTCGGTCGAATAGGATTTTTTCGTTTCCGAAGGGAGACGAATCAATGCACGATGTCGACCAACACGCCACCGCCGATCACGTTGCCGGTCGTTACAGGGATAACATCGTACACGATGCCCGCAATCGTTAATTCCGGGTAATCGGCAGCGGAAGCACCGAGCATTCTCCATTGCTCGTCATCGGAAAACCATTTGATCAACGACCCGGCCGGCAGGAAGTACATGTTGGCCACTGAATGCTCGAAACCCAAGTTATTGCAAGCGTTCGCGTTCCGGCCGCCTTAACGCGACGGCCACATGCATTGCGAACGAAGGGGGATCGTATTGAAAGCGGACCCCATAAAATCTTGATCAGGATCAAGCCCTCGCCGCCACACAGCCGCTACCCTTTGCAGCGGATGCAGAAACCATGATGAATGAAAGATTGGAAGAGGGATGCTGAAACGCGGCTTCAAGGAGATGCTGGCGGAAGCCAATGCGGTGATCGAGACGGTTTCGGTGGCGGATTTAGGGTACCTCTTGGACGACCCGGAGGTGGTGTTGGTGGACGTACGCGAGAGTGTAGAACGCGACCGCGTGGGTGCAATACCGGGGTCCGTCCACGCGCCGCGTGGCTTGTTGGAGTTTCATGCGGACCCGGAAAGCCCTGCCTATAATGGCGAATTACAGCCCAGTCTAAGGCTCATTCTCTATTGCGGCACCGGCGGGCGTTCCGCACTCGCGGCCAAGACGCTCGTCGACATGGGGTATTCGGACGTCGCATCGCTTGCCGGCGGCTATGACGCTTGGCAGCGCGCTTCGGAACTGGGCAGCTAACGGACGCCTTGGCATGTCTGTATGGAAGAAGGGCTGTCGATCTCAGGGGCCGAGGAATCAGCGGTGTGCGGGTGCCGTGTTGCGAGCGGGTCGCGGTTCGATGCTGATGCCACTGGTAATTTGCATGACTCTATCGATACTCGCCGGTTGCGGCGGGGAGCTTTCAGCGGAGACCCGTCGCCCATCGCCCGCCGAAAACCCGCAGGCTTTGCTGAGTGAGTGCGCGGAATGTCATGACATATCGCGCGGCGGCGGTGCTTCTCCTAATCTCTTGGCGCCACGGTTTTACGATGTCGCAAGACATCCGGCGACGACGGCGCTCAGCCTTCGCGTATTTCTGCAGTCGTTGCATCGGCGC
>CAJHYV010000218.1_pt1 | contig 12288 bp, 7 predicted proteins | sample 9198851 | NCBI WGS metagenome assembly CAJHYV01 (sample SAMEA7708375, study PRJEB35096) | sediment metagenome | biome: marine neritic benthic zone biome [ENVO:01000025]; feature: sediment [ENVO:00002007]; material: shallow marine sediment [ENVO:03000034] sea grass bed [ENVO_01000059] ...
AGGGGCGGCTGCCGCCCTTTTCGCGTATCGTCATCGAGACTACAGGCCTCGCCGACCCGGTGCCGATCGTGCACGCTCTCACCGGCGAGGCGGTGATCGCCGACCGGTGCCGGCTCGATTCCGTGGTCACCACGGTGGACGCGCAAAATGGCGCGCGGCAGCTCGACGCGCATGGCGAGGCGGAGCGCCAGGTCGCGCTGGCGGACGTCGCCGTGATCACGAAAACCGATCTGGTGCCGCCGGATGCGGTGCGCGATTTGGCGCATCGGCTTGAGCGGCTGAACCCCGGTCTGCCAACCCATACGGCGGAGCATGGCGAGATCGATCCGGATTTGTTGTTCGAGGGGGCGGCCGGGGCGCTGGAGCGCATTGTCGCCGGATGGGGAGTGACGACGGAGGCGGCCGCACCCCATGCGCACGAGCATCACCAGGACCCGGATGTGAACCGGCATGGCAATATCCGCGCCCATACCATTCAGGCGACTGCGCCGTTATCCTGGGATCGGCTCCGCCTTTGGCTGGAAACGGTCTATTCGCTGCGCGGCGCGGACTTCCTGCGGCTCAAAGGAATCATCCAAATAGCGGACGAGGATCGCCCGGTCGTCGTCCAGGCCGTCGGTAATAACTTCAGCCCGCCGCGCATGCTGGCAGAATGGCCCGACGGCGCGCGCGATTCGCGCATTATCCTGATCACGCAAGGCCTGGCGCCGGAAGACCTTCAGCAGAGCTTTGACGCCTTTGTCATCGACGGAATCGCCGAGGCGGGTGACCCGCTTTCATTGCGCCGCCGTACAGTGATGAACCAAGTGGGAGAAGACGATGAGCAAGCCAGACGCAAAAATGTTGAATGAAGGGGCCGTCAAGGGCGGTGATGGCAATTTCATTTTCCGCTTGATGGATATGGACGGAAGCAAGACGGGCGAGCGTTATTCCTCGGCGGTCGGCCCGGTCGTCGAAGGGCAGCGGACCATGGTCGGCCTGATGCGCAAGGAGAAGGGCACGGGCGCCCGGCCGCACACCCACCCCAACGAGCAATGGAACTATGTGGTGCAAGACCGAATGCGCGTCACCGTGGACGGCCAGGAAAGCATCGTCGGGCCGGGAACTCTGCTCTATTTCCCGCCGAACGTGGTGCATTCCACCGTGGCGCTGCCGGAGGAAGATGCCTATTTCTTCGTGGTCAAGGATATGACCCACGGCATCCAGGGCACGGCGGTCGACGATAGTGTCGACGGCGCGCATGTCGACCCCGGCGTCGCGTCGAATTCATAAGATGCGTTGGCCGGTGTCCTACCGAAGCGATGCCACGACTCTCGGGCGCGTATAGCCAAAGCCCGCCGTTCACGTCGCTGTCTGGCGCAGGCGTTCAGTAGCGGCCGTGTCGACCTCGTCATTCGCGGTCAGCGCGACGCCGTAGCGTTCGCGCGCGGTTTCGGCCGAGTAATAGCCGCGCCGTACGTCGTCGGCGACGCGTTGCGGCGACCGCTTGAACGCGTCGCCGTAGCCGCCGCCGCCGGGCGTCAAAATGACGACGAAATCGTCGTCACCCAACTCGACCCCCTGGTCCTTCGACAGGTGTGGCGGCGTATAGACTTCGCCGTTGCGGTGCACGCGGATGGCATTGCACGCGCCGTCGCCGCCGCCCAGCACGCCCGGCGGGCCGAAGCGGCCATGGTCCATCAGGAAGGCGGCGGTGCCCGTGCTGTCGCGCATGCGGATGCTGTACTGAATGCCGAAGCCGCCCCGGTGTTCCCCGGCGCCGCCGGAATCCTCGTGCAATTGGAAATTGTCGAACACCACCGGGTAACGCTGTTCCATGACCTCCACGGGCGGCATCTTGGAAATGCCGATGGTCGAGCAGCCATTGCTCAGCCCGTCGTCATGCAGGCTGCCGCCATAGCCGCCGCCGGTGAACAGATACAGGACGAAGGGCTTCTTCTTCGCGTTGTCGAAACCGCCGATCGCAAAATTGCTGACGGTGCCGGCGGGCGCTGCGAACAGAATCTCGGGGATCGCTTGGGTCATACAGAGGAATACGGCCTCGGCGATGCGCTGGCTCACCTCCGCCGCGCAGCCGGAAATCGGGCGGGGATATTCGGCATACAAAAATGTGCCCTTCGGCTCCTTGATGTGCAGCGGCTCGAACATGCCGGCATTGATCGGCACGTCGGGGAAGATATGTTTGATCGCCAGGTAGATCGACGATTTGGTGGTGGCGATGACCGCGTTCATCGGCCCCTTGCAGGGTGGGCTGGTGCCGTCGAAGTCGAAATGCAGGTCGGTGCCTTTCTTCTCGATGCGCAGTGCGATGCGCAACGGCTCGTTCACCACGCCGTCGGAATCGACCCAGGATTCGGCTTCGTAGACGCCGTCGGGGATCTGCGCGATCTTCGCGCGCATCAATTGTGCCGCCCGGGCGCGCATCTCGGCGATGGCCGCCTCCACCGTCGGCACGCCGTAGCGGTCGAGCAGCGCGGTCAAGCGTTTTTCGCCGACGCTCAGGGCGGCCGCCTGGGCCATGATGTCGCCGTAGGTTTCGTCGGCGACGCGGATGTTCGACATGATGATGCTGAGGATTTCATCATCCATCTTGCCGGCCTTGATGAATTTCACCGGCGGTATGCGCAGGCCTTCCTGTTCCACTTCCGTCGCATTGGCGGCAAAGCCGCCCGGCACCATGCCGCCGGTGTCGCGCCAATGACCGGTATTCGACAACCAGCAAAACAATTCGCCGTCATGGAAGAACGGCGTCGACATGCGCACGTCCATGAGATGGGTGCCGCCGAGATAGGGGTCGTTGACGATGTAGACGTCGCCCGGACGCGGATCCTTGGCGCGTTCGACGACGGCGCGGGTCGAATCCTGCATGGTGCCGACGAAGATGGGCAGGCCGAGCTCGCCTTGTGCAATCAGCGCGCCGTCGTCGCGGTGATAGATCCCGTCGGACCGGTCGCGGGCCTCCGAAATCACCGGGCTGAACGCGCTGCGCTCGAACGCCAGGTCCATCTCGTTGCAGACCTGCTGCAGGCTGTTTTGAATGACCGCCAGGGTCACCGGATCGACATTCTGCATCCTGTAACGGTCTCCCTTCTAATCCTTCCAGGCGGACGGAACCGAAATTACCAGGTTTCCCACATCGTCCACTTCCACAACATCATCGGGCTCGACCACGATAGTGGTGTCCATCTGCTCGATCACCGCCGGTCCGTGGAATTCCGCCGACGATGGCAGTTTCTCGCGCGCGTAGATCGGCGTTTCCATCCAACCGCTTTCGAACCAGACCGGCCGCGCGCCAGTTTGGGCGGCTGCCGGCGTCGCCGCCCGTTCGCGCTCATCCATCAGGCTCGACAGCGAAATGCCCGTGCGGCGGCCGATGACGCCTGTGTGCACCGTCACCAAGACGGCGTTTATTTCCGGCAGCCGAAGCGCGAAGCGGCTGAAGTAGGCGTCGTCGAAGACGGCCTGCAATTGCGCGCGGGTGAGGGCGATGTCCGGGATCGCCACTTTCAGCATGTGGGACTGGCCCTGAAACTGCATTTCGGCCGTGTGCACGAGGACGATTTTGTCGATGTCGATGGCTTCGCGCGCCAGCAGGTGTCGCCCCTCGTCGATCTGCGCCTCGAATATTGCCCGCACCTGCGCCATATCCAATTCATGCAGCGGCCGGTTGATCGAATTGACATAGTCGTGCCGCAAATCGGCGACCGCGCAACCGATCGCGTTCGTGATGCCGGGGCGCGCCGGGATCAGCACCTTCGGGATGGCCAGCTCCTGGGCCAGCGCCACCGCGTGCAACGGGCCGGCGCCGCCGAAGGCAAACAGCGCGAAGTCGCGGGGGTCGTAGCCGCGCGCCAGGCTGACCATGCGGACCGCGCCGGCCATGCGGTTGTTGCCGATCTGCAGGATCGCCGCCGCGGCCTGAACCGCATCGAGACCGAGCGCATCACCGATCCGTTCGGCGATGCGGTCTTTCACATGATCGACCGACAAATCGTCGTCGACCGCCAGCAGGGTCTCCGGGTTGAGCCGGCCCAGCACCAGGTTCGCGTCGGTAATGGTCGGCTCGGTGCCGCCGCGGCCGTAGCAAATCGGGCCGGGCGTGGCGCCGGCCGATCGCGGGCCGACCTGCAGGATCCCCGCATCGTCGACGAAGGCGATGCTGCCGCCGCCGGCCCCGATCGAATGCACGTCGATCATCGGCAGGTGGATCGGCATGCCGTATTCCAGCTCGCGCTCCGAACTCACCTCGGGAATGCCGCCCTGGATCAGGCCGACATCGGACGAGGTGCCGCCCATGTCGTAGGTGATCACATTCGGGTAGCCGCAGCGCCCGGCGGTATAGGCGGCGGCGATCACGCCGGAGGCCGGTCCCGACATCACCGTGTTCACCGCCGTTTCGGTGACGATGCGCGACGATACGGTGCCGCCATTGCCCTGCATGACCAACAGGTCGCGCGCGTAGCCGCGCTGGCCCAGCTCATCGGTCAGCCGGGATACATAGCGCCCGAGCACCGGCTGAATCGCCGCGTTGACCGCGGCGGCGACACCCCGCTCGAACTCGCGGTATTCGGCCAGGATATCGCTGCCGAGCGTGATGTGACCGTTCGGCCAGACCTGCGCCGCGATCTCGCCCGCGCGGCGTTCATGGGCGGGATTGGCATAGGCATGCAGGAAGTGAATGACCAGGCTCTCGCAGCCCAAATCGCGCAGCTGCTCGGCGGCGCGCCGGACGCCGTCCTCATCGAGCGGCCGAAGCGCATCGCCCCGCGCGTCCATGCGCTCGTCGACCTCAAGCCGGTATTCGCGGGTGATCAGCGGATCGAACCGCCCCAGCATGCCATACGGGTTGGGACGCGTTCGCCGGCCGAGTTCAAGCACGTCGCGGAATCCACGGGTCGTGATCAGGCCGCATGGGGCGATCTTGCGCTCCAGCAGCGCGTTGGTTGTCGTCGTCGTGCCGTGCACGATGAGGTCGAGCCGGCTCAGTTCCGCCTGTGCCGCATCCAGCGCGGAGAGAAAGCCGAAGGCCTGATTGTCCGTCGTCGACGGCACCTTTGCGATGCGGACATTACCGCTTTGCTCATCCAGCAGGATCAGGTCGGTAAAGGTACCGCCCACATCGCATCCTACGATCTCCGCCATTTGTACGCTCCGGCAGCTTCTATCGGGCGAGGCGCGCCGTCACGCCTGCAACAATTTCGCGGTTTCCTCCGGGTCGGTCAGCATCGGGAAATGCCCGGCCTGCAGGACCAGCCAATCGGCGCCGAGACGCTCGGCGGTCCGGCGCTGATGCGATTCCGGCGGGTTGGGGCTCTCGGTGCAGTAGATCACCGTGGCTTGCCAATCCTGCTGCCAGAAATCGTCGAGTTCGCCCGGCGCTGCATCCGATAGGCCGATGGGGTGCGGCGTCACGCGGTCGAGCGCCAAATCCTTGAGCTGTCCCGTCAGTTCGGAAAACAGGCCGTTCTCGAATTGATCGCGTGTCGGCGCCCGGGTGAATTCCGTGGAGGGGTAGGGCGCCGCGCCCGGGCGGCGCTCGACGATGTCGGTGACGCTCTCGCCCGGCTGCGGCACCAGGGCGTCCAGGAAAACCAGGTGCTTGATCCGGTCACGCGCAAGCTCTGCCAGTTTCTGGACGACGAGGCCGCCCGAACTGGTGCCGGCAACGATGACGTCGTGCAGATCCTCGTAGAACAGCATCTCGGCCAGTTCCTGCGCCACCGATGTAACCGTGATGCCCGCGCGAACGGCCCCCTTGCGTTCGGCGCATCCGTCCAGCGTCGGCACGTAGACGGTATGGCCGGCCGCCCGCAAAAGGGTTGCCGTCGGTTGCCATATCCAGGCGCCTTGAAACGAGCCGTGCACCAACAGGTATGTCGCCATCGATCGGTATCCTTTTCTTGCGCGGCGGTTATTCGGCCGCTTGTTCGGTCAACGCATCAACGTTTACGCCATACGCGTCCTCTGCCGCCCGCTTGCTGATGCGCCCGCAGCGCACATCGTCGAGCACGGCCGCCGGGTCGCGCGTCGCGGGATCGCCGTAGCCGCCGCCGCCCGGAATCTGGATGCGAAAGCGATCGCCTTTGTTGCAGGTGATGTTGGAGGCGCCGGGGACGCGCGTCTCCTTGCCGTCGCGGATCAAGGTGAAGGCGGCAAGATTTCCGTCGCGCCCCTCGGCGAGGCCCCAGGGCGCGGTGTTGTGGCGGTCGCTGTTGGTCGAAATCAGCACGCCGTCCTTGAGGATCGTGTATTCGCGCCGCACACCAAGGCCGCCGCGCTGGCGGCCCGGGCCGCCGGAATCCGGGATCAGGGCGTATTCCTCGATGCGGACGAAGTCATTGTCCATCTCGATCGCCTCGACCGGCGTATTGCCGGTATTCGACAGCATTTGGGCCACCACCTCGGCGCCGTCATTGTCGGGCCCGGCGCCGTTGCCGCCCATGATGATCTCGGCGAACATCTGATAGCCGCCGCCGTTGCCGCCGTCGCGCTGGCTCATGGTGATCGTGTTGGTGGTGTCGGCGCCGGCGGCGGAGAACAGTTCCGGCGCGGCCTCGGCCAGCGCGCGCTTGACCGCCGAGGCGGTGCGATAGGCCGCGGACATCCGGCCGCGCACCGGCGCCGGATGATGCGGATCGAGGACGGAGCCCTTGCGGGTGATGATGTCGATCGGCCGGTAAATGCCGTCATTGGTCGGCACACCGGTTCCGGCAAGTTGGCCGAACACGGTCATCACCGCGGAATGGGTCGAGGCGACCGGGTTGTTGACCGGCCATGAGATCTGATCGTCGCTTTCGGACATATCGACCAGGGCATTGTCGCCATCGATCACGACGCGGGCCCGGATCACCGGCTGCGGCGAGTCGAGGGTCCGACCGTCGAGTCTGTCCTCGCCGAAGAACTCACCGTCGGGAAGGGCCGATATCGAGGCCCGCAGCATGCGCTCCGAGTAGTCCTGCAGTTCCGCCATGCAGCGCCAGACCAGGTCCCGGCCGTACCGGCCGAACAATTCCTGCATCAACGCGCGCCCGCGCAGTACGGCGGATATTTGGGCATGAAAGTCGCCGATCACGATTTCCGGCAGACGGACATTCGCGGCGATGAATTGCTCCACCGGGCCGTCGCCGAGGTCGCGCTCGATATCGATGCGCATGGTCGGCAGGATGATGCCTTCCTGAAATATCTCGGTCGCGTCGGCGTTCGATCCGGCGACCGCGCCGCCGACTTCGAGGTGATGGCAGATGCTGCCGGTAAACGCGACCAGCATATCTTCATGAAAAACCGGCAACAGGAAGATGATGTCGTTGAGGTGCTGTCCATTCTCATAGGGATTGTTCGTGACGAAGGCGTCGGTCGGCCGCACCGCGGCGAGGTCGTATTTTTTGCGGATTGCGGGCACGGCGGCGGCGAGCGAATTCATGTGTACCGGGATCGCCTCCGCCTGCGCCACGGTGCGGGCGTCCGCGTCCATTACGCAGGTCGAGCAATCCTTCGCTTCGCGTACGATCGAGGAGTAGGCGGCGCGCAGCATGATGTCGCCCATCTCTTCGGCAATCGACTTGAACGCGCCCGACAGGACGTTGAAATCGGCGGGGTCGATCTGGGTCATGACGAACTCCGGCCGAGCAGGATGGCGCCCGAATCCAGCGCTTCGTAGCGCCAGCCGGGCGGCACCAGGGTGCTGGTCGTGGGCTCCATGAGAATGACGGGGCCATCGCCCCGGTTTCCGGCCGCGAGGGTGCTGCGGGCGAGAACGGGATAGTCGCCGCTGAGGCCGGGCAACGCCACGGTTCGGATCCCGCCGAGGGGCGAATCGTCGCGCGGCTGCCGCTCGATCACCTGCGCCGGCCTCGGACAACGCGCAACCAAACGAAACGAGATCGCTTCGACCGGCGCGGTTTGAAAGCTGTGGCCGTATTGCTGGTGGTGCAGGGTGTGGAAGCGGTCGGTCAGGATTGCCACACCGCCCTGATCCACCTCCGTCGGATCGATCGGCACGCGCAGCTCATAGCCCTGGCCGACATAGCGGGCATCGACGCTGAAATCGAGGGTGAGGTCGCCGGGCGCGTGGCCGAGTGCGCCGAACTCCGCCTCGGCGCGGCCCCGCAGTTCCGCAATCCGCGCCTGAAAATCTTCCGTCGAGAGCGCGGCCAGCCGGACCGCCCCGTCGGCGCGGACGTAGTCGATCCGCACATCGGCGACCGCCAGGCCGTAGGCGGAAAAGATGCCGGGATGCGGTGGGATCAACACCCGGTCGATGCCGACTTCTTCCGCCAGCGGGGCGGCGATCAGGGGCCCGGCGCCGCCGCAGGGCAGCAGCGCGTAGCCGCGCGGGTCGTAGCCGCGTTTCACGCTGACCCGGCGGAGCGCCTGCGCCATGTTCGAGATCGCGATGCGGTAGACGCGTTCGGCCAGCGCCACCGGCTCGAGCTCGAATTGCGCGCAAAGCGGAGCGGCCGCCGCCGCGGCGCGGTCCGGGTCGAGCATGATATTGCCCGGTAGCGGGACCGCCGGATCGAGCAACCCCAGCAGCAGCATCGCGTCGGTCAGCGCGAAGGTATCGCCGCCCTTGCCGTAACACGCGGGACCGGGGTCCGCGCCGGCGCTTTCCGGTCCCACCTGCAGCATGCCGCCGCCATCGATCTGGGCGAGACTGCCGCCGCCGGCGCCGATTGTCACGATGTCGGTCATCACGACGTTGAGCGGCAGCCCGTCGATGCTGAACTCGGCCGTGCCCTTGACCGTGGTTTGCGGCAGACCGCCGGTGATCAGGCAGACATCGCAGCTCGTGCCGCCGACATCGACCGAGATGATGTCGGCGATGCCCGCGTCCCGGGCCACCTCGGCCGCGCCGGTGACCGCGGCGGCCGGGCCGGAGACGAACATGTTGGCCGCCCGGCTGCGCGCGGATTGCAATGGCACGACACCGCCGTTCGATTGCATGATGAGCGGTGTGCCGCGATAGCCGACCGAGCCCATGCGTTCGCCGAACCGGGTCAGGTAGGTGTCGACCGCCGGGCCGATATAGGCGTCGATCACGGTCGTGCTGGTGCGTTCGTATTCCCGGTGCTCCGGCGAAATATCGGAGGAGAGCGAGACCCGGACATGAGGATGCCGGTCGGCGATAAGCGCCGCCAGCGCCTGCTCATGCGCCGGGTTGGCGTAGGCGTGCAGCAGACAGACCGCGATGGATCCGATGTCATGCCGGGTCACCAATTCGTCGATCAGGGCCGTTGCCGCCGCGGTATCGATGTCGCGCACAACCGTGCCGTCGGCCGCCATACGCTCGTCGATCTCATAGACTTTGTCGCGGGTGATCAGGGGGTCGGGCTTGCGGTAGAACATGTCGTACACCACCGACTTGTCCTGGCGCTGGATAAACAGAACGTCCCGAAAACCCCGCGTGGTCAGCAGCGCCACCGGGGCGCCCCGCCGCTGGATCAGCGCGTTCGCCGCGATGGTCGAACCGTGCAGCAGCTCGTTCACCGATGCGGGGGCGATGCCCGTTTTCTCGACGATTTCCTGGAACCCGTCGACCGCAGCGACGCTCGGATCGGCCGGCGTGGACGGCAGTTTGTGAACCGCCAGCCGGCCCTCTTCGTCGACCATGACGAAATCCGTGAAAGTGCCGCCGACCTCGATTCCCAGTATCATACGTCCATCGACCCGCGTTGCGTTGGGCTGTGACTTTGAAGGCTCATTGGGCGCTTGGCAATGGGACGGGCCCGTTCGGCCGGGGCGATGACGGGTTGTGTACTCATGACGAAACTCGGTTATGATTGACCGGCGCGGGCCGTCCCGCGATAAATCCTTCCAAACCGCTGGCGATCAACGCACCAGAACGAAAGACACCATACATGTCCGCAGAGAAAACCGAATATCGCTGGATTGGCCACAACACGATCCGTCCCGACGGTGCCGATAAGGTCATGGGGCGCGCCGCCTTCGGCGCTGATTTCAAGCTGCCGAACATGCTGGTCGGCAAGGTATTGCGCAGTCCGCATCCCCATGCACGGATCGTTTCGCTCGATCTTGAGAAGGCCAGGGCGCTGCCGGGCGTCAAGGCGGTCATCAGCGGCGCCGACCTTCCGGAATTTCCGATCGACACGCCCGCCATGGCGGGCCCGCATGATCTGCGTTTCACCAGCCGCAACGTGCTGGCGCGCGAAAAGGCGCTGTATGCGGGCCACGCGGTCGCCGCGGTCGCCGCGACGTCCGCCCGGATCGCCAAGCAGGCGCTCAAGCTGATCGACGTCAAGTACGACGTGCTGCCGCACGTCATCGACGTGCAGGAAGCGATGAAGCCGGACGCGCCCTTGTTGCACGATTTTCTCTATACGGATGGTGCCGAGCCGAAACCGGAGAAAGCCTCGAACGTCGCCAAGCGCTTCGAATTTGCGATCGGCGACCTCGAGGCCGGCTTCGAGGCGGCGGATGTGATCGTCGAGCGCGAATTCACCACCAAGCCCGTGCATCAGGCCTATCTCGAGCCGCATGCGGCAGTGGCGAGCATCGCGCCGGACGGTAAGGCGACGATCTGGAGCAGCAGCCAGGGCCAGTTCATGGTGCGCAACGTCAGCGCCCGGCTGACCGGGATGAGCATCTCATCGGTGAAGGCCATTCCGGCGGAAATCGGCGGCGGGTTCGGCGGCAAGACGATCGTCTATCTGGAGCCGCTGGCGCTGGCGCTCTCGAAGATATCCGGCCGGCCGGTCAAGATGGTGATGACCCGCGAAGAAGTCTTCCGCGCCACCGGGCCGACCTCCGGCTCGGCGAACACGGTCAGGATCGGCGCGACCAAGGACGGCCGCATCACGGCTGCTCAGTCGATCCTCCGCTTCCAGGCGGGCGCCTTTCCCGGCTCGCCGGTGCGCCAGGCCGCGAGCTGCACTTTCGCGCCGTATGATATCGAGAATGTGGAATCGGTCGGCTACGACGTCGTCATGAACCGGCCGAAGAGCAATTCCTATCGGGCGCCCGGCTCGCCCATCGCGGCATTCTCGGTCGAAAGCACGCTCGACGATCTGGCCGCGGAGCTGGGTATGGATCCTCTCGAATTGCGCATGAAGAATGCGGCGGTCGAAGGAACGCGGGCGGCCTATGGCCCGACTTTCCGCAAGATCGGCTTCAAGGAGACTCTGGAAGCGGCCCAACGGCATCCGCAATACGCCGCACCGCTCGGCCCGAACCAGGGTCGTGGCGTTGCATGCGGTTTCTGGTTCAACGTCGGCGGCGAGGCCAGCGCGGAAGTCCGGGTCAACGAAGACGGCACCGTTACCGTGACCACCGGCAACCCGGATATCGGCGGTTCGCGCGCCTCCATGGTCAACATGGCGGCGGAGGTTCTGGGGGTCGACGCAAATCAGGTTCAGGCCCTCGTGGCGGATACGGATTCGATCGGGTTCAGTGCCGTGACCGGCGGCAGCCGCGTGACCTTCGCGGCGGGCACGATGGTGATCGAAGCGGCGCGGTCGGTGATCCTGCAGTTGCGCGAGCGCGCGGCGAAGATCTGGGATATCGACGTCGACGCGGTCATCTGGGAGGACGGCCAGGCGCGGCCCGCCGGCCCCAATGCTGGCGATTTCGAGCCGATGACCCTCTCCGACCTTGCCGGCAAGGCGGGCTCCACGGGCGGCCCGATCAACGCCAACAAATCGGCCAATGTGCAAGGGGCGGGCCCCGGCTTCGGCACGCATATCTGCGACCTGGAGGTCGACCCGGAAACCGGGCGCGTCACGATCCTGCGCTACACGGCGATTCAGGACGCCGGCCGGGCGATCCACCCCGACTATGTCGAGGGCCAGATGCAGGGCGGCGTCGCGCAGGGCGTCGGCTGGGCGCTCAACGAGGAGTACATCTACGACAAGGACGGCAAGGTCGACAATCCGGGCTTCCTCGACTATCGCATGCCGGTCTGCTCGGACCTGCCGATGCTCGACAACGTGATCATCGAGATCCCCAACCCGAAGCACCCGCAGGGCGTGCGCGGGGTCGGCGAGGTGCCGCTGGTGCCGCCGCTCGCGGCGATCCGCAACGCCGTCTACGACGCGCTCGGCATTCGCTTCTACGACCTGCCGATGTCACCGCCGAGGGTGCTCGAAGCGCTGGAGACGCGCCAAGCGGCGGAGTGAGCGAAGCGCGCCGTTCGGATGATGCCGATTCGGTTTCTTCGCGTCCTCGATCCATGCTTCGACAAGCTCAGCATGAGGGCTGCATGTCACGCAACGAGGGCCTCATCCTGAGCGTGTCGAAGGATGAGGGCCGGGCCGTCGGAACGGATTAGTTGGA
>CAJHYV010000198.1_pt1 | contig 12269 bp, 11 predicted proteins | sample 9198851 | NCBI WGS metagenome assembly CAJHYV01 (sample SAMEA7708375, study PRJEB35096) | sediment metagenome | biome: marine neritic benthic zone biome [ENVO:01000025]; feature: sediment [ENVO:00002007]; material: shallow marine sediment [ENVO:03000034] sea grass bed [ENVO_01000059] ...
CCCTGGCCGATCAGCAGCAACGCCGCCGATTGCGCATCCACCGGCAGGAAGGACGGGACATCTCAACTCCCCGTGAGGGTCTTCAGCGAGCCCACCGCGACGGAACCGCGCCCCGGCGATAGAACGCCCGAAACGCCGTGAAGCCACTCGACGCTGAGATCGGCGATGTCGACGTCGCCCGCTCAAGACCAAGCGAACCGACTCACACCATCGTGTGCGACATCGACTGCCGCGTTGGGTGAATGCTGCCTTCTTCCCGAATAACGGCCCAATTGCGGACGTTATAGGCGGCGGCGCGACAGTTCCCGTTTAACGTCGAGAATTCCTATGAATTTTCAATTCAAACTTGAATTTAAAAAATTAAGGCGTGTTTTTTCAATTGAGTCAATTGCTCGCCATATCACGTTTGGCGGCAATTATTTCGCGCACACTATAATCCAGCTCGGGCGTAGGCGGTCCAACAGAACCGAACAGCCTGCCTTCATTCCCGCTTGGAGATTGTCACATTAACCGGAATGCGTGAAGTATATAGGGCTGGCGGATTCACAAGTGCTCATTCAAGCAACGTCACATCCCGCCAGATGTGATGGGGAATTCCATCTGCCTATCCACTTAAATGTCGAAAATTATGCCCGGAGGCCCAGATTCATGCGCGTTCTCACCATCCTGCCGCAAGACAATTTGCAGAGCGCCGGCACCAATGCCGCCGCGATCGAGAAAGCCGGCTATGACGGTCTGGTAACCATGGAGAACAAGCATGAACCCTTCCTGCCGCTGGCGGTGGCGGCCACGACGACCGAAAAAGTCGCGCTGACCACGGGCATCGCCATCGCCTTTGCGCGCAGCCCGATGGTGGTCGCCAGCGCCTCGCATGACCTGCAAACCGCCTCGAACGGCCGCTTCGTCCTCGGACTGGGGTCGCAGGTAAAGGGCCACAATGAGCGCCGCTTCAGCGTTCCCTGGAGCCCGCCGGTGCCGCGGCTCCGAGAATATGTCGAAGGCATGCGCGCAATTTGGCGCTGCTGGGAAAAGGGCGAAAAGCTGAATTACGAGGGCGAACACTACCGCTTCACCCTGATGACGCCGAATTTCGTACCGAACCCGAACGGCCTGCCGCCGGTGCCGGTCACCATCGCCGCCGTCGGCCCGGCCATGCTGCGGATGGCGGGCCGCGTCTGCGACGGCGTGCGCCTGCATCCCTTCTGTACGCGCCGCTACCTGGAAGACGTCGTTATGGCGCGGCTCGAGGAAGGCATGGCCAGGAGCGGCGCCCGCCGGGAGAATTTCGAAATCACCGGCGGCGGCTATATCGTCACCGGCCCGGACGACGAAACGCTGGACAAGCTGTTCGAATGGGTTCGTTACCGGGTCGCCTTCTACGGCTCGACCCGCAGCTATTTTCCGGTCTGGGAAGTGCACGACCAGCTCGACCTCGGCATGAAGCTGCACGAAATGTCGAAGCGCGGCGAATGGGACAAGATGGCGGCCGAGGTGCCCGACGACGTGGTCCACCTGTTCGCCGCCGTCGGCAAACACGATGTCATCGCAAGGGAGGTCGAGAGCCGCTTCGGCGGCATCTCCGATACGCTGAACGCGAGCATGTCGTCCGATGTCGATCCCAAGCTGACGCCCGACCTGATCCAGGATATTCGCCGCATCCCGACCCGGTTCGAAGGGTACAAGACGAGCTGGTGACGCGTAGTGCGATATGTAGCGACCGATTCCTCGTCGCGCTGACCTTCAAGCCGAATTCGGCCAAACCGTTAGTATCAGGTCCGGCAGCAGGCAAAAAAAACCCTCGCCGGCGATTCGCCGGGTGAAATCGCGCAGTTCTTCGCGGATTCCGGGCGCATCCATTTACACAATAACCGCCGGTTAGGCTTCATCTCCATCGGGGTGGGCGCAGAACGCCGTCAGCGTGCCGTCCGGCGTCGCGAAATCCTCTGCGCCGCGTTCCATTCTGCTTTTTTCGTCAATGATTTAACGCCCGCAATCTGAACGGGTAAGCCGATGTTAACCACTCCGGAATAGGATAAACACCGGAGAAACCGCAGAAATTGAACGAGCCCATGGCGGCTATGGCCAGATCCGACGCGTCGGCGCCCGCGCAAACCCACGCTGTCGACAAGAATATGCACATTCTTGTCGTCGATGGGAATGCGGAGCGGCTCAGCGCCGTCCTCAAAATATTGATCGATGGTGGGTATGGCCGCGTCGAAACGCTTACAAATCCGAATGCGTTGATCGAACGCATCGCCAAGAGCCGCCCGGAGCTCATTATCGCAGGCGGAGACTCCAAGGGTATCGATTCTCTTGCCCAATTCGCCCATCTGAAGAAAAGTACGCCCGACTACGACGCCACCGCGATTGCGGTCGTCGACGTTCAAGACGCGGAATCATTCGACCCCCATATCCAGACCGGCGCCGACGACTATATCGTGCGGCCTTTCACCGCCGCGGCGCTGCTGTACCGCGTGGAATCGCAATCGAAATACATCGCGATCAAGCGCGAAATTCGCACACTCGAATCGATCGTCGACCAACGCACCGAACGGATGAACGCGGCCCTGGACCTCCTGCGTTCCTTGGAAAAATACCTGGTGGCCGCCGGCCTTTCGATGAGCGGGGAGGCCGTATCGGACACCACCGCCGCTGATACCGCTGCCGCCACAACGGCCTCAGATGCCACCGTGGATCCGGCCATCGCCGACGGCAACGAAGACATCGAAACACCCCTGAAATTGGAAATCGCGGAAGTCAATGTTGGCGGCGTTATCCAGGAAACTTCAGATATGTTCGGCGCCCTGGCCAAGAAGGGGGATATCGACCTCGATGTCCGTATCGAGTCGGATCTGCCGATTATCGAGACCGATCAGGAAAAACTCCGCCAGGTGATGGTCGATCTGATCTCCAACTCAATCAAATCCACCCCCGCGCACGGCCGGGTTCTGCTCAGCGCAAAACGGAACGAAGAAAAGGGCGTACTGGTCCTGCTCGGCCGCGACGTTGGTATCGGCCTGACGGCGGAGGACCTGCACAGCTATATGGGACGGCCGCAGGATGGACTGCAAAATAGCGGCGCCGGCATCGGCTTGCCGATCACCAGAAAACTGGTGGAAATGATGGGCGGCACGATAGAAGTGCGTACCATGAAGGGCCGTGGCGCCTCGGTGAAGATCGAGCTGCCCATGTCCATTCCCGGCATAGCACCCACCGCCCAGCACGCCGCTTAATTCCGCGAGCCGGCACCCGGCTCATCCGCGTTCCACGGGTTCGATCAACCGATCGCCATCCGCATCGCCGCAAACCGCCAAAGTAAGCCATTGTTAACCCCTGAAGCCTAGGGTGCACGGTGAAGTAGTGCATTGTTCACATGACAACTTAATGGCGATTAACCAAACCGCAGACATACCGGACCGGCGGAATCCCGGCAATCAGGCCCGGGATACATCTTTCCTGGTGCTCGACACCGACGGGACTGCGGCGGCACACGCTCGCGATATTTTGGCGAAAGCGGGCTTCCCCCATGTCATGCTCCGCAGCGATACCGCCGGGATCGCCGATCAAATATCGACGGGTCAACAGAACCCACTGATTATCATCACTGATTTGCATTTCCTCGAAGCATCAGATCTTCTCGCCGCTGTTGCAGCAGGCCGAACCACCCGCGACATCGCAATTATCGTCACAGCCGACCAATTCGACGCCAATGCCTGCGTGCACGTCCTGCAGCAAGGTGCGGCCGATTGCGTGGCACGCCCGCTCGTTCCCGCGTTATTTCTGCATCGGGTGGAAATTCTGGCCCGATTGCTCACCGCGGAGCACGAAGCCCGAGCATTGCATTCGGTGGTCGATCGCCGCACCAATCGGATGAATAGCGCCCTGAATTTACTCCGGACCACGGAGAAACGCCTCACCGACGAGTTGAATTCCGTGCACGGTGAAAACCGCGCCCGCATCAATTATTTTGCCGAAACCAATCACGAATTGCGCACCCCGTTGAACGCCATCTGCGGCATGTCCGATGCGATCAGGCTCGAAACCTTTGGGCCGGTCGGCAACGGAAAATACAAGGAATACGCCCACAACATCCATCAGGCCGGACAGCACCTGCTTGGCCTCATGGACAATCGCCTGAGTATGTCGCGCATCGAAGCGGGGGCCGAGGCGATGATCGTGGAGGATGTCGATGTCGGTAGCGTGATCGAGGAAACCTCAAAGATACTCGAAACAGTGGCGGTAAAAGCGGGCGTCAACCTCGACGTGGACATCGAGCCGGATCTGCCAATCATCGAAACCGATAAAGGCAAGCTTCGCCAGGTGATGGTCAACCTCCTCACCAATGCGATCAAATTTACCCCACCGAAGGGCCGTGTCCTGCTAACCGCCAAACGCAACGAGAAAAAGGGCGTCTTGGTCCTTGTCGTCTCCGATACCGGTGTCGGCATGACGGCGGAGGATCTGCATTCGGTCATGAAACCTTATCATCGCATTCCGCGCGGCGGCGAAGAAGGATCGGGTCTCGGATTGCCGATCGCCAAGAAACTCGTCGAAATGATGGGCGGCGCAATTGAACTGCGTAGCTTGAAGGGACGTGGCACCTCCGTACGGATCGAGCTGCCGATCACGAGTGCCGGCAAGAAAAGCGCCGGTCAGAACGCGGCCTGACCGCGACGCCCGAGCCACCGTCCAGCCTTAATCAACCGTATATTTCATTTCCAACGCGTCGAGTTCCGGCAGGCCCATCAACGCGCTCAGCTCTTCGAAATCCACTTGCAGATCGGGCCGCTCGACCGGCGCGTCGGCAAACATGCCTTCCTTGTAGGCCGCTACGGCGTTCAGCATGCCGCGTACGGCCGCGGAAGTAAGCATCCGGGGATAGGTCACCATGGCAACGCCCATCTCCTGCAACTGCTTGGCGGTGGCGAGCGGCGTGGTATGGCGGGGTTGCAGTCCAAAACCCATGTTGCAGACATACGGCTTAGGTACACTCCGGGCGACGCGCTCGATGTCCTCGAGCGACAACAGCGCGTCCGCGTACAGTGCGTCCGCCCCCGCTTCCGCATACATGTTGAGCCTCTCGATCGCATCGTCGACGCCGACCACGCCTGCCGAGTCCGTTCGCGCCATGATGACGAAGTTCGGATCGCGCCGGGCGTCCGCCGCGGACTTCACCTTTTGCACCATCTCATGGGCCGGGATCACGTCCTTGCCGGCCATATGGCCGCATCGCTTGGGCCAGACCTGATCCTCGATCATGATAGCCGCAAGGCCCGCGTCCTCGAAGCCGCGCACGGTGAAATACACGCTGACGGCATTTCCATACCCGGTGTCCGCGTCGGCGCGCATCGGCAAGCTGCTGCAGGACGCGATGGACCGGCAGGCCCGAAGGTTTTCTTCGTAGCCCATAATGCCTTTGTCCGCCCAGCCGAGATTGCTTTCCGACACCCCGGCGCCGGAAACGGTGGCCGCCTTGAACCCCGCGGCCTCGACTATTCGAGCGCTGAATCCGTCGAAGACACCGGGCGCAACGAGAATTTCCGGGGCTTCGAGCAAATCCTTGAACTGAGCGGCTTTATTTTTCATGACTTTCTCCGTCGGCTTGGCGGGCGATGAAATTGTTGGTTTAGTGTTGCCGGCGAGACGTACCGGAACCGGTTATTTATAAATCCAATTCGCAGGCTGGCCCAGCCCGGTCACCTTACCGATCATCGAACAGGAGCCAACGGCGCATGGACAAAACCGCCAATCAACTTGTGAATTTCGCCAGCGGCCTCGCCTATTCCGATCTTCCTGCCAGTACGATCGAAGCCGCCAAGGTCCGGCTGATCGACAGCATGGGATGCGCCATGGCGGGATTTCTGGCACCGCCGGTCCGCGCGACGCGGCGTCTCGCCGTCCCGGTCGCCGATGGGCCACGGGCCCGGGTCTTCGGCACCTTGACCCGTACGACGCCCGACCTTGCCGCGCTGGTGAACGGCGCTATGGTGCGGTACCTCGACATGAGCGATGCCTACCTGCTGACCAGTACCGCACATCCTTCGGACAATATTCCCGCGCTGCTGGCGCTGGCGGAAGCGACCGGGGCAAGCGGCAAGGATCTGTTGCTCGCCATCGTGATTTCATACGAAATCCAGTGCCGGTTCTGCGACACCGTGCCGTTCCAGGCCAAGGGCTGGGACCAGCCGGCAGCCGGCGCACCGGCCGCCGCCCTGGCGGCGGGGCGAATGCTCGGGTTGAGCAAGGCGGAGATGCACCATGCGCTGGCGCTCGCGATCGTGCCGCACATCGCGCTGAACCAGACCCGCGCCGGCCAACTCTCCATGTGGAAGGGGATGGCCGGCCCCTATGCGGCGAAGCAAGGGTTGTTCGCGGCAATGATGGCGCAAGCCGGCATGACCGGCCCGGAGAATCCCTATGACGGGGATTTCGGCCTCTGGAATCAAACCATGGGGAAATCCTACGCAGTCAAGATCCCGCAACGCTTCAAGGGCCATCGATTCGCCGTGGGCCAGACCAATATCAAACGGTTCCCGGTCCGCGACGCCATTCAGATTCCGATCGTGGCGGCGCTCGAACTGCGCCGAAAAATCGACATCGGAAATATCGACACCGTCCGCATCGATACCTATGCCAAACATTTCGGAGCGCAGAAGGAAGACGCCGCCCTATGGTCACCGAAGACCCGGGAGACGGCGGACCATTCCCTTCCGTTCTCAGTCGCCGCGGCATTGATCGATGGCGAGGTAACGCCCGAAACCTTCGAACGCGAACGCTTTCTCGACAAGGATATCGCGGCGATGATGAAGCGTCTGCGGATCGAATTGGTGGACGCATTCGACAAGGCCGCGCCGGCGACCCGCAGTTGCCGGCTGGTTGCGACACTGACCGACGGCAGGACCGTTAAAACGCAACACCGGCAAACGCCGGCGGATATCGAACGCGGGCCAAGCAAGGTCGAAATCGAAGAGAAGTTTCACCGCCTTGCCGGACGCACGCTCGACAGCACACAGCGCAAAAAAATGTCGAAGTGTATCGACCGCCTCGAAAAACTGACGACGGTGGACGCGCTGATCGACTTGACGGCGGTATAAGTCGGCGAGTCTCCGCGTGAAATTGTTCGCGCGCAAATATCGTGCGAGAGTGCGAAAAACCTAATACGAATCCAGGGAACGATCTCCAATGCCCAGCGAAAACAATTTGCCGAAAGTTGCCGTTATCGGCACTGGAGGAACGATTTCCTCTGTCGGACGCGACGCCCTCGACATCGCCACATACTCGGAAACCGGTATAAAATACGAAGTCGACGAGCTCCTGGCGCAGTTTCCGGACACCGGCACTGTCGCAGACATTTTGCCCGTCCGGTTCCGCGCGGTCGGCAGCACCGACATCGGCCCCGCCGAATGGCTGGAGCTGAATGAAACGGTACATCGGCTGGCGGAGGACACACCGGACCTCGCGGGTATTGTCATCACGCACGGCACCGCGACGCTTGAGGAGACCGCCTATTTCCTGAACCTGACGGTCAAGGTCGAGATGCCCGTGGTCATCGTCGGTGCGCAACGGCCGGCCAGCAGCCTGAGCACCGACGCCGGGCTCAACCTCGTAAACGCGCTGCGTCTCGCGGGATCGGCGGAAGCGCGCGGGCTCGGCGTGCTGGTGATTCTAAACGACGAGATCCACGCGGCACGCGATGTCACCAAGACATCGACGATGCGGCTGCAAACTTTCCGCAGCCCCGATTTCGGTGCGCTCGGCCACGCGGATGCGGACCGGATCGCGATGTACCGCCGCCCGGTGCGCCGCCACGCTCCGGACACCGAATTCGACGTGCGTGGATTGGAGTCACTGCCCCGTGTCGACATCTCGATGTCCTATGGCGGCGCGGACGGCGCGGCGGTTGCCGCATTTGCCGATGCAGGGGCGCAAGGACTGGTCCAGGCGGGCTTGCTGCCGGGCTTCAATACGCCGGCGGAACACAGGGCCCTGGAAGCGGGGATCGCGCGGGGTCTCGTTGTCGCCCAAAGCACGCGCGGGCTGAGCGGCCGCCTTGCCGAGGTCAAATCCCGTCGGCCCGAAGGCTGTGTGCTCGCCGACAATTTGCGGCCGCAGAAGGCGCGCATCCTGCTCATGCTGGCATTGACGAAGACCCGCGACCCGGCGGCGATCCAGCAAATGTTCGATACATATTGATCCATGCCGGCCGCGGCGGGCCTCCTTGATGGGACCGAGGCCCGCAGGCGGACGCGCGCCCGTGACTCCGCCGAAGCAAAACGTGCCATGCAAAAGGAAAGCGAAATTACTCGATGAAACTGTTCTACACGCCGGGATCGCCCTATGCGCGGATCACCCGCGTCCTCGCCGCAGAATTGGGACTGGACGACCGAATCACCCTGGTCGAAGCCAGCTTGCGGAATCCCGACGCCGATCTCCTGCAATTCAGCGCGGTCGGCCGGGTCCCGGTTCTGGAGACCGATGATGGCACGATCATCGGCGAATCCTCGGTGGTGTGCGGCTATCTCGACAGCCTGAACCCCGGCGCGAATATCGTTCCCGGATTCGGACCCGACGATTTGCCGCTGCAACGTCTGCGCGCGCTCGCCATGGGAATGATGGATGGAATTGTCGTCTGGTTTCGCGAGACCTGGCGCAAGGACGACGCCTCCGAAGCGGTCCTACAACTGGAAATGCTCCGCGCCAAGCGCACGCTCGATGTGTTCGAGCGGGAAGCGGCCGGCGGCAATCTGGGCGGTCCGGTATCAATCGGCCACATTATTCTGGCGTGCACGCTCGGCTGGTGCGACCTGCGCCATACCGGTTGCGACTGGCGTACGGGCCGGCCGAAACTGGTCGCCTGGTTCGAGGAATTCGAGCAGCGGCCGTCGATGCAAAAATCCATGCCGCCGGCGATATAGCGGGGTATCCACCGATGCAGTTTGCCGGCCCGCTAACCCAGGGAATTTTGATTCAGCGCTATAAACGATTCCTCAGTGATATCGAGATGGCGGACGGTGAGACCGTCATCGCCCATTGCGCAAACCCGGGATCGATGATGGGACTTGCGGAACCGGGTTCCGAGGTCTGGCTGTCGCCCAACCAAAACCCAAAAGCGAAACTGGATTGGCGCTGGGAACTGGTGCGCGTCGGCGCGCATCTCGTCGGCATCAACACCAGCCAACCGAATGCAATCGTCGCCGAGGCGATCGACGCGGGACACATCGCCGAGCTGACCGGATACGGCACGCTGAAACGCGAGGTGCGGTACGGCCAGAACAGCCGCATCGACATCCTGCTGGAAGAGGCGGACCGGCCGCCATGCTACGTGGAAATCAAGAACGTCAATCTGAAACGCGGGTTGCCGGGACGGGAAAATGCCGCAGAGTTTCCCGACGCGGTCACCAAACGCGGCGCCAAGCATTTGGTCGAACTCGGCGACATGGTCGAGAGCGGTGCGCGGGCGGTCATGCTCTATCTGGTCCAGCGCGAAGATTGCGACAACTTTTGCATCGCCGAGGATATCGATCCCGGTTACGCCGAAGCGCTAGAGGTTGCGGTCGCGCGCGGCGTGGAAACGCTGTGTTATGCCTGTGACGTACGGTTGGACGGCATTGATGTGGCGGCGGCACTCCCGATCACGGGAATTTAGCCAACGACCACCACGCATCGCACGTCACGCATCATCGTAGAAAATTTCGACGACCTCGATCGCTTCCAGCCCGGCCGGCGTCCGGATGTTGACGACGTCCCCTTCCCGCGCCTTAAGCAAGGCCCGCGCTACCGGTGAAATCCAACTGATTTCGCCGGGCTCGTGGCCGACTTCATCGACACCGACGATCCGGACCGTCCGCTCCCTGTCATTGTCGTCGGCGTAGGTGACCGTCGCGCCAAAGAATACCTGGTCCCGGTTTTTCTGTTGCGCCGGATCGACGACTTCGGCGATCTCGAGTCGCTTCAGAAGGAAGCGAATGCGCCGGTCGATTTCACGCAGCCGTTTCTTACCGTAGAGATAGTCGCCGTTTTCCGAGCGGTCGCCATTTCCCGCGGCCCAGGACACCACCTCGACCACCTTGGGGCGTTCGACCGAGCGCAGTTGCCGCAATTCGGCCAGCAAGCGCGCGTGGCCCTGCGGCGTAATATAGTTTTTCGCGCCGGAGGACGGTGCGCCCGCCGCCGCGCTCCCTTTCGATTTCCGGGAAACAGCCCTGTTCATCGCCGCCACAGCGCCCCTACGGGTGACATGCCCATATTCCCTCACATTGCCCCAGCTGCGCACATACGGCCAAAGCAATATTACTCCGGTTTCGGAATGGCGAGCGCTTTTTCCGCAAGTTCGAACCGCGCCTGAACCGAGCGCGTGCTGTTCGTGGAATAGGTGATGGCGAAGGAAAACTCGTCTTTCCCAATCAACTCGATCAGCGCCTTGCGAATCTTTCGTCCAGGTTCGGATTCCGGCGTGGCCTCTTCGGAAAGGCGCGCCAACAGGACTGCGCAGACCTCGAACAGCGAAATATTAAAGATATTGCGCCCCGCATCCGCGCCGTCGCTCGCCAGGGATTTCCGAAAAGCGTGTTCGTCGAACAGGTTTCGGTTTGACTGCAACGACCGTTCGAACCGTTTGCGCAGTTGCGCCAAATCCGCCTCGGACATGTCGTTCATCGTCTTCAGGGCCGTGGCGAGATACCCCTCCATGTCGCCGCGGTAATCCGCCCAGCCGAGCAGATAGAACGCGCAGAAACGGTTGACTACCTCGCGATCCCGCATGGTCTTGGTGCTGAGGGATTGGCCGGAAACATGCCGGAAGGCAAGGCTGTCCGCGGCGTCCCGCAGCCAGGTGGTCGCCGGTCCGTTATAGATTGCGTTGCGCATTTGCTGGCGACTCAAGGGGACGCCGCTGTTGACGCGCTCGAAAATATCGAGCCGGGCGCGCTCCGGCGCCTGATCGTCGAGGATGTACATGATGAGCTGGGTATCGAGGATCCGCTCCTGCAGAGGCACCTCCAGGTCATCGAACGTCTTGCCTTCGAGCGGATGCTTCGGCGCGTTTTCCTCCTCCGCGCCAAGGCCCTTGAGTTGGAATTTATTCCCGACGAAACGCTGGAACGTGGTGACCCGTTGCAGCCCGTCCACGACGATGATGCGCCCATCCTTTGCTTCCGCGACATAAAACACCGGAAGCGGGATACGCATGATGCAGCTCTCGATCAACTTCGACTGCTTGTCCTCGGGCCAGACGAAATCGCGCTGGAAATCCGGGTCGAGGACATAGCGGCCCTTTTCGATCCGACCCAGGATGTCGGAAACGGTCCGCGACTCCTGCCGCACGAATACCGAGTCGAGCGTATAGTCGCCCCACGCGCCACTCGACGGATCGTCATGCCCTTCGACGTCTTCCACCGGCGTTTCCTGGACGGTCTGATCAAGTTCCATGTCGATTACCCTGCTCCGTCCGCCGATCGCCGGCGTGGAGAAACTGTTCGAATCGAACCCGCATTCGCGAAGATCTCGAAAATCGCGGTCAATTCCCTGTATGGAATTGCATACCCTCAAACAGCTTAAAATACGTTAACGCTATCCGAAAAGACCGTGCCGCCGATGCCATTCTTCCAGCGATTCAAGGGGATAGCTGTCATACCGTTCCTTACCCGGCCCGGCGTCAAGACGCACCCAGCCGGGTTTGGAGGCAAGCATGATGTGGACCTGCTCCGGCGGCTCGGGCAGCGGCGTATCGATGGCGCTGGCGAAAGGATGCACGAGTTCCGGCCAGCGCGGATCCCAGACCCAGAGCGCCGAGCCGCACCGCGCGCAAAAACGGCGTTCGGCCGGGCTTTCCGCCCCATCGATGTTGGCGTGAAAGACCGAAATATTTTCCTCGCCCTTAACGACCAATGTCTCGGCGTCGGCGCCGAGATTGATCGCAAACCCGCCGCCGCCGGCGGTCTTTCGGCAGATAGAACAGTAACACTTCAGATAGGGAACCGGCGCAGAAGCCTCCACGGAAAAGCTTACCCCGCTACAATGGCAGGAACCGTCGAGATGCATGGCGTCCCCCTTTCAGGAATAGTGAACCAAGGCGGTGTCTTTGATACTTACACATCGGCTACACATCGGCGCGCACCGCCATTTCGATTAAAACCTCGCCGTCGCGCTCATCGCCAGATGCCCCTCCGAATCCATCGCCCAAAGGTCGATCGCGCCATCATCCGGTTTGCCCGCCAACGTAAACGGCGCGGTGTCGAAGAGGGGCCTGATGAAGCGGAAATCGAACCCCG
>CAJHYV010000501.1_pt1 | contig 12228 bp, 6 predicted proteins | sample 9198851 | NCBI WGS metagenome assembly CAJHYV01 (sample SAMEA7708375, study PRJEB35096) | sediment metagenome | biome: marine neritic benthic zone biome [ENVO:01000025]; feature: sediment [ENVO:00002007]; material: shallow marine sediment [ENVO:03000034] sea grass bed [ENVO_01000059] ...
CGCGCCTTCTCGGATAAGGCCTTGTCATTGCCGACACGGCAATGCCGCAAAATATCAAGAAGAAGGATCGTGCCCGAAATTGCGCCAGCCTCGTCCACCGCGCGTAGCACGCGATCGCGCACATCGTCGGGCAAGGTTTCCGTTACCTTGCCAATGTAATTATGCAGTGTGGTTTCGTCGAATCGTAGCGGTTCGGTGGTATTTGGTTTTGACATATATCCATTCCTGTTCGTCCAAATTGCGGAAAAGTCGATCAACGGATCGCTTCGAATTTCGGCAAGGACAAATTCACGCTGCCCGACCATATGTCGCATCTTCACCTCGTTGTGCGATCCTGCTGCGCGCGGCGAAAACCACCTCCGGTCTCCCTACCTTTTATAAGGCTGACGCTCGGGCGGACGCACCACTATGATGTGTGTCAACCTTCGGCGTGACGGCCCGAGAATCGATAGACCGGCAGTTTGCCGCAATCCGGATCATAGCCGTCTGTCCCCGCGGGAAGATGCTCATGGGTGTTTTTCAGGCTGGTGCGAACCAGTCTCGAATATGCGATGTGACGGCGCTTTCATGCCGCCTGCTGACGCCATCCGGCGAGCGCAGCAGGTCTCGGTTTAGCTCAGCTATTAGCCGAGGGTGCTGAAAAAGCGCTTTGAGAGGCTGGCAGCCATGACTCCTTGTTCGTGAGAACAGGCAAGTGGATCAGGGCGATTTGCTCTGACACCGCTCCCAGGGGGGCTATAGTGTTCGGTATCGGCGGCAATTTTGCCGCTTTTGGCGCCGGGTTATCTGGCAAAATAAGGTAACGGAAATGAAGTCCAAACGCCGCGTGAAGGGGAAAAACCGCGCCCGCGATTGGATGAGCTTGTGGCCGCTCGTACTCGCTGCGGCGGTTCTCGCCGTTCTCCTGTTCTTTTTACCGTAGAAGAACCGTGAGATTGTGGCGATGTTGAAGGTCCAAGCTATTCCTCGTCAAGTGCTGGTACTTTTCGAAGCTGATCAGGCGCGGTGACGACTCTCCCCTGCTGACGTTCCATGTCCGCTCCGACGCGAAGAGCGGACGAATTCGGGGAAAAAGCGGCCGCATTGCGAGGCCGTGCGAACTTCGGTTTTTGGCCATAACCGGAAATTCATGGCCAACCTCAACAGGCCGGAAATTGGATTTAATCACTGTATGTTGACGGCCGGAAGAACGAGTGGTTACGCGTTACTTCGTGACGCGAATCGGCAGACGCGCTACCGCGACATTCGTCGGATCGATCTTGCGGTATGCGGTAATCACCTTATCGAGAGACCGAACCGGAAGCGGCGCCAGATCCGTCTTTCTCAGGTCGTCTGGAAGACGCAGGCCGACATCACGCTCGGAGGCGACACAAAGCACTTCCTCCTGCACCCCTGCCGTGTCGAACACGATTCCAAACCGGGCGTCCTGTCCCGGGATCGCGGTCGGCTGTCCGCCGACGACATAGGACTCGGGCGAGAATTTGTTGGGAAACACCCGAATGACGTTCCCGCTTGCATCGCCATAGTAGCAGTAGAGATGCGCATCCCGACTCGTCGCCACGGTCATCGCGAGTGACTCCTTGAACTTGTATGCCGGGCGGGGTCCCTTCGGCGTGGTGATGCTCACGCGCAATGGCGAGACCGTCGGCGACGCTACCTTCTGTTCTCTGGCAGCAGCCGGACGGGTGCCGACTGCGAGGTCTTCGGCGATCAACGTCTTGTAAAGATCGAAATCGATCCTGCCGTTTGCGATCAAGCTGCGGCGCGCTTGATAGCGACCGATGGCCCTGCGTGTCGATTGATCGAGCGTACCGTTTGCCGGTCCCCTATAGTCACCGGTGGCGGCCAAAGCCCGTTTTACGAATGCAACGCGCTCAGTTCGGGACATCGATCTGTACCACTCCCGCGCTTCTGCCACGACATGGGGATTGGTCTGCTCAATCTTGAGACAGCGCCAATACGGCACTCGGGCGAGCTTGCCCACGATCTCGATGGCGCTTAGCTCGATCAAGGTACGGGTTGCCTGATGAAGCCCGTTTCGCTTGTTCAGCGAGATTTCGAAGGACATGTCTACTTTATCGATTGTCGCCGCAACATCCCCGCCAACGCCGCTACGTCGCACGACGATCGAGTTGCTCGCGGATATGCCCGGCATGATCTGGCGGGTGACTAATCTGGCCAAATTCATATCGGTAGAAATGACGGAGACGCTGTGGTTCTTTGACGCGTCAAGAGAGGTGTCTGACACGGCGACCGAATCGTCTGACCTCGCGAGCGAACCATTGACCGACTCGGAGAGCACGCCTTCGTCGAGCTGCGTGATGGCGCCGCGAATATAGTAACTCGGCACTTGAAACTCGTCGGTGAAGCCGACTAGCTCCTGCAGATTTGTGATGTTCTCCTGCTCTTGGTCGAAGTCGACGAATTTGAAAGCTTTGCTTTGAACGGACATCCGCGAAATAGCGGAGATCAGCATATCTCTTGTGCCAGCCGAAACCTGGTCCGTGGCATCGGGAATGCCGTTACTGGTGATCACAATGCCACGGATGCCGTAATTCAGGAATAGGTCATCCATGCATCGGAGGGAGTCGCTAAAACTCGTGAAAGTGCGCACAACCTGCGTCTTCGGCTGGCGAACCTGGTAGGCCCGCTCGGGATCGCCGGTGACACAACCACCTATCATGGCGGTGGCGACTAACGAGAGCATAATTTTGTTGCGAATTTTCATTATCTTTCCATCGCGTATACAAGCGAATTCGGTTCTTGTTGATGTGGATGCTGTCCTTCGCGACAAGAATTTTCGTGGACGGGATTTGAGTTTTGGTGCAGCCGCCAATGACTTGGCTTCCGCATCCTTGAAGGATCGGACGATCATCTGAAACTGCGCGCCGCGCCCAGCGTTTCCCGCAGCGATGCAACAGCTGTTATCCGATGATCCCGGCATGCATAATTCCGATGCTGAAGTCTTGCCACGATCGCCATTGTTTCCTTCCGGCCATTTGATACTTCGGCGCCTAACGCCTTTCCGTCGGGCTTTCGCACAACGCCTTATTGGTAGTAACGAAATACTGCGGTTGAAGGGGTTAGTTCCGGCGACAAAAACCGCGGTTGGCCTCAATTTATTGGCGATGGCAACGTCCACGAAACGCGTGGCGCTTATGACCGGGTTCCTATTCCCTCGGTACCGGTTGCGGGTTGTCGATGTCTGCGGCCAGCCTTCACGTCAGCGTCGTGGCGCGTATTTCGCGTTTCGGTCTGACAATCCGCGATGATTTAGTCACTGCTATTTTTAAATGTCTTAATCGCTGCCTCGATGACGGTATCGACGCCATCTTGGTAACCTTCCAGCGACAAGAACGGCGAGCGGATATCCGGTGGAACCCCGCTCGCTTCGAACAGCTCGCCGTTTGGCGCGAGATAGATCTCGTTGGAAAGACTGAACTCCCATCCATTCGGCAGTGATCGATTGAGCTCGTCTGAGAATACACCCATGGTGGCTTCCCCGACCACGGTGACTTGCGGCAGTGACCGCATGGCGAGTGTAAAAACCTCGGCTGCGCTCGCGGTTTCGCTGCTTATCAAAACCGCGACACGCCCTTGATACCGTGGATCTTGGGACGGTTCGATAGTGAGGTCATGCCGCTTTGTCCGATGGCCGTTCTCCAACGCACGTTTCGATCCAAAGACTCGTCTCTTTTCGGTGAATCGACTGGCGATCGCGAGCGCGACCGCATCGTGACCGCCGCCGTTGAACCGAACATCCACAATCATGTTGGGCAAATGTCCCAGATCTTCCAGCATGGCATCGAGTACGGGTTTGAGCGCCGCCAGATCGTCGTTTGACGAATGGTGTCTGCGGGCCAACCCCTCCATGCTGTCTATCCGAATATAACCCGTCGACTCCCCAATCCGCCCCCAGATTGCGCGCTCCTTAAATGCGGTCTTGAACCGATTCTTGAGATAAGTGGTTCTCAATGTCGTTTCGGACGACGAATACCGCTGTTTGAGATAGCGATGGAGATGACAATTGGCGCCCATCTCCTCTCTGCACTCTTTGAGAAGCCGGCTGTCAATCCGGGATCTAACCGATATCACCTCATGATCATCAATGTATAAAGAGACATGCGCGTCCTTAAGCCTTTCCAACATCGTATCGAGCGCTCGGCGGAGTTCCCTCTTTGTCGTCTTCTTGTTGATTTGAGGCCGGAACTCAGCATAGACCGCATCCCAATCGACATTGCGCTCGGAAAAGAACGCATAGTGTTGATCGAAGGTATGCCATAGGACCTCAAAATTCAGTTCGGGATCGTCGGTTCGCGGTGTGAGCCCCGCCGGACAGAGACGATCAAACCCGCCATTGAGAGGCTCGAAGGTGATGGGCGACAACGTCCCGTCATTGCGGATCGCAAATGTCTTTTCTTGATGGTTCGGCTGGACCTTAAACTCAGAGAGGAACCTGTTCTTGGAATATTTGTCGGTAGGCAAGCAGCTCACCGGCGTCCACTCGACAAATCTGACATTGTCGGACGTGACCTGGGCAACCTTTCCGTAGCCCCGGGACTGCCAGAGGCCTTCCAAATTGGTCGCTGGCGATTTGGCGTTATCGCATGCACCGATCGCGAAAATTATTACAGCCAGCCCGAACAGCTTGGTGCGATACGCCGGGCGGGTTTTCCGGAATGGTTGACCGTTTGATCCTGCCTCTGTGTTCATCGATGTCCCGCTACCTAAATTTGCCTCGTTTTTCCTATCCGCTCCGCCACCCCAACGAAGCGACCATCCTGCCCGCCAATCCCCCGCACTCCAATCCTCGCGTCACCTCGACAGGTCGCGCTATTCGTAGCGTCACCCCCGGTAACTTGCCCATAGCATGCATGGAAACCTAAGCTCCTCAATGGGACAGAATCGTTCGGCCACGTAAACCCCTTGGCGGCTGTAATTTGCAATTGGCATGATGAAATATCGCAACGAACGGCCAGGAATGTCGGCCTTGCTCCATAAGCTGTCGGCGATCCCACCCCTTCAGCTCCCGGGCGTGGAGGTATTTTTGATCTCGCAAAGGAATGCCAAGGCCGTATCAGGTCAGCTCAACGACCTCCTTGATCCGAATGAGAAGACCCGGTCGGCAAGATATTCAACAGAGGACCTGAGCCACCGTTACATCACTGGGCGGGCTGCGCTCAGAAGCATCCTGTCGATGTTCGAAGCCGGGACGGTGGCGGAGACCGATTGGCATTTCGGCTCGTCGACGAACGGCAAGCCCTATGTTCGAACACCAAAAAGCTCAATTCGTTCCTTCAACCTTTCCTATGCCGACGATCTGATCGCGATCGCCGTTTCGAAGGAGGTCGAGGTCGGTGTCGACATCGAGCCTAGCCACGAGATACCGCAGAGCGAGTTTCCCTGGCATTTGTTCTCGAAGGATGAGCGACGGCTCATGATGGCAACCGCAGTAGCGGACCTCGCTCCCGTGTTCCTGAGACTCTGGACTCTTAAAGAAGCGATCGCCAAGCGCACCGGTCAGGGTTTTGCGACCGAGTTCAGCGAGATCAATATTGCGGCGCTGCCGGTGGTCGACGGGTTGGAGATGGTTGGTCGTCGCCGACAAGCCGGCGCCCTGCTATTCCATACGGATCTGACCGTCGAGGGGGAGACCGTTTTTCTTTCGGTCTCGACGGCGCCGTTCGGCCGGGACCACGATGACCTGGTGAGCTAGAGGCGATTGAGAACAAGATAAAAGGAGGCCGGAACCAGGTTCCGACCTCCTTCTCATCGGCGTATTCGGGGCACGCTAATTTTGCTCTGTCGGCGACCGATCCGCGGAGCGATATCTGTTCGCTAGAGCCCGGTTGTTAAATCGCCTTGGCAGGATTGCCCTGCCAGATCGAATTCGAGTCCACGGTCTCACCTTTCATCAAGAAAGAGTCGGCTGCCAGAATGGCGTTGTCACCTATCGTGACACCATAGTGGGCGAAGGAATTGATCCCAAGGGTGCAGCCATTGCCCACCTTGATGTGATCGGCCTTGAACACGCCCTCTTCCATGGAATGGCATTGCAACGTGCTTTCCTCGTTCAATGTGCAGTAGTCTCCGATCTCGACCAGGGTCTTCTCGGTGAGCCCGCAGCCGTCGTCGAACACCCCCTTGCCCAGCTTCGCGCCCAACATGCGCGAGATCACGCTCTTGAACGGCGTACCGCCGAACATCGAGGTCAACGGCGTGTCAGCCACCTTCCAATGGCGCTCGACGTCCCAGAACCGCCTATCGTAGATGGTTGTCATCATCGGCTGCAGCCTTTTGAAGCCAAGGCTGAACCATTCGAGGCCCACGAAGTAGCCAATCGTCAGCGCAAATCCGGCGATGAAGCCACCGATCAGAGACGCGATCCCGAAGTCGTTGTAGAACATCAGCGAAGCGAGGCCCAGATAGGTGGCGATGACAGAGAACAGCCACTTGCCGAGCATCCAAATCGCCATTGTCCCGATGTTGTGTGCGTTCTTGTTGCCCAGTTCGCGGTCACGAAGGTCGTCCTCCGACTCCGACATCTGCTGATCGGAAAGGGTTGACCTCGGGATCTCGAAGCACGGCGAGCCCAGCAGACCGATATCCTCGCGCACCGGACCGTCGACCGGAATCATGACCTTGGTCGCCAGCAGGCAGTTGTTGCCGGTCTTGCCGTTGGACGGGTAGAAGATCGCGTTACCCAAATAATTTTTGTCGCCGATGACCGTCTTCGACACCTTGAAGGACGACGTCGACATCTGGGCGTTCATCATCGTCAGGCCATCGGAGACCATGGTGCCCGTACCGATGTGGCATAATAGCGGGTTGTCATGTTGCTGCATGGTGCCGAAGTTGGACCCGGTCTGCACGACCTTCGACAGGTCGTAGCCGATGAACTGCAAATAACGTGTAATGAATGAGCTGTCGCCGAAAAGATTGTTGTAGAACTTCGCGTTACTGACCGCGTGGATGTACTGGAAGATGAGATAGTGAAGGCTGTACATCTTGTAGGTCTTGCCTTCCTTCATGAACAGATTGGCGATCCGAGGCAGCAGGCCGACGAAAACCAGCCCGAGAGGAGCGGTCAGTATCAACAGAACGAAAGACAGTATGGGCAAAATCCACGTGATCGGCTGCCAATACTCGCCTACCAGCGTCGAGAAGCGCGCCACGGCGTCGCCGTCGCCGAACAGGAACGGCAGGAAGTGCATCATCGCGAAGATCATCAGCGGCGGCAGGAATAAAAAGCTACCGCTCAGCAGATAGGCGGAGTAGACGAACCGCCTGAAGGCGCTGCAATTTCTGGTTTCCATAGTGTGGAAATCAGTGGTTGTCTCTTCGGCGGGCGAACCATGGTAGCGCTTGCCCGCCGGGATGACCTGATTGGCCTGGAGCGAGGAAACGTGAGCGAGTTGAGTGTCATCTTCCATGACCGAATTGATCTCGATGACCGAGGCTTCACCGACGAAGGCGTTTTTGCCGATCGATACCGGACCGGTCTGGATATAGCCGCCCTCGGCGCGGTAACCCTTGAGGATCGTCTCGCGGCTCAGAATGGTGTTGTCGCCGATTGAGATCAGATCCGTGCAGACCGGACCGGATTTGGAAAGGATGACCACGTTCTTGCCGATCTTCGCACCCAGCATCCTGAGATACTGGTTGTAGATCGGTGTGCCGACGAACATCGCCATTGGATTGATTTGGATATATTGCCTGACCACCCAGAAGCGGAAGTAGGAAAGGCTCCAGATCGGGATCCTTTGCTCTTTCCAGCGACCGATCAGCGACCATTTCACGATAAACGGCAAGGCCAGCGAGACGGCGAGCGAGACCATCCCGAAGCCGAAGGTCCGGGCATAGGCGGTCCACATATCGGTGGCGGAGAATATCCAATTGGTGGAGAAGATGAACAGCCAGAGGCCTAACGCGATGTTTGCACCGTAGAACAGGAGTTGCAGCGCGCCGCACGTGTAGTAGTCCCATTTGCTGGCGACGCGATAGCTGTCCTGATTGCCGGCCGGCTGTTCTGCCTCACCTTTCTCGCCCAACGATCCGGCCAGGCCGCGGACGGTCGGATTGAGATAGATGTCCCGCATCGAGAAATCGGTGATCCCGAGCTCTTTTCGAATCTTCGAGCTGAAACGGGCCATCAAGAGCGAATTCGTGCCGAGATTGTCGAAGAAGTGATCCTCGACCGACACCCGCTCGATCTGCAACAGATCGGCGAGGACGGCGGCCAGGTCGGCTTCAAGCTGTGTTTCGGGGGCTATATGATCGCGGTCACTGCGGCTGAGACGCTGACCGGAGGGTGTCGGCAGGGCCTTCCGGTCCGCCTTGTCGTTCGTCGTCATCGGGATGATGTCGAGCGGCTCGTAGAACGCGGGCACCATGTAGCCGGGCATGATTGCCCGAAGCGCCTCGGCCACGCGATCGGGCTCGAGATGCTGACCACCGTCGACAGCGGTGTAGTAGGCGACCAGTTCCTTGGCTCCGGGCTCGGGCTCGTAGGTATCGACCACCGCCTGGGCGATGCCTGGAAGCTGCATGATGACCGATTCGATCTCGGTCAGCTCGATGCGATAGCCGCGGATCTTCACCTGGGTGTCGATGCGGCCGAGATACTCGATCTCCCCTTCCGTGTTCACCCGGCCGAGATCGCCGGTCCGGTATATGCGCCTGGACGGGTTGTTCGGGATGCTCAGGAAGTCGTCAATAAAGACCTCCTTGGTGAGATCTTCCCGGCCGAGATAGCCGGTCGCGAGGCAAATGCCTGCGATCGCGATCTCTCCGACCTCGCCCTTGAGCAGAGCGCGGTTCTCGTCCGGCGAGAGGACGACGATCGAATAGGTCGGAAGCGGTCCACCGATTGTGACCGGCTTGTCCGGGTACATCTCGGTGATGGTCGCTGTGACGGTCGCCTCGGTTGGGCCGTAGGCGTTCAGGATCGTGCGATCCTCGCGGTACCAGCGTTTGACCAGATCGTGGGGGCAAGCTTCGCCGGAGGTGATCAGGAGGCGAAGATCCGGCAGATCCTCCTCGATGGTCGCAAGCAGGGTCGGTACGCAGCACATGGCCGTAACGTTGTTCTCGGCCAGGAAGGTCTGGAGGTCGGAGCCGACCAGGCTTCTGCCGGTCTGGTTCGGGACCAGTGTGGCACCGACAATCATCGGCACCCAGATCTCCTCGACAGAGAAGTCGAAGGCGATCGTCAGGCCCTGATAGACCCGATCGTCGGCGCGATAGCCATATACTTCGGCTGCGACCCGGACGAAGTTGCAGATGCTCCCATGTTCGATCGGAACACCCTTCGGCCGCCCGGTCGTGCCCGAGGTGTAGATGATGTAGGAGAGCTCGCTCAGCGGGTGCCCGGTCTCATCGAGGCTTAAGCGCGCGTCGCTCTCAGCCTCGATCTCCCGTTCGACACGGTCGAGGCAGAGCAGCGGCGTCATCAGGCCCTCTAACTTCTCGGCATACTGCGAGAGCGTCAGGATCATGCTGACGCTGGCGTCTTCGGCGATGTACTTGATGCGATCCTCGGGAAAACCGACATCGAGCGGGACGTAGGCCGCATTGATCTTCTGTACCGCGAGGAGCGAGATGTAGCTGTGAACCGAGCGATCGAAGAGAAGACCGATGATGTCGCCTGCACCCAGATCCTGCCGGATCATATGGCGGGCCAGCCGGTTCGCGCATCGGTCCAGTTCGCCATAGGTCAAGGAAGCCTCTTCGCTTTCGATCGCGAGATGCGCGGTCATTCCCTGCCGCTCGAACGCGTCGCAACGCCGCTCGAACAGGTGGTGCAGCCGCTCGCCTGGCGACCAACGAGGGCGGTTATCCCCGGCTGGCACCAAGACGATGTCGCTTTGATCGAGACCGGCCGTCGCCGGCAAGTGCCGGGGCAACGTGTCCTGAATGTCCTGAGAGTGAAGGTCCCGGGTATCTAAGGCGATTGAATCCATCTTACTTCCCCTGTATCGCGATCGTGTTTCTCTTGGTTTCGTTTTTGGTGTGACCGTATGGTCAAGCCGTCGGCGTTTAGACCGGGTTGTCGTCAACCGACCAGCCGTTCCGTTCCAGGTCGGCGACGGCTTCGGCCAGGGCCGACCGGGCGCTGCGACCGGTACTGACGAACGCATAGCTGTAGTCGTCCAGGCCGCGCACCGTGGGCAGCTCGCCCGGCGACAGCGCCAGTCCGATCGTCACCGCTGCCTGGCGCAGCGCGCCGGCCGCCGTCGAGCAGGGGCAGCCGTGGAACAGGACCATCATCTTGGCGCCCCGCCTTAAAACGACGCGATCCGTGTCGTTGCTGTTGGCAGGCGATGCTGGATGACTGGTATCAACAAGGCTGGCCCATTCAAGGGAAACTGGCCCCGCCGCCTCGCGGTCAATCGACCGCTCGGCGGTGGGCGTGGCGAGGGTCTGTGCGTCCATCAGCATCTCAAACCTCCGCATCAGCGGTTGCGAAGGCCGGAAGATGGGGCGGCTGCGAAACGCCTTCGCCAAACTCATCCACCAGCGCCCGCTCGAGACGGTCGAGACCATCGTCCAACTCCGCCTTACTGATGGTCAGCGGCATGAGGAACTTGATGACTTCGTCGTTCGGTCCGGAACGCTCGATGATAAGGCCGTAACCAAAGGCTTTTTTGGTCACCGCCGCTGCGCGCGCCGGATCGGCGGCGCGCACGCCCCGCATCATGCCGCGCCCGCGTACTTCGAGAAGATGCGGCAGGAAGCGGTTCACCATGCCCTGAAGACGTTGGCCAAGATGCTCGCCTTTGGCGCGCACCTCTTCGGAAAAGTCCGGCGTCCGCCAGTAGTGCTCCAGCGCCGCGGTGGCGGTGACGAAAGCGTGGTTGTTGCCGCGAAACGTACCGTTATGCTCGCCCGGCTCCCACTGATCCAAGTCGCGGCGCATCAGCACCACGGCAAAGGGCAGGCCGTAACCGGAAAGCGATTTCGAAAGCGTGACGATGTCGGGCTTGATGCCGGCGGGCTCGAAGCTAAAAAAGGTGCCGGTCCGGCCGCAACCCGCCTGGATGTCGTCCACGATCAGAAGGATATCGTTCGTGCGGCAGAACGCCTGCAAGCGTTGCAGCCACTCGATGCTTGCCGCGTTCAGGCCGCCTTCGCCTTGCACCGTCTCGACGATCACGGCAGCCGGATAATCGACGCCGCTCGACGGATCATTGATCATGCGTTCCAGATACTCAACGCTGTCCACATCGCCGAAATAACCATCGAATGGCATCACTGTCGTCCCATAAAGGGGTACGCCGGCGACACCGCGGTGATGCTGGTTGCCGGTTGCTGCGAGCGCGCCGGTGGACACGCCGTGAAAGCCGTTGGTGAAGCAGATGACGTTGGTGCGACCGGTGGCCTTGCGCGCAATCTTCAGCGCCGCCTCGACCGCGTTCGTCCCTGTGGGACCGGTGAACTGAATAACGTAGTCCAGGCCGCGCGGCTCGAGCACGATGTCCCGCATCGCTTCGAGGAATCGCTCCTTGGCCGAAGTGTGAAGATCAAGACTATGGGTAATCCCGTCCTGCGCGATGTAATCGATCAGCGCCTTCTTCAAGAGAGGATTGTTGTGCCCGTAGCTCAAGGATCCTGCGCCGGCGAGAAAGTCCAGATACCGATGACCATCTACATCCCACACCTCCGCGCCGCGGGCTTGATCAAAGACGCGCGGGAATGCTCTTGCATATGACTGCACGTTTGATTCGACTTGGTCGAAGACGTTTTGAGTAGTCATAATCATGTGTCTCCAAATTTGCGTTCATGCAATTTCGGTGACCTCGTTACCGGCATCGTCAGCACTGGCACGCGACCACGTTCAAAGATGCAAACGATGGGGATGGCCGGCAGGGGTTAAACCCGTCGCATTAGAGCTAGCCCGCGAACGATTTGCTTGCCGGGTTAAAGCAGTCGACGCCCGCCCGTAATTGCGCTTCGAACTACTGTTTGAACCAATTGGAGGGTGAGCCCGTCCGGTGAAGATTGGCAGGGGTCATTTATTTCTGGTTGGTCATAGCTTGTGACAGCGTTCGTTTTGTCCCGGTGGTCAGAAGTGCACGGGACAAAGAATTATCAGGCGACAGTTCACTGCGGGATACGCGCGTCCGCGCCCTTTCTTCGACGGCCCGGATTGGCTACGCTTGGCGCCGCGGGACCCGGGATCGAATTGGAGATATTGAGTCCATGCATTTGTTCAAGGAAAATGCGCCG
>CAJHYV010000294.1_pt1 | contig 12224 bp, 10 predicted proteins | sample 9198851 | NCBI WGS metagenome assembly CAJHYV01 (sample SAMEA7708375, study PRJEB35096) | sediment metagenome | biome: marine neritic benthic zone biome [ENVO:01000025]; feature: sediment [ENVO:00002007]; material: shallow marine sediment [ENVO:03000034] sea grass bed [ENVO_01000059] ...
GCCGCCTGCTTGGGCCTTGGCCTGTATGTTCTTCGCCTGTCCTACACGGCATACGCCAAATGGCAGGAATATATTGTGCAGGGCGACTATTCCGGCGCGGAAGCCTACGAGGTAGAGTTTTGGCCGGAAGTATCGCTCGCCGTCTTCCTGATTTCGTTGAGTGCATTTCTGGCTGGCCGATGGTCGGTACGGTAGCTGCGAAGCTCACCGATAAAGAAGATTGGGAGATGTCCGTTCATGGCTGAGGCTGTTGAAAAACTCACTTGAGCGGGCGTTTCGGCCACCACTCAGCAACGTCCGCTTCTGCCCTGAGAGCAGACATTCGGATGCAAAACCTCAGCTATGGAGTAACTAACGGAACCTGATCTGGATCAAAAAAATATCCCGGGTTTTGCGGTATTTTTTTTAGGTAAAGCTGAAGCGACAGCCGGGAGGACAGAATGTCGGTAAAGGACGCCTATGAGGAACGGGTGCATGCCCGGATCGAGCCGCTCTACGAGTCCATGGAACACCATGAAGCGCACTTGGAGTCGACCGAGTCGACCTCCATGGAGTCGCACTTGGAAGCCCTCCGCCAATTGAAAAAGAAGCGCCATCACGTCGACGGCCTCGTGAAGGAGTTGAAGGAAGCTAGCGAGCACGGATGGCAGCATATCCGCGACGGTATTGATACGGCCATCGAAGAGTTGAAACATGCGGTCGATGCCGCTCGCGCGAAACTGCATGGCGAGAAATAGGTCGTATCGAGGTGAGATCCGCAGCGAGTATGTCGTTTCGGAGTCCTTGCGATGCCTGGTCCCGCGCTGCATCAGCTGCGCAATGCCAATTGATCTAACGTGACAACGCCGTCTTCAGAATAGCTCGTGGTAGGTAAGGACCGAGCGGGAACTGGCGTAAATTGGGCATTATTTTTCGCCATGGACAAACATAGGGAGCACCGACATGGGAAAGCGACGTATCACTGGATCGTTTGTCGCCCTGATCACGCCGATGAACAGCGACTACTCAATCGATATGGGTGGATTTAGGACGCTTCTTGGTTTTCAACGCGACGCCGGCAGCTCTGCTGTGCTCATCATGGGATCTTCAGGCGAGGTTTCCATGCTGACTCCAGACGAACGCCACCGCATTGTGGCGGAAACCATGCGGATGAAAGAGGGCGCACTTGAGCATTGGTACGGTTGCACCGGACCGACCACCGAGGCGACAATCGCTTATGTGAACCAAGCAGCCTCTGAGGGCGCGGATGGTGCAATCATTGCCGCACCTGCCTACATCTGCGCGTCGACTACAGACATTGTTCGTTTCTTTCTCGATGTGGCTGATGCGTCACCGGTTCCGATTGGCATTTACAATAATCCACCTCGGGTCCAGACCGATCTTTCCGCCGAGGAAATTCTAGAGATTGCTGCCCACCCGAACGTGCTTGTGAACAAAGAATCAACCGGACGGGTCGGGCAGGTTGCGCAAGTTTGTGCCGCCAAACCGGATATTTCCGTGATGTGCTGCTGCTCACCCAATCTTGGGCTCATTGTCCCAACCATGGCGCTGGGCGGACACGGAACCGCTAACATGACCGGCAACATAATTCCGCGCGAAATGGTGGAGATTTCGAGGCCATGGGATGAAGAGGCGCAGCCGATGCGCTTTCGTCAAACCTATCTGGAAAATCTTCCAATGCTGCATTTCGTCTATTCGGCTATCAATCCTGTACCAGTTAAGTCGCTCATGGCAGCCGTTGGCTTGCCCGCTGGTCCAATGCGCAAGCCGCTGACCGCGCTATCAGGCGAGCATCTCGCACGTGGGTTGCGGGTTGTACACGATTTGGGTTTGGAGGAACGTTACGGATATCGGATGCCGGATCCTGCGATGATGGCGGCCGAATAAATTGGTCGTTTTGAATTCCGTTTTTGACCCATAGCGGAAAATCGTAATTTGGCGATATCGGACGGATTTTTTATGTGTGTTTGAGATGTCAGGATGAAATCCGGGGCCAACCGTAATCTGGAAATGTGCGCCCTGGCGGGCGAAGCCCGGAATCTAGAGGACCAGCGTGATGCAACGCACTTCAACGGCGTCGTAAAACGCCGATGCCGACGTTAGGCATTGGGCTACCGAGCCTAGGCCCGCGTGACCAAGTCCTCCATTTCTCGTGTCGGGTTCGCTTGTCTTTCGTGCAGGCATTCCGCCAAGTCCCGGGCGAGGTCCCGGACATATGGCTCCTCGAGGATCTCAAAATGCAGGCATGAAATTGGCCGAACCTCCAGATCGCCGCGGATCAAATCGCGCCACGAATCACGCGCATCCGCATGGGTCCATGCATACGGCAACGCCCGGATAAGAACCGCATCCCCATCGTAGGGACGCGCTTCATACATCCGGGACGCCAGCCTGTTCGCGTCCATTGGCCGGCGCAGAAACTGCGGCATTTCCGTGCAGTGCTTCTCGCCGAGCCGCCACGCCACGGCGAAAAGGCGGCGGCGAACGCCCGTCCATATCATCTCTCCCAAATTGCGGACCCGCAGCGCTAAATATTCCGCCATCGCCGTCCCCCGCAGCCGGGTTATCTGACGCCAATGGCGGCCGAACCACTGCGAGAGGGTCACGCGCTGGCGCCCCTGGCGCGAATTCGTATCCAGCAAGGCGAGCATACCCACGGCTTGTCCGTCCGCGCGAAGCTGGCGGGCCATCTCACAGGCGATCCTGCCGCCCATCGAATAGCCGCCGAAATAGTAGGGGCCCATCGGCTGCAGGTGGCGCATCTCCGCAATATAGTGCGCCGCCATCTTCTCGATCCGCGCGAGCGGCGTCTCCGCACCATCCAGACCGACTGACTGAATGCCGTAAAATGGTTGATCCTCTCCGAGATGCTGCGCCAGCGCGCGAAAATTCAGCACTTGGCCGCTGACACCGTGAACACAAAAGAAGATAGGCCGACTGCCCGTGGCACGGATCGGCACCAGGCAATGCGTCGGCGACGACGACTCAATGCATTGCGCCATCTCCGCAACCGTGCCCGCCTCGAACAGCACCGAGCGCGGCAAGGAGCGGCCAAACGATTTCTCGATCCGCAAGAATAGCTCTACCGCCTGCAAGGAATCACCGCCCAATAAGAAGAAATCGTCATGCAAACCCACATGCTCGACGCCCAGCGCTGACGCCCACAGCGCCTGAAGCCTCGTTTCTAGCGCCGTCGCGGGCCGGTTCTCATCGCTAATCGTGGCCGCTCCGGGCTCTCTTATCATGCCAAACGCCGACGCCAACTCATGACGCTGGATCTTGCCGGTGGGGCCTTTGGGGATATCTTCGACGAGTACAAGGTGCCGCGGCACCTTGTACTCGGCAAGGCTCTTGCGCAGAAAGCCCAACAGAGACGCCTCGTCCACCGACGCCCCGACTTCAAGCACGACGGCGGCCGCTACCTCTTCGCCCAGCGTCGGATGCGGGACGGGAAAAGCAGACGCCGCCGCAACCTGGGGATGCGCCAACAGCGCCTCATCGATCTCATTCGGCGATATCTTTTGTCCGCCCCGATTGATCAACTCCTTGATGCGCCCCGTCAGGAAGAGAAATCCATCGTCATCGAACATGCCTTCGTCGCCGGTCCGAAACCAGTCACCCTTAAACGCCGCCGCGTTGGCGACCGGGTCGTTTTCATAACCCTTGAATACATGTTCGCCGCTCACCACCACCTCTCCGCGTTTACCGGCAAGCAGGATCTTTCCGTTCGGGTCCATGATGGCTACACCATCACTCGCCGGAAAGCCGACACTGCCGTGCTTGCGTTTGCGAGGTGGTCGCGGGTTGCCGGAGATGATCCCGGTTTCCGTGGTAGAATACGTCTGGATGACCGGGATCGCCAATGCTTCCTCTATTTCCCTCCCGACGCGCGCATCCAGCGGCCCTGAACCGGATCGCGCGAAACGGATGGTTGACGTCGCAATGACGGATTTGAGCCGCTCCGCGTGGGCGAGGATTTGGTGGTGGAAGGTAAAAGCGCCGGTATACCAAGTCGGCTCTAGTGTCTGGATATAATCTGCGAAAGTCTCGATATCGAAGTCCTGCAGATTGATCGTGCTGCCGCCAGACCAAAGATTAATACCGAGTCCGGTGTTGATGCCGTGGCCGTGGAACAGCGGCATCAGGCTGAGGCAACGGTCCTCCGGGGTCAGCTCCTGGCATCCAACGGCGTTGGCGTATTTCCACCATAGCTCGCGATGATGAAGCGGAACGATTTTCCTGTGCGACGTTGTCCCCGATGTCGCCAGCACGGTCGCTACATCGTCCAGCTGGGCCCTGCCGGCATCCCGAACACTGCGTTCAGCACCGTGTCGCAGTCTCACCATGCCGGCTACACGCTCATCCTCAAGCTCGATTTCGAGGATTGGCAGGCCCAACTGTCGTGCGGCCCGACGTGCAGGAGTGTCCATGGTCGTATCGATAAGAACGGCGCTAATACCGAGGTCACGAAAATTAATCGCGAATTCGCCGACCGTGTACGCGGGATTCATCGGTGCCGCAGCGGCGCAACTCCAGATGCCGACGATGGTGGCCGACATCTCCGCACCGCCAGAGTGGACGACGGCAATGCGATCGTTCCGGCCTATGCCATGATAGTTGAGTGATCGTTGAAAACGATCCCCTAGCTTTGCGAGGGCACCATAGGTGAGCGGCAGACGATCTTTCGCGACGAGAGCCGGCGCTTCCGGCGTGCGCTCGGCCCACCGCTGCACGACCTCGTACATCGTGCTGGGGCGATCAGTTGGGTTGGCTTCCTCAGGCTGCATCAGCATCTCTTCAAGACATTATTGGCATCGATATGCACCGTTCTCCATACCTTCCAAAGAGGTACTGGTTAACCTCGGTTTATCCTGGTTGAAACAAATTGGCTTGATCAGAGCGGCCGATCGACGGGTGTGTTGCGGCGATCGGTTTAATCGGCACCCAACAGTGGACATTCCAGCAGCAGTACTCGACTTCCACTCCTGACCCGGAGCGGTTTTCGGGGCAACTACTGGAAGAGCGCCGCATGGGATACGGGTTACGCATATACTCAAGCAGCATCTAAACTTGGTGTTATAGTCCTAGCGTCATCGAAGGCGGTCTTTATGGGGGAGGCTTACTGTGGACGTGCGCATGGCTGACGCCCGCTGGGCCTGCCTTACGGTCGAGCGGCTTAAGGAAAAACGGACTCCTATCGACCCTATTCTGAAGACAGCCCATCTCACACGACGGCAGGTGAGCGATCCAGACGCGCAGATCCCGTTCCATAAACATGCTGCTCTTTTGACGCTTGCAGCGGAGGCCACGGGTGACGGTTGTTTTGGTTTACAGCTGAGTACGTCCATAACGCCCAAACAAGCCGGCGTGCTGGGATACGTTCTCCTAAACTCTGCCACCTTTGGCGACGCATTGATGAATCTGGTGCGCTACTACCGCGTTATGACCGAAGGTCCGGAATTAGATTTCAAGGTCGGTGAAAAGGAAGCCATGGTGGTTAACACAATTACCGATCCGCTGGTTGTGGACGAACGACAGGCAGTCGAGTTTGGGCTGGGCGTTCTTTATCGCTTCTTCCAACTGATCATCGGCAGGGATCACCATCTTAACGGGGTTGAATTCCAACATGCCAAGCCCGAGGAAGCCCGAACCGTCAGGCAGGTATTTGAGGCTCCTGTTCGCTTTCAGCGGGATAGAAGTGCGATCGTCTTCGACGCGAAGCTTCTAGACTGCCCCATAGAGACGGCGGACAACGAGTTGTTGAAGATCCTGAAGCGCCACTGTCGTTTGATTCTCGGTGCGCGCCCGAAAACCGACAACTTGGTTTTCGAAGTTCAGCAGTTGATCACGACCCTGTTGCATTCAGGCCAACCCAAGATTGACACTGTCGCTCGAGAACTTGGAATGAGTACTCGTACTCTGACGCGACAACTGGCGGAAGACGGCGTCACCTACAAAATTCTGTTGGATGAAGTGCGCCGGAAACTGGCGCTTCAGTACATGAAAGACCGACGGATCAGCGTCAAGAAAGTTGCCTATCTGCTCGGATATTCCGAAGTCGCAGCCTTCTATCATGCTTTCCGACGTTGGACCGGCTCAAGCCCTGTTCAATATCGGTTGGAGGGTTGAGCGATCATCGTTGACCCCGAGCGAATTGGCCGGGACCTGCGGACAACCATGCCGCGCCATAAAGACGGCGGCATGAGTCCGATTGCGGAAGTGCAGCTTTCGGAGAATATTGCGGACGATCGCTTTGGTCCTGGTTTCCGAAAACCCCAGCCGCTTCGAGATGCCGAGATTGCTGTGGCCAATTCCCAACTGTTCAAGGACCGACCGTTCTGCTGGGTCAAGTCTGGGCAGCAGTTGCCGTCGAAGGCCATCGAGACCAAAATCGCTGCCAACGCCGCTAGGCAAAATCGTGTAACCGTAACTGCTTAGCCCGACGAGCATATCGATCTGCTCGAGCATGAGGTCCGTAAGCAACCAAGCGTCGGCCAGAAGCAGGCTATTCGCGGCCTTGAGCAACCGATCACTGGTTAGGGCGATAATGACGCGCGCATGACGTGACACCTTCACAAGGGCATTGGCATCCGTTTCTCGCAGTTTTTGGAAATCCTCGTACCACACGATCAAATAGTCCGTGCAAGGGGCACCGTCGATCGGCGCGAAATCCAGGCCCTTGATCGTAGTCACCTCGAAGTTTGAAAAGCGACGCAGCGCAGTGAGCGTCCTTTCTCGTTCGGCGGCGGGGGCGATGGAGACGAAAATTCGGCTGGTATGACCATGCCGTGTTCGCGGATGCGCCGTGATGGTGTCCTCTAACAACATTCGATGTCTTGCAAAATTCATTTCTCGTCACCCGACAGAAGGCTCATCCACACCCATTTGCTCCGTTTCTTCGTCTGTTTGTAGAAGGGCATCAGCTGTCTTTCCGCCATTCTTTGACCATTCAGTGCTCAATAGGGTGGGGGAAGGTTGTATTTCGATTTCAGGTCAAATCTAGTAGTGGAAAGAAGACAAGACCCCGGGTCAGGAGTGCCAGGCTATGATCGTCAGAAGCCGCGTCCTGGTCGTGCCATCAAGGCTTCCGTTGTGAGCGTGATCCTGCCGCCGGACCAAGGATCCATGACGACACCGTTCGATTTTGGGGCGAAGTTAAAACGGAAATGGCCCGGTAGTCGATTGCGACTAGGTTATAAAATCCAAGTTATTATTGATATTCCCAGCCAAATTTTTGATATTTGGGATCAATGCCGGATGTTGAAGGTGGTTTCGGTCCGAGCCGGTCGATGCGGCGCAGGATGTCGGCAAACGAGGTTTTCGGGATCGCGATCTCGGCAATCCAGAATGTGCCGTGGCGGCTACGGCGTGCGCCCTTCGCGGCTTTCCCTAACGTTCGGCAACTCAGACTTGATCTGACCGTCGCCGGTTTAACATGGCCCGCCCTTCATATCGGACTCAGTGGTTCCACCACGGCAGGTCGGTAAACGACCGCATATCGATTTCATGAGTCCAGGTTGACCGATGTTGCTGGGCTATATGGAAATAGGTGTCCGCGATCTTGGCGGGGAGCATTAGTCCATCATGTTCCATGCCACGGGTTTCTCGAAGTTTCCGGAACCGCTCCGGGCCGAGCATTTTACCTAAAGTATCCGGAGCATCGACCGAACCATCGATTAGGATGTGCGCGACATGAATTCCCTTCGGTGCAAATTCCGCGTTGAGCGACTGACACAGCATGCGGCGCCCACCCATCGCGGCGGCGTGGGAATGTTGCCCCTTGTTACCTCTCATTGCCGCTGTTGCCGAGGTAACCAAAATCGTACCGCCGCCGCGTTCTTCCATAAGCGGACACAACACCGATGCAACGCGAAATAGTCCAAAGGTCGCCATGCGCCAACCCAATTCAAATGTCTTGTAGTTGGTGTCCTTTAACGCCCGGTCACCAACTTGCGCGCCCAAATTGAAGACCACGACATGTATTGGTCCGATATCGGCCTCTACCGCGGCCACGCGCTCTTCAATACTATCGGCCTCAACGGCGTTGAGCAGGAAGCCCGAAGCAGAACCTCCTTCACTCTCGATGTCCGCCACTAACCTGTTCAGACCTTTTTCATCGGTGCGTCGACATAGGACAGCATGATAGCCCTCTTGCGCAAAGCGCTTTCCGACATTGCCGCCGATGCCCGCTCCGGCGCCAATGACTAAGCAGACGGGTTTCATGGTTTTAAAACTCCTCTTTTTTCCCATTGTCGATTATCCCTGAATGTCGCTACGCCACTGCTTTTGATGTATCAAAGAGCGGCGACACGGCATCCCATCAAATTCCTCCCAATTGGCAAACCTAGCGGTGATTTTAGGAAGAATCTATGGGACCGTAGACCGGGCCTGACTTCCGGTTTCGGCTACAAGCTGACCCTCTACCCCGATTGGTCGTGTTTGGCGTTCCGCGGGGTTTCAGAGGTAGAATAGAGATATGAGGACGGCATCGTTTGGTGGAGCCACGTGTCGTCCATTGCGGAAAATTGAGGTTTAGACACAAGGAAGGACCGATTTATGTCGTTGGAAGCGTTGAATGGAGACGTCGAAACGTCACCATCATCCGTCGAGGTGACGCCACTCTCCTTGCATATTGGCGCGGAGATTGGCGGAGTCGATCTTTCCCGGCCGTTGCCGCCGGAACAAGTGCGCGATATCCGAGCGGCCTGGCTTAAGTGGAAGGTCGTCTTTTTCCGCAACCAGCCGATGACGCATCGCCAGCACATCGATTTTTCGCGCCAGTTCGGCGAGGTGACGCCGGGACACGTGGTCTACGGCAGCGACAGCGAATTTCCGGAAATTTACCCGATCTCCAAGCACCGCACGGCGAACAATTTTCGCGAACAGGTGATAATGCGCGCCTGGACGGGCTGGCACACGGATATTACCGCGGCGATCAATCCGCCCATGGCGTCCATCCTGCGCGGCGATATCGTTCCGCCCTATGGCGGCGACACGCAATTCACAAGCATGATGGCCGCCTACCAGGCCTTGTCGCCGACCCTGCGGTCCTTTGTCGACGGCCTGCGCGGCATTTACCGGAACGGGGCGCCGCAAAACGTTCAAGCGAGGAACGACTATCAGGAAATGATCCGGAACCGCACCCTCGTTTCCGAGCATCCCCTGGTGCGGGTCCATCCCGAAACCGGAGAGCGGGCGCTGTATACCGGCCCGGGGCATCTGAAATCGGTCGTCGGGCTTACGCCGACCGAAAGCCAGGGGCTGCTGGAATTGTTATGGGAGCATCTCACGCGTCCGGAATTTACGGTGCGCTTCAAATGGGAGCCCGGCAGCGTCGCATTCTGGGACAACCGGTCGGTGTGCCACCTGGCGCCGCGCGATATTTTCGCGTCCGATTTCGACCGTCAATTCTATCGAACCACGCTGGTCGGCGACGTGCCGGTCGGGATCGATGGCAAGCCGTCGAAATCGTTGGAAGGGGAGCCGATTACCGCCGCGTAGATGGGGCGTATAACGGTTGCAGGCAGTAAACCTACACCGACAATCGGCGCCGGGATCTTGACAGGTTGCGAATATTTTCGATGGGACAGTGCCGCCGCAGAATGAGTTGCGCGGCAGCTTTAAGCGTCACGAATTCTCCCAAGAATATTGGAAAGCCCTATCAGGTTGCACAATCCGCGCAAACCGAAATCTGGCATTGCCTCATTCTTCACTTCTTCAAGTAACGGCGGCCTTGTTTCGTCGGTCCTTTTAGCCCCTCACGCCGCCACCGCCAGCCTGGGTAAGTGCGGAACTCATATCGCTGGCAGTCCCGGTGAAAATCGATTCCAGAGAGATGCCCATGGCCAACAAAGAGGCAATGCCGACCGTTGCCGCGAGGGCAGCGATGAAACCGTACTCAATAGTGATAATTTCATTCGCGCCAGCCAAAGTTTTCTTTGTTAAATCAGTCATTTGATTTCCCCGCGAGCCGCATTCTCCATACCTCGAACATACTCGGCCGGATGGGACCTGTAACATCCCAAATGGACTAGCTTGCGCCTCGAAAGGACTAGTACTCTCGCATGATCAGCACGCAAATGCCGCCAAAATCCGGCATCGTTACAAGCGATTCCACGGGCATGCAGGCGGGCCGGCCTGCGGCTGGAGGGGCGGTGATCCCCACGCGCGGGACGAGACTGTGCCGGGCTTGCGTCGCCCGGTCGTCGCTCCGACAATGCGATGACCGATATACCGCACAGAGCGCAAGCAGCAAGGGAGCAGGACCATGGACGCCATGCCTCGCCTAAATGGAGCGATCGGAGCCCTCGAAGCGGGCCGACCCGCCTTCACCACCTTTTCTCCGCCGGAGATCAGCACGGCACAGGCCCTTGCCGCCGCGCCTTACGACGCCGTGGTGTTCGAGATGGAGCATGCCCCCTACGACACCGGTATGCTACGCGACTGTATGCAGTACATGCTGGACCGGCAGCAGATCGTGCAGGCGGGCACCGTCGCGCCGGCGGTCGCACCCTACGTGCGCATTCCGGCGAATGGCGGGGAAATGAACCATTGGCTTGCCAAGCAGGTGCTCGATGTCGGGGTCTACGGCGTGATCTGGCCGCATGTCAGCACTGTGGAGGAGGCGCGCAACGCCGTTGCCGCCTGCCGCTACCCGCGGCCGCCGTCCTCGCCGAACTTTGAACCGGCGGGACAGCGCGGCGATGGCCCGAAGGGAGCGGCGCGCTATTGGGGGCTGACGCAGCAGGAATACTACAAACGCGCCGACGTCTGGCCGCTCAATCCGGAGGGCGAGATCCTGGTCGTCATCATGTGCGAGGAAGCGCGGGCCATCAAAAACCTGCCCAGCATGCTCGAGCAGGTTCCGGGCATCGGCGTTGTGTTGATCGGCGAGGGCGACCTGTCGCAGGATCTTGGCTATCCCCGGCAATACGACCATCCGACGGTTGCCGCCGCGATCGACGAGATCCTCGCAATCTGCAGGCAGTACGATGTGCCCTGCGGCCACCCTCATGTGAGCGCCAAGAACGTCGAGGCGCTGCTGGACAAGGGCTTCCGCTGGCTTATGGCGGCGCCGACACTTTCCTTCGCGGGTCTCGAGCTTGGCCTGAAGGCATCCGGAAGGATCTAAGCGTCGTGCCGTTTGTGCCCTGCACCCCGAAAACCGGTTCTGGTTGATCGGGAGAGCCTGGCTAATTCTGAACCTTTAACCGGGAGCAAAGGGTGGGCCAGACGCCCTCGTGGAATGCCCCCATGTGGCTGAATTTGCTCGGCTATCCGGCAGTCTAGGCGTATTTGAGCCGCCGATGCAGTACGATCAAGTAGAGCAAGACGAAATAATAAAAGAACAACTCCTGGACTTCGCTTGCCCGAAAGAACAAGTAGGCGTCGAAGGGCAACAGGTTTAGCAGTCGCTCGGTCATTTTGCTGAATTCGGCCAGAAGGGCGCTTGGTAGGCATATCAGCGGGGGCAAGATGACGCCGTACCAGTTTTCGCGGATCGACGGCCGCGATATCGCCAAAAGTGGAACAACAATGCCGCCGAAGATGACGCCAAGTTCGAGCATGAGGCGCGGCTTCTGGTCGAACCAGGAGCTGATGTTGTGGAAGTTGGTCTCTTCCTGATCATTGAGCGCTTTCCAGGTCTCCGGCGTATTCCAGGCAAAGTAGTGCTGGCCCCAGCTGGCTTCCTCGCCGAATATGTAGAGGCAGCCGAGCGCCGCAATGCCAACCCATCCATAGAGCCAGGGTTGTCGGCGTAGAGCGGGCAGGATCAAGATGCGTACCGCCACCGCCAAGCCGGCCGAAGACAACAGCAGTTGGGCGATCTCGAGCGCCCCGGTGGTCTCGCTGTCAACCCAAACGTAATAGATTTCACGCGGCAAGCGGCCTGCGATCAGCAGAGCCACAGCAGCCGTGAGCGGAAGGATCAGCCACCACCAAGGCGATAAGTGGTCGCTGTCAACTGCCTTGAATTGTCTTAGGGTCTGCGTCCAAGCAATCATCTTGCTACCGGGTCGGTTAGGTGCCCTTTATCTAGGGCCAAGCCAGCCTAACTCACCCGAGGATTTCCGGATGGCGTCTCTAGCGTCAATTCTGGTAGCATATCCGCCTATAGAACTCAATTCCGTAACAATTCACGACTTTGCGCGGCGCTCTTCGGGTATTGCGGATTAAACGCAGCGCTTTAGCTGTTTTGACTTGCTGATTTCCGCTTCGGGTCA
>CAJHYV010000318.1_pt1 | contig 12216 bp, 9 predicted proteins | sample 9198851 | NCBI WGS metagenome assembly CAJHYV01 (sample SAMEA7708375, study PRJEB35096) | sediment metagenome | biome: marine neritic benthic zone biome [ENVO:01000025]; feature: sediment [ENVO:00002007]; material: shallow marine sediment [ENVO:03000034] sea grass bed [ENVO_01000059] ...
CCGGTCACGAACCGGGCTTCGGACTCCTGGAGATGGAAGCGCGCCTTGGGGAATTTGTCGAAATTGCCCACATGGTCCCAATGCATATGGGTGATGATCACGTCCTCGACGCCGGCGGCATCCAGCCCGACATGGGCGAGGCTTTCGGCGGCACAGCGAAGATAGTCATGGCCGCGCTTCTCGGCGGTTTCCCGGTTGAATCCCATGTCGATCACGAAGCTGCGGGTCTTGCCGACTGCCGCCCACACGAAATAGTCCATTGCCGAGGGGCCGTCATGGGCATCGGCGAAGATAAAATTATGTTTCGGCGGCCGCTCGCCCGTATGCGCATAGCGCACCGCATAGACTTCATAAACATCCGGCTTCGTCATACCGGCACGGTTCCCAGCGTGCTGATGCGATGCAATTCGCGGATATGGCTTGGCGGCAGGGCGGCGGTGGTCGCCGCGTGCATGGTGCAGCGATTGTCCCACATCAGCAGGTCGCCGGCGCCATTCCATTCATAGCGGTAGTGAAATTGCGGTTGCTTGCAATGCTCGTAAATTTCGGCGAGCAAGGCGTCGCTGTCGGCGTCATCCATGCCGATGATGCCCTTGATTCCGGCCGTCACGCCTTCGAATACGAAGATGGATTTACGGCCGGTTTCCGGATGGGTGCGGATCAGCGGGCGGACGCGCTCCGGACTCTCGGCACGTTCCTCCTCGGTCATGATCCGCCAGCGGGACTCCGGATGGTCGCGGTCGCGGTGGTAGCGGTATTGGCAGCGATACTGGAGCCCGTCGAGCTGCCGTTTCATCGCCGGTGTCAGCGCGTCATACGCCGCGGTGAGGTCGCAAAACAGCGTGTCGCCGCCTTCCGCCGGAATTTCGATGGCATAGAGCATGGTGGCGTTCGCCGGTCGTTCCAGATACGACCAATCGGAATGCCAGAACGAGCCGGCATCCTTGATCCCTTTGGGTTTGCCATATTCGACGCGGTTGGACAGCACGGTGATGCGGGGTTCTTCTTCGTGCCAGAACCTGCGGATGGTGTGCGGAATAATCTCACCGAAGGCTTCGCCGAATTCGCAAAGCCGCTTGGCCGCAAGCGATTGGTTCCGGAAAAATAGCACTTTGTGGTCCAGGTACGCCTGATGGATGAGGTCCCAGGTCTGATCGTCCAGATCACGGCCAAGGTCGATGCCGTCAACCCGGGCGACGAAAGTTCCGCCAACGCGTTCGATCGAAACCATGCGAAGCCGCTCCCTCTCTTTCTCGATAGTTGGACAAGGATATCGTGCCGCTGGTGGTGAAAAAAGACCATATCCTCCGCCATCATTCGATCCGGCGACGGGCCGTCGCGTTGTCGCACTCCGGCGGTCCTGTTATGGTCCGGTTTGGCCGGTTCCGGTCGTGGTGAAAGGGATTCAGTGAATATGGAAAGCCTGAGCGCGCAGTCGGCGGCGTGGGTTGCGGGGCTGCGCTACGAGGACCTGCCGGCCGATGTTGCCGAGGCGACCAAGCTGCGTGTGCTGGACTCGCTTGGGCTTATGTTGATTGCCGGCACCACGAAATTCGGTGCGGCGCTCCGCGACGGCGTGGGCGCGATGGGGCAAGGCGACGCGTGCACAATGATCGGCCTCGGCGCGCGCAACAGCGCGATGCTGGCGGCGCTCGCCAACGGCGCGCTGGCGGAAGCCCTGCAATTCGACGATACCCATAACGAGACGATCATTCACGCGACCAGTCCGACCGTGGCGGCTGCCCTCGCGGCGGCCGAGTCCGGCGGCGCCAGCGGGCGTGATTTCCTCACCGCCGTTGCCGCCGGCAACGAGCTGACCTGCCGCATCGGCGTGATCGCACCCGGCACCTTTCATCCGCGCGGCCTGCATCCGACCGGCATCATCGGCACCTTTGGCGCGACCTTCGCCACGGCCCGGCTGCTCGGCCTGACCGAACAACAGACGGTCGCGGCGGCGGGCCATGCGGGCAGTTTTGCGTCCGGCATTCTCGCCTGTTGGGAAGACGGCACGGACACCCAATTCATCCATCCCGGCTGGTCGGCACACAGCGCGATTGCCGCCAGCTTCCTTGCACGGACCGGCCTGACCGGCCCCGCCGCGGTGCTGGAAGGCCGTTTCGGCCTGCTGCCGTCGCACCTGCACGATTTGCGCGGCCAACTCGACTTCAACCGGATGGTGCGTGATTTGGGGGTGACGTGGGAAAGCCGCAACATGTCCTTCAAGCCATACCCGACCGCCCACGTCATTCATCCATTCCTCGATGCCCTTCTGTACCTGTACCGGGAAGAGGGGCTGCGGGCGTCCGATGTGGAAACGCTCACCGTTCGTATCGCCGAATACATGATCCCGGTGGTCTGCGAGCCGGTGGCGGAAAAGACCGCGCCGCGCACGGAGGCGCATGGCCGGGTGAGCCTGCAATATTCCCTGGCCGAGGCGCTGTATCATGGGCGGCTCGGCGGCGACGGCTACAGTGCGGAGAGCATTCGCGATCCGGCGATACTCGATTTGAGCGGCAGGATCCGTTACGAAATCGACCCGGAGGCGCCAGGAACCGAGCGCTACAAGGGATGGGTCGTTGCCGAGACGACCGATGGCCGGCGTTTGGAGCGCATCGAGGATTACAACTGGGGCAGCCGGGAAAAGCCGATGACCGCCGACGATATCGGTGCAAAATTTTCAGCAAACGCCGAAAACGCGGCGCCGCGGGAACGGGTGGAGGCGATCAAGAACGCCGTCGACCGGCTCGAGGACGCCGACAGCCTAGACTCCCTGGTCGCCCTTTGCGGCTAATTACACGCCGCATACCCTATCGCGTTACGGGCCGTGCGGCATGAGCGCGCCAAGCGTGTCCTCCGCGCCGCTGCGCGGCATTCTCTACATGGCGTTGGGTGGGTTCTTCATGTCGCTCAACAACGCCATGCTGAAATGGGTCGCCGATTACCCGGTGGGTGAGATCTTTTTCTTCCGCAGCGCATCCACGATGCTATTGGTCTTGGCGGTCGTCGCGCTGTCCGGCCAGACCGCAAGCCTCCGGGTAGTGAGTTGGAAGGGCCATGCGGCGCGCGCTGCAACCATGGTGTTTTCTGCTGCCTGTTTCATCACGGCGCTGCGCTACCTGCCTCTCGGCGAAACCGTGGCCATCACCTTTGCGGGGCCGTTATTCGTGACCGCTCTGGCCGGTCCGATGCTGGGTGAATTGGTCGGGTGGCGCCGTTGGAGCGCCGTGGTGGTCGGGTTCCTCGGTGTATTGCTGATCACGCGGCCGACCGGCGAGCTGTTCCAGTTGGCCGTCCTGTTGCCGCTCGGTGCGGCGCTGCTATCCGCCTTGCGGGACCTGCTGACGCGGCGAATGACGGTTCGGGAATCGTCCATGTCCATCATGATGACGACGACCCTGGGCATGATGGTTGCGGGGCTCTGTACCCTGCCGTTCGGTTGGCGCATGCCGACACTCCTGGACGGGCTGGTGATGGCGGGATCCGGCGTCATGGTCATCGCAGGGTATTTCTATACGATCGACACATTCCGCTATGCGGAAGTGGCGCTGGTCTCGCCGTTCAAATATCTCAGCATCGTCTGGGCGGCGATGCTCGGATTCCTGATCTGGAGCGATGTTCCCGATAGCTGGATGATCGGCGGCACGCTCTTGGTCGTCGGCAGCGGCCTTTATATTCTGCATCGGGAATACGCGACGCGGCGTCGATAAAGCGCGTCCGGTACATCGGAGATAAGAGGAGAGACGAGGATGGTCGTCCCCATTCGCGAATTGGAAGGGCAGGTCGCCATCGTTACCGGCGGCGCAAAGAATATCGGCCGGGCGACCTGTCTGGAGCTGGCGGCGGCCGGCGCGGCTGTTTGCGTCAACGCCCTGAGTTCTGCCAAAGAAGCGGAAGACGTTGCCGCCGAAATCGAAGCGGCGGGCGGCCGGTCCATGGTCCATGCCGGCGATGTTTCCGATCCCGCGGTAGTCAGCGCAATGGTCGCCGCCACGGTCGCGCGTTTCGGGTCGCTCACGATTCTGGTCAACAACGCGTCGCTCCGGCGGATGGTGCCGCTGGCGGAAATGTCGCTCGAGGAATTTCGCACGATCATGCGGATCAATGTGGAGGCGGTCTTCCTCTGCGCCCAGGCGGCGTTGCCGCACATGATCGCCGCCAGGGGCGGCAGCATCATTACCTTGGGCGGCCTGACCGCGCATGCGGGTGTCAAGAGCCGGCTTCATGTTTCCACCTCCAAGGCAGCGGTCGTCGGCATGACCATGGCCCTGGCGCATGAAGGGGCGGAAGCGGGCGTGACGGCGAACGTGGTGGTTCCCGGCATGATCGACACGGTGCGGACCGCGGCGACCGGCGAATTGCCGCCCGGCTATACCGGCGGAGACAATCTGCTCAACCGCAAGGGACGGCCGGAGGAGATCGCAGCGATGATCCGGGCGCTCTGCGGGCCTGCCGGGCGCTACACCACCGGCCAGACAATTCATGTCAATGGCGGTGCGTATACGACAACCTGAGTCGTCTTCGGTTCGTCGGTATTGCTGGTCCGGTTGACTCGCGTCTGCGCGTTGTCATGCGCTATGCTCGGCCCGACAGCGAGCGGGAACTCACCAACCTTGGCAGGGAGCATTGCATGGCAAGTCCACAAACCATGTTCGACAAAATTTGGCAGCGCCACGTCATCGTTGAACGCGACGACGGCCAGTGCCTGCTCTACGTGGATCGCCATTTATCCCATGACGGGTCGTTTCACGCTTTCTCGGCGTTGCGCGAGGGCAACCTCACGGTTCGCCGCCCGCAGCAGACATTCGCGACGCCGGATCATTACAGCCCGACGGATGTCCGGACGATCGACGCCATCGAAAACGCGGAACTTCGCGAGAAAGTCGAGACGCTGGCGGTAAATGCCCGCGACTTCGGCGTCCCGCATTTCGGCATCGATGACGAGCGCATGGGCATCGTGCATGTTATCGGGCCCGAACTCGGGATCACGCAGCCGGGCATTCTACTCGTGTGCGGCGACTCCCACACCTCGACGCACGGCGCGATGGGCGCCATCGCCTGCGGTATCGGCGCGTCGGAGGTGGCGCATGTCCTGGCGACACAGACACTTTGGCAGAGCAAGCCGAAAACCATGCGCATCACGGTCGACGGCAAACTCGGATTTGGCGTCACCGGAAAGGACGTCATCCTCGCCATTATCGGCCAGATCAGCGCCGCTGGCGGCGCCGGCCATGCCATCGAATACGCGGGATCGGCGATCCGCGATCTCTCGATTGAAGGGCGCCTGACGGTTTCCAACATGTCGATCGAGGCGGGCGCCCGCGTCGGCATGATCGCGCCCGACGACAAGACCTTCGAGTATCTCGAGGGACGGCCCTATGCGCCAAAAGGCGCGGCCTGGGACAAAGCGGTCTCTTACTGGCGCACCCTGCCCACCGATGACGGGGCGCAGTTCGATCGCGAAGTGCACGTCGACGGTACCGCAATCGCGCCGATGGTCACCTGGGGTAACAGCCCGGAAAACGTGGTCCAGGTCACCGACGTGGTGCCGGATCCCGAAAACGAAACCAATCCGGAAAGGCGCGAGAGCTTGCACCGCGCAATCGATTACATGGCGCTGACGCCGGGAACGCCGATGACGAAGGTGAAGGTCGACCGGGTCTTCATCGGGTCCTGCACCAACAGCCGGATCGAAGATTTGCGCCAGGCCGCCGCACTTGTGAAAGGACGCAAGGCGGTCATCCCCGCAATGGTGTCCCCGGGCTCCATGCAGGTAAAGAAGACGGCCGAGGCGGAAGGCCTCGACAAGATCTTCACCGATGCGGGGTTCGACTGGCGGCATTCCGCGTGCTCCATGTGCGTCGGCCTCAATGGCGATTCGGTCGCGGCCGGCGAACGCACCGCGTCGACCAGTAACCGGAACTTCAAGGGACGTCAGGGCCCGGGCAGCCGGACGCATCTGGTCAGTCCGGTCATGGCGGCGGCCGCGGCGGTCACCGGTACCTTTACCGACGTGCGCCAGTTGATGGAGGAGGAATAGGATGGAGGCGTTTACCACACTCACCGCAACGGCGGTTCCCATCGACATGGTCAATGTCGACACCGACCAGATCATTCCGGCGCGGTTCCTGAAACGAGTCCGAACCGACCCCGAATACGCCAGCTTTCTCTTCCACGATTTGCGGCTGGATGATTCCGGTGCGGAGCGGCCCGAATTCATCCTCAACCAGAAGCCTTATCGCGGTGGCAGCATCATCGTTGCCGACGAAAACTGGGGCTGCGGATCATCCCGCGAAGCGGCGGTGTGGACGCTGATGAAGAATGGCATTCGCTGCGTCATCGCACCGAGCTTTGGCGACATTCACTACAATAACGGTATGAAAAACGGCATGCTGCCGGTGCGATTGGCGAAAGACGAATGCGCGAAACTGCGTGATGAACTGCGCGCAAACCCGGGCGCCGAGATTACGGTCGATTTGGAATCACAAAAAGTGACGGGCCCCGATGGCAGTGTCTACAGTTTCGATATCGACCCATTCCAGAAGCATTGCATGTTGAACGGTCTCGACGATATCGCTCTGACCATGGAATACGACAACAATTTTGCCGCCTTCGAGGAGCGCTACAAGAAAGAGGCGAGCTGGCTTTTCGAGTGACCGGAAGAGGCGCAGGAAGCTTGGCCCGCCGCGGGCGCTCCGCAGATTTGCCGGCCGGAGCCGAAACACGTCACGGCGCGGTATGACACTGGAAACCGATACATCGGTGATCGACCGGTTGCGGCAGGTGGAATCCCTGCGCCGCAAGGGTGCGTTGAGCGATGCGCTGGCGCTTTGTAAGAGAGCCATTGCCGAGGCGCCGGAATCCGCGAAGGCGCTACATCTGGCGGGTGCGATCGGCCGCGATCTCGATGAACCGGAGATGGCGCTCGAATTCCTGCGGCGCGCCGTCGTAGTCGATCCTGCGAACCCGGACATACAGTGCGACATCGGCCAGGTATTGGACGCGACCGGTGATCGTGCCGATGCGGTGTCCGCTTATCAATCGGCGCTTGCCGCCAAACCCACGCATGTTGAATCGCATCTCGGGTTGTCGCGGATTTACGAGGCGGACGAGGCGTTTGAAGACGCGATCTACCATCTCGATCTGGCGGTGGCGCTCGACCCGGACGAGTTAGGCGCACGGGAGCGCCTGGCCCGTTTGCTTGACATGACCGGAAGACCGGAACAGGCCGCGGATTTGCGGCGGGAAACCATGTGGCGTGCGCGGAATGCCGTGATCGATGCGCACACGAAAATTCGAACCCATACCCTGAACGCGTCCGCCGATGAAACTGACTTGCATCGTTTGAATTGGGCGCATGCGCTTTTGGTGTACGGCGCGTCGGGCACGGGGCTTGCAAAATTTCAGGAGACCCAGGATGGCGCCTCGGCAGCGGCCAAGACCTTTCAGGAAACGCTGCGGGTATTGGCGGCCGCGGCCGAACAGGCCAGCGCGGTCGGCCGACTGCGGCGCGCTTTCGAGACGGCGGTACAGGCATTCGCCCATTGTCATTATGAGCTGGCCCTGTTGCTCGAGCGTCGCGGCAACTTTGCGGGTGCCGTCTATCACTTGGAGGAGGCATGGCGCGTTCGCCGGGCGCCGTGGCCGCAGGCGCGCGCCAAGCTTGGCGATGTCGCGCTGAAATGCGGCGAGACGATTGCCGAAATCCGCGACGCGGTCGCTTCGTACCGTGGCGCCATGCCGATGCCGGCTGCGGTGCCGATAACCCGCTGGGATTTTCTGCGTCTCGCGAGGTCCTGGCTGGAAGAAGTGGTGCGCCATCGTCCGGCAGCGCCGGTCGCGTCGCCCCGGCGTATCGCCATTTTCGCGGCCAACGCCCATCGCATTCAAATGTGTTTCGCCCTGGCCTGTGTCCTTTGCGCACGGGGGCATACGGTCGATTTCATCTGGATGCCGTGTTTGCATTTCGACAGAAATTGCGACCCGGAACCACGCTACGACGAGTGGGACGAGCGGGTCTTGGCGCGCGAGATGACGGTATTCGCCGCCGACGGCTTGCCCAGCGGTCTAATCATGCACGATTTGCGCGATTACCCGCTTGCCGACGCCGGCGAAGGGGTGTTGCGGGCGGTCGAACATCTCGCGCTAACGGACCTTCGCCATCATCGCCAAAGTGCGAAGATCGTGTCGTCGGATGCGTCGGCGAATTTGATGCTCGCAAACCGCACTGCGAAAAATCTCGATGCGTTGCGGCGTTTTACAAGTTTGCTACGGTCGATCGAGGCGGACCAGTTCGTGTTGTTCAACGGCGGGCTGATGGAGGATGGCGCGGCCTTTCATGCGGCCCGGACGGTAGGGGTCAAGACACTGCTTTGGGATCAAAATTCGGAGCGCGGCGGCGCCTATCAGTTGTCTGTCAACCGCAAGCTTGGCGACCTGGACATGACGGCGATCTGGCAGAAGGACGCCCCGCATCATGTCACGACCGAGCGGCGCGAACGGGTTCTGAACTGGCTCACCGAACGCGGCGGCGGCGATTATCGCGATCCGAAACCGCGCGGGCGGCTCGAGCCCGATGACCGCGCTGCCGAAATGCTGCGGGACCTGAATCTGGATCCGGCGAAACCGGTGGTCGGGCTGTTTCCCAATCTGACCTGGGATCCGGCGGCGCTCGACCGCGATGTTGCCTTTGATTCCGCGCGGGAATGGGCGCTCCGGACATCGGAATATTTTGCGCACCATCCGCAATGGCAGTTGGTGGTGCGGCTGCATCCGGATGAGCAGGTCTATACCTCGGACTATCTCGGGCAGGCGCTGCGCGACCGGTGGCAGGAACTGCCCGCCAATATGCGGATCATAGAACCCGAGGATTCGCCCACCAGTTATCGACTGATGGATGCGGTGCAGCTCGGTCTCTATTACACGAACACGGTTGGCCTCGTGATGGCGATGTTCGGTATTCCGGCGATCAGCCCGGCGCTGCCCCCCTTCGGTGGATTCGGTTTCACCCGGCAGGTCACGGGGCAGGACGAATATTTCGCCCGTATCGAGGCGGTGCTGTCGGAACCCGACCGCAACGCCATGACCCAAGAACAGATCGATCTGGCCTGGTGCTTCGCTGACCTCTACATCCACGACACCGCCAAGGAATTGCCCTGGGCCAATCGGGCGTTCTGGCCGTCGATTCTGGAAGCCTGGCCGATGGCGCAGGTGTTGTCGGAGAACGGCCGGGCGAAATTCGATCCGGTTTTCGCCGCGCTGGCCGGCGAAATAGACCTGCCGGACGGTATGGTGGGGCGGTTGCCGTAACGTGGCATTGCGATACGCCGGCATTAACCCCGCGTCGTTGCGATCACCCGGTCCACATCGCCCTGCGGTGTATTGAAGGCGGTGACGAAGCGGTGATGGGACGCCGGCGCGTGGTCCCAGTTCCGGAAAAAGCGAGCGCCGATGGCTTCCAGGCGGTCGGCCGCATCGTCCGGCATGGCAACGAACAATTCGTTCGCCTCGACCGGATGAACCAGCGTCACGCCGTCGATCGCATCGAACCCGTCGGCGAGGCGGCGCGCCATGGAATTGGCGTGGCGCGCGTTCTTCAGCCACAAATCGTCAATCAGATATGCTTCGAGTTGGGCGGCGAGAAATCGGGTCTTGGCGATCAAATGGCCGGCACGCTTTCGCAGGTAGCGCAGATGCGCGGCTATTTCCGGACGGAACAGCACGATTGCCTCGGCTGCCAGGGCGCCGTTTTTGGTCGCGCCGAAGCACAGAATGTCGACGCCCGCTTTCCAGGACAATTCCGCCGGGGTGGCGCCGCGCCCAGCGAGCGCGTTGGCGAACCGCGCGCCATCCATGTGAACTTTCAGGTCGAACTTACCCGCCAGCGCCGTCAGTTCGCGCAGTTCGTCCGGGCTGTAGACGGTTCCGGACTCGGTCGATTGCGTGAGGCTGAGGATCGTTGGCTGGGCCGCGTGCACGAAGCCAAAATGGGCTTTGTCCAATGCCTGGCTGAGCGCCGGCGCGCCGATCTTGCCGTGCGCGCCGTCCAGCAACGCCAGTTTCGCGCCGCCGGTAAAGAATTCCGGCGCGCCGCATTCGTCGGCCTCGATATGCGAGTCCCGATGACACAACACTGCGCCATAGGGCGGCGTCATGGCGGCCAGCGACAGCGCGTTGGCGGCGGTACCTGAAATTACCGGCACCACCTCAAGATCGCATTCGAAGACTTCGCGGAAACGGCCCGCGAGACGCTGCGATATCGCGTCGTCGTCATAGGAGGGCGCCGGACCTTGGTTCGCCTCGGCCAGCGCATCGAGGATGCGCGGGTCGGCGGCGGCGGCGTTGTCGGATGAAAAATCCATGACGTTTCAGATTGCTCCTCTCCTGCGGCGGGCATTGTGCGGCGATTTGTCGGCCGCTCCAAGGGGACACTGCTTGCAATTGATTAAGTCGCATGAATTGATTGGAGCCTGGTCGGAAGGAGAGGCGTCGATGAACGAATTGAACGGTGGCGAAGCGCTGGTGCGCATGCTCAAGCTGTATGGTGTCGAGGTTATCTTCGGTTTGTGCGGCGACACGACCCTGCCGTTCTACGACGCGCTCTATCGTACCGGCGACGGCATTACCCATCTGCTTAGCCGGGACGAGCGTCATGCCGGCTATATGGCGGATTGCTACGCCCGCGTTTCCGGCAAGGTCGGCGTCTGCGAGGGACCAAGCGGCGGCGGCGCCACATATATCCTGCCGGGCGTGGTGGAAGCCAATGAGTCCTCCATCCCTGTTCTGGCGATCACCAGCGATATATCCGTATCCGGCCGCGGCAAATACACTTTGACGGAACTCGATCAGGAAGCCCTGTTCCGCCCGCTGACCAAGTGGAATCGTGTCATCGATCGTGCGGTGGATTTGCCGGGGACCGTCCGGGCCGCTTTCCGCAACATGACGACGGGCCGGCCGGGGGCGGCGCATATCGGCCTGCCATTCGATGTGCAAAAGGATCCGCTGGACGAAGCCGATATCTGGGCGGAGCCGGAATTGGGCCACTTCCCCGCGCGGCGCACCGGACCCGATCTCCACGATGTGGACGCGGCGGCAGACCTTCTGGCGTCCGCCAAGAACCCGCTCTTTATCTGCGGCGGCGGCGTCGTGATTTCCGGTGGCGAAAGCGCCTTGCAGGCACTCGCCGAGTCGCTCGAAGCGCCGGTGGCGACGACGGTCAGCGGTCAGGGCAGCCTGGCCGAAATCCACCCCCTCGCGGTGGGTGTCGTCGGCAGCAATGGCGGGACCGTGGAAACCCGCAGCATGGTGGACGACGCCGACCTGATCGTATTCGTCAGTTGCCGCGCTGGATCGGTGACGACCGAGCGCTGGCGCCATCCCGAACCCGGCAGCAAACCGGTCATCCATATCGACGTCGATCCGGCCGTTATCGGCGCCAACTATCGCGCTGACGTATCGATCGTCGCCGATGCGCGGCTGGCGCTGGAATCCCTGGCCGCCGCGGTATCGCGCCGCCTCGGCGGGCCGCGCGACGGCGGCGCCGTGCGCGATCGGATCGCCGGTCTGAAACGCCAAAAATTCGAAGCGTTCCGGGCATTGGCGGAGTCCGATGAAACCCCGATCCGGCCGGAACGCCTCATCGCCACGTTGCAGTCCGTGCTGCCCGACGATGCGGTGATCGTCGCCGATCCCGGAACCCCGTGCCCGTATTTCTCCGGATATTACGAGCAACGTTTGCCCGGACGTCATTTCATCTCCAACCGGGCGCATGGTGCGCTCGGCTTTTCCCTGGCGGGCGCCATCGGCGCCCATTACGGCCGGCCCGATACCAAGATCGTCGCGGTGATGGGGGATGGCAGTTTCGGCATGGCGGCGGGTGAACTGGAAACGCTGGTGCGCCTGAACCTGCCGGTGACCCTGGTGGTGATCTCCAACAGTGTGTTCGGCTGGATCAAGGCCGGGCAGAAGAGCGGTTATGACAAACGCTACTACTCGGTGGATTTTTCGCGAACCGATCATGCTCGGGTTGCCGAGAGTTTCGGCTTGAAGACGTGGCGGGTGGAAGATCCGGCCGGGCTGAAGGACGCGTTGAAGAAGGCCGTCGAATGCGGCGGCCCATCATTGGTGGATGTGCTGTGCCAGCCATTGCAGGACGCGCGGGCGCCGGTCAGCGAATGGGTAGCGTGAGGAGGAGGCGATGAGCGATTTTCGACAAACATC
>CAJHYV010000065.1_pt1 | contig 12177 bp, 10 predicted proteins | sample 9198851 | NCBI WGS metagenome assembly CAJHYV01 (sample SAMEA7708375, study PRJEB35096) | sediment metagenome | biome: marine neritic benthic zone biome [ENVO:01000025]; feature: sediment [ENVO:00002007]; material: shallow marine sediment [ENVO:03000034] sea grass bed [ENVO_01000059] ...
AAAAAGAGGGAGATGAATAACCCGGGACCAATTTAATCGGGACCGGAACGCAGGTGTGGCGCGGCCTGCCGCGTCAAGCACTTTTCAGTATGGTTTATTTAGTTTTAATTATTTTTCAATTTATCTATGGCAGATTTATCCCATTGTCGGTAGTTGACGCTATTGGCTAACATGGCGGGCCTTGGTCCTCCGAAAGGAAAGTGCAGAGCATGAGTAAGAGTGGCTCCGGTGACTCCAAGAACACCCTCTACTGCTCGTTTTGCGGTAAGAGCCAGCACGAGGTCCGTAAGCTGATTGCGGGTCCGACCGTATTCATCTGCGATGAATGCGTCGAGCTTTGCATGGACATCATCAAGGAAGATCACAAGGCGACGATTTCCAAGTCGCGCGACGGCGTGCCGACACCGCGTGAAATCCGCAAGGTGCTGGATGACTATGTCATCGGACAGGGGCATGCAAAGCGCGTCTTGTCGGTTGCCGTGCACAATCATTACAAGCGCTTGGCGCATGGCGGCAAGAATAACGATGTCGAGTTGGCGAAGTCGAACATCCTGCTGATCGGGCCGACCGGTTGCGGCAAGACATTATTGGCGCAAACCCTGGCACGGATCCTTGATGTGCCCTTCACCATGGCCGACGCCACGACGCTGACCGAGGCTGGGTATGTCGGCGAGGACGTTGAAAACATCATTCTGAAACTGCTGCAATCGGCTGATTACAACGTCGAGCGCGCGCAACGCGGCATCGTCTACATCGACGAAGTCGATAAAATTAGCCGGAAATCCGACAATCCGTCGATTACACGGGACGTTTCGGGTGAGGGCGTGCAGCAGGCGCTGCTCAAGATCATGGAAGGCACGGTTGCCAGCGTACCGCCCCAGGGCGGCCGGAAACATCCGCAGCAGGAATTCCTGCAGGTGGATACCACGAATATCCTCTTCATTTGTGGCGGCGCCTTCGCCGGGTTGGAAAAAATCATCGCGACGCGGGGCAAGGGGTCGTCTATCGGCTTCGGCGCCGACGTGCGGGGGCCGGAAGATCGCCAGATCGGCGAGATCCTGCAACAGGTGGAGCCTGAAGATCTGCTCAAATTCGGGCTGATCCCCGAATTTGTCGGCCGGCTGCCGGTACTGGCGACGCTGTCCGACCTGGACGAGGACGCGCTCGTGGAAATCCTGTCGCAGCCCCGGAATGCGTTGGTCAAGCAGTATCAGCGCCTGTTTGAAATGGAAGGCGTGCAGCTCGAATTTACCGATGACGCCCTGCGCTCGGTTGCCCAAAAGGCGATTGCCCGGAAGACCGGCGCGCGTGGCCTCCGCTCGATCATGGAGTCCATTCTGCTCGACTCGATGTACGAATTGCCCGGTCTTGAGGGTGTCGAGGAGATCGTGATCAATCGCGAAGTGGTCGACGGTAACGCCAAACCGCTGCACATTTACGCGGATCGCCGCGAAGATACGGGTCAGAGCGCCTGATTGGCGAAACGTCAAGTCTTGATTGTCGGCCTGTTCGAGGCCATCTATTGACGCAAGTTGAGCCTTTCCCACCGTCGTATTTGACGGTTACAAGTCCGGACGGAAATCCATGGAAGAAGTAAGCCGAGATCAGGTGTATCCGGTTCTGCCGCTACGGGACATCGTCGTTTTCCCGCACATGATCGTGCCGCTTTTTGTCGGTCGCGAAAAATCGGTGCGGGCGCTCGAAGACGTCATGTCGGATGATAAGCAGATATTGCTCGTCACCCAGAAAAGCGCAGCGCAGGACGACCCGATGCCGGCCGATATCTATACCATGGGCACCGTGGCGACGGTGCTGCAGCTCCTGAAGCTGCCGGACGGCACGGTTAAAGTGCTAGTCGAAGGTAATCAACGCGCCAATATCACGGAATACGTCGATAATCCCGATTTCTTTCAGGCCAATGCCCAGTTGATCGAGGATAATGTTGAAAATCCTCAGGAACTGGAAGCGCTGAGCCGCGCGGTGGTGGCGGAATTCGAGCAATATATCAAGCTCAACAAGAAGGTGCCGCCGGAAGTGCTGATTTCCGTTAATCAGATCGACGACCCGGGCAAGCTCGCGGACACGGTGGCGCAGCATTTGACGTTGAAAATTGCCGACAAGCAGGCGTTGCTTGACGTATCGATCGTCGCCGAGCGGCTCGAGCGGGTCTATTCCTTCATGGAAGGCGAGATCGGCGTGATGCAGGTGGAAAAGCGCATCCGCAATCGCGTTAAGCGTCAAATGGAGAAAACCCAGCGCGAGTACTACCTGAACGAACAGCTCAAGGCGATTCAGAAGGAGCTGGGCGAGAGCGAGGACGGCCGTGACGAATTGGCCGAACTCGAGGAAAAGATCAAAAAGACCAAATTTTCCAAGGAAGCGCGCGAAAAAGCGCTCGCCGAACTGAAGAAATTGCGGTCGATGAGCCCGATGTCGGCGGAAGCGACCGTCGTTCGCAACTACCTCGACTGGATGCTCAATATTCCTTGGAAGAAGCGAACCAAGATCAAGCGTGACCTGACTGAAGCCCTAAACGTGCTGGACCAGGATCACTACGGTCTGGACAAGGTCAAGGAACGGCTGATCGAATATCTCGCGGTGCAGCACCGTATGCGCAAGGTTAAAGGGCCAATCCTTTGTCTTGTTGGCCCGCCGGGTGTCGGTAAGACGTCGCTTGGCAAGTCGATGGCGCGCGCCACCGGCCGGAAGTTCGTGCGCATGTCGCTGGGCGGCGTGCGGGATGAGGCGGAAGTCCGCGGCCATCGCCGGACTTATATCGGGTCGATGCCGGGCAAGGTCATTCAGGGTATGAAGAAGGCCAAGTCCTCGAACCCGCTATTCCTGCTCGATGAGGTCGACAAGCTGGGCGCCGACTGGCGCGGCGATCCGTCGTCGGCGCTGCTTGAAGTGCTCGATCCGGAACAGAATTACAGCTTCAACGACCATTATCTTGAGGTTGATTACGACCTCAGCGATGTGATGTTCGTGACGACGGCGAATACGCTGCGCATGCCGCAGCCGTTGATGGATCGGATGGAAATCATCCGGATTCCCGGATATACCGAGGACGAAAAGGCGGAAATTGCGAAGCGCCACTTGATCCCCAAGCAGATCAAGGAAACCGGGCTGAAGGATTCGGAGTGGTCGATTACCGACGACGCGCTGCTGAATCTGATTCGTTATTACACGCGCGAAGCCGGTGTTCGTAATCTTGAACGCGAAATTGCAAACCTGGCGCGTAAGGCGATCAAGGAAATCCTGATGGAAAAGACGGTCGATACCGTCAACATCACTCCAGACAATCTGGAGAAATTTGCCGGCATCCACAAATTCCGCTTTGGCGAAGCCGAGGAGAAAAATCTGATCGGGGTGGTGACGGGGCTCGCCTGGACCGAGGTCGGTGGCGAGTTGCTCACCATTGAATCCGCATTGTTGCCGGGCAAGGGCAAGATCATTCGCACCGGAAAGCTCGGCGATGTCATGCTTGAATCGGTGCAGGCCGCGGAGAGCTACGTCAAGAGCCGCGCACCTTCATTCGGCATCAAGCCGACGAAATTTGAAAAGGTCGATATCCATGTCCATGTCCCGGAAGGGGCGACACCGAAAGACGGCCCGTCCGCCGGTGTGGCCATGGTTACGTCGATCGTTTCAGTGTTAACCGGTATCCCGGTTCGCAAAGAGGTCGCAATGACCGGCGAAATCACGTTGCGGGGGCGGGTCTTGCCGATTGGCGGGCTCAAAGAGAAGCTGTTGGCCGCGCTGCGTGGCGGATTGAAGACGATCCTGATACCGCAAGACAACTCCAAGGATCTGCCGGAAATTCCGGATAACGTGAAAAACAACCTTGAAATCATACCGGTATCGACACTGGATGAGGTTCTCGAGCACGCGCTTGAGGAGCCTGTCAAGGCGATTGAGTGGGATCCAGAGGCGGAACCGGTCGAGCCGGTTTCGACATCGCAATCAAAAGAAGGTCATAGCGGCGTTACAACCCACTAATTACAGGGTTTTCTGGGGGATTCCGGGGGATTCCGGCGCTAAACAGATTCCGTGCAGATTTGCATCACATTGCAAACAAAGGCGCGGAATTCCGGGGGTTTGACGTTGACGGAAGACTTTCAAGCACTATAAACTCGCCGCACTTTCGCCTGGAAGTAATTTTACTTTCCTAGACTTTCCCTGGCCTTTAGAGGGGGGCTTTACCTTGAACAAAAACGATCTTGTTGCCGCAGTTGCCAGTGAATCTGGCCTGTCCAAGTCGGATGCGACACGTGCTGTGGAGTCGGTCTTCGATTCCATTACGAACGCATTGAAAACCGGTTCCGAAGTACGACTTGTCGGCTTTGGCACTTTCAGCATTACCAACCGTAAGGCTTCTACGGGTCGCAATCCGCGGACCGGTGAGCCGATTCAGATTCCTGCGTCGAAACAGCCGAAATTCAAGGCTGGTAAGGGTCTGAAGCAAGCAGTTAACTAACTGTCGTAAGATAGAATTAGCCGCCGGCCGCCCAGCAATGGGCGGCCGGTACTATTTTAAGCGGCTGAATCAGCAGACTGTTAATCGGATGCAAGGCCGGGTAAACATCTACTAACGACCATCCGGATCGGGCGATTAGCTCAGCTGGGAGAGCACCTCGTTTACACCGAGGGGGTCGGCGGTTCGAGCCCGTCATCGCCCACCATCCGTTCAGTATGACCCAGCCGTTGTCATGAGAGACAGGCAGCCACCCAAAATCATGAGGGGTTCGATAGGCATCTTCTTTGGGAGATGCGCCAGTCGACTGCCGTAAGAAAAATTTCATTAATCTGCTCTCTAATTAATTCCGGGTATCGCGTTTGCGTTGCGTTTGCCTGCGAATTCTGCATTTTTAGCAGTTGAATTTTGAGGATATACCCGGTGATCAACCTATCGCGCCGCCATTTGTTCAAGATGATGGGAGTGACGGCGGCGGGTGCCATGGTTGCGCCGCTCGGTCTGTATTATTCACGGGCAGCCCTCGGGAACGCGGAGGCATACGGGTACGGCCCCTTGGTTCCGAACTTACCGCTGAACGCGTCGGAATTGACGAACACGATCGTTGGCGATTTGAGCCGTGTCGCACTGCTCGACCTGCCCGCGGGGTTTAATTATACCGCGTTGTCGATCACCGGCCAGGCTATGAATGACCGTGCGCGTGTTCCGGGCCGCCATGACGGTATGGGGTGTTTCCCCGGTCCGAATGGCGGTACCGTATTGATCCGCAATCATGAACTGAACCCGGGTCCGGACAAATTCGGCAATGCGGCTGGCGTCGATGCCCCGGCGGGTAAGAAGTGGGATAGCGCCGCGACGGGAGGCACCACGTCGTTGCTGATCGCGGGCGACGGCACGCTCGTTCGTCACTTTGGATCGCTCGGCGGAACCCTCCGCAACTGCGCTGGAGGCGTTACCCCTTGGGGATCCTGGATCAGTTGCGAGGAAAGCGTGAAGGTGCCGTCGAAGTCCAATGGGCTCAAGCGCAAACATGGGTACACTTTCGAAGTGTCCGCCGCGGCCCGCGGTTTCGTTGATCCCATTCCACTGACAGCGATGGGCAGGTTCAATCATGAAGCGACCGCCACGGACCCACGGACTGGCCACGTCTTTCAGACGGAAGATCGCGGCGACAGCGCCTTCTATCGCTTTCGCCCCACGCAGTACGGCAATTTGCAGAGCGGGATTCTCGAAGCTATGGCGATCGACGATAGACGCCTGTCGCGTAATGCAAAGGGGGCGGCGGACACGCGACGTGGCGTTCTCGGTTTGCTGAATAAACCGCTGGCGGTGCATTGGGTGCGGATCGAGGACGTCGATCCGGCCTCGGACACGGTCCGGCGTGAGGCGCATTCCAAAGGCGCGGCCTTTTTCGCGCGGGGCGAGGGCGCGTTCGCCGCCAATGGGTTGATTTACTTCGTTTGCACGAGTGGTGGCGACGGCAGAAACGGGCAGGTCTGGGCACACGACCCAAGGGCCGGGACGGTCGTGCTCGTGGTCGAATCGGTCGCCGAATCGGAATTGGACAATCCGGACAACATCACGGTGTCGCCGGACGGCAGCCTTTATCTTTGCGAAGATGGCGACGATGAGCAGTTCGTGGTCGGCCTTACGCCAAAGGGCGGGCTCTTTAAATTCGCGCGGAACAGCATCCGGCGTCCCGACAAAGGCGGTGCCGCCGACAACAGCGAATTTGCGGGTGCCTGTTTTTCGCCAAACCGCCGTCATATGTTCCTCAACAATCAGAGTATCGGCATCACATTCTGTATCTGGGGACCTTGGTCGCATTTGCTTTAAAAGACCGGCACGAACGTCCGGTCGAATAGGCGTTGCACCTGTACCGTTGCCGAATCCGCGATATTTCATACACTTCAGCGTCATGCCGTCCCGAAACATGGTTCGGCTCGACCCGCGAATCGGTGATGATTGACGAATAGGCAGCATGCCGGGATGCTTGCTTGACACCCGTCAAGGCCTGGATTACATGGACGCACCCCTTTGGGATGGGGGTGTAGCTCAGTTGGTTAGAGCGCCGGCCTGTCACGCCGGAGGCCGCGGGTTCGAGTCCCGTCACTCCCGCCATTTCCCTTTGTTCGCATTACCATAGGTAGAGATATTTGCGGGCGTTCCCAACCGGTGCGCCCCGCCTGACGTCGTGGGTTCGGGCCGGGCGCTCGAGTATCATCGGGCTTCGGCAAATGGTTCGCTGAAAGGGACCAAATTTTCGATAGTTCCGCCTTTTCCTTAAGGGACGCAGTCACTATAGTGCACGCGGTTTGCCGGGGGCGGCGAGCCAAGGAGAACATGGCCGGCCTGCCTCCACAAAAGCCGGAAATGCGCCGTTGCGGGTGAGGGCGCGGGGAGTGTGAGGGTGAAGAAGTAGATGGACGCGTTGCTCCGCGAATATCTGCCTATCCTGATTTTTTTGGGGATTGCCATCGGCATCGCCGTGGCAATGGTAACGGCGAGCTATATCGCCGCCCGGCAGAAACCGGATTCGGAAAAACTCTCCGCCTACGAGTGCGGTTTCGAGGCGTTCGACGACGCCCGGAGCCGGTTCGATGTGCGGTTTTATCTCGTGGCGATCCTTTTCATTATTTTCGATCTCGAATTTGCCTTGATCGTTCCGTTTGCGGTGTCGTTTGGCGATATCGGCGCTAACGGATTCTGGTCGGTGGTGATTTTCCTCGTCATCCTGACAGTCGGCTTTATCTATGAGTGGCGGAAAGGAGCGCTCGAATGGGAGTGACGGTTCCGCCAAAGGGCGCACCGCTGCCGCCGGGCGTTGATCAGGACGCTATCTTGCGGGCGGTCACCGACGAACTTACCGACAAAGGATTCGTGGTTGCCCAGCTCGACAAGATTGTCAATTGGGCGCGAACCGGGTCGCTTTGGCCGATGACATTCGGCTTGGCGTGCTGCGCGGTCGAAATGATGCATGCCTATATGCCGCGCTACGACCTCGACCGGTTTGGCGTTGTACCCCGGGCCAGTCCACGACAATCCGACGTTATGATCGTCGCCGGCACGCTGACCAACAAAATGGCGCCGGCGCTGCGCAAGGTCTACGACCAGATGGCCGAGCCGCGCTGGGTGATTTCGATGGGGTCCTGCGCCAATGGCGGCGGCTACTATCACTATTCCTATTCGGTGGTGCGCGGCTGCGATCGCATCGTTCCCGTGGATATCTATGTCCCGGGATGCCCGCCGACGGCAGAAGCACTGGTATACGGAATTCTCCAACTACAGAAGAAAATTCGCCGCACGGGCTCGATTGCCCGCTGATAACCGGCAGGACCGAACGCACCAGATGAACGAGACCCAACAAGCTGTGCTGGAAGCACGGGTATACCTCGCGAGCCAAATATCGGCTGACGTGGACGACCTGTTGGTGGTGAATGGCGAGCTGATCCTTCAAGTGCGCGCGGATGCGTTGTTGCGAGTCATCAAGTTCCTCAGAAACGACGCGAACTGTTTGTTCCAAATGCTGATCGACATTTGCGGGGTCGATTACCCCGAGCGCGAGAAGCGGTTTGAGATCGTTTATAATCTGCTGTCCTTGAAACAGAACCTGCGTCTGCGCATCAAGGTATCGACGGATGAAAACACGCCGGTGCCGTCGGTGTCGTCGGTATACCCCACCGCCAGTTGGTTCGAGCGCGAATGCTGGGATATGTACGGTGTCTTTTTCGGCGATCATCCCGATCTGCGGCGTATTTTGACGGATTATGGATTCGAGGGACATCCGCTTCGCAAGGACTTTCCCCTGACCGGCTACGTGGAAGTACGTTACGACGACGAACAGCACCGTGTGGTCTATGAGCCGGTGAAACTGACACAGGAATTCCGCAGTTTCGATTTCTTGAGCCCATGGGAAGGCATGACGCCAACCTTGCCCGGCGACGAGAAAGCGGAACCGGAGAAGACGCCGTGACCACGGATCCGCTGATCAAGACGATGACCATCAATTTCGGGCCGCAGCATCCCGCGGCCCACGGCGTTTTACGCATGGTCATGGAGATGGACGGCGAAGTCGTCGAGCGAATCGATCCGCATATCGGTTTGCTGCATCGCGGCACGGAAAAACTGATCGAATATAAGACGTACCTTCAAGCGATTCCGTATTTCGACCGGCTGGATTACGTCTCGCCAATGTGCCAGGAGCATGCTTTTGTGCTGGCGGGCGAAAAATTGCTCGGTATTGAACCGCCGCCGCGCGCGCAATACATCCGCGTCTTGTTCGACGAGATCACCCGCATCCTGAACCATCTGCTGAACCTGACCGCTTTCGCCTTGGATGTCGGGGCGATGACGCCGATGTTGTGGGGATTCGAGCAGCGCGAGATCCTCATGGAGTTTTATGAGCGCGTGTCCGGCGCACGCCTGCATGCGGCGTATTACCGGGTTGGCGGCGTGCACCAGGACATGCCGGCCGGCCTGATGGATGACATCAAGGCGTGGGCCGAGGAATTTCCGAAATTCATCGAGGATATGGAGACGCTGCTCAACGACAACCGAATTTTCAAGCAGCGCAGCGTGGATATCGGCATTATTTCGGCAGAGGACGCGATGGCGTGGGGCCTCACCGGGCCAATGCTGCGGGGATCGGGCGTCGCCTGGGATCTGCGCAAGGCGCAGCCCTATATGGTTTATGACGAGCTGGATTTTGACATTCCGATCGGCAAGAACGGCGATTGCTATGATCGCTACCTGGTGCGGGTCGAGGAGCTCCGGCAGAGCCTGCGTATTATCGATCAATGTATCGAGAAAATGCCCGACGGCCCCGTGGTGCACAGTGACCACAGGGTTTCGCCGCCAAATCGGGGGGAAATGAAGCGGTCGATGGAAGCGCTGATCCATCACTTCAAACTGTATACCGAAGGAGTCCATGTTCCGGCGGGAGAGACCTATACCGCGGTGGAGGCGCCGAAGGGCGAATTTGGCGTCTATGTCGTATCCGACGGCAGCAACCGGCCCTATCGCTGCAAGATTCGGGCGCCCGGATTCGCGCATTTGCAGGCGATGGATTACATGTGCAAGGGACATATGCTGGCGGATTCGGTCGCCATTCTCGGATCGATGGATGTCGTGTTCGGCGAGATCGATCGATAGGCAGAAACAGGCGTGACGCAGGACATGAGCGACGACTTTAAATTCAACGACGAAAACCTTGCGATGGCGGAAAAAATAATTGGCCGCTATCCGGATGGTCGACAGCAGAGCGCGGTCCTGCCCTTGCTCGATCTGGCGCAGCGCCAGAACGGCGGGCATGCCGACGACGCGGTCATCGACACGGTGTCGCAGATGCTCGGCATGGCACGCATTCGGGTCGTCGAGGTGGCGACATTCTACACGATGATCAACCTCAAGCCGGTCGGGAAGTTTCATCTGCAATGCTGCACGACCACGCCCTGTTGGTTGCGCGGATCGGCGGAAGTCGTGGACGCCATGAAAAAGCACCTCGGTATTGACTACGGTGAAGTGACGGAGGACGGGTTGTTCAGCATGGTCGAGGTGGAATGCCTCGGCGGCTGCGTAAATGCGCCGATCGTGCAAATAAACGACGATTTCTTTGAAGATCTGGATGCGAAGTCGGTCGTGCAGGTGCTCGACGCCTTGAAGAACGGCGATGCACCGGCACCGGGACCGCAAATCGACCGTCAAACCTCCGCTCCCGCCGGCGGTCTGACCACACTGACCGATCTTGAACTGGCGAAAGAGTAGATGCCGATGCTGCAGGACAAGGACCGCATCTTTACCAATCTCTACGGCCGGCATGATTGGGGACTCGCCGGTGCCCGCAAACGCGGCGATTGGGACAAGACGGGCGCGCTGATCAAGAAGGGGCGCGACTGGATCGTTGAGGAAGTCAAGGCATCCGGGTTGCGCGGCCGGGGCGGCGCCGGATTTCCGACCGGATTGAAGTGGTCGTTCATGCCGAAAGAAGAGGGCGAGCGGCCGCATTATCTGGTCGTCAACGCGGATGAGAGCGAGCCCGGCACCTGCAAGGACCGGGACATCCTGCGGCACGACCCGCATAAGCTGGTCGAGGGCTGCCTGCTGGCGGGCTTCGCAATGGGCGCCCATGCGGCTTACGTGTATGTGCGGGGGGAATTCTACAACGAGGCGCAACGCCTCCAGGCGGCGGTTGACCAGGCCTATGAGGCCAAACTGCTGGGGCCAAACGCTTGCGGTTCGGGCTGGGATTTCGATGTCTATGTCCACCGGGGCGCGGGGGCGTATATCTGCGGCGAGGAAACCGCGCTGCTCGAGAGCCTGGAGGGCAAAAAGGGCCAGCCCCGGCTAAAACCGCCATTCCCTGCGATGTCCGGCCTCTATGGTTGTCCCACCACCGTCAACAACGTCGAGAGCATCGCCGTGGCGCCGACCATCCTGCGCCGCGGCGCTGCGTGGTTCGCCGGCTTCGGGCGCGAGAACAACACCGGCACAAAGGTATTCTGCATCTCCGGCCATGTGGAAAATCCCTGTAACGTCGAAGAAGAAATGTCGATTCCTTTACGCGAGTTGATCGAAAAGCATGCCGGCGGCGTGCGCGGCGGCTGGGACAACTTGCTGGCGGTGATCCCCGGCGGCAGTTCGACACCGATGATCCCGAGATCGATTTGCGACGACGTGTTGATGGATTTCGATGCGTTGAAGGAAGTGCAGACCGGCCTCGGCACCGCGGCGGTCATCGTCATGGATAAATCGACCGACGTAATCAAGGCGATCGCCCGGTTGGCCTACTTCTACAAGCACGAAAGCTGCGGCCAGTGTACGCCGTGCCGCGAAGGCACCGGCTGGATGTGGCGGGTGCTGGAACGCATGGCGAAGGGGGACGCATCGGTCGATGAGATCGATACGCTGCTCGATGTCTCGAAGCAGGTCGAGGGGCATACCATCTGCGCGCTCGGCGACGGCGCCGCCTGGCCGGTGCAGGGTTTGATCCGGCATTTCCGGGATGAGATCGAAAGCCGCATCCTTGCAAAGAAGGGCGGCGGCGCGAAAGCGGCCTGACGGGAGCACCGAATGCCGAAACTCACCATCAACGGACAGGAAATCGAGGTCGAAGCCGGCCTTACGGTGTTGCAGGCCTGCGAGCAGGCGGGCGTGGAAATCCCGCGCTTCTGCTACCACGAGCGGCTGTCGATTGCCGGCAATTGCCGCATGTGCCTGGTCGAGGTGAAACCGGGACCGCCGAAGCCGGCGGCTTCCTGTGCACTGCCGGTAGGCGACGGGATGGAGGTGTTCACCGACACGCCGATGGTCAAGAAGGCGCGCAACGGTGTCATGGAGTTTCTGCTGATCAACCATCCGCTGGACTGCCCGATCTGCGACCAGGGCGGCGAATGCGACCTGCAGGATCAGGCCATGGCTTACGGATATGACGGCAGCCGGTATGACGAGAACAAACGGGCCGTCAAAGAGAAATACATGGGGCCGCTGGTCAAGACGATCATGACCCGCTGCATCCATTGCACCCGTTGTATCCGTTTTTGCGCCGAAGTCGGCGGCGTCGAAGACATCGGCATGATCAACCGGGGCGAAAACGCCGAAATTACCACCTTGGAAAAAGCCATTCAGTCAGAAATGTCGGGTAATGTCATAGACTTGTGCCCGGTCGGCGCGTTGACCTCCAAGCCTTATGCCTTCACGGCGCGGTC
>CAJHYV010000022.1_pt1 | contig 12083 bp, 8 predicted proteins | sample 9198851 | NCBI WGS metagenome assembly CAJHYV01 (sample SAMEA7708375, study PRJEB35096) | sediment metagenome | biome: marine neritic benthic zone biome [ENVO:01000025]; feature: sediment [ENVO:00002007]; material: shallow marine sediment [ENVO:03000034] sea grass bed [ENVO_01000059] ...
AACGACGCCCATGCCGTGGTCGATAAAGAAGCGCTTCCCGATACGCGCGCCCGGATGAATTTCTATACCGGTGAGAAACCGGTTGAATTGCGATATTAACCGGGCTAACAACCGCCAGCCTGAGGTCCAGGCGCCATGGGCGATGCGATGCATGACGACGGCATGAAATCCGGCATAACATAGCACCACCTCCAACGGAGATCGGGCCGCGGGATCACGCAGCATCATCGCATCAATTTCTTCGCCTACCATCTTGAACATCGCAAATGCCGCCTAATCTTTATTTTCAAACCGAATAAGGGTTAAGTAGGCTTCCGCGCGGGAGACACCCGTCCCGCCAGGGTCATAGAGTGGGTGCGACACAGTCAATTTGTATGAAGTCATATAAAATGCCCAAGCAATTTGGTCAAGTATACGGAGATAAAGATATCCTTAATAACAACGCTTACGGCAAAAACACCCGTAAGATATTTGGGGTTTAGGCGCCTCCCGGCGCCCCTCAAAATCGACCTGGAAGGAATCGGTACACCAGACATGCCCGAAGTCATCATCAACGGCCCGGAAGGCCGCCTTGAAGGCCGCTATCATCATTCGAAGAAACCGAACGCCCCAATTGCGCTCTTTCTTCACCCGCATCCGCAGCACGGCGGCACGATGAACAACAAGGTGGTTTACACCCTGTATCAGAACTTCGTGCGGCGGGGGTATTCCTGCCTCCGGTTCAATTTCCGCGGCGTCGGCAAATCGCAGGGCACCTTCGCCCGCGGCGAGGGCGAACTCTCCGATGCGGCAAGTGCGCTCGACTGGATGCAGAGTTACAACGAAAACGCCACCGGGTGCTGGATCGGCGGCTACTCCTTCGGTGCCTGGATCGGCATGCAACTGCTGATGCGCCGGCCCGAAATCGATGGCTTCATCTCGATCGCGCCGCCGGCCAATATGTATGATTTCAGCTTCCTGGCGCCGTGCCCGGCATCGGGGTTGATGGTCACCGGCTCCGCCGATGAGATTGTGCCACCGGACTCGGTCGCGAAACTCGTCGACAAGCTTCGCCAGCAACGGGGGATCGCCATCGATCACACCACGGTACCCGATGCGAATCATTTTTTCGTGGATAAGATGGCGGAAATGGAAGCGGAGGTAACAACCTATCTCGACAAGGCGCTCGCTCCGAAAAGCGATGCGGCGGCATCGAGCTGAGTCTTCAAGCAATCGGCTGCAATCGTTTCTCGCCCACGGCTGTTCCCGGAACCCGGGCAAGCTCCAACATCCGTTGACGACCGTAAGTTCCGTAAAAGCGACGTACCGCTCATCGAGCCGACAGCGGAAATGAAATCCCGGGAAAGCCTGGATTCATTGGATGTCATTGTTCGGCCGATGCGGCTATGTTAAACGGGCCGCCCCCGAAGCAACCCAGTTTTACGATCCCGATGACGACCCTTCGCTCAGAGTTTATCACGGCCGTCACGGAACGTGGATTCCTCCATCAATGCACCGATCTGGAGGCGCTCGATAGCCTTGCCGCCGGCGGGCCGATCAGCGCCTATATCGGGTTCGATGCCACCGCGAATTCGCTGCATGCCGGCAGCCTGGTGCCGATCATGCTGCTGCGCCTGCTTCAACGAAGCGGACACCGGCCGATCGTCCTGATGGGCGGCGGCACCACCAAGGTCGGCGACCCGTCGGGCAAGGACGATCAGCGGCAGCTCCTGTCCGATGCACAGATCCAAGCCAATATCGACGGTATCAAGGGCATATTCGAGAAGTTCATCAGCTTCGGCGATGGCCCGACCGACGCGATCATGGTCAACAATGCGGACTGGCTGGACGAGTTGGCGTATATCCCGTTCTTGCGCGATTACGGGCGGCATTTTTCGGTTAATCGAATGCTCGGGTTCGATTCTGTCAAGCTGCGGCTCGACCGGCAACAACCGTTGAGCTTCCTGGAATTCAATTACATGGTCCTGCAGGCCTATGATTTCGTCGAGCTGGGCCGCCGCCATAACTGCGTGCTGCAGATGGGGGGGTCGGACCAATGGGGTAACATCGTCAACGGCGTCGAACTGGGCCGGCGATCCGCCGATCTCGAACTCTTCGGGCTCACGTCGCCGCTATTGACCACAGCAAGCGGCGCCAAGATGGGCAAGACGGCGAGCGGCGCGGTGTGGCTGAATGCCGACCACCTGTCGCCTTATGACTATTGGCAGTATTGGCGCAACACCGAGGACGCCGATGTCGGACGCTTCCTCCGCTTATTCACTGACTTGCCGCTTGACGAAATCGCCCGCCACGAGAAACTCGAAGGCGCGGAACTGAACGATGCCAAAATTGTCCTGGCGAATGCAGCGACCGCGCTCTGTCATGGCGCAAAGGCCGCCGAAGCGGCGGCCGAGACCGCCCGAAAGACTTTTGTCGATGGTGGCGCAGGAGACGATCTTCCAACGGTCGAGGTGCCGCGCGCTGAGCTGGAGCCTGGGATGGCCGCCTTCGTATTGATGACGCGGGCGGGGTTGACCAAAAGCAACGGCGAGGCCCGGCGGTTGATCAAGGGTGGCGGTGCACGCCTCAACGACGAACGGATCGCCGACGAATTGGCGTCGATTTCGCTGACCGACATAAACGATCAAGGGCTCATCAAATTGTCGGCCGGCCGCAAGCGGCACGCCCTCGTCCGCCCGACCTGACCCAGCATCGGCTTATTCTTGGCCCGGGACACTATCGTTCGTTTTTGTTCGTGTCTTGCCGCCGTTCGGTCCCAAATCGAACAATTTCCGCAGCAAGCCAGGTGTCAGAGCAGACAGCGGATTAACCGTAACCTTCGGGTCTTCCAACGATCCAGAAACACGGTAATTGACGGCAAACAGTCCTTCATCCTTGCCGCCCATCATGAGAGGGCCGATCACCGGCACCTTGCCCAGGACATTATTGATTGTGCGCGCAGGGACGACCGTGCCGCCAAACCGGGCCTGATCGTCACCGAAATCGACAACACCGTTTACGGTAATCCCCATCGACGACCCATAAGCATGCACCTTGGTTAGCGTAAGACGTGAGTCTCGATAGGAGAAGCCCCCTTCAAATGACTCGATTTTCAAGCCTTTTTCCGAGAGCGCATCGACAATGTCCGTGAGGGTCGCAACCTGCAGCACGCGCGCGAGAACCGGTGCTTTCAAAAGTTTGAACCGATTGACGACGAATTCACCCTTCAAGGGCGCATCGGGCGCGCTGCGCGTCCCCCTAATCACCATTGTCCCGCCGGATATATCCGATCGTTCGTTAACCGATTTGGTCAAAATTCCGAAATCATCCGTGGTGACTTTCAGGATCTGCCCATCGGCGGTGGGCAGATACTTCAATTCCAGCCGCCCTTGCTTGCCAATTGTCCCATCAACCACCAAGCCCCGCATCCACTTGCCGTCATGCACGGCCATAATGCTAGCATTCCGTAACTGCCGGCGACCGCTCCAAAACACCTCGTCGAAATGCGCATCAAGTCTGATACGATGACCGCCTCTGCGATTCCTGCGTGATGACGATGGAGATGCCGAGCCCTTCCGCAACACGGGTTCAAAATCGAACCGTTTACCCGAAACGGCGGCCAGCAATCTACCATCCGGTGTGATATCGATTCTGCCGGTCAGGTCGCTCGCACCATTGCGGAACTGATTGATATTGACCCGCCAATTATCCCCGTTTGGTTCCACACGATGCGCTGCTCCGGAAAATTTCGTCTGCCCCGCCTCAACATCGAATTTCTTGACCGTGAATGTACCTTCAGGATCGACGACGATCGACACATTCGCCGATCCTGGATCGCCCGTCGCTTTCTCCCAGCCAATTCCGGGAACCGAGATTTGTGCGTCATCGAGCGCAATCTTCGCCGATACCGACGTCCTGTTTTGGGCCGATTTGGTCAGTGTAACCCTGACGTCCGCCGGTCCCGAGGCCGGCGGAATATCGGGCAATCCGAACCCGGGCCGATTCAGCTCGCGCACGCGCCCCGAAATCGCAATCCGGCGCCGAAACGCTGCATCCTTCTTGAAGTTCTCACGCCAATCCAGCGTCACCGGCGTCGTCGACAGCCGGGCCACCCCGCCGGCCGTGATCCCCGAATTGTCGACCCGTATATTGAGATCGCCATGGCTCACCTCCAAGCCATAGGGACCGGGCGAGAAGACGACTTCCCGCATTGTCGCCGACACATCCACATGCACCTGTTCGGCCGACAGTTCCGCGATCAGGGGAAAGCGTAAATTCATGCGAATTACCGCATCGCCCGACACCGCTTCGGGCGGAACCTCAGGATCAACGATAAGCGCCAGAGGCTTCTGGTTCAGCACCTGCAATACCGTCCGCAGAGCGCCGCGCAACACAAGCTCGATCGCGATCCGTTGCTCCTTTTGATCGAGCCCGGATATATCGATTACAGATTGCTCCAGGGCAACGTCGCGCAGACGCCCGCTGGTCAGAGCAAGCCGCAACCGGCCTTTGTCGAAACGCCCCGTGCCGCCCACGCCTGTGAACTGCTGCAACGGCGCCCAATAGTTTACGTCGAGCCCCTGAAACTGAAGCGTACCGGTCAGCGTTTCGAAACGAACCGCCGCGGGGTCATCCACCGGTATCTCCAGCGAGAGGTTGGCCTTAGCCTCCGTTACTTCGCCCTTTGGAATATTGCCGGTCACCCAGTCTCGCGCCGAACCGCCCAGCGCCTCCGGCCAATAACGGCCGAGTGTCGCCATCGGAAGTTTGGTGGCCACCGCATCGGCGCTGACCCGATAGGCGCCATCCGCCACCTGAACGGCGCCCGTCGCCGACAGTGTCGGACCGCCGAAATCAATCGCGGCCTTCTTAACGCGCACGGACGTCATGTTGTCGGAAAAATTCGCCTGCAAGACGATGCCGTTGACCGGCAAAGGTTGCGGCGTAGCACCGGGAAAATCGAGCTTTCCGGTTCCCGTAGTGATATCGATCTCCGACAATTCGAATTGGTTGCCTGCTGATATGCTTCCCGATATTCGGCCACTGGCCGGCAGATCCAATCCAGCCAGCGTGCCCAACATCGGCGCGGCGCCCGCCAGGGACGCAACGTGCAGGTTGCGGACATCAAGGTTGACGGCGACACGATCGCCGGCCGGCGGATAGGCCATGGCAAGCGCAACGGCGCCAATGCGGCTTCGCATATCGAGCTGCAGGTTGAGGATCGTCCAGTTACGTCCAAATTCGAACGCGGCATTGCCCGTGACGGGGACGCTAACATTCGAAAATCGCTTCAGGTCCGGAAGCACTCTTCCGATCAGCGAGGGTGACATGTCCTTAAATTCCAGCCGTCCGGCCACATGGCCACTATCGCGGTTGAACTTTAAGTTGCTGTCCAGGTTTGTCCGCTTTCCTGAATCATCAAGGCTCAGCGAAACGGTCGTATCGATGCCTTCCTGCCCGAACGCCGCAACGATATCGATACGCGGCAAGTCGAAAACGAAATCTTGTTTTTTATCGGTTAAGCGGAACTTGCCGTCGAGCAGAGAAAATCGGCGAAGATACCGGAATGCCCCATCGCCATCCCTAATGGGCTTCATGAGAGCGTCCAGCGTGCCCTTTTCCACCTTGGCAACCTTGGCTGAATTGGCTTCGGCGGCCACCGGCATCGCAAATGTAAGCCGGCCATCGGCGGCGCGTTCGATATCAACAACGAGCCCCAGAACTTCCAATCGGGAAACCGCCAACTCAAAATGAGCCAGCGCAGGAATCGAGATCCCGACCGATACTTCCGGCAATAGCGCCAGGACCTTGCCATCCGGTCCCGATATGCGGAGATTTTGGGCCCGCAAATCAATGATTCTGCGCCAACCGCCCCAAATCATGACGGTATCTTCAACCTCTACGGCAAAAGACAGCTCATTCACGGTGAAGGACCGCTCCAACACCGGGTTCATGAAATTCAGGGAAATTGGCCCCTGCGATAGCCGCCAGGCCGCTAGACTCGCAAGAATTGCAAGCCCCACGGACAGGCTGACCAGCACCTGCGCCAGCCGCACCAAGAAATGTCGCAACGGGTCCCCCGCTCCGCTTGGACTAGTCACCATATATAGTGTTATTAGCCATTATTCCTAGGATTTTGCTAACGTTCGGACTGCCGTGTTGATCGACATCGATATCGAAGGTTTGCCGCAGCCATCTGACACCGAAAGAGCGTCGATCGGGCGGGACCGTTGGCGCGCTTTGTCGAATGACATAAATGGCGTCAGCGCGATTGCCGACGATCCAGCAGGCGCCGCCATGCTCGATGCCATATTTGGCAACAGTCCCCATCTGAGTAACCTTCTGCTCCGGGACGCTGAATTCGCCGTGCAATTGTTCGAAAATGGCCCCGATCCGACATTCTCCGCCGTTACCGCGGCACTCGAGGAGGAGCTGGGAGCCGAACGCTCGATCGAACGGTTGATGGCTGGCCTCCGGCGCGGAAAATCCAAGGCCGCCCTGTTGATCGCGATGGCGGATATCACCGGAATTTGGCCACTCGAATCGGTGACACGGTCGCTGAGCGATTTCGCCGATTTGGCGCTGAATCTGTCCTTGCGCCACCTCCTGCGTCGCCTGGGCGACGACGGTGTTATCGCCCTGCCCGCCGGTGACAGGCCCGAGGCGACCGCTGGGCTGGTCGTTCTCGCGCTTGGCAAGCTTGGCGCGCAGGAACTGAACTATTCCAGCGATATCGACATTATGGTGCTCTACGAGCCGGAAAAGCTGCAGCCGCAGGATCCGAATACCCTTTCGCAAGAACTGGTCCGCGCCACGCGGATGCTGATGCGGATCATGGATGAACGCACCGCGGATGGATACGTATTTCGCACAGATCTGCGCCTGCGGCCCGATCCCGGCGCCACGCCGCTCGCCATCCCGGTTCACGCCGCGGAAGTGTATTACGAAAGCGTCGGCCAGAACTGGGAACGCGCCGCGATGATCCGCGCGCGGGCGGCGGCAGGGGATATTACCCTCGGCGATTCGTTCCTGCGCCACCTGCGGCCGTTCATTTGGCGAAAATTCCTCGATTTCGCGGCAATTCAGGACATTCATTCGATCAAGCGCCAAATTACCGCCTATCGCGGCGGCGGCGAGATCGCCGTAAATGGCCACAACATCAAGCTCGGCCGTGGCGGTATCCGCGAAGTCGAATTCTTTGCCCAAACGCAGCAATTGATCTGGGGCGGCCGTTACCCGGCGCTACGAACAAAACAACTGTGCGAAACCCTCAAGCAGCTTGCCGATCATGGCCGGGTGGAACCCGATACCGCCGACGCCATGGCCCAGGCCTATCGCTACCTGCGTCGGCTCGAACATCGCCTGCAAATGGTCAATGATCACCAAACGCACGAGATCCCCAAAAACGATCCGCAAGTCGACGCCATCGCCACCTTCATGGGTTACCCGGATGCCGCGGTGTTTCGCAATGAACTGTTGACGATCCTGGCCCTCGTTGAAAAGAACTATGCGGAACTGTTCGAGGATGCGGCGGACTTAGGGGGCGAAGGCACATTGGTCTTTACCGGCACGGAAAATCATCCGGAAACCGTCCATACGCTGGAGACGATGGGTTTTCGCGACGGTGGGTCGATCTCTTCGCTTATCCGCAATTGGCACCACGGCCGCTACCGTGCGACCCGAAGCGTCCGGTCACGCGAGCTGCTCACCGAATTCATGCCGCGCCTGGTCAAGGCATTTGCGACCCGGGCCGAACCCGACAGCGCTTTTGCACGGTTTGACGCCTTTCTCGCGGGGCTACCCGCGGGCGTCCAGCTGTTTTCGCTGTTCTACACACAACCGCAATTGCTCGATCTTGTGGCGGAAATCATGGGCGATGCGCCACGATTGGCCGAGTGGCTCAGCCGCAACCCGCGTCTCCTCGACCATGTCCTTGCACACGAGTTTTACCAACCACCGGGCGATGCCGCGGAAATGCGCCGGGATCTCTCGGACGCCCTTGCGGAAGCGGATGATTATCAAGATGCCCTGGAGATATCGCGGCGCTGGACCAACGACAAAAAATTTCAGATCGGCGTTCAAATCTTGCGCGGCATGACCGACGGCCATGCCACCGGTCCGGTCCTTTCGGACATCGCCGAAACCGTCATGCGGGGACTCTGGCCCCACGTTCTGGGTGAATTCGCCGATTCCGGTCGCCATGGCGATGTGCCGGGCGGTGAAATCGCGGCAATCGCATTGGGTAAGCTGGGCGGCCGTGAGCTGATGCCTGAATCGGACCTCGATCTGGTATTCGTTTACGACGCACCCGACACAATCGACCAGTCGAATGGCGAGCGGCCGCTTGCAACGAGCGTATATTATTTGCGCCTGAGCCAGCGTATTGCCGGCGCAATCGAGGCATTAACCGGCGAAGGCCGGCTGTATGAGGTGGATACCCGGTTGAGGCCGTCCGGCAGCAAAGGGCCCGCTGCGGCGCGGCTGGACGGCTATATTCGGTATTTCGAAGACTCGGCGTGGACATGGGAACACATGGCGTTGACGCGCGCACGGGTCATTGCCGGGCCCCCGGACCTGAAAAATCGCCTGAAACAAGTGATCCATACCATCCTGACGAAACCGCGCGATGCGGACAGGCTGGTGACCGATGTCGCCGATATGCGCGCGCGCATGTCAAAGGAACATCGCGGCCAGTCGCGTTGGGACATCAAGCATCGTCGCGGTGGTTTGGTGGACGCCGAGTTTATTGCGCAATACCTGCAACTTCGCCATGCGGCACGCCATCCCGAGGTACTGACCCACAATGCCAGCGAGGCCTATGAACGGCTTGAGGCGGCCGGCCTGCTCGAACCGGTCACCGCTGCCGCGTTGCGGGACGCGCTACAGCTTTGGCACAAAATACAAACCGTATTGCGCGTGACGACCAGCGATGGGCTGGACCGAGACACGCTAGCGTCCGGCCCGCGCACCGCGTTGCTGCGTGCTACAAACGCACCGGATTTCGATACGCTGGTTGCGCGGATGGACGAATCCGCCGAGCGCGTGCATGAATATTTTGTTGAAATGATCGACCGGCCGGCGGAAGAAGCGCGACCGCGCATGTCGGCAGCAAAGGAAGCCAGCGACGCAACAACGCCGCACCCATCTCCCGCGTCCGCCGGGCGGCGGCGAACATCATTGCCAAAGAGGAGGCCCCGTTAGACCAATGACCATCGACGCAGGAGACAAGGCGCCGGATTTCGTGCTGCCAACCGACGGTGGCGGCGAAGTGTCCTTGTCCGGAATGGAAGGCAAACCCCTGATTTTGTATTTTTATCCGAAGGACAATACGCCCGGCTGCACAACGGAGGCTTGCGCCTTTCGCGATGCACAGCCGGATTTCTCCAAGATCGGCGTCGAGGTCATCGGCGTGTCGAAAGACAGCGTCCGCAAACACGACAATTTCAAGAAGAAACACAGCCTGACCTTCAGGCTCGCGTCCGACATGGACAGCGACGTCTGCGAACGCTACGGCGTCTGGAAGGAAAAATCCATGTACGGCCGTAAATTCATGGGAATCGAACGGTCGACCTTTCTGATCGACGGTAATGGAATCGTCCGCAAGGCCTGGCATAAGGTAAAGGTCGCCGGACACGCGGACGACGTCCTTGCCGAAGCGCAAAACGTATCATGACGCGACGCAAAAAACGCGGTGGTGACGGCGGACCCGATGCCTTGCGCCGCCAATTGCAGACGCTGATGGAACAACAGTCTACGGCGGAAGCGCTAAACGATCAGGTCATTACGCCGTTCATCGCGGCGCTCGAATCCGTTTGTGGGCCGCGCGGATACCTGCTGAATATATTTGGCGACACAAGCAATCTGATAATTTCAACGGAAGACCATGCGGAGGCAATTTACGACCTTGTCGAGAAATATATCGACGACACGGATCTGGAAACATAGGCGCAGCAACACAATCTTTGCCTTGGCGCTGCTGCTGGCGATGGCGCCAGCCGCGCGGCCTTTTGCCGCCGACCAAACGCCGGTAGACCTTGAATTGGTCCTGGCCGTCGATATTTCAGGCAGCATCGACCCCGAAGAAGCACAGCTACAGCGCGACGGTTACGTCGCCGCACTAACCGATCCCACTTTTTTGAAGGCGATTCAGGGTGGATTTCTCGGCCGAATCGCGGCGACTTATGTGGAATGGGCCGGCGCCGAGATATCGGTTACCGTCGCCAAATGGGCCGTGATCGAAGATGAGCGCTCCGCCCGAAACTTCGCGGCCACGATCGCCCGCGCGCCGGTTCACACCGCACTTTGGACCTCAATCCGCAACGCCATCGAGTTTTCATTGCCGCAGTTCGAAAGCAATGGCTTTCAGGGGACACGGCGGGTCATCGACATTTCCGGCGACGGTCCGAACAACAAGGGCGGACTGGTGACCGTCGCCCGGGACCGGGCCATTGCGATGGGCGTGACCATAAATGGCCTGCCGATCGTGAACGACCGGCCAAGTCCCTTTGGGTGGCCGGCCATGAAAGACCTCGATCTCTACTACGGCAATTGTGTCATCGGCGGCCCGGGCGCCTTTTACATCGTCGCCAATTCCTTCGCCGATTTCGCCCGCGCAATTCGCAAAAAGCTGATCCTTGAAATTGCCGGCCGAACACCGCCGCCCGCCTTCCGAATTTTCAAAGCCGCGGCGGGCGGCGAAGCCCGCGAAATTCCGCCATGCAACATCGGCGAACTGCGGTTTGAATGGTTCACGGATGAGCACTAAGGTCGAAGAATCGCACTCAACCGGGGCGACAGGCACGCTCACTCAGGTTGCCTGCGAAATTCTTCGTTGCGCCGATCCGGCCGAGAAAGCAATGCTTTCGGCATGCGCCGCCACCGCATGGCGTACGGGGGCGATTTCCGAGATCGGGACCGAAATCCCGCCGCTTCGACCAGCCCGGCCGCCACAGCCGGAGCTGCGCCCGCCGCGCGACGTTCCACGCCGCCGCGTCAACCGGAATCCGGCCGGGCGCATCGCCCTGCTACACGCCCTCGCCCATATCGAATTGAATGCCATCGACCTCGCTTGGGACGTCATCGCACGGTTTGCCGCAACAGAGAACCTCCCGCGCGCGTTTTGCGATGACTGGGTAGGCGTGGCGGCGGAGGAGGCCAAGCATTTCACCCTCCTGTCCGACCGGCTTACGACGCTTGGCGGCGCCTACGGCGCCCTGCCCGCCCATGACGGATTGTGGGAAGCGGCAACCGCGACGGCGGACAGCCTGGCCGGCCGGCTGGCGGTCGTGCCCTTGGTGTTGGAGGCGCGCGGGCTCGATGTCACGCCCCCGATGATCGTCAAACTGCGCGCCGCCGGCGACAACGCCAGCGCCGATATCCTTGAAATTATTCACGATGACGAAATCGGCCACGTAGCGGTTGGCCGGCGCTGGTTCGCCCATTGTTGCGATCGCGCGGGCGAGACGCCGGCATTGGTGTTTCACGCGCTGGTCCGCCGGTATTTCAAGGGAAATCTGAAAGCCCCGTTCAACCGCGCCAGCCGAGATCGGGCCGGGCTCCCGCAAGAGTTCTACGAACCTCTGGCATCGTAAAATGCCGAGGAACACCGACGACGGGCGTTATTCGGTGGCGGCTTTTTCGGTTCCGCTGATGCGCATCGACAAGGCCGCCTCCAGGAACGCGTCGATATCGCCGTCTAGAACCGCATCCGCATTGCCTTTTTCGATGGCGGTCCGCAGATCCTTGACCATTTTGTAAGGATGCAAAACGTAGGACCGTATCTGGTGTCCCCAGCCAATTTCAGTCTTCGCAGCGTGATCGGCCTGCGCCTGCTCTTCGCGCATTTGCAGCTCCCGCTCGTAGAGCCGCGCCTTCAACATGGTCATCGCCGTGGCGCGGTTGCGATGCTGCGACCGGTCGTTCTGGCATTGCACCACGATGCCGGTCGGCTGGTGGGTGATGCGCACCGCGCTGTCGGTTCGGTTGACGTGCTGACCGCCCGCGCCGGACGCCCGATAGGTGTCGATGCGCAGGTCCCCATCGTTGATTTCGATTTCGATGGTGTCGTCGATCACCGGGTATACGCCGACGGACGCGAAACTCGT
>CAJHYV010000028.1_pt1 | contig 12005 bp, 23 predicted proteins | sample 9198851 | NCBI WGS metagenome assembly CAJHYV01 (sample SAMEA7708375, study PRJEB35096) | sediment metagenome | biome: marine neritic benthic zone biome [ENVO:01000025]; feature: sediment [ENVO:00002007]; material: shallow marine sediment [ENVO:03000034] sea grass bed [ENVO_01000059] ...
CCAAGGAAGCGGTAGCGACGCTGGAGGCGCGCCTCAAATGAGCTGGAAATATCTCAACAAGACCGGAGTGAGCAAGGAGCGCCAATTCGAATTGGTGCGCGCACCGGTCATTACGGAAAAAGCGACACTCGGGTCCGAACACAATCAGGTTACTTTCCGAGTGCCGTTGGACGCGACCAAACCGGAAATCAAATCGGCGGTCGAGCAACTCTTCGACGTCAAGGTGCTTGCAGTAAATACCTTGCGGCAAAAGGGTAAAACGAAAATGTTTCGCGGCCGCCGCGGGCGGCGCAGCGACTATAAAAAGGCGATCGTGCGGCTCGAGGAAGGCCAATCGATCGACGTGACGACGGGAATCTAGTCGGATGGCATTAAAGAATTACAATCCGAGAACGCCGAGCCAACGCCAATTGGTGCAGGTGGATCGGTCCGACCTTCATAAGGGCAAACCGGTCAAAGCATTGACCGAGGGTTTGACCAAAAAAGGTGGGCGCAATAACACCGGCCGAATCACGGCACGGCGGCGCGGCGGCGGCCACAAGCGGCTTTACCGGGTGGTTGACTTCAAACGGCGGAAATTCGACGTCGAAGCGACGGTCGAGCGGTTGGAGTACGATCCGAACCGGACCGCTTTTATTGCGCTGATCCGCTATTCGGACGGTGAGTTGGCGTATATCCTCGCGCCACAGCGGTTGCAGCCGGGCGACAAGGTGATTTCTGGTGATCGGGTAGACGTGAAACCCGGGAACGCAATGCCGCTGAACAGCATTCCGGTCGGGACGATTGTCCATAACGTCGAGTTGAAGCCTTTGAAAGGCGGCCAGATTGCGCGTTCGGCGGGCACGTATGTGCAGCTTGTGGGACGCGATCAGGGGCATGCCCAGTTGAAACTGGCATCCGGCGAGTTGCGCTTGGTACGCGGCGAATGCATGGCGACGATTGGCGCCGTGTCGAACCCGGATCAATCGAACATTAACCTCGGTAAGGCGGGACGCAATCGTTGGCTCGGCAAACGGCCATCGGTGCGCGGCGTTGCGATGAACCCGGTCGATCATCCCCATGGCGGCGGTGAAGGCAGGACATCCGGCGGCCGGCATCCCGTTACACCATGGGGTAAATCCACCAAGGGCAAGCGCACGCGCGCGCCCAAGAAACCGAGCAATAGGCTCATCATTCGGCGTCGACGGTCGAAGAAGTAGGAACGGGAGTCGGTATCGTGGCGCGTTCTGTTTGGAAAGGTCCGTTCGTGGATGGGTATCTGCTGAAGAAGGCAGAGAAATCCCGCGAATCCGGCCGCAATGAAGTAATAAAGACTTGGTCCCGGCGGTCGACAATCTTGCCGCAATTCGTGGGACTTACCTTTGGGGTCTATAACGGTCTGAAGTTCATCCCTGTTTTGGTGACCGAGAATATGATCGGACACAAATTCGGCGAGTTTGCGCCGACCCGGACGTTCTACGGTCACGCCGCCGATAAGAAGGCAAGGAGAGGCTGACCCCGATGGGAAAACAGAAAATCGAACGTCGGTTGGGCGATGATGAAGCTCAGGCGGTTGCGCGTCACATCCGTGTCAGTCCGCAAAAGCTGAACCTTTTGGCAAAGGCGATTCGGGGCAAGAGCGCCGATGCCGCGTTGGCCGAACTGACCTTTTCTAAACGACGGGTGGCATTGGCCGTACGGAAAACCTTGGAATCCGCGATCGCAAACGCAGAGAACAATCATCAACTCGACGTCGACCGTCTCTATGTCAAGGAGGCGTCCGTCGGCAAGACATTGGTAATGAAACGAATTCGGCCTCGCGCGCGCGGCAGGGTAGGTCGGATAAACAAACCGTTCAGCAATCTGACGGTTATCGTAAAAGAGCGCGAGGAGGCCGAATAATGGGTCAAAAAGTCAATCCTATCGGGTTTCGACTGGGGATTAACAGGACCTGGGACTCGCGTTGGTATGCCGACCGCGAATACGGGGATCTGCTGCATCAGGATATCCACCTGCGGGACTATATTATGGACCGGCTCTCGCAAGCGGGCATATCCCGTGTTGTGATCGAACGGCCGGCGAAAAAGGCGCGGATTACCATTCATACCGCACGCCCCGGCGTGGTCATCGGTAAGAAGGGTGCGGATATCGAGAAGCTTCGGCAGGACATCGCGAATATCACCAAGGGCGACGTCACGCTGAACATCGTTGAGATCCGCAAGCCTGAAATTGACGCAAAATTGGTGGCGGATAACATCGCCCAGCAATTGATGCGACGGGTCGCCTTTCGACGGGCAATGAAGCGCGCCGTGCAGTCTGCAATGCGCCTCGGCGCCGAAGGCATTCGGATCAACTGCGGCGGCCGGCTCGGCGGCGCGGAAATCGCACGGACGGAATGGTACCGCGAAGGGCGTGTGCCGCTTCATACGTTGCGGGCCGAGGTCGATTACGGCACTGCTACCGCCAAAACCACCTATGGCACGTGTGGGGTGAAGGTTTGGGTGTTCAAGGGAGAGATCCTCGCCCATGACCCGATGGCCCAGGATAAGCGCGCCCAAGAACAGCAAGTCCGCTGATCGAGCCGTTGGTGAATATTAAGTCAGGAAGAGCGAACGATGCTTAGTCCAAAGCGTACAAAGTACCGCAAGCAGCATAAAGGCCGCGTTAAGGGCATGGCCAAGGGCGGAACGGATATCAATTTCGGCAGTTATGGCCTCAAGGCCACGACGCCGGGACGCGTAACCGCGCGCCAGATCGAAGCCGCTCGGCGGGCGATTACACGGCATATCAAACGTGCCGGCAGGGTGTGGATCCGGGTCTTCCCGGATGTGCCGGTGAGCCAGAAGCCGGCTGAAGTACGGATGGGTAAAGGTAAGGGATCGCCGGAATATTGGATGTGCCGGGTCAAGCCGGGGCGGGTCATGTTCGAGCTCGATGGTGTCGAGCACGACATTGCGCGCCGGGCTTTTGAACTGGCCGCATCGAAACTGCCCGTGCAGACCCGCTTCGTCACCCGCGTCGGCGGTTGAGGAAGATGAGGAGAGTGAAATGAAGGCCGCTGACGTCCGACAGAAAACCGACGACGAATTGAATGAGATGCTGCTCGATCTGCGCAAGGAAGCATTCAACCTGCGTTTTCAGACCGCGAGTGGACAATTGGAGAATACCGCGCGAGTTCGCCAGGTACGGCGGGATATAGCGCGCGTCAAGACAACGCTTCACGGGCGCGAGCGCGTGACTCAAGGAGCCAGTTAAATGCCGAGGCGAGTGTTTCAAGGAAGGGTGGTCAAGGACGCCAAAGATAAGACGGTGGTCGTGCGCGTCGAGCGCCGCGTCCAGCATCCCTTGTACAAAAAGTTCATTCGCCGGTCGAAAAAATACATGGCGCATGATGAGGACAATGTCTGTAAGGCGGGCGATTTAGTGCGTATTCGGGAATGCAGGCCACTCTCCAAGCGTAAGTGCTGGGAAGTGGTCGGCGAGACGGCTGAATAGCGCGGATCGCGGGGAAGGTAACCATGATTCAGATGCAGACAAATCTCGATGTGGCCGATAATTCGGGCGCGCGCAGAGTCCAGTGCATTAAGGTGCTGGGCGGCTCGAAGCGCACGACGGCGGGCATCGGGGACGTGATTGTCGTTTCCGTGAAGGAAGCGATTCCGCGTGGCCGCGTCAAAAAAGGCGATATTCATAAGGCGGTTATTGTACGGACGGCGAAGGAAGTCCGTCGCGATGACGGTACCGCCATTCGTTTCGATCGCAATGCCGCGGTGTTGATCAATGCGCAGCAGGAGCCGATCGGAACGCGTATCTTCGGTCCGGTGACGCGCGAATTGCGCCAGAAGCAGTTCATGAAAATCATCTCACTTGCGCCAGAGGTGTTGTGATGGCGGCGACGATTAGAAAGGGCGATCGTGTGGTCGTCGTGGCCGGTAAGGACAAGGGCAAGATCGGCGAGGTTTTGCGCGTTTTCCCGAGCAAATCTCGTGTGCTCGTAGCCGGTGCGAACATGGTCAAGCGGCACACCGCCCCCTCACAGGCGAGCGCCGGCGGGATCGTCGAAAAAGAAGCGGCGCTGCATGTATCAAATGTGGCACATGTCGACCCGAAGGATGACAAGCCGACCCGGGTTGGATTCAAAATTCTAGAAGGTGGCCGGAAGGTGCGTTTTGCAAAACGTTCCGGCGAGGTCATTGATAGTTAAGGGATGAGCCGGAACGATGGCTGAAGAAAATTACGTACCGCGCATGAAGCAACACTATATGGAAGTGGTGCGGGATTCGTTGGTTGAGGCATTTTCCTACAAGAACCAGATGCAGGTTCCGCGTTTGGAAAAGATCATCATCAACATGGGTGTTGGCGAAGCGGTTTCCGACGCGAAAAAGATCGATGCTGCGTGTTCCGATTTGACCGCGGTAAGCGGACAGAAACCCGTGGTCACGCGCGCCAAGCGTTCCGTCGCGAACTTTAAGCTGCGCGAAGGCATGCCTGTTGGCGCGAAGGTTACGTTACGGCGCGACCGCATGTACGAATTCCTCGATCGGCTGGTAACGGTTGCGTTGCCGCGGGTTCGGGATTTCCGAGGGCTATCGCCGAAGAGTTTCGACGGCGGCGGGAATTATGCGCTCGGTCTTAAAGAGCAGATTGTCTTTCCGGAAATCGACTACGACAAGGTGGATACGATTCGTGGAATGGACATTGTTATTTGCACCACCGCGAAATCGGATGAGGAGGCACGTGTTCTCCTCAAGGGTTTCGATTTTCCGTTTCAAGAATAATTGCTTGTCTTAGGAGCATTACAGACATGGCGAAAAAAAGCGCTATCGAGAAGAACAAGCAGCGGCAGAGGTTGGCAAAGAAGTTCGCCCCGAAACGCGCGCGTTTGAAGGCGATAGCCAATGATGCAAACGTGCCGGCGGAAGAGCGTTTCAACGCGCGTCTTAAGTTGGCGGAAATCCCACGGAATTCGTCGCCGAATAGGTCGCGTAACCGGTGCGAGCTAACCGGACGGCCGCGCGCGTATTACCGTAAATTCAAACTGTCACGCATCGCTTTGCGTGAGTTGGCGTCGTCGGGTCAGATTCCCGGCATGGTCAAGGCAAGTTGGTAGGAGAGTTGTCGTAATGTCGATGAGCGATCCTCTGGGTGATATGCTCACGAGAATTCGTAATGGCCAGCGGGTGGGTAAGAATACCGTCTGTTGCCCGGCCTCGAGTTTTCGCGCCAATGTACTTGGCGTTTTGGAGCGTGAGGGTTTTATCCGTGGTTTCAGCTGGTCTGAGCTGCGGACTGGAATTCAGGAATTAACCATCGAGCTGAAATATGCCGAAGGTGAACCCGTGATCAAGGAAATCAGCCGGGTTTCTACCCCCGGTCAGCGCGTCTATTTCAAGATCAAGGATTTGCCGCGGGTGTACAACGGTCTCGGTATATCCATCCTGTCGACGCCGCGCGGCGTGCTGTCGGACGCCGAAGCGCGCGAAGCGAATGTCGGCGGCGAAGTGCTGTGCAAAGTCTTTTAGGAGGACCCGATGTCGCGAGTCGGTAGTAGCCCGGTTTCCGTTCCAGATGGCGTCGATGTGTCGGTCGCCAGCAATATCCTGACGGCAAAGGGTAAATTGGGTGAGCTGAAGGTTCCTTTCACCGATGATGTTTCGGTTGAGATGAAAGACGGCACGGTTTTGGTAAACCCGACCGGCGCGGGCAAGCGTGCCCGTGCGATGTGGGGCACGGTGCGCAGTTTGGTCAGCAATGCCGTTGTCGGCGTGTCCGAAGGATTTACCAAGCGATTGAATATTACCGGGGTTGGATATCGGGCGCAGCTGCAAGGTAAGAAGCTAAACCTCCAGTTGGGGTATAGCCACGATATCGTGTTCGATATTCCCGAAGGCATCCAGATCGCACTCGAAGGTGACCGCCAATCATCGGTAATCGCGGTGAGCGGCTCGGACCGTCAATTGGTTGGCGAGGTAGCGAGCAAAATACGCAGTTTCCGGGGACCGGAACCCTTTAAGGGCAAGGGGATTCGGTATGCCGGTGAATTTATCCTCCGCAAGGAAGGTAAGAAGAAGTAAGGACGACGGTGATGGCAAAGGCAAAAGATCTTTTCAATCGCCGTACACGGCGAAATCGTTACAACCTCCGTGCGCGCGCAAATGGGCGGCCGCGTCTTAGTGTATTCCGGTCGAGTAAACACATCTATGCGCAGATCATCGACGATTTGGGCGGCCGCACTTTGGCCGCGGCGTCGACGATGGACGCCGACGTGCGGGGAAAATTGAAGAATAGCTCCGATGTTGATGCGGCCAGCGTGGTGGGCCAACTGGTGGCGGAGCGTGCCGGAAAGGCCGGAATCTCCGAGGTCGTGTTCGACCGGGGCGGTTACAATTTCCACGGTCGTGTCAAAGCGCTCGCGGAAGCGGCCCGTGAAGCCGGATTGCAGTTCTAGAAAGGAACGGAAGAACCATGGCACAAGCACCCCAAGGGCGCGGGCGCGGGCGCGGTCCGAGAGACGATCGTTCGGAAGCGCAGGAATTCATCGAGAAGCTGGTTGGCATCAATCGCGTCGCCAAGGTCGTTAAGGGCGGACGGCGGTTTGGGTTTTCAGCCGTTATGATCGTTGGCGATGGCAAGGGCCGCGTGGGCTATGGCTTGGGCAAGGCGCGTGAGGTTCCTGAGGCAATTCGCAAGGCCACGGAGCATGCACGCAAATCGCTGATTAGAATCCCCCTGCGTGAAGGCAGGACCCTTCATCATGACGTCACCGGTCGTTTCGGTGCGGGACGGGTCGTCCTGCGCAACGCGCCGCCGGGCACCGGGGTCATTGCTGGCGGCCCGATGCGCGCCGTTTTCGAAGCGCTTGGTGTTCAGGATGTGGTCGCCAAATCGATTGGAACCTCCAATTCGCACAATATGATCAAGGCGACCTTTCAAGCGCTGTCCCGATGCAATTCGCCGCGGCAAGTGGCCGGGCGCCGTGGCAAGAAGGTCGGCGAAATTGTGGGCAGGCGCGAAGACACCGGTACCAAGGAACAGACGAATGCCTGATAAGAAGACCTTGCGGGTGACGCAGACCGGAAGCCCGATTCGCCGGCCGAAAGATCAGCGGGCGACGCTGGTCGGTCTTGGATTGAATAAGATGCATCGAACTCGTGAGCTGGAGGATACACCTTCGGTTCGGGGCATGATTGCGAAAGTCAGCCACCTCGTACGAGTTGAGGATGACGGCTGAGCCCTTTGGTCCAGTCTTTGGTGTATAAGGATTATTTGCGATGCGATTGAATGAGCTTTCGGACAATGGTGGTGCGCACAAGGTGCGCAAGCGGGTTGGCCGTGGCACCGGATCGGGCGTTGGCGGAACGGCGGGGCGTGGCCACAAGGGCCAGAAATCCCGCTCCGGCGTCTCGATCAAGGGCTTTGAGGGCGGCCAAATGCCGCTCTACCGTCGCCTTGCCAAACGCGGATTTACCAATATCTTCCGGAAGAATTTCGTCGTGGTGAATATTGGCCGGCTTCAGGACGCGGTCGAAGCTAAGAAGCTGGATGCGGCCAAGCCGATCGATGCCGACGTGTTGCTGGCTGCGGGCGTCATTCGTCGCAAGCTCGACGGTGTAAAACTCCTTGCAAAAGGCGAGGTTAAGGCCAATTTGACCATAGAGGTCGCGGGTGCTTCCAAGGCCGCGGTCGCCGCGATCGAAAAAGCCGGTGGCAAGGTTGTGATCACGGCGCCGAAAGCCGTCAAGCCGACGGCAAAAAAAGAAAAGGCGACAAAAACAAAAGAAGACGAGGCCGGGGGGAAAGGCGACGACGATAACGGTGCGGCCGGTTAAGTGTTGGCCGAATGGCCCGCGCGAAGGGATAACGCATAATGGCTTCTGCTGCCGAACAACTTGCCGCTAACTTTAATCTAGGCGCCTTTAAGAAGGCGCCCGAGTTGAAAAAGCGTATATGGTTCACCCTGGGCGCGCTGATAATTTATCGGCTCGGCACCTATATTCCGCTGCCCGGGATCGATTCCGCGATCATGCAAGATATCTTCGCCCAGCAGCAGGGCGGGATCATCGGCATGATGGACGTTTTTGCGGGCGGCGCGTTGAGCCGGATGTCGATTTTCGCCCTCAATATCATGCCGTATATTTCCGCGGCGATTATCATGCAGTTGATGCAGGCCGTTTCGCCGAAGCTGGAGCAGCTTAAGAAGGAAGGCGAGGCAGGCCGCAAGAAGATCAACCAATACACCCGTTACGGGACGGTGCTCCTCGCCGCGTTCCAGGCCTATGGCCTTGCGGCTGGCCTGGAGGGTATGCGTGGGTCCCAGGGAAGCGCGGTCTTGGATCCCGGCATCTTCTTCCGGATTTCCGTTGTCATTACCCTGGTTGGAGGCACTGTCTTCCTGATGTGGCTGGGCGAACAGGTGACCCAGCGCGGCGTCGGCAACGGTATTTCACTGATAATCTTCGCCGGAATTGTGGCTGCCCTTCCATCCGCCCTTGCCGGGACACTGGAGTTGGGGCGGACGGGCGCATTGTCGACCGTGGCGATTGTCGGATTTTTGGTTCTGTCGGTGGCGGTGATCATGACCATCGTGTTCGTCGAACGCGCGCAGCGGCGCATAATCGTGCAGTATCCGAAGCGCCAGGTCGGCAACAGGATGTTTGGTGGCGAGAATTCGCACCTTCCCTTGAAGCTCAATACGTCGGGCGTCATTCCCCCGATTTTCGCCAGTTCTCTGTTGCTCCTGCCGCTGACGGTGACAAATTTCAGCGGCGGACAGGGCCCTGAATGGCTCAACACCATCAACGCTCTGCTTGGTCGGGGCCAGCCGCTGTTCCTGATCATCTATGTGTCGTTGATCGTGTTCTTTGCGTTTTTCTATACGGCTATCGTGTTCAATCCGCAGGAAACGGCGGAAAACCTACGGCAATATGGCGGCTTCATTCCAGGCATTCGGCCCGGCAAGAACACGGCGGACTATCTGGACCATGTCTTGACCCGGTTGACGGTTGTCGGCGCCTTTTACCTGTCGATCGTTTGTATCATCCCGGAATGGTTGATCTCCCAATTCGCGGTGCCGTTCTATTTCGGCGGGACCAGCCTCTTGATCGTGGTGACGGTCACCATGGATACCGTCGGGCAGATTCACTCGCATCTTCTGGCGCATCAATATGAAGGGCTTATCAAGCGCTCCAAGTTACGCGGGAGACGCGGGTGAATGTCATAATTTTGGGCCCGCCCGGTGCGGGTAAGGGGACCCAGTCACGGCGCTTGGCAGCAAATTATGGATTACAAACGCTGTCCACCGGCGAAATTTTGCGGGCCGCAGCGGTCTCTGGAAGCGAAATCGGGCAGCGCGCAAAAGAATTTATGGATAAAGGGAATCTCGTGCCGGACGAGATGGTCATAGAAATCGTTGCTGAACGAATCAGCGAACCGGATTGCGAGAACGGTTTTATTCTCGACGGTTTCCCGAGAACCGTCCCGCAGGCGGAGGCGCTTGATGCGATGCTTGCAGACAAAGGCCTCCAGCTCGACCATGTTATCGAGCTCAAGGTAAAGGAAGAGGCGTTGGTCGCAAGAATTCTGGGACGGGCGAACGAATTGGCGGCAACGGGACAGGGCCGGGCGGACGATACGGAAGAAACTCTGAGAGAGCGGCTGGCGGTATACCGGGATCGAACGGTGCCCATCCTTCCGTACTACAGCGATAGGGGGCTGCTTGAGTCGGTCGACGGTATGGCGGATTTTGATACGGTCGCTGCGCGCATTGATGCGTTGGTCGGCGGCGGCGGGAATTGACAGCATGAATGTAATTCCTATAATCCGACGACCCGGCGCCAGACGAATGGCAGCCGGCGTTTGTTGTTCCGGAATAATAGAAATATTTACCTATCGCGGCCTGATTGACGTGGCGGGCCGGTAGTTTTGTGAGAAATCCGAACGATTTAATGAGGAGTTAAGGACGTGGCACGCATAGCGGGCGTGAATATCCCAACGCAGAAGCGCGTCGAGATCGCGCTGACCTACATACACGGTATCGGCCGGTCGAAAGCGGTGGAGATTTGCAAGAAGTGCGAAATTCCATCCGAACGCCGAGTAACCGAGTTGGGGGAGCATGAGGTGACGAGCATTCGCGAAGCCATCGATCAAGAATATACGGTCGAAGGTGATCTACGCAGAGAGGTCGCGATGAACATCAAGCGGCTGATGGATCTCGGCTGTTATCGCGGACTTCGGCACCGCAAAGGGCTGCCGGTGAATGGGCAACGGACACATACGAATGCGCGAACCCGCAAGGGCCCCGCGCGTCCGATCGCTGGTAGGAAAAAAGCAGTCTAAGGAGCGGCACGAATGGCCAAGGCACCAAATACCGGACGCGTGCGCAGACGTGAACGTAAGAATATCACTTCTGGAGTCGCACACGTCAGCGCCACCTTTAACAACACGATGATTACAATAACCGATGCGCAAGGCAATGCGATTGCCTGGTCATCGGCAGGGGGCATGGGCTTTAAGGGAAGCCGGAAATCGACGCCCTATGCGGCGCAGATGGCGGCCGAGGACGCCGGACGGAAGGCGATGGAACACGGCATGAAGACCCTGGAAGTTTGCGTCAAGGGGCCTGGCTCCGGGCGTGAATCGGCATTGCGTGCATTGCAGGCGGTCGGGTTTACGGTGACGTCGATCAAGGATGTCACGCCGATTCCCCATAATGGCTGTCGGCCGCCAAAACGGCGTCGCGTCTGACGGGGCGATACATTCAGGGCACAGTTTAGTCGGATATCTATGGGCGCCGCCGCATGGCGGGCGCAATTAGTCGAGAGAGTGAGGTCGCAGTGGTGATCCAGAAGAATTGGCAGGCTTTGATCAAGCCGAACAAACTCAATATTGAACCCGGGACGGATTCCTCGCGGGGCGCGACCGTTGTCGCCGAACCGTTGGAGCGTGGATTCGGTCTTACTTTGGGGAATGCGTTGCGGCGGGTTCTCCTGTCGTCGCTCCAAGGGGCGGCGGTGACGTCCGTTCAGATTGACGGTGTGCTGCACGAATTTTCATCTATCCAAGGGGTCCGTGAGGACGTTACCGATATCGTCCTCAACATCAAGGCGCTGTCCCTGCGGATGCACAGCGAGGGGCCGAAGCGTATGACCCTCGCCGCCAAGGGGCCGGGTGAAGTGACTGCAGGGCAAATTGAGACCGGGCACGATATCGAAGTAATGAACCCGGATCTGGTGCTCTGTACATTGGATAAAGGGGCCAGTCTCAATATGGAATTGACGGTCGAGACCGGCAAAGGATATGTCGCCGCGTCGATGAACCGCCCGGATGACGCCCCAATCGGGCTGATCCCGGTTGATTCCGTATACAGCCCCGTTCGCAAGGTTTCCTACAAGGTAGAGAATACTCGCGTTGGGCAGGTTACCGATTACGACAAGCTGTCCATGTCCGTGGAGACCAACGGAACGGTGACGCCGGAGGATGCTGTCGCGCTCGCGGCGCGCATTCTTCAAGATCAGTTGCAACTGTTCATCAATTTCGAAGAGCCGAAGGCCCGGGTAGAGCAGGAGCCCACGTCGGATCTGCCCTTCAACAAGAATCTGTTGCGCAAGGTCGACGAGCTGGAATTGTCGGTTCGGTCGGCGAATTGCCTGAAGAACGACAACATCGTGTATATCGGCGATTTGGTGCAAAAATCCGAAGCGGAAATGTTGCGGACGCCGAACTTCGGTCGTAAATCGTTGAACGAAATTAAGGAAGTGCTGTCCCAGATGGGCCTCCATCTCGGGATGGAGGTGACCAATTGGCCGCCGGACAACATCGAGGATCTGGCGCGTCGAATCGAGGAACCGTATTGAGGCGCGACATTTCGATCGCGAATAACAGGAGCAGCCACGATGCGGCATAGAATGCGCGGGCGAAAGCTGAACCGCAAAAGTCAGCACCGTAAAGCCATGTTCTCCAACATGGCCGCGGCGTTGATCAAGCATGAGCAAATCAAGACGACGCTTCCGAAGGCTAAAGAGTTGCGG
>CAJHYV010000507.1_pt1 | contig 11996 bp, 11 predicted proteins | sample 9198851 | NCBI WGS metagenome assembly CAJHYV01 (sample SAMEA7708375, study PRJEB35096) | sediment metagenome | biome: marine neritic benthic zone biome [ENVO:01000025]; feature: sediment [ENVO:00002007]; material: shallow marine sediment [ENVO:03000034] sea grass bed [ENVO_01000059] ...
AGCGCAGTGGCCCGGTAGCAGTGCGGGGCCGCCTGAAACACAAGCTGAGCAGCGGAGCCGGTCGGATCAATTTCGAAATTCCAACGATAACCCTCACGCCCGAAACATTCACGCTTGCCGACCTGTTTCCCCCAGCCGCGAAGTGGTTCGACACGGCGCTGGGCGAAGCCTCCGCCAAGGGACATCTTCTCTGGGACAAGGATGTGCTGTCCGGCCAAATGTCGGTGAAGCTCAACGACGTGCAACTGGTATCGGATGATTTCACTCTCAAGGACCTTAACGGCAGCATCACGTTTATCGAACTGATCCCCTTGGTCATGCCGCCGCGCCAACGCCTGAAAGCGCTGGTTTCCTATGGCGAACTTGGCCCGATGCCGGCGCAGCTCGAATTTCAGCTCCAGGATGACGGCAAGGTCGCGATTCAGGACCTCGACCTGACACTGGCCGGCGGCCACCTCAACACCCGCGGACTCCTACAGACCGACAAAGGATTGCGTGCGAAGGCGGCAATCGGCGTGCGGGCCGTCGACCTTAAAGAACTCCTGCAACTTATTGGCGTTAAAGGATTAAAAGGAACAGGAAAACTCAGCGGCAGCATTCCCATCCGCATCGCAAACGGCAAACTCGTCATTAGCGAGGGGAAATTACGGGCGCTCGGCCCCGGCACCCTCCGCTATGCCGGCTCGGCGCTGGAGAAGCAGCTTTCGGCCCGCAAGGATACCGCCGGCACGGTGTCGAAAGTCCTTTCCGACTTTCGCTATCAAAAATTGACGATGCGACTGGACAAGGAAGCCAAGGGCTTGGGTACGATCTTGCTGCAGATGGAAGGATCGAACCCGGCGGTTTATCAAGGACATCCCTTCGCCTTCAATATTCGGATCGAAAGCGACTTCGACAAGCTGGGACGGATCGCCTTCGGTGGTGCCCAGACCTTTTCCGAAGCGCTGAAACGGGCGCAAAAATCTACCGAGACCGAATAGGCATCATGCAGTGGCGAAAATTCGGACGGCGCGCTATTCTAATCGCCGCACTGAATGCCGACGCCGCGATTGTACCGCGGTCGCGCAGGGAGACGCTATGAAACGCGCCTGTATGATCCTAGGACTATCGCTGGCCATCGCCGGTTGCACGCCAACCGTCGCGGTTGAAGCGCCCAAGGAGCCGATCACCATCAATCTCAATATCAAGCTGGATGCGGAAGTCCGCCTCCGTATCGAGGAAAAAGCGAAGGAAGATGTCAAAAACAATCCGATCTTTTGACCGCCGAACCGGCCTGGCCGCGATCACCCTGCTGATTTTCCTATTGGCCGGGTTTTCACCGGCGGAAGCGGCAAAACGGCCGCTCGATCCACCGCGCGCGCAGGGCATCGTCGGGGAACGCTTTGACGGATTTGCCGTGCTGCGCAAGAAGGCCTCCAACGCCATTAAATCGCTGGTCAAGCGAACGAACGACCAGCGGCGCGCCGTCTACCGGAAACGGGCAAAGGCGACGAAAACCTCCATCCAGGCGGTCGGCCGGATTTACGCCAAGGAAATCATGAAAAGCGCGCCGCGGGGAACCTGGTACCTGAACGAATCGGGAAAATGGACCAAGAAGAAATGACTCTTTGAAAACAAAGGCTTATTTTCCATTTCTCCATGTCTGCCGCCCGAGCGAAACCACCCTTCGTATGATATTATGATGGCGTTATGCCCGCAGTGGCATGATGCGGTGTTACCGATACCGAACCCGAGATACCCGGACTGAACGCATGACAAAGCCGATTCCAGATTCCGTCGATGCTGCGCTCGCATTGCTGTCGAGCGGTGACTATGTGTCAGACCGCAGCCTCGCGACAGCCCTGTTTCTAGCGCTAAAGCTGGGGCGCCCGCTGTTTCTCGAAGGCGAGGCCGGCGTCGGCAAGACGGAGATTGCCCGCGTACTGTCGCAGACCCTGGAACGGCCGCTGATCCGCCTGCAGTGCTACGAGGGCCTCGATGTCTCCTCCGCCGTCTACGAATGGAACTACGCCCAGCAGATGGTGGAAATCCGGATGTCCGAAGCCCTCGGCGACCAGGATCGCGACACGCTGGAACGCGGCATCTTCAGCGACCGTTTCCTGATCCGCCGACCGTTATTGCAGGCGCTGGAGCCAAGCGCCGATGGACCGCCGGTGCTGTTGATCGACGAACTCGACCGGACGGATGAGCCGTTCGAGGCCTTCCTGCTTGAGGTCCTGGCCGATTTCCAGATTACCATTCCCGAAATTGGCACGATCAAGGCGGCGGAACCGCCACTGGTCGTCATCACCTCGAACCGGACTCGCGAGATCCACGACGCGATCAAGCGCCGGTGTTTCTATTACTGGGTGGACTACCCTGACGCTGTGCGCGAACTGGAAATACTCTCCGTGAAGGCGCCGGAAGTCCCGGCCGCCCTCTCCGCGCAGGTCGTCGCCTTCGTGCAGAAGCTTCGCCAGGAGGATTTGTTCAAGCTTCCCGGCGTGGCCGAAACGATCGACTGGGCCCATGCGCTGACGCAACTCGATTGCATGGCGCTCGACCCGGATACGATCAACAACACGCTCGGCACCTTATTGAAGTACCAGGACGACATCGCCAAGATCCGCGGCAGCGAAGCCAGCCGGTTGCTGAGCGAGGTGCAGACGGAATTGGCCATCGCCGGAGCCGCCTGATGGCCGCACCGACGCCCGACGATACCGGCGGCCGGTTGCCAGAGAACATCATGCATTTTGGCCGCGTCTTGCGGGCGGCTGGACTGCCGGTAGGGCCGGGCAAAGTGCTCGACGCCATCCGGGCGGTCGCCGCCGTGGGGATCGGCAACCGTACGGATTTCTATTGGGCGCTGCACGCGGTGTTCGTGAACCGGCGCGATCAGCGCGAACTGTTCGATCAGGCGTTTCATATTTTCTGGCGCAATCCGCGCATCCTCGAACGGATGATGTCGCTCATGCTGCCGCAATTACAGAGCGATGCCGACGAACCGCAGGCCGACGACATATCGACCCGGATCGCGCAGGCGCTCGCAGCCGACCAAAACAAGGACGACGCCAAAGAGCAACAAACCGAAGAACTCGAATTCGACGCAGCGATGACCTGGAGCAAGACCGAGGTGCTGCGCCAAAAGGATTTCGAGAAGATGACGACCGAAGAGGTCGATGCCGCGCGTCTCGCCATGCGCCGCCTCCGTCTGCCCATCCTGGCGTTGCCGACGCGCCGCTACCGGCCGGACCGAAACGGCGCGCGGGCCGACATGCGCGCAAGCCTGCGCGCCGCGTTGCGCACCGGCGGCGACATCATTCCGCTGAAGTTCCGCAAGCGGCAGACCCGTCATCCGCCTCTGATCGTGCTGTGCGACATTTCGGGCTCGATGGAACGGTACTCGCGAATGCTGCTGCATTTCCTGCATGCGGTGACCGGCGACCGCGACCGGGTGCATACGTTTCTGTTCGGCACGCGCCTGACCAATGTCACCCGCTATCTCCGCTATAAGGACATCGATGTCGCGCTCACCAAGATTGCCGAAGAGGTGGAGGACTGGTCAGGCGGCACCCGTATCGGCCATTGCCTGCACACGTTCAACCGCGACTGGTCTCGGCGGGTGCTATCCCAGGGTGCGGTGGTGTTGCTGATCACCGACGGGTTGGACCGGGACGCGGGCGCCGGCCTGCGGGTCGAGACCGACCGGCTGCACCGCTCATGCCGCCGCCTGATCTGGCTCAACCCGCTGCTGCGCTATGACGGTTTTGAGCCGAAATCCCAGGGAATTCGTGCGCTGCTTCCCTATGTTGACGATTTTCGGCCGGTCCATAACCTTGAAAGCCTGATGCATCTGACCGACATTCTTAGTGAACCGGGATCGCGCCGCCATCCCGGCATGTCCAAATGGCTGGAGGCCGCCGCATGACCGCGCTCGAAGCACTCGACGAATCCGTCCTGCAACGCGCCGCGGACTGGCACAGTGCCGGCAAAGGTGTTGCCATTGCCACCGTTGTCCGAACCTGGGGATCCTCGCCCCGCCCGGTCGGCAGCCAGCTCGTGGTCAACCAGGATAGCGAATTTCTCGGCTCCGTTTCCGGCGGCTGCATCGAAGGAGCGGTCGTCGCCGAAGCCCTCAAGGTCATGCAGGACGGCACGCCCTCGATGATGGAATTCGGCGTTACCGACGAAATGGCCTGGGAAGTCGGCCTCGCCTGCGGCGGTACGGTCGAAGTGTTTGTGGAGAAGCTGGACGGATGAAACGCGCCCAACTCGAGCTCTTGCTGCGCGCCCGCGCGGAAAAGAAACCCACCGTTCTGGTGACCGATCTCACCAGCGGTGTGCAACGCCTGCTGATTGACGGCGAGGCGTCAGGTGACCTGGAGGTTGACGACCGCCTTTCTGCCGAGATCGACCGGGCCCAGATCGATGATCGCAGCCTCACCGTCGAAACCGATCGGGGCAGGTTCTTTATTCAAATCTTCAACCCGCCGCGCCGGATGATCGTGGTGGGGGCGGTTCATATCGCACAATTCCTGGTGCCGATGGCGGCCATCGCAGGGTATGCGGTAACGGTGGTGGACCCGCGGGGCGCCTTCGCGACCGATTTGCGCTTCCCCGGCGTCACGTTATCGCAGGAATGGCCGGATGACGCCTTGGAAGCCTTGGCGCCCGACCGGCGAACGGCGGTGGTCACCCTCACCCACGACCCGAAACTGGATGATCCGGCACTGGCAATCGCCATGCGCTCCGACGTTTTCTATATCGGCGCCCTCGGCAGCCGCCGTACCCATGCCCGGCGCCTTGATCGGTTGCGCGAGCTTGGCATTTCCGACCGGTCATTGGATCGCATAAACGGGCCGATCGGCCTCGATATCGGCGCCGTCTCGCCGGCCGAAATCGCTATTTCGATCCTCGGCGAAATCACCCAGACCCTCCATCGCCCGGCGGCGGACAAGGCTGCATGAAGTTCGGCGAGACCCCGATCGACGACGCCGCCGGCGCCATCCTGGCGCACAGCATTCGGCATGACGGCCTCGCCTTCAAGAAAGGGCGCGTCCTGTCGCCGGACGACATCACCGCACTGCGCGACGCCGGCATTGATTCGGTTGTTGCCGCCCGCCTCGATCCCAGCGATGTAGGCGAAGACGAGGCGGCAACCCGGATCGCCCAAGCGGTTCGGGGCGCTGGATTGCGTGCAGCCTCGGCATTTACCGGCCGGGTAAACCTGGTCGCCGACGCGCAAGGTATCGCCGTGATCGATCCGCAAATCGAGGCGCTGAACCTGACCCATGAGGCGATAACCGTCGCGACCCTGCCCCGCTGGGAACTCGTCGATGCGAAACAGATCGTCGCCACGATCAAGGTCATTCCGTTTGCCGCGCCGGCCGAGGTCGTTGCCGAATGCGAAGCGCTGGCGGCGGGGATCGCCGGCGGCATGGTCCGGGTCGCGGCGCTGCAGCCGAAACGGATCGGCCTGATACAGACACGCTTGGCGGGCACCAAGGAATCGGTTCTCGACAAGACCCGCGACGTCCTGGAAACACGCCTGCAAACGCTGGGCAGCACGCTGAGCGGCGAGTCACGCTGTCCCCACGAGATTGGTGCGCTCGCGGACACTATCGTCAAGGTTCAGGACGGCGCGGCCGACATTCTCCTCATCGCCGGCGCGTCCGCGATCACGGATCGGCGCGATGTCATCCCCGCAGCGATCATGGAGAGCGGCGGTGTCATCGAACACTTCGGAATGCCGGTTGACCCCGGTAATCTGCTCATGATCGCCCAGGTCGCCGAGACGCCCGTAGTCGGCCTGCCGGGCTGTGCCCGATCGCCGAAGTTCAATGGGGTCGATTGGGTGCTGCAACGGCTTTGCGCCGACTTGCCCTTGGCATCTGCGGACATCATGGCGATGGGCGTGGGCGGGCTGCTCAAGGAAATTCCCGGCCGGCCGCAACCCAGAACCGCCGGAGAACAGCGCCCGGCCGCCCAGCATGCGGCGCGCATTGCCGCACTCATTCTGGCCGCCGGCCAGTCGCGGCGGATGGGACCGCTCAACAAGCTGCTGCAGCCGGTGGATGGTAAACCGATGGTCCAATGGGCCGTCGATGCGGCAGGGCGATCACAGGCGGAATCGGTCTATGTGGTCGTTGGCCATGAGGCCCAGGCAGTGCGCGCGGCGCTGGCCGGAGATACGGTCTGCTTTATCGACAATCCCGATTATGCAGAAGGAATCAGTACGTCTATCCGGCGCGCTGTCGCGACGCTGCCGGACGACATTGACGGTGTCGTCGTCTGCCTAGGCGACATGCCACGCATCAGCCCGGAGCAGATAGATCGTTTAATTGCCGCCTTCAATCCGGTTGAGGGCCGCTCGATCTGTATTCCGACCTGGCGCGGCAAACGCGGCAATCCGGTGCTTATCGGACGCCAGTTCTTCGCCGAAATTCAAGATATATCGGGCGATGTCGGCGCGCGTTACCTGATCGGCCAGTATCCGGATTTGGTCTGCGAAGTGGAGATGGGCAACGATGCGGTGCTCGTCGATATCGACACGCCGCAAGCTCTCGATGCGCTGAGCGCTTGACGGGACGTCAGCCCGCGATGTGCCGGCCCAAGAAATCCAAGACATTCCGGGCGACGCCAAAATCATAAAGATCGGCATGCCCGCCGCCCGGAACCACTTTAAGTTCCTTCGGCTCGACCGCCGCCGAGAACAACTTTTCCGCAAATCGGATCGGTATCGTACGATCCGCACTGCCGTGAAATATCAGCAACGGCGCACCGATCTCGGCAATGCGTTCACTGGACTCGAATTTGTCGAGCAATATCCATCGCGCCGGCGTGTACCAATAATGGCTTTGCGCGACATCCGTTACGCTGCTGTAGGGCGCTTCCAAAACCACTGCCGCGACCTCATTTTCCGCAGCCAATTTGGTGGCAATGCCGGATCCGAGCGATTCACCATACAGGACGATCCGATCCGATGGCACATCCTGCGCCATCACGAAATTAAAGGCGGACCGGCCATCCTCATACAGCCCGTCTTCGCTCGGCCTCCCTCCGCTGCCGGCATTGTAGCGATAACTCACCATCATGACGCCGTAGCCTTCGTCCAGATAGGCACGGACCTTGAAGGCACGATCGCCGATATGACCGGCATTCCCGTGGAAATACACGATGGTCGCCTTGTCCGGACGCTGTGGCGGCCGCCACCAACTGTAGAGTTTGACACCGTCCGACGCAGAAATGTCGATTTGCTGCATTTCCGGAACGCCGAAATCAGCCGCTTTCGGCCGCACTTCCGATGGATGGTAAAGGATATTCCGCTGTGCGACGAACAGCAGAAGCACCAGGAGGGCATATCCACCGAAGACCAATCCAATGATAGCCGGCATGCGCCGTTCCCTTTGCCGGCGGCTCAATTCGCCGCCCTCCGAGTACACGGTGGCCCAATCCGTTGCAGCCACCAAATCAGACCTAATATCCGACTCATAGCATGTCTTCTACAATAAAAATATTAATACTCATGTAGCGGCACCCGACAATCATGGAACTACCAAATGTGGATAATGGACAAGTTAACTATACCATAAATAACACCTGAATACACTTTGTCCTGACAAGCAATGCTGGTTGTATTAACCTAATATATTCTAACAATAACCCAGAAAACCGATAAATCATGCGTTCAACAATATCTTTTTTATTCTTTATATTACTTCTCGGCATGCCCGTGGCGGCTGAAACAGTCACCGTCTATCAAGTACCGTTGGACCCGGACGACCCGCACCGCGACCGGGTCGGCAATCTGATATGGCGCGGCGGCTTGGAGATCGTCTCTCCGGACAAGCGATTCGGCGGTTTATCCGGCTTGCATATTTCAACGGACGGCACGCGAATGATCGCGGTATCCGATCGGGGCAACTGGGTCACGGCGCGACTGCACTATCGCAATGGCGCATTGACGAACCTTAACGGCGTAAAGATCGGTCCGCTGCGGCGGCCGAACGGCAAGCGGGTCAAGGGGAGACGGAAAGACGCGGAATCGTTGGCCCGCGCCCGGGACGGCGGACTGTTCGTCGCCTTCGAACGCCGTCATCGCATCGTCCGGTATCCCGGCAATCGGCAAACGCCGTTTTCCGGTTCGCCACGCCGCGCCGGAGCGCCGCCGGGCGCGGCGTCACAAACGCGCAATAAGGGGATTGAAGCGCTTACCACGCTTTGCGACGGTCGTTTGTTCGCGCTTTCCGAGGGATTGCACGTGCAGCGAGATAGCTTGAAAGGCTGGATCGGGTTCAACGCCCAATGGCATGATTTCGAATATCTATACCGGCCTGACGGCTCCGCCGATTTCAGGCCGTCCGGCGCCGCGACACTCGCCAATTGCGATGTTCTGCTACTCGAACATATTTTCACGTTACCGCTCGGCGTGCGCGCACGGATAACCCGCCTGGCAGCGAGCGAGCTCAAACCGGGCGGCCGCATTCGCGGAGAAATTGTCGCAACCTTGGAGGGTTCGCTGACGGTAGACAATATGGAAGGCATCGCGACCCGGCAGGGACCGGCGGGCCAGACGCTTGTTTATCTCATCTCGGATGACAATTTTTCCGTGTTCCAGCGCACCATCCTCATGATGTTCGAACTGGCTCCGGCACGCTAAGCGACAGCCCGCATCGACGGTGCCTAATTGCTCTCCAACCCAAGCGTCTTTTCGTTCAGCAGGCCGCTCGACCGGATGACACGGAAAACGGCAATTTTTGAATCGAACAACGCCTCAACGAAGTTGATTTGCGCGTTGAAGACTTCGCCCTCGGCATCAAGAACATTCAAGGCGGTTTCCTTGCCTGCCTTACGCAGTCGCTGCCGCGCCCGTAATACCTCTTGTGCAATGCGCACGGCATTTTCCAGCAATGCCACCCGTTGACGCTGCGTGTTCAGACTCTCCCAGGAAAGTCTTACTTCCTCCGCCACCTTTCGATGGCTGAAATCCAAGGTACTTTGACTCGCTTCATATGTGCGGTTGGCCGCACGGATCCGCGCCCGCGACTTGAAGCCCGAAAAAAACTCCCACCGGCCACGCACGAAGACGCCATAGGTCTCTTCATCGTTGTCCGTGCCGTTCGCGTTGCCCTCGTATTCGATCTCACCAACCAAATCGACCGTCGGATAGTATTCCGATTTGGCAACCACCTTTCGTTCCCGATTGGCGCGTGCCGTAAATTCACCCGCCTGCACCGTGGGGTTGTTCGCTTTTGCCAGCTCCAATGTATCTTCCAGGCTCGCCGGCACCGTGACCCCCAACGGCGGCGCGGCCGCCATAGCGGTCACATTCGGCTGCCGATTGTACACCTGCAGGTACTGGGCCTCCGCGGCCCGCAGTCGGCCTTCGAAAGCAACGCGACGTTCCTTTGCAATCTGTAGCCGCGACTTAGCCTGCAGAACGTCGACGGTTATGCCGGCCCCCCGCCGCACCCGCTCGTCCTCGAGCCGCAACCGATTTTGGATATTGCGTTCATTGAGCCGGGCGATGTCGATCAACTGCTTTTCCCGCAGCACGTTGAGGTAGGCGGCAATGCCTTCAAGCAGGAGGGATTGCTTGGTAGCCGTGAGATTGGCATCCAGCACGGCGGCGTCGTGCCGGGCTGCCTGCAGTCGGGCGGAATCGCCAAATCCGTTGAACAAATTCTGCGTGACGGAAAGTCTCACTCGGTCATTATAGCCGCTGAAGGTCTGATCCAGGTCGTTCGTCACATTGTTCTCGGTGTGTTCGTAGCCGGTCTCCCCGACGACGTCGGCTCGCGGCAGAAAGCCGCTGAAGGCTTCGTCAATCCGTTCGAGACCGGCGTCTTTCTGTTTGCGCGCCGCCGCGATCTGCGGATGGGTAGTGAGCAACCGGGCAAGCTCCCCGCGCATTTCCTGCGCTCGTGCGGGCACGGCATCGCCCCACAACGTTAGGACCGACGCCGCCAGAACCAAGAGCGACCGGCCAAGTTGCTTAGCGCTCACGGAAAGCCTCATGCCGCAATTTCAAGACTGGCTTGATCAAATAATTCAGGACCGAACGCGTACCGGTGTTGATATCCACGATCGCCTGCATGCCAGGGGTAATTGGCAATTCGCCCTCGCTGTCGCCCAGATAAGTCCTTTCCGTATGCACGATGACCCCATAGTAAGGCTGTCCCGTCGCGGTATCCGTATTGGTATCCGCCGCGATTTGCGCGACTTTCCCATTCAGGCCGCCATAGCGCACGAAATCGTATGTCGAAATCTTCACGATGGCCTTCTGCCCCTCCTGGACATAGCCGCGGTCAACCGGGCTCAGGCGCGCCTGGATCACCAGCTTGTCGCCAATCGGTACGATCTCCATGATTGCCTCGCCGGGCCGGACCACGCCGCCGATCGTGTTGAAGCGCAGATTCTTCACGATGCCGTCGATCGGACTGCGAATTTCCGTCCGCTTCACGCGGTCGGACGCTTCGGACAGCGTTTCGCGCACCCGGGCGATCTGCAACGCCACCTTGTTCAATTCCTCAACCGCACGGCGGCGGAACTTTTCCGTTTCTTCTTCCTGCCGAGCCAGCGCCTCGCCCAGTGCCGCTTTCGACCGGGGCACCGCCTGTTCCAGCACTTGCGCTTCGCCCAGAAGGCTTTCGTATTCGCGTTTCAGTTCCAAATGCTCGAGGCGCGGTGTCAAGCCGTTCTTGAGCAGCGATTGCGATAGTTTCACCCGCTCGCGGACAAGCTCCAAATTGGCCCGGATCGCCGTCTGCCGAGCTTGCAGCTCCTTGACCTCAAGCTCGCGCTGACGAATTTGCGTCATCACGACATCGCGCCGGCTCTTCAATTCAGATTGCCGCGCCTGGTAGGTCCGCCGCTCGGCAACGACCAGCAAGGGCCGCCGTTCCGCCTCGGGCGCCGGAAAGTCCAGAGCCGCATCGGAACTCTCGGATTTCAGGCGCGCCCGGCTGAGGATGAATGAGTCCAATTGAACCTGTAGATCCTCGCGACTGGCGCCCGCGCTGCCGAGGTTGAGTTGAACGAGGACCTGGCCGCTTTTCACAAGCGCACCCTCCCCGACATCGAGCCGCTGAATGATGCCGCCTTCCAAATGCTGGATGACCTTCACCTTGGCGGACGGAATGACTTCGCCGTTCGCCATCGAGACCTCGTCAAGCTGCGCAAACGCCGCCCAGGCGACGAAACTGCCCATCAGCCCCATCACCAGCCACGCCAAATGGCGCATGCCAAGCCGGCGGTCGCGCGCAATCAGCCCGTCCAGGCCGGACGACGTTTTCGCCGCGGGTTGAGGCAGTCCGCTCGTCTGTCCGTCCCCGGTCATGCGCTTTTCTTCCGAGTTCGGACAGGTGGGCGCTTCACGCGTTTCGTCTGCTGGGCCGGCTTGACCGTCTCCGGCGAAGTATTTCCCGTTGGTGACGGTTGTGAAGGTTGCGGCGACGGCTGCACCAAGTGCTTCGGCTGCGGTTGCAATTGTTGCAGCACCGCCGGCGCCGGCCCCGCCATCGCGACCCGGCCGCCGTCCAAGACAAGCAACGTGCCGCACGCGGCCAGGAGCACCGGACTGTGCGTTACCACCAGTACCGTGCTTTGCTGCGCCATGTCCTGAAGCGCCTTGGCGATTTCGCGCTCCGCGTCATTGTCCAGATTGCTCGACGGCTCATCCAGCAGCAGGACCGGCGGCGACCCGAGGAAAGCGCGCGCCAATGCAATCCGTTGCAGCTGTCCGCGGGATAAATTTGCCCCCGCCTCGCCGACGTCCGAGGCGTATCCGCCCGGAAGGTCGATGATGAATTGATGGGCGGTCGCCACCTTCGCGGCGGCAATAACCGCCTCGTCCGACGCCCCGGGATCGGCGATCCGGATGTTGTCGCGGATACTGCCGGAAAACAGTACGCATTCCTGCGGCATGTAACCGACCCAGCGGGACAATTCCGCGCGCGTAAACTGCAGAATATCCGCTTCGTCGAGCATCACACGGCCATCGTCCGGCGCATACAAGC
>CAJHYV010000179.1_pt1 | contig 11952 bp, 12 predicted proteins | sample 9198851 | NCBI WGS metagenome assembly CAJHYV01 (sample SAMEA7708375, study PRJEB35096) | sediment metagenome | biome: marine neritic benthic zone biome [ENVO:01000025]; feature: sediment [ENVO:00002007]; material: shallow marine sediment [ENVO:03000034] sea grass bed [ENVO_01000059] ...
CGGCAGCATCGTCAGCGGCGAGACACCGGGGCTTGCCGGCTTCAAGGCGGTGGTCGCGCTCCTCGTGCTGGCCGATCTTGTGCGCTCCTTGCAGCGCGTTCGCGGCGCCTGGGGCAACTGGGCCGTCGTTGCGGTCAGCCTCGCCGCGGCCGGGATCATCGGTCTCTGTTACGGCGGTGTCGGACATCCGGGCTATTTCCAAGCCGGCGTCGCGCTCCCGTTCCTAGGGGAAATCTCCTGGTTGCGGCTCCTGCTGTTTGGGCTCGGCGCACTCTTTATTGTCGTCCCGGCTCTGAGGAGATTACCGGTTATTCTGACCCTGGCGCTCGCTATCGCCGATTGGCAGACGCTTTCGGCGGTCGTTTCCCTGGTAGGAAATCCGGTGTTGGCAATCGTCATCGGCCTGGGGCTTCTCGGCGTGATGATCGCCCTGATCGGCAGCGCAGCCTACGCGGACAAACCGCCCGCGCGATCCGATACGGGCCTTGCGAAGCTGGGCGGTGCGATCGTCGGCGGATTCGAGAAAGGCGCGAAGAATGCGCTCAGCCTTGTCGCCGCAACCTATGTCATCGGTACCATCGTCGGCCTGCTCGTCCTGACGGCGTTGGGCGTCCGGATTTCCATCCTGGTGACCGACGTCGCGGCGACGTCGCTGTTTCTCGCCTTCTTCCTGGTCATGATCGCGTCGTTGATCATGGGCATGGGGCTGCCGACCGTCGCCGCCTATCTGTTGCTGGTCATCGTCGTCGCGCCCGCTATCAGCGAACTGGGCGCCTCGCTTGTGGCGGCCCACATGTTCATCTTCTATTACGGCGTTTTGAGTTCGATCACGCCGCCGGTCGCCCTGGCGGCGTACGGCGCTTCCGGACTCTCGGGCGCCGATGCCTTTCGAACCAGCCTGACCGCTTGCCGGCTGGCGGTCACCGCCTTCGTCGTGCCGTATCTGTTCGTCTACCATCCTGAACTGTTGCTGCTGGAGGGTACCGCCGGAGAAATCATCTACCGGCTGGCGGTTAGCAGTTTCGGCATTCTGTTCATATCCATGGCCGCGATCGGACATGGCATGGTCGTCCTGGGGGGATGGGCTCGCGCGCTCCTGGTCGGAGCGGCGCTGCTGCTGTTCTTCGATGCCGCGTGGATCAACGGGATCGGTCTGGCACTTGGCTTGGGGCAATTGCTGCACCAGCATCGCTCACGGCGCCGCGAAAGTGACGGTGTTTAACGCCGTTGCAGGTTACCGCTGTTCGCCGTTTGGCTCTGGTTTCCGTGTGCCGTCGGAGTGGTTGGCGGGGTCGCCGTTTTCGTATCGTTTCCGGATGATATCGATATGGCCGGAATCATAGGCGTGTTGTGTCACGTCGGCCGCCCGGTTCGATGCCCAGTCGTCGTCGACGTTGAGGCTGCGGACATACATGAAATGCAGAAAGAGCACGAAACCCCAGACGAGAAGGGGCCAGACGAACCGGCCGCCGTCTTCCGCCACGACGGCGCCGAGCAATACGATGACCGCGCCACCGGCAAAACCGCGCCGGTGAAGCTGAAGATACCGGCGATTTTGCCGAAGGGCCTGGGCTGCGCCGGCCCGGGTCATTCGCGGTCGTCGTCCGGCGCGAGAAACGGGTAGGCCTTGGCGATGGCGGTGACTCGGAAGGAATAGCGCAGCAACATCACGGCAAGCGCTAGGATAACCAACTCGTCGATCAAATGAAGGTTCGGCGGAAATCCGTAAATGAAAAAATACAGCAGCGTCACCGGCGCGGCGGTCGAACAATAGATGGCTGCAAAGGAGTGCCGCGTCGCGCCAAGGACGGTCGCGGCGGAAAATATCGTGAAGGTATAGACGGCGACGCCGACCGATTGCCCCTGGAAGGCCTGTCCCAGCAGCGAGGCGATACCGATGACCATGCAAAACACCGCGAGCAGAACCGAAAAGGTGAAGAGCTCGCTTCGGCCTTGCATTTGGTTGAGCTGATGGACGGGGACCAAATACGGCGTCTTCTGATCGTTCCAGACGTATTTCCGGATGTAGGCGTACCAGTTCATCGGATCATCCGCTTAAAATTCAAGCGCCAGTATAGGCGATGTCGAACCGGCTTGGCTGCCCTAAGTGGCAGAAGGCTGGGCATTGGTCACCGGGTCGCCATTCTCGTCCAGGACCAGCCGTTGCTTGCCCTCGACACCCCGGGCCTCGTCTTCGGGCCAGTCGAGCGTCATTAGGCGGAAGCGCAGGTCCTGTGGGCCGAAGAGCACCAGCACCGATTGAATCCAAACCGCCAATCCCGCCAAGGCCGCCACGATAAGACCCATTACCAGAAAACTCTTGATGATCCACCGATGGGTCAGACCCACGGTCGATGCCGAAATTTCGCTGACTTGGTAAGAATCGTAGGCAAAAACGACCGCGAAATAGAGGACGATCAAGCAGTACGGGATCATGAAGAGACTGCTGCCGAGAAATTCCAGCCAGGCCCGTTTCCGGTGGTTCAGGGTCTCCCGAATCAGGTCGACCCGCACATGGCTGTTGTTGATATAGCCGTAACCGAGCACGAGGACGAACAGGCCCGTATGGAAATGCCATTCGAGCTCCTGCAGCAGGGTGGATTCGAAAATCCGGCCGAAATTCTCGACCAGCCAAATCTGAATCCAAACCAGCTTGCGGGCGGTCACGTCGAATATCGTGATGCCGATCAAGGGCAGGATCAGTAGCGATCCCCAGCGGCCGACGAGGTCGACGAACCGCCGCAGCCGTTCGCTAAGGCGGACCAGCCGTTGTGCGGACGTAACGCCGATCAGAGTCGAAGGGGTCTCTTCCGTCATTCTGCCGCCTCTACTGATAGACCGTTCGCATCAACCACAGTGCCACGTCCGGAAACAGGATCACCGAAACCAGGGCCACCAACTGCAGCATGACGAAGGGGATGATCCCGCGATAGATGCTCTGAATTTTAATCTCCTTCGGCGCAATTCCCTTCAAATAGAACAGCGCAAAGCCGAAGGGTGGGGTGAGGAACGAGGTTTGCAAATTGATCGCGACGAGGATTGCGAACCAGAACACGATGTCCGCCTTCGGCACATGGTCGCCGAATTCGAGGCCCGCCACCATCGGTGCGAACACCGGCAAGACGATCAGCGTGATCTCGATCCAGTCGAGGAAGAAGCCGAGGATGAACACGATGCCCATGATCAGGAACAGCAATCCCCAGGACCCGAGCCCGGCCTGCGCGATCAAGTGCTCGACAATGTCGTCGCCGCCGAGCGCGCGGTAGACATAGGCGAAGCAGGTCGCACTCATGATAATGAAAAAGATCATCGCGACGGTGCGCGCCGAGATATGACAGACCTCGGTCAGGACGCCCCAGTTCAACCGGCTGGCCACCGTCGCCAGCACGAGGGCGCCGAACGCGCCGACAGCGCCCGCCTCGCTGGGCGTCGCCCAGCCGAACAGGATCGATCCTTTGATCAGCGAAATCAGGAATACCGGCGGCAGGAAGCTCTTTGCGATCAGCGGGAGCAATTCGTTGCGCGGGACATAGAGCATTTCGCGCGGCAATGGCGGCGCCATCGATGGCTTGAGCGAGGCGATCGTCACCACGAACAAGAGATACAGCGCCGACAGGGCCAGGCCCGGCATCAGCGCCGCCATGAACAGGTTGCCGACGGATATCGACAAAAGGTCCGCCATGATGATCAGCATGATGCTGGGTGGAATCAGGATACCGAGTGTCCCCGACGCTGCGATCGTGCCGCAGGCGAGCGCGGGGCTGTAGTTCTGTTTCAGCATGGTCGGCAGGGCGAGCGCGGTCATCATGGTGACCGACGCACCGATGATACCGGTCATCGCGGCCAAAACCGTCCCCATGATCGCCACCGCCAGGGCCAGCGAGCCCGGCACGCGCCGCAACAGCACCTGCACGCAGTACAACAGGTCGTTTGCGACCCCGCTGCGTTCCATCATGATGCCCATGAAGACGAAGGCGGGCACGGCGACAAGAACGAGATTCTCCGCCGCCTGTCCCCAGATACGCGGGACAAAATTAAAAAATTCGATAATCGAAAATGAGTCCAGAGAGTAGCCGATGAGACCGAACAGGAGCGCGATTCCGCCGAGCACGAAGGCCACCGGGTATCCGGAAAACAGAAACACCGCCAATGTCAGGAACATGACGATCGGCAGAAAATCCTGCACCGTATAGAGCAACGCTTCCTGGGCTTCCGGCGTAAGATTGCCGATGTAGATTAGGACCGCTGCCAGAAGGACCGGCAGGAGCAGGATCGCGGCGATTTTGCCGTTCAACCGGGCGCCGATCTTGCTGAGATGTTCGAGCGTGCTCATCGCTACCCTTCACTCGAAAACGCGGCCGCGCCAGGGCCGGTATGTACCGGCTCTGGCTGCGTGCCGCTTAGTTTTTCGACATTTCAGGTTCTATCCGTCAGACAAAATACGCGTCTACTGATAGGTCGCCTTCAGGTATTGGGCGTCGCCCCACTTCTTGTATTCCTTGCGGAAATTGAAGTAGCTGTCCGCCACCTTTTTGAAGAGTGCATCCTTGGCCGATTCTTCCTTGACCACTTCCAGCCATGCCTGCTCGAGCTTTTTCAGGACATCGTCTTTCCAGCGATGATTGGTGACGCCGTATTTCGACAGCATTTCGCCCATGGCCCGCGGATTGTTGGCCTCGGTCGCGGCATAGGTGTTGGTGATGCTTTCGCCCGCGGCCATCTCGATCATTGCCTTGTAGGTATCGGGCAGTGCATCGAACTTGGCCTTGTTCATCAGGATCTCGCTGCACGAGACCTGCTGATGCCAGCCGGGATAGTAGTTGTTCTTGGCGATCTGGTAGAAGCCAAGCTTGATGTCGATGTCCGGCATGGAGAATTCGGTCGCGTCGATCACGCCGCGTTCCAGCGCCGGATAGATGTCCGCGCCGGCAAGCAATTGCGTCGAGACGCCGACTTTTTGCATGACCTTGGCGCCGAGGCCGAAGAACCGCATCTTGAGGCCCTTGAGCTCGGCCAGAGAGTTGATCTTTTTCTTGAACCAGCCGGATGTCTCCGGTCCGATGCAGAAATTGTCGAACGCTACCAAACCGTGTTTGGCATAGATTTCAGCGCGCAATTTATCGCCGCCGCCGAATCGTTTCCAGGCAACGAATTCGCCGAAGCTGGGACCGAACGGCACCGCGGTGAAAAACGCCAGGGCGGGGTATTTGCCGGTGTGATAGCCGGGTGTGGTCCAGCAGGAATCGACGGACCCTTTCGAGGCGGCATCGAAGCATTCGAGCGCCGGCACCAGCGCGCCGGGTTCGAAGAATTTGATCTGGAATTTGTTGCCAGACAGCCGGCTCACGTTTTTAGCGAACCGCACGCCGGACGTGCCGAGATGCGGCAGTGTCCCACCAAAAGCGCTTTGCATTTTCCACTTCACGCGTTTCTGCGCCTCGGCTTGCGTTGTCAGCGCAAGACTGGCGACCAGCGTCACCGCCGTGACCGTGGCCAATTTAAAAATCGAGTTCTTGAACATAGTCATCATCCTCCCTGTTCATCCTTTGTCATTTTGGTGCGCCGTTTTAGGGCGAAAATTTTATTGAGGCGACGGCAACGATCTTTTCTGAATTCGATCCAAGCGATGCCGGACCCGGTTTTCCAAAATCCTTGAATTAGAACCTTCCAATGCCGGTTTCGAAAAGGCAATCCAAAATTCGCTTTTCGATCGACCGAAAAACTTTCACTCAAGCCGGCGGCACGGCCAAAAATGCGGAACTATCCAATTCTATCCTGTGTTGTGTTATTCGACGTCGACGTGCCGGTCGGGATAATCGGCACCGCCTGCTTTCGAATTACCTCGACACGGCGAGGTTCTCGGTTTGAACTGGGACGAAAGCGCGGACGGCTATTCCGCCGTGTCGAAACCGAACTCAACCGACCTTAAAGGGGGCGTCTCGTGCCAAGTTCCAATCGAAAAATTCTGCTGGCCCGGCGGCCGCATGGAGAGCCGGTGGCGGCGGATTTCGAACTCGTGACCGCACCGGTTCCCGAACCCGGCGATGGGCAGGTGCTGACGCGGACGATCTATCTGTCGCTCGACCCCTATATGCGGGGCCGGATGAACGCGGAAAAATCCTACGCCGATCCGGTGGAAATCGGCGCCGTGATGGAAGGCGGGACGATCTGCCGGGTCGAGGCGTCGCGCTATGCGGGACTGGCTGAGGGCGATATCGTCGTCGGCCGGACCGGCTGGCAGGACTATGCGGTCTCGGACGGAAAGGGACTGCGGAAGGTCGATCCGTCCGTGGCACCCATATCGACCGCGGTCGGCGTGCTCGGCATGCCCGGCATGACCGCCTACACGGGTCTGCTGAATATCGGGCAGCCGAAGGAAGGCGAGACGCTGGTGGTTGCCGCCGCCTCGGGCGCGGTCGGCAGCGTCGTCGGACAAATCGCCAAGATCAAGGGATGCCGCGCCGTCGGCGTCGCCGGCGGTCCTGAAAAATGCCGGTATGTTACGGACGAGCTGGGATTCGACGCGTGCATCGATCACCGCGCTGCCGATTTCGAAGCGCAGCTTGCAGCCGCCTGTCCCGATGGTATCGACATCTATTTCGAGAACGTTGCCGGCCGCGTGCTGGAAGCGGTCATCCCGCTGTTCAATTTCTTCGCGCGGATGCCGGTCTGTGGCCTGATTTCGCAATACAACATGACGGCGTTGCCGGAAGGAACCAATCGGTTGCCGCAGTTCATGCGGGCCATCCTGACAAACCGATTGTCGATCCGCGGTTTCATCGTGCGCGACTTTGCCGACCAGCAGGCCGACTTCCTGCGCGATGTCGGCCAATGGGTCAGTGAGGGCCGGATCAAATATCGGGAATACCGGGTGAATGGGCTGGAGGCCGCGCCCGCGGCCTTGATCGGTTTGCTGAAGGGCGAGAATTTCGGCAAGACTCTGATCGAAGTTTCCGACGATCCGACATTGGGATAGCAACGCGCGTCAAAAAAGTCTGGGAGCAAAGAATACCATGAAAGCTGCCGTCATTGCCGAGAACGGTCTCGAAATTCGCGACATCGCGAAACCGACACCGAAACCGAACGAAGTTTTGGTCCAGGTCCGCGCCTGCGGATTGAACCGCGCCGACCTGCTCATGGCGGCGGGCCGATTCCATGGCAGCAGCGACGGCGTCGTCGCCGGGCTGGAATGGTCGGGCGAGGTGGTCGAAACCGGCGCCGAGGTAACCGGGGTGAAGCCGGGCGACCGCGTCATGTGTTCCGGCAGCGGCGGGTACGCCGAGTATGCGGTAAGCGATTGGGGCCGCACGGCGACCATCCCCGCCAACAACATGACCTTCGAACAGGCCGCGACATTGCCGGTGGCCCTGCAGACCATGCATGACGCGGTGGTGACCAATGGCCGGCTCGCGAAGGGCGAGACGGTGCTCATCCAGGGCGCCAGTTCCGGCGTCGGGTTGATGGCTCTGCAGATCGCCAAATATATGGGCGCCCGGCTTGTCATCGGTACCTCGACCAATGCGGGCCGGCGCGAAAAGTTGAAGGATTTCGGCGCGGATTTGGCGCTCGATTCAAATGATCCCGGCTGGGCGGATGCGGTGATCGAAGTGACCGGTGGCGGTGTCGATCTGATCGTTGACCAGATTTCCGCCAGCGTCGCCAACCTGAATCTGAAGGCGGCGAAAGTGCTCGGCCGCATCGTCAATGTCGGCCGCCTCGGTGGCGCGAAGGGTGAATTCAATTTCGACCTGCACGCGTTAAAGCGCATCGACTATATCGGCGTTACCTTCCGGACGCGCAGCATCGAAGAAGTGCGCGAGATAAATAGCCGGATGCGCGCCGATCTGTGGGGCGCCGTGGAATCCGGCGATTTGCATTTGCCGATCGACCGGTCGTTTTCGCTCGACGACGCGGCGGCGGCGCAGGCGCATATGGGCGCCAACGCGCATTTCGGCAAAATCGTGCTGACGGTTTGACGAACGGATCGGAAACGCCCGCCCGCGTTCAGACTTCGACCGGCCAGGACTCCAACCGGTAGGCGCTGTCCCAGAACATCCATTCGAATTGCGCCGAACGTTTGAACATGCGGAGCATGGCGGCTTGTCCCACCGGCGACGCGGCGTCGGCGGCCCGGTCGGCGATTGCGATCGCCGTTTCCACCGCGTCGCCGAATCCCGGGTCGGAATAGGTGTCGATCCAGGCCTGATAGGGATTGTCCGGCGCCGTCTCTGCGGCGATGTGCTTGCCGACTTCCCAGTAGATCCAGAAGCACGGCAGTATAGCGGCGGCCAATTCTGTGTAGCTGTCCCGCAATGCAATCGCGAGCAGGAAATTGGTATAGCCGTAGCAGGTGGGGGACGGTTCGGCCGCGGCAGCGTCGCGCGGATCGATGCCGAATTTCTGGAAAAACCCGCCATGCAGCGCGCGCTCGACGACCAGCGCCTGCTCCGCCGCGCGGGCGAAGAATTGCACGGCGTCCGGCTCCGGCGCCTTTGACGAGGCGACCGCGAGCGCGCGGGCGTATTGCTCCAGGTAGAGCGCGTCCTGCAGCATGTAGAACTGGAACCGCTCCGGGTCGAGCGTGCCGGCGGCAAGCTCGCGGTTGAATGGCAGATCGATAATTTGCCGGTAGAGCGGTTCCGTTGCGCGCCACGCCCGTTCGGTGAACGTCGTCATGGGGTGCGTGTTCCGACGTGCCGGCGTCATTCGCCGATTTCGAGGATCATTTCCACTTCGACGGCGATCTGAAAGGGTAGCGATCCCATGCCGACCGCGGAGCGTCCGCCGCGGCCATTGTCGCCGAAGACTTCCACCATCAGGTCTGAGAAGCCGTTGATCACCTTCGGGTGCTCCTTGAAATGGGGGTCCGCATTGACCATGCCCAGTACTTTCACCACGCGTTTTACCCGGTCCAGGCTGCCGACCTGAGCCTTCACATTCGCCAGCATGTTGATGCCGACCTGGCGTGCCGCACCGTACCCGTCCTCGACGCTTAGATCGCTGCCGACCTTGCCGGTAATGGAGTCGCCGTCCGGCAGGCTCGGCCCGCAGCCCGACATGAACAGCAGGTTGCCCACCTGCACGCCGCCAACATAGTTGCCCGCCGGCTTGGGGGGCGCCGGCAATTCGATTCCGAGTTCGGTTAGTTTTGCTTCCACACTCATTGGATCCTCCATCCGTGAATTCGACATTGACTCGATATTTAACGATCATCGCGTATTAGCGTCATCGAACCAATTCCGCATATGATGACAATGTCCTCCGCACGCCTTAGCCGGGGGCGGAAATGAAATTCGACGGTCGAACACCCGTCTGACAGGGAGAATACGCGAATGGATTTTTTCGCACCGCGCATGAGCCGCTTCAAACCGTCGCCGAGCCAGATCGCCTCGGCGCGGGTCCGTGAACTGCAAAGTCAGGGCCGCGACATTGTCAAGCTGACGGCGGGCGAACCGGATTTCCCGACACCGGATCACGCCAAGGAAGCGGCAATCGAGGTGATGCGCCAAAACGAAATCCGGTATACGCCGATCAATGGCACGCAGCCGATGCGCGAGGCCGCGCAATTGAAATTCAAGCGCGACAACGGCCTGGAATACGGGCTGGATCAAATCGCCGTCGGCGCCGGAACCAAGCAGGTGTTGTTCAATGCCCTGATGGCGACCGTCGCGGCGGGCGATGAGGTCATCATCCCGGCCCCGTTCTGGGCCTCATACCCGGACATGGTGTTGCTCGCCGGCGGTACGCCGGTGATCGTGGAGTGCGGCCAGAATAACCTGTTCAAGATGCGCCCCGAACAATTGGACGAGGCGATCACCGACAAGACGAAATGGCTAATGTTCAGTTCGCCAAGCAATCCCACCGGCGCGACCTATTCGCCCGCGGAATTGAAGACGCTGGCGGAGGTGCTGCTGAAGCATCCGCATGTCCATATTCTGACCGACGACGTTTACGAACATTTGATCTATGACGGTCGCGAATTTGCGACATTCGCGCAGATCGAGCCGCGTCTGTATGACCGGACGGTGACCTGTAACGGCGTATCCAAGGCGTATTCGATGACTGGCTGGCGGGTCGGCTTCGCCGGCGGGCCGAAGGAAATCATCACCAATATGTCGAAAATGCAGTCGCAGAGTACGTCGGGTATCAGTGCGGTGAGCCAGGGCGCAGCGATCGCGGCGTTGGAAGGGCCGCAGGAATTCGTGCGCGAGCGGACCGCCAATTTGCAGCGGCGGCGCGACATGTTGTTCGAGAAATTGAGCGCCGCCGAAGGCCTGAGCTGCCGCCTGCCGGAAGGCGCCATGTATATCTTCTGCTCCTGCTCCGGGGCGATCGGTAAGCGCACGCCGGACGGCAAGGTGATCGAAACCGACACCGATTTCACGATGTATCTGCTGGACTCCGTTGGGGTCGCGGTGGTGCAGGGCGTGGCCTATGGCCGGGAACCTTATTTCCGCGCCAGCTTCGTCGCGCCGGAAGAGGATCTGATCCGCGGCGGCGATTTGATCCAGCAGGCCTGCGCCGCGCTGCGTTGAGCGAACCGTCTTAAGAAGAACCGTCTTAAGAATAGGTGGTCATTCCTCGGAGCGTCGCGCGTGGCTCGCAGTGACATACAGAAAAGCAAGTTGTTGAGCCTCGTTTTGCGGCACCGGCCGGAAATTATCGGCATTACGCTCGACGATGCCGGTTGGATTGGCGTCTCCGAACTGCTCGACGCGCTCGCACGCTATGGCAAACCCCTATCCAGGCAGGAGCTCGAGACACTTGTCGCGGCGAGCGATAAACAACGCTTCGCCTTCAGTGTCGATCATTCCCGAATTCGCGCAAACCAGGGTCACTCCGTCACCGTGGAATTGGGTCTTGCGCCTGTCGTGCCGCCCGAAACTCTGTACCACGGAACCGCTCGTCAGTTTGTTGGCAGCATCATGCGCAGCGGTTTGCTGAAACGGAAACGCCACCATGTGCATCTGCACGCGGACCGTGAGATCGCGGCCGTCGTTGGCAAGCGCCGCGGTGAGCCGGTTATCATGTCGATCGACGCGTCGGCAATGCACCGCAACGGGTTTCAGTTCTACGTAACCGCGAACAACGTTTGGCTGACGGAGACCGTGCCGCCGGAATACATCAAAACGCCTTCGGGCGCGCCAAGCGGCGAAAAGGGATGAGCGATCGACAATGCACGAGTTTCAATTCTACGAAGACGATGTCGGCATGATTCAGATTCTACCGATTGCCAACTGGAGGTATTGCGAGCGGGAGCTGGTGGCTATCGCAAAACATTCCGAAGAACATCTTGCACCGGGTGGTGCCGGCTGGACCGAGATGTATAAGCTCAGCGACGATGAGGAGTCGTTGGAGGATGCGGTTTCGATAAGGAGTCTGGATATTACGGAAGCACGGTTTATCGAATTGCTCGCGCCCTGCGGCAGAAAATTCGATCGTCTCGTGAGCCCATTAAGTGAAATCGATGCGGCGCTTGGCATTCGCAGCGTTGGGTTCGGTCCCAGCCGACAGCGCGGCATCGTCGCCGATTTGGAAGACGAATACGTCAGGTCGATTTGGTGCAAGTTGCCCCGGCATAAAACGGACGAGAACGCGGAGCTTGCCGATATGCTGTCGGCGCTGAGCCAGGACCATCATCTACTGCTTGTCGACTGGGCGGATTTGCGTGTGGTGGACCTGCGTTCAAAAAGCGCTGTCGAGGATTATTTGAACGGCGACGGTTAGACGGCTCCGGCAGTCATCTAAATATCGCTGATCCGGTAGGCTTCTTTGTTCCCTAGGCCTTGATTTTCCGTCCTGTTGTTATTTCGCCCTCCGGTCCTGCGGATTGCCACGGCAATTTGGCGGATATCAAGCGGGAGTCCAGATCGGGAGCCCGTCGCGATTGCCCCATTCCTGCCAAGACCCGACATAGTTTCTTATGCGGGGATAGCCGAGCAGCCGAAGCGC
>CAJHYV010000262.1_pt1 | contig 11892 bp, 8 predicted proteins | sample 9198851 | NCBI WGS metagenome assembly CAJHYV01 (sample SAMEA7708375, study PRJEB35096) | sediment metagenome | biome: marine neritic benthic zone biome [ENVO:01000025]; feature: sediment [ENVO:00002007]; material: shallow marine sediment [ENVO:03000034] sea grass bed [ENVO_01000059] ...
CGCGCCGAGGTCGCAATCATTGGCGACGAAAGCGCTCTCGCCCGACTCGTCCAGGGCCGCCTCGACCACCGGGTGCCGGCCGCCTTCGATTTGGAAATCCCGTCCGCCGCCGACCGCCGGCCGGCAATACCGCCGGGCCGCAGCCAGCTCGGCCAGCCCAGCGGCGACATCGAGCGCGGCTGCCGCCGCGGCGGCCGCGGCCACCGCTTCCGCGCGCGAAACCACCTCGCCGACCAAATCGTCGAACAGCTGCAGCTCGATCGCCAACGCCTTGTCGCCGGCCTCGGATATACGGCGCGCCAGATCGGCCAATTCGGTCGTGGAATACCGTACCGCATTGGTCATGGTCTGGCGGTGAATAAACGTCTCGCCCATCGTGTCGGCGAACCGCGTGGTAACCTCGACGAAATAGCCGAGCACGTTGTTGTGCTTGATCTTCAAGACCTCGGCGCCGGTCTCTTCGCGGTAGCGGCTTTCGAGTTGCAGGATCAGCCGGCGGCCCTCATCGCGCAGCTGGCGCACCTCGTCCAGCCCTTCCGAATAGCCCGGCGCGATAAAGCCGCCGTCGCGCGCGGCTATCGGCAGCGTCTCGGCCAAGGCCCGGGTCAGCCGGTCAACCAGCACGGCGTGCTCGCCAAGGCCTGCCAGCGCCTCGGCCGCATCGGGCGGCGGCGGCAGGGTCGATGCGCCCGCCACGGCACGGAGCGCCGCCGCTTCGACCAGCCCGTCGCGCACGCCGGCGACATCGCGCGGGCCGCCCCGGCCGACGGTCAGCCGCGAGAGCGCGCGTTCAAGGTCGGGGCTGCGCGCCAGGATCGCGCGCATGTCGCCCCGCAACGTATTTTCGGCGATCAGCCAGCCCACCGCATCGAGCCGCCGATCGATCGCCGCCGGATCGGTCAGCGGCGCCGCCAGCCGCGCCGCGAGCAGCCGGGCGCCGCCACCGGTCACCGTGCGGTCGATGACCGAGAGCAGGCTGCCCTTGCGCTCGCCGGTCATGGTCTGGGTAAGTTCGAGATTGCGCCGAGTCGCCGCATCGATCTCCATCAAGGCCGATTCCGAGAGCCGGCGCGGCGCGGCCAGGCGCGGCAACCGGCCCACCTGCGTCAACTCCACATAGTCGACCAGCGCGCCGGCGGCGGCGAGCTCGGCCCGTCCGAAGTCGCCGAAGGCATCGAGCGCCGAGACGCCATAGACCGCTTCCAACCGCTTTTTCGCGTTTGCCGAATCGAAACGGCTGTCGGGCTGCGACGTCAACCGGTCCTTCCATTCATTGAACACCTCGAACAAAGCATCGCTGCCGAGCAGTTTTTCCGGCGCCAGAACTTCTCCCGGATCGATCCGGGCAAGCGCCGCCGACAGTGCCGTCCCCACATCGGATTGCAGCGGCTGAGTGAAAAATTCGCCGGTCGAAATGTCGAGCCAGGCGATGGCGAGACGGCCGGCGACCATGGCGAGCGCCGCCAGGTAATTATGCGCGCGCGCATCCAGCAGGTGTTCTTCCGTGATCGTGCCGGCGGTGACCAGACGCACCACGTCGCGCTTGACCACCGACTTGGCACCGCGCTTGCGGGCCTCCGCCGGGTCTTCGAGCTGTTCGCAGATGGCGACGCGAAACCCCTTGCGGATCAGCCGCGACAAATAATTTTCCGCGGCGTGCACCGGAACGCCACACATCGGAATATCTTCGCCGTTATGCGCGCCCCGCTTGGTGAGCGTGATGTCGAGCGCCTTCGACGCCGCCACCGCGTCATCGAAGAACATCTCGTAAAAATCTCCCATGCGATAGAACAGGAGGCAGTCCGCATGCCGCTCCTTCAGGCGCAGATACTGCACCATCATCGGCGTCGCCGGCACACGGCTTGGTGTTTTTGGAACGGGTCGGGTCATCGGCGCGACGTTAGCATGCGGCCGAGCCGCGCGTTAACCCGTGCCGCTGTTTGGACAGGTTCGGAAAGAGAAAGATTGGCATGATCCATCGACTTCGTGTCAGTATGATTCTTCGAGCGCGGCGCCGCCACCTGTCCAGCCGCTGGGCAGGACAATGGGGCGCCGCGCAGAGCAATTCAACACCGGCAGGGGGAGAGCGGCGCAGATCATGGAGAACAAACGGATAACCGAACGGGAAGCGTTGCGCTTTCACTCACGCGGCCAGCCGGGCAAGGTCGCCCTGCTGCCGACGAAACCGCTAACGACCCAGCGCGATCTTTCGCTCGCCTATTCTCCGGGCGTGGCCTATCCCTGTCTCGAGATCGAGAAGGAACCGGCAACCGCCTACGATTACACGGCGAAGGGCAACACCGTTGCGGTGATATCCAACGGCACCGCCGTGCTGGGCCTCGGCAACATCGGCGCGCTCGCGGCCAAGCCGGTGATGGAAGGCAAGGCCGTCTTGTTCAAGCGGTTTGCCGACATCGACGCCCTCGACCTCGAATTGGACACCGAAGACGTCGACACGATGGTCGATTGCGTGCGCGCGCTCGGCAACAGCTTCGGCGGTATCAACCTCGAAGACATCAAGGCGCCGGAATGCTTCATCATCGAGCAACGGCTGCGTGAACTGCTGGACATTCCCGTGTTCCACGACGACCAGCACGGCACCGCCATCATCACGGCGGCCGGCCTGCTCAACGCGATCGACCTCACCGGCCGCGACTTCACGAAGACAAAGATGGTAGTCAACGGCGCCGGCGCGGCCTCGGTCGCCTGCGTCGAACTGATCAAGTCGATGGGGGTGCCGAACGACAACATCGTGATGTGCGACTCCAAGGGCGTGATCTACCAGGGCCGAGAACACGGCATGAACCAGTGGAAATCGGCGCATGCGGTGAAGACCGATTTGCGCACGCTAAAGGAAGCAATGGCCGGCGCCGACGTGTTCATCGGCCTGTCGGTCAAGGGCGCGGTCAGCAAGACAATGGTCAAATCGATGGCCAAGAAACCGATTATCTTCGCGATGGCAAATCCGGACCCGGAAATCACCGCCGAGGATGTCGGCGCGGTGCGCAAGGATGCGATCATGGCGACCGGCCGGTCCGACTACCCGAACCAGGTCAACAATGTCCTGGGCTTTCCCTATATCTTCCGGGGCGCGCTGGACGTGCGCGCGTCCACCATCAATGACGCAATGAAAATCGCGGCGGCGCAGGCGCTGGCGGAGCTGGCGCGGGAAGACGTGCCGGACGAGGTCGACGCGGCCTACGGCGGTACGCGGCTACGCTACGGGCCGGAATACATAATTCCGGTTCCCTTCGATCCCCGTCTGATCTCCGCCGTGCCCGCGGCGGTGGCGCAGGCGGCAATGGACAGCGGCGTTGCCCGCCGGCCGATCGAAGACATGGACGAGTATCGCAAGACGCTGAAGGCGCGGCTCGATCCGGCCATGTCGAGCCTGCAGTTCATTTACAACCGGGTCAGCGCCAATCCGCGCCGCGTCGTCTTCGCGGAAGGAGAGGAGGAACGGGTCATTCGCGGCGCCGTCGCCTTCCGCAATGCAGGGTATGGCATGCCGATTCTGATCGGCCGCGAAGACCGGGTTCAGGAAACCGTCGAACGGCTCGGCATCGAGACCAATGGCGAACTGGAAATCCACAACGCGCGGCTGAGCCAGAACAACGCGAAATACACCGACTTCCTCTATGCCCGGCTGCAGCGCGCAGGCTTCCTCTATCGTGACTGCCAGCGCATGGTGAACCAGGATCGCAACGTCTTCGGCGCCTGCATGGTGGCAATGGCAGACGGCGACGCCCTGGTCACCGGAACGACGCGCAGTTTCGCAACCAGTTTCGAGGAAGTCACCCGGGTGATCGACTCCGAGGAAGGTGCGCTCTTGATGGGGGTGACGGTCATGGTGGCGCAAGGACGCACCGTGTTCATCGCCGACACCAACGTCCACGAGGTGCCCACACCGGAAGAGCTGGCCGACATCGCCACCCAAACGGCGAACTACGCCCGGCAATACGGACAGGACCCGCGGGTCGCACTGACCTCCTTCTCGAATTTCGGGCAGCCGATGCGGCCGCATATGCAGCGGGTGCGCGAAGCGGTCGAGATTCTCGACAGCCGCAATGTCGATTTCGAGTATGACGGCGACATGCAAGCCGACAGCGCGCTCAATTTCGACCTGATGAAACAGCTCTACCCGTTTTGCCGCCTGACCGGCCCGGCGAATTGCCTGATCATGCCGGCGCTGCACAGCGCCAGCATCAGCGCCAAGATGCTGCGTGTGCTGGGCGGCGGCACGGTGATCGGTCCGATCATGCTCGGGCTGTCGAAGCCGGTGCAGATCGTCCAAATGGGCGCGACCGTGAACGATCTCGTCAACGCCGCGGCATTGGCGGCGCACGACGCGATCCGCTAGAAGATCGGCCCCGCCGCGGAGAGAATGGCCCAATTCATGGCTGAGCCTTGGCCAAGTCCAACTTTGAGCGCCGCGGTGTCGATTGCCGCGCCGGGCATCGTCATCCTGGCCGTTTTGGTGTTGGGCGGCTGGCTGGCGCCGGCGCCCGCTTTGGTCGCAATGATCGGGTTGGCCGCGCTCGGCGGCTTCATCGCGAAACGCCATTACGCCGGCCTCGACCGGTTGCGCCGCCGCATCGAACACCTGACCGAGCAAGGAGAGGATCTGAAGCTGCATGCGCCGACGGTGCCACGGCTGTCGGTCGCGGTCGGCCGGCTGGCGCGGCACTGGCAGGAACGCCATGAGAAATTGACGGCCGAGCGCGCGACCGCCGATCGGCTGCTGGAAGCGCTGCCCGACCCCCTGGTGGTGGTCGACCGGGAGGGCATCGTGGTCCGCGCCAACCGGGCGGCGGAAGAGCTGGCCGAGACAACGCTTGTGGGGCGCGATCTCGCCGCCGGATTGCGCCATCCGGCACTGCTGCAGGCAATCGAGACGGCGCTGGCGTCGGGCGACGGCCAGGCCGTGGAAATATCGATGCCGGCGCCGCGCCACCGCAGTTACAGCGCGCTGATCGAGCCGCTCGGCGGCGCCGACGGGGGGGCGCTGATTCTGTTGCACGATCTCACGCCGATCCGACTGGGCGAGCAAATGCGGGCGGATTTTGTCGCCAATGTGAGCCACGAGCTGCGCACGCCGCTGGCGAGCCTGCTCGGTTTCATCGAAACCCTGCGCGGCGCCGCTAGCGACGACCCGGAGGCGCAGGATCGCTTCCTCACCATCATGCACGACCAGGCGGAACGCATGGCGCGGCTGATCGAGGATTTGCTGTCGCTGTCGCGCATCGAACTCGACGAACGCAGCCGCCCGACCGGCACGGTTAATATTCATCCGCTGCTGGCAAAGGTGCGCGATTCACTCGCCCTGAAGGCGGAGGAACGCGGCATGTCTGTCGAGATCACCGGACCTGATCTAACCGTCCCTGGCGACGAGGACCAGTTGACCCAGGTATTCCAGAATCTGATCGACAACGCGATCAAGTACGGACGTGAAAGGACCCCGGTGTCGGTGACAGTCAGCGTGCTGCCCGACGGCGGCGGCACCGTGTCGGTGCACGACCAGGGCGACGGCATCCCGACCGAACACCTGCCCCGCTTGACCGAGCGGTTCTACCGGGTTAGCGCGGCGCGCAGCCGCGAACTCGGCGGCACCGGCCTCGGGCTTGCCATCGTCAAGCACATCGTCAACCGCCACCGGGGCCAGCTCACGATCGACAGCGCGGAGGGCGCGGGCAGCACCTTCACCGTGGCGCTGCCGGGCGCCGTCCCGTCGGCACCCGCCTAAGGCGCAATTTCCGGGGATTTCGGCCGCCGAATTCCCGGGCCGTCTGTCATAATTCTGTAACCGTTCTGTAGTAATTACGACGCCGTGGATCGCTATTGTCCGGCGTATTGGAACAATTATCGATTCATCAGAGATACGGAGTAATTTCGTGATCAAAACAACTCTCCTCGTCGCTGCCGCAACCGTCGCTATAACGGGCGCGGCCGAGGCACGCGATCAGATCAACATCGTTGGATCCTCCACCGTTTACCCCTTTTCGACGGTGGTTGCCGAAAAATTCGGCAAGACCAGCTCTTTCAAGACGCCCAAGGTCGAATCGACCGGTTCGGGCGGCGGACTCAAGCTGTTTTGCGCCGGGGTCGGCACGCAGCATCCCGACATCACCAATGCGTCCCGACGCATCAAAAAATCCGAAGTGCAGCGTTGCGCGAAGAACGGCGTCGCCCGAATCACCGAGGTGAAGATCGGTTACGACGGCATCGTCATCGCCAATTCCAAGAAATCCGGCCAAATGAAGATCACCCTGCGGCAGCTCTTCCTGGCGCTGGCCAAGCAGGTGCCGGAAGGCGGCAAGGACGGCGGTAAGCTGATCGCCAATCCCTACAAGAAATGGAGCGACATCGACAGCTCCCTGCCGAACGCCAAGATCGAGGTGCTGGGTCCGCCGCCGACCTCCGGCACGCGGGACGCCTTCAACGAACTCGCGATCGAAGGCGGCTGCAAGACCTTCACGTCGCTAAAAGCGATCAAGAAGACCGACAAGAAGAAATACAAGGCGCTGTGCCGCGGCATCCGCGAGGACGGCCACTACATCGAAGCCGGCGAGAACGACAACCTCATCGTGCAGAAACTGGAAGCCAACCCGAATGCCTTCGGCGTATTCGGCTACAGCTTCCTCGACCAGAACGCTGACAAGATCCAGGGCAGCCTGGTCAAGGGCGTCGACCCGACCTTCGAAAACATTTCGGCGCAGAAATATCCGGTTTCGCGGGCGCTTTACTTCTACGTGAAGACCGCACATGTGGGCACAATTCCAGGCATCCGGAAATTCGTCGCCGAATTCACCAGCGAAAAGGCGTGGGGACCGGAAGGCTATCTGGCCGACCGCGGCCTGATCCCGCTGCCGGACAGAGAGCGGAAAAAGGTTCGCAAGTCCTCGGTCGGATTTGCAAATCTCTCGATGTAATTCTTCTGCTGCGGCGGCCGGCTTCATATACCGGCCGCCGCACCGCTTTTCCCGAACATTACTTTCTTTAGTTCCTTTACGCCGACAACAAGACTTTCGATAAGGCCTCGCAAAGAGGCTGGGAGCCGAATTCAATGCAGCACGTCGTCCTGGTCCTGGTCCTGCTCGGCCTGACCTATGTCGGGTTTCTGGTGGGTCGGCGCCGCGCGTTCACGGTATCGGCAGATCGCGGCGAGGGATTGCACTCGCTCCCGGCCTATTACGGCCTCTATCTCGTCATCTGGTGCGCCTTGCCGGCCTTCGCACTGCTCAGCATCTGGCTCGCCTTCGAAGACGGCATCGTTACCCATCTCGCAATTGGCGCGCTCCCCGCCGATCAACAGAATTTGCCGACGGCACGGCTCAACCTGCTGATCAACGACATCCGCAACATCGCCGCGGGCGACATCGCGAGCGGACAGGCCGATGCGGCAATCCGGGCGGCCGCCGAGCGATACAAATCCCTCGAGAGCGCCAGCTTCGCGGCAATGGCGGTGATATGCATCGCCCTTGCGGCCGGCGGCATCGCTATCGGCCGCCGACGCATCGCGCCGGTGCTGCGGGCGCGGAATTCGGTCGAACGAACGATCATGGGGTTTCTGCTTGCCGCATCCGTGATCGCGGTCATCACCACCATCGGCATCGTGTTGTCGCTGCTGTTCGAAGCGGCCCGCTTCTTCCAACAGGTGCCGATCACCGAGTTCCTTTTCGGCCTCGACTGGAGCCCGCAAATCGCCTTGCGCGAGGATCAGGTCGCCTCCGCCGGCGCCTTCGGCGCGGTGCCGATCTTCGCGGGAACGGCTCTGATCAGCGCGATCGCAATGGCCGTCGCGGTGCCGATCGGGCTGCTGTCGGCGATCTACATGGCCGAGTACGCCTCGTCGCGCGTCCGGTCGGTCGTTAAGCCCGCCCTGGAAATTCTGGCCGGCATTCCCACCGTGGTCTACGGCTTCTTCGCGGCGTTGACGATCGCGCCGGCGTTGCGCGAATCGGGCGCGCATTTCGGCCTGTCGATCGCGTCGGAAAGCGCGCTCGCGGCCGGTCTGGTCATGGGGATCATGATCATCCCGTTCGTCTCGTCCCTATCGGACGACGTCATCACCGCGGTGCCGCAGTCCCTGCGCGAAGGGTCCTACGGACTCGGCGCAACGCGGTCGGAAACAATTGTCCGGGTCATCCTGCCGGCTGCACTTCCCGGCATCGTCGGCAGCATCCTGCTGGCGGTCTCCCGCGCCATCGGCGAGACCATGATTGTCGTCATGGCAGCCGGGCTGACCGCGAAGCTGACCGCCAACCCGTTCGAGGCGGTGACCACGGTCACCGTCCAGATCGTCACCCTCTTGGTCGGCGATCAGGAATTCGATAGCCCCAAGACACTGGCCGCCTTCGCGCTCGGACTGACGCTGTTCGTGGTTACGCTGTGCCTTAACGTCATCGCCTTCCGGGTGGTGCAGAAATATCGAGAAATTTATGACTGATTCCGCTGCTTCCTCGCCCGTCCCAAACCTGGGCAGTGGCTCGCGAACCGCCGCGCTCATCGGCACGGGTCTCGCCCGCAGGCGCGCGGCGGAAAAGCGGTTTCACGCGTATGGTTTAGCCGCAATCGTGCTCGCGCTTGGCTTCCTCGTGCTCCTACTCGGCACCATATTCGTCAATGGCTATAGTGCGTTCTGGCAAACTCATCTGCGGCTGGACATCGAGTTCACACAGGACACACTGGATCCGGACCGCACCGGCGACATGAATATCTTGGCAGAGGGCGACTACCAGGCGCTGGTCAGGGCTGCGTTGCGCAAGGTGTTTCCCGACGTCAAAGGCCGGCGCGCAAAGCGCCGCCTCTATCAACTCGTCAGCGGCGAGGCGGCTTACGAATTGCGGCGGATGGTACTCGCCGATCCCTCGATCATCGGCCAAAGCCGGACAGTATGGCTGACCGCGTCCGACGATATCGACATGCTGCAGAAGGGCAATGTTGCGGTCGATCAGGCGGAAAGCCAGCGGCGCATCAAGGATGACGAACTTACCTGGGTGGCGGCGCTCGACAATCAGGGCGCGATCGAAAGCCGCTTCAACACCCGCTTCTTCACCGGCGGCGACAGCCGCGATCCGGAGACCGCCGGCGTCTGGGGCGCGGTGGTCGGATCCTTCTTCACGCTTGCGGTTACGCTCGTCCTCGCCTTCCCGCTTGGGGTCATGGCGGCGGTTTACCTCGAGGAATTCGCGCCGAAGAACCGCTGGACCAACCTGGTCGAAGTTAACATCAACAATTTGGCGGCGGTGCCGTCGATCGTTTTCGGGTTGCTCGGCCTCGCCGTATTCCTCAATTTCCTTCATTTGCCGAGATCGGCGCCGATTGTCGGCGGAATCGTGCTCGCACTGATGACGCTGCCGACGGTGATCATCGCCGCGCGCGCGTCCCTGCAGGCGGTTCCGCCCTCGATCCGCGAGGCGGCCCTCGGCATCGGCGCGAGCAAGCTGCAGACGGTTACGGACCACGTCCTGCCGCTGGCCATGCCGGGCGTTTTGACGGGCACCATCATCGGCATGGCGCGCGCCTTGGGCGAAAGCGCGCCGCTGCTGATGATCGGCATGGTGGCCTTTATCGTCGATATCCCCAAGAGCCCGTTCGATCCGGCAACCGTGCTGCCGGTGCAGGTCTATCTCTGGGCGGATAGCCCGGAACGGGCCTTTCTCGAACGCACATCGGCGGCGATTATCGTGCTGCTGGCGTTTCTGATCGTCATGAACCTGTCGGCAATTATCCTGCGCAAGAAATTCGAAAGGCGGTGGTAAGATGACCCAGCATCTAGAACTGAAATCTTTTGTGGCGCCTACTCAGATGGAAAAAACCAAGGAAATTCCGGTTCGCGATGAAGCCGAGATAAAGATGGCGGCGCGCAGCGTGAACGTCTCCTATGGCGACAAACAGGCGCTGTTCGACGTCGAGCTGGACGTTCGCGCACGCCAGGTCACGGCGCTGATCGGCCCGTCCGGCTGCGGCAAATCGACCTTTATCCGCTGCCTCAACCGGATGAACGACGTCATCGATATTTGCCGCGTCGATGGATCGATCACGCTCGACGGCGCCGATATCTATGACCCTAGCATCGATGTGGTTCAGCTGCGGGCGCTGGTCGGCATGGTCTTTCAGAAACCGAACCCGTTCCCGAAATCAATCTACGAGAACGTCGCCTATGGCCCGCGGCTGCATGGGCTGGCCAAGGACCGGGAGGAACTCGACGAAATCGTCACCACCAGCCTGGAAAAGGCCGGATTGTTCGAGGAAGTGAAGGATCGGCTTGACGAACCGGGCACCGGGCTTTCCGGCGGCCAGCAGCAGCGGCTCTGTATCGCGCGCGCCATCGCCGTTTCGCCCGAAGTAATCCTGATGGACGAGCCGTGCTCGGCGCTCGACCCGATCGCCACCGCCCGGATCGAAGAACTGATCGACGAAATTCGCGAAAACTTCACCATCGTCATCGTCACTCATTCGATGCAGCAGGCCGCCCGGGTGTCGCAGCGGACCGCGTTCTTCCATCTCGGCACTCTGGTCGAGGTCGGTGACACGGCGGACATCTTCACCAATCCGCGCGACCAACGGACCCAGGATTACATCACCGGCCGCTTCGGTTAAGGAGAGAGTCTGCCATGACCAAATCCAGCGACCATATCGTCAGGTCCTATGACGAGGAACTGAACCAGCTCAATATGCTGATCAGCCGGATGGGCGGCCTTGCGGAGACCCAGATCGACGGCGCGACGCAAGCGGTGCTGCGGCGGGACGCCGAGCTGGCGGCGCAGGTTCGCGCGAAGGACAAGGAAATCGATGCGCTTGAGCACGACGTCGGCGCCCTGGTGGTGCAACTTCTTGCCCTGCGCCAGCCGATGGCCATCGACCTGCGCTACATCGTGTCCGCGCTCAAGATTGCCGCCGACCTGGAACGCTTCGGCGACCACGCCAAAAGCATTGCAAAGCGCGCCATCGCGATCAGCCAAGGGCCGCGCATTCCCACGCCGGGCCTCGACCGCATGGCGCGACTGGTACAGGCGATGATCAAGGACGTGCTCGACGCCTATCTCGAAAACGATACGGACAAGGCGATCGCCGTATGGAATCAGGATGTCGAGGTCGACCAGCTCTACAACAGCCTGTTCCGCGAATTGCTGACCTACATGATGGAGGATCCGCGCAACATTACCGGCTGCACCCATCTTCTGTTCATCGCCAAGAACATCGAACGGATGGGCGACCACGCCACAAATATCGCCGAGACGGTTCACTATCAGGTCACGGGCGCCGAATTGCCGGACGACCGGCCGAAAGGCAAAGATCCGAGTTTCACTGTCTATCAGGCCGGCGAAACAGGATAGGCAGCGGCATGAAACCGAGAATTCTCATCGTCGAGGACGAGGCGGCGTTGGTGACGCTGCTGCGCTACAATTTGGAACGCGATGGATATGAAGTTGCGGAAGCCGCCGATGGCGAGGAAGCCCTGCTCGCCGTCGAGGAAAGCCCGCCGGATCTCATCCTGCTCGACTGGATGCTGCCACTGACCAGCGGCATCGAGGTTTGCCGGCAATTGCGGCGCAAGCGCGAAACCCGCCTGACGCCGATCATCATGCTGACCGCGCGCGGCGAAGAAGGCGACAAGGTGCGCGGCCTCGACAGCGGCGCCGACGACTATGTCACCAAGCCGTTCTCACCGCGCCGCACTTTGTGCGCCGCCAGATCCATCAACAGGTCGCCGCATTGCAGCGTTTCGTCTGCGGCCGCCGGCCGCGACCGCCGGATCAGCGAGCGGATGCGCGCCAGCAGTTCGGCCGGTGAGAACGGCTTGGTGACATAGTCGTCGGCGCCGCTGTCGAGGCCGCGCACCTTGTCGCCTTCTTCGCCGCGCGCGGTCAGCATGATGATCGGCGTCAG
>CAJHYV010000015.1_pt1 | contig 11855 bp, 11 predicted proteins | sample 9198851 | NCBI WGS metagenome assembly CAJHYV01 (sample SAMEA7708375, study PRJEB35096) | sediment metagenome | biome: marine neritic benthic zone biome [ENVO:01000025]; feature: sediment [ENVO:00002007]; material: shallow marine sediment [ENVO:03000034] sea grass bed [ENVO_01000059] ...
GACCGAATCTTCGGTCCACAACCGCTTGATCGCCTCCAGGTTCTCTTCAAACCGAAGAACCCGTTCCTTCTGTGAGGTGCCGAAGGCGAGGAACTCGACCTCGCGATACCCGAGGGCTGCGCCGAAAATCACCTTGCCGCCGCTCAGGACGTCGACCGTGGCCAGGCATTCGGCCACATCCAGCGGTTTCGGCAGCGACAGCAGGATGATGCCGAAATTTATCCGCAAGTCCGGCGCTTCCGCCATGATGCGCGACAGAAACGGCATTTGCTGGAAATCCTGAAACGGGGCCGAGCTGTAATGCATGCCGTTGGTGAGGCTGGAATAGCCTAGTTTGTTGGCGGTGCGCGCCTGCTCCTTCAACTCGGCGAAGCGCTGCTGCATGTCATCCTCGGCGGGAAACTGCGCACGCATCATGAGGCCGAACTGCATTTCCGCCATATTTTCCTCCCCTATAGAATCGATAACACAAATTGGATTCACGCGGCCGCGGCGACGTGCCTGCGTGACGGGCCAGAAACGGCCAGCGACACAATAACCGTTTCCCGCACGCGCTGTCATGCCGCCGGGCGCGATTTCCACGCCGAACCTTGCCAAAACCGCCGGTCCACCTCATCTATCATCGGTAACAAGCGGATAGATGATGCGGATCCTGCTGATAGAAGATGATCGCGAAGCCGCCGGATTCCTGACCAAGGGTCTCCAGGAAGCGGGATATGTCGTCGATCATGCGGCCACCGGGCCGGATGGGCTGCATCTGGCGACCACCGAGCCCTATGCGGCGATGATCGTCGACCGTATGTTGCCCGGAATGGACGGGCTAAATCTGATCGGCTTGCTGCGCAAGGAAGATATCGACACGCCGGTTCTGATCCTGAGCGCAATGGACAAGGTGGATGACCGTGTCGATGGCTTGCGGGCCGGCGGCGACGACTACCTTACAAAACCCTATGCATTTTCCGAACTGCAGGCGCGGCTCGAAGCCTTGCTGCGCCGCGGCCAGACAGCACCGCTCCCGGATACCCGCCTTCGGGTCGGCGGCCTCGAGATGAACCTGCTGACGCGCCAGGTAACGCGCGATGGCCGCCTCATCGACCTGCTGCCGCGGGAATTTCAAATTCTCGAGTTCCTGATGCGCCATTCCGGCCAGGTCGTCACCCGCACAATGCTGCTGGAGACCGTCTGGAACTACCATTTCGATCCGAAAACCGGCGTCATCGACGTGCAAATCAGCCGGCTGCGGCAGAAGCTCGATAAGGATTTCGAACAACCCTTGCTGCATACGGTGCGCGGCGCAGGATATTGTCTCCGTGAAGCCGGCTAATCTGCTGCACACCTCGACGTTCCGCTACGCCGTCATTTATATGGCGGTGTTCGCCCTTTCCGTATGCGGCGTGCTCGCCTTTCTCTATTGGAATACGGTTGCCGTCATCGACGCCCAGGGTGACGACACCATCGAGGCCGAGATCATCGGGTTGGCGGAGCAATACAAGGCGCGCGAACTGGCCGGGCTGGCGGAGGTCATCCGAACCCGCAGCGCGGGCGACAGCGGGCGCCGCAACCTCTACCTCCTGACCACGCCCTTTTATGCGCCGCTGGTCGGGAATCTGACGCAATGGCCGGTGGAGGCGCAGGGCGAACCGCGCTGGATCGATTTCCGCTTCGGCCAGGCCAGCCATCCCGGTGCGCGACCGCAGATTGCGCGGGCCCGCACCTTCCTTCTCCCCGGTGGCTATCATTTGCTGGTCGGCCGCGACCTGACCGAACGAACCGCCTTCCGCAAGAGCATCACCGAAACACTGGTCTGGGCGCTGCTGCTGACCGTCATCCTCGGACTCGGCGGCGGGTATCTGCTGAGCCGGAACTTCCTGCGCCGGATCGATGCGATCGGCGACAGCAGCCGGGCGATCCTGCACGGCGACCTGTCCCAGCGCATGCCGTTGGCCGGCACCGACGACGAATTCGACCGGCTTGCCGATAACCTCAACGAGATGCTCGACCAGATCGAGCGGCTGATGGACGGCATGCGCGGCGTCGCCGACAATATTGCCCACGACTTGCGCAGTCCTATTTCCCGCCTGCGCGGCCGGCTGGAGATGACGCTGCGCGCGTCTCCCGATCCGGATAGGTACCGGGAGGCGCTGGAAAAAACCATCGAAGAGACGGATGGCATCCTGGAGACTTTTAACTCCCTGCTTGCCATTGCGCTCGCGGAGTCGGGAGCGCTCAAAGACGGATTCGAAACGCTCGACCTCGGCGCACTCGCCCGGGACGCCGCCGAATTGTACGACGCGGCGGCCGAGCAGCGCGGCCAACACCTCACCACCGAGATCGGCGAGGAATGCCTGGTGCGCGGCGACCGCAATCTCTTGTCGCAGGCAATCAGCAACCTGCTGGATAACGCGCTGACCCATACACCCGACAACGGCGCGATCGTCATCGCGGTCGCGCAAAGCGCCGAGGGTCCCGAACTGACCGTCGCGGACAACGGGCCCGGCATTCCGGAAGCCGACCGCGACCGGGTGCTGCACCGTTTTGCCCGGCTCGACGCGAGCCGCAGCACGCCGGGCAGCGGGCTCGGTCTCAGCCAGGTCGCGGCGACGGCACTGTTGCACGAAGCCGCACTCTGCCTCACTGACAACGAACCCGGCCTCCGGGTTTCTCTCAGGTTTCAGCGGCCCGCCAACATCTGACAGTTTCTCCGAAACGCATTAATGCCGCACGGATAGGATGTTATCCAATTTAACATAATAATAATGTTATTACTATTTTTTTGTCATTTTTATATGTTTATTAATTGACGATCTACATATTTTAGTGTTGAATTCATATAGCGCCGATTTGAGGGGTCAGATTGCGGGCGCTTAAAAAATGCGGCTAAAGCGGCACCGTACTCCGTCCGGCGCCCCCTGCTGTGACGGAGTCTGTTTTTTTGCGGTGCGAACCAGAGAGTGCGAGACGATGAAGAGCTTGCCGGTCTTTCCGAAAATTAGCGATGTATCCACTGCGGCCTCCCGGAGCGGCGGGACGATGGGCCAGGTGCACCTGGTAGGCGCCGGGCCGGGTGATTCGGAACTGCTGACGCTGCGCGCCGTGCGCCGGCTCCAGGAAGCCGACGTGATCATCTATGACAAACTGGTCGGCCCCGGCATATTGGAATTCGCCCGCCCCGACGCCGACCGGCTTTATGTCGGAAAGTCGAAAGGCCAGCACAGCCGAAGCCAGGCCGAAATCAACGCCCTGATGGCGCACCACGCGACGCAAGGCAAGATTGTCGTGCGGCTCAAGGGTGGCGACCCGTTCGTTTTCGGCCGGGGCGGCGAAGAAATGGAATCCCTGCTGGCGCTCGGCATCCCTGTCGACGTGGTCCCGGGGATCACCGCCGCGACCGGCTGTGCCGCCGCGGCCGGCATTCCGCTCACCCATCGTGACCACACCGGCGCGGTTACCTTTGTCAGCGGGCACGCCAAGGATGGCGAACCGGCGCTCGACTGGGCCGGCTTGGCGCAGGCGAAGCAAACGCTGGTGATCTATATGGGCGTTTCCACCGCGGGCCGAATCGCGGATCGCCTGATCGACCATGGCATGGATCCACACATTCCCGTCGCCGTCATCGAGAACGGGACGCTGCCAACCCAGAAACTGGCCTCCGGCATCCTGTCCGGACTGGAGATGCTGATCGCGGAACACGGCGTGTCCGGTCCCGCGCTGCTGGTGATCGGATCGGTCGCTGGCTTGGCTGCTAAGACCACCGATTACACCTGCCTCGCCGCCGCGGGTTGAACGAGAAGGAACGCAACCATGATCTTGCAGGCCGTTACCGCGAACCGTCTCCTCGACGGAGAAGTCGTTTACCTCACGCCGGCCCGGGACTGGTCGCCGCTGCTCGACGATTGTTGCGTCGTGGCGGACGCCAACGCCGGGGCGGATCTTCTGGCGGCGGCGGCACGCGCGGTGCAGGACCGCCTGATCGTCGATCCCTATCTGTTCGAGATCAAGATCGAGGGTGGCTGTATCAGTCCGTTGAGCCGCCGCGAACTCATCCGTGCCGCCGGACCAAGCGTGCGGCCGGATCTCCGCCGGCAAACCTTTCAATCCGAACCCGTTAGGGAGTAGGCGCGATGTATCGATACGACCAATTCGATCGCACGCTGGTATCGGAGCGGGTCGCGCAATTCCGCGATCAGGTGAACCGGCGGCTGAGCGGCGCGTTGAGCGAGGACGAATTCAAGCCGCTCCGGCTAATGAACGGCCTCTATATGCAACTCCACGCCTACATGCTGCGGGTCGCCGTGCCCTACGGCGTGCTGTCCGCGCGGCAGATGCGCAAGCTTGCTCATATCGCGCGGCGCTACGACAAAGGCTATGGCCATTTCACCACCCGCCAGAACATCCAGTACAACTGGCCCAGGTTGGCGGAGGTGCCCGACATTCTGGAAGAGCTCGCCGAGGTGGAGATGCACGCCATCCAGACCAGCGGCAATACCATCCGCAACACCACCGCCGATCCCTTCGCCGGCGTCGCCGCGGACGAGGTCGCGGACCCGCGCATCTATGCGGAACTGATCCGCCAATGGTCGACGCTGCATCCGGAATTCTCGTTTCTGCCGCGCAAGTTCAAGATCGCCATCACCGGCGCGCCGCACGACCGCGCGGCCATCAAGGTGCACGATATCGGCATCGCCATGCGCCGGAACGTGGATGGCGAACCCGGCTTCGAGATCTGGGTCGGCGGCGGGCAGGGCCGCACGCCGGTCATCGCGAAACGAATCCGGGAATTCCTGCCGGAGCCGGATCTGCTGTCCTATGTGGAAGCCATTCTTCGCGTCTACAACCAGTTCGGCCGGCGCGACAATATCTACAAGGCGCGCATCAAGATCCTGGTCAACGACCTCGGCATCGCGGCCTTCGCCGAGGCGGTCGAGACCGAATGGCGCGCAACCCGGAACGGCACATTACGGTTGCCGGAGGCCGAGATCGCCCGCATCGCCGCCCATTTCGCGCCGCCCGACTACGAATCGGTCCCGGCGCTGTCGGCCGATTTCGCCAGGCACCGGCTCGCCGAGCCCGAATTCGTGCAATGGGTGCGCACCAATACCGCGCCCCACAAGCAGCCGGGCTACAGCATCGTCACGATTTCCCTGAAGCCCGAGGGTGGTATCCCCGGCGACGCCACGGCGGCGCAGATGGAAGTGGTCGCCGATCTCGCCGAAGTGTTCGGCTATGGCGAGATTCGTGTCACCAAGGAACAGAATCTGGTGCTGCCCGACATCAAGCAGTTCGAACTGCACGCGCTCTGGGAAGCGTTGAAGCGAAGCGGGCTGGCGTCGGCGAATGCCGGCCTGCTGACCGACATCATCGCCTGCCCCGGGCTGGATTACTGCAACCTTGCGAATGCGCGATCCATTCCGATCGCGCAGCAAATCAGCCGGCGCTTCGCGAACCTCAAACAGTTGCACGACATCGGTCGCCTGACCCTGAACATTTCCGGCTGCATCAACGCCTGCGGCCATCACCATGTCGGCAATATCGGCATCCTCGGCGTCGACAAGAAAGGTACCGAATTCTACCAGGTGACCCTCGGCGGCGACGCCGGTATGGATGCGGCGCTCGGCGAGATCGTCGGCCCGGCCTTCGCGGAAGACGCGATCGTCGACGCGGTGGAGACCATCGTGACCACCTATCTGGAAATCCGGCACGACGGCGAGAGCTTTATCGACACCTGCCGCCGCGCCGGCCTCGCCCCGTTCAAGGAGACCCTCTATGCCGCTCATTAAAAAGGGACAGATCGTCGGCGATCCATGGATTAAAGTCTCCGAGGACGAGACGCCGCCGCCGGCCGGCGCGATTTTGATTCCCTATGCGCTCTGGGAACAGCAGCGCGAAACGCTGTTGGTGCGAAACACGCCGCTCGGCATTACGCTCCGCAGCGATCAGCCGCCCGCGTTGATCGAAGGCGACCTGACGCGGTTCGAACTGATCGCGCTCGATTTCCCGACCTTCAAAGATGGCCGCCCCTATTCGCATGCGCGGCTGCTGCGCGAACGCTACGGCTTTACGGGTGAGCTGCGCGCCACTGGAAACATCCTGCGGGATCAGTTCCTGTTTCTGCATCGTTGCGGCTTCGATGCGTTCGAGGTGGCGACGCATGACAGCGCCACGGCCTGGGAAGCGGCCCTGTCGGAAATCACGGTCACCTATCAGCCGGGCACCGACGAACGAACACCCGCCACCGTTTTGCGGCAGTCCCAAGCGGCTGTCGCCTGAGCCAGCCCACTCCTCAGGCGGCGCACCGCTAATCCCAACGCCGACCGCTGACCCGGTGACGGGATTGCCGTAAACTGCAGGGACATCCGCCTGCGGAAAACGACAACGGCAATCGGCGACGCGCATGGGCCCTCAACACATCTCCGTACACCCGATCTCCGGCGCGCTGGGCGCCGAGATCGACGGCGTCGATCTGTCGCGACCCCTGGACGACACCGTGTTCCACGAAATCCGAGACGCCTTCCACGAGCATCTCGTCATTTTTTTCCGCGATCAAGACATCACGCCGAATGTCTATCTCGACTTCGCAAACCGGTTCGGGCCGATCGGCCGCTATCCCTTCGTGCAGGATATGGATGGCCATCCCGGCATCACCGAAGTGATCAAGGGCAAGGACGATCGCGTTAATTTCGGCGGTCTCTGGCATTCCGACACCACCTACCAGGACCAGCCGCCGCTCGGCTCGATGCTGTATGCGAGGGAAGTGCCGCCCTTTGGCGGCGATACGCTGTTCGCCAACATGTATCGGGCCTACGAGACATTATCGGCGGGCATGCGGGCGATGCTCGATCCGCTGCGGGCGGTGTACACGGCGGCGCTCAGGAACCAGGGCGGCACCGGCCCGCGCGTCCAAATCGCCAAGATGACCGGCAAGGGGCAGAACGCCGACTCCATGGACCGCGAGGCGGTGCATCCGGTGGTCCGCACCCATCCGGCAACCGGCCGCAAGGCGCTCTACGTCAACTGCGCGCACACCTCGCACTTTACCGGCATGACCCGCGAGGAGAGCCTGCCGATCCTGCGCTTCCTGTTCGAGCATCAGAGCCGGCCTGAATTCACCTGCCGCTTCCGGTGGCGGGAAAACTCGCTCGCTTTCTGGGATAACCGCTGCACCCACCACTACGCGCTCAACGACTATCACGGCTACCGCCGCCTGATGCACCGCATCACGATCGAGGGCGAAACGCCGGTGTAGAATCCTTGCGGATATCGCACCCAACCAATGAGCGACGCCGACCAGCGGGTCAAGCGTTGCCGCTCAATGTCGCCAGAATCGGCGTGAAAGCTGTGTCGGCGATATCGCGCAACTCGTCCTTCGTCCGGTTCTGGATTGGATGCTCGACCCAGACGATGTTCGGCTCGAAACCGAGAGACTTCGCCTGTGACGCGGCGGCGACCGTGAATTCCGTCGTCGCGACCATCAATCCGGGAACGCCAAGCTGATCGAGTGCATTCATGTCATGCAAACTGCACGACGTGCACGAGCCTCAATCGGCCAGGCTTTCGACGACGATATCCGCCTCCTGGACGATCGACTGGATGATTTCCGGCGCTGCAGTCTTGGAATGGCTGGCCTTGCGGTAGCGCTTCACCGGGAAGCCCGCTTCCGAAAATTTGATCTCCAGTTGATCGAGAAACTCTTCGCTCCGCTCCTTGGAGATGTTCAGCAACGCGATCGTCTTGCCGGTAATGTCATCCGGCAACGCCTTGGGCGGACGCATGGTCTCGGAGGCTTCACTGGTCGGGTCTCGAACGAATTTCATGTCGGGAACTCCTTTGGTTGTTCGGATAATAGCGTTGCGTCTAAAACTGATGGGTCACGGGTTGAACCTGATCGCGGTTCCGGGCGCCGCCCCACCCGCCGATAATTGCGGTTTGCCCGCCCCCGGGCCCGCCCGCCCGCATCAGCAGTATACCGTGGTCGCGCCAGAATTTCGGCACCATCTCTTCAGCCCGTTCCGGGTCGATGCCTTCGCTAATGCCCTGCGCGCCCTGTATCAGGTCCTTGCCGGGCCGCGTGGTGTAGTGATGCAGCGCTTCCTCGATCTCTTTCCGGCCCCAACCGTCCTCCTTGTAGATGCGATAGTGGTCCGGCGAGATCGCGACAATGACGTTCGTACATTGCGTTCGTTTCGGGTGCATTTCGTTGACGAGCTGCAGCGAGAGCGACCGCGCGAGATCGTCTGCCGACCGCGCGGCGGCGTCGGAAAAACCCGTCAACCCGTGCCCCTGATGCAGCGTGACCGCGCTGGAACCGGGTGCGCAACCGCGCGAAACATGCAGCGGTTCCCAGTCCGGGTCCGTTTCATCCTCGGCGAAACAATAGGTGTATTTACCGGGATTGCCGAAAACCGCGCGATCGATTTCCTGCGGCCGGCCGCCGCCAACATTGCGAACGAGGAGCTGCAGGGTGCGCCCGATCGTGGCGTTCGCCCGGTTGCCCTGGCCGAGACAGTTGCCGCCCCAGTTCATGCCGATCGATTTGGTAACGGGGCCGTTAACTACAATGACGGGTCCGGAAAAATTGAGCGTACAGAGGACGCCGTGCAGCGTGAATATGGGTTTGAGTGCGGCTTCCACGACGGCGAGGATCACCGGCATGTATTCCGGCCGCGCCCCCGCCATGACCGCGTTTATGGCGATTTTCTCGATCGTGCATTCCTTCTTGTCCGGCGGTATCTCCCCGACGATCTCGTCCGGCGCGCGATGGGTGCCTTGCAGCATGCGCAGGATGCGGTCATCCGTCGGCGGCACGATGGGCAAGCCATCCGTCCAGCCCCGGTCGAAGGCCTGCTCGACCATATCGTCCCAATCGGAGAACTCGACCTTGCGGGAGACGAAAGGCACATCGCCGTAGCGGGCGTGAAGCTTTTCCGCGACGCCGTACTCGACCGATTTCGACCCGCAGCCCGGTTGATTTTCCGGCAGGCCTTCGCCGATCCCCTGGATGCCCGTGAAGCGCTCCCAATCCGCCCGGTTCCAGCCGAACACGCGGCCGGCCTCGGCGCCGCTTTCCATGCGAATGAGCGTCGGTACGAAATCGATGCCGAAATGGAAGGATTGTTCGAGCGTCCGGTCATCACGAACATTGGCGACGCTTTCGGGAAAGGCCGGGTCGTCCTGCGAATAAACGGTGACCAGCGCGCCGGCGTCCTGCAACCGCTTCAGCACCGGCTCCACCAGTTCGCAGGTCGGGCAATCGCGTTTGACGACCGCAATAATACCAGTGTCCTTGTTGGTCATAGTTGCCTCCTCAAGAGGGTGCTTGCAGCTGGCCGCGGGAGCGTCGACGTCCCGGCATCCACGCTAAACCCTCTCGTTCCGCCGGGCAATGTGGTCCGCTCGCGACCAATTCCGGACTGAAGGCGGGTGGGTGTTTCAATTCGGTGACTCGGCGTCTCGAGCCTTCCACTTCAGCAAGGTCAGCGTATCCTGGACCCGTTCATGGGAATTTTCGAATGTTGCAGCCGGCTGAACGATGGCCAGCCAGCATGCCCAGGCGGCGACGGCGTCAATTTCTTCAACGGTCAACAAGAGCCAGCGCGGAAGAAAGAAGTCATCCCAGGAGTCCGGGTCCGGACTGCGATCCAGAAACATGATCAGCGAGTCATAGGCATTCGACTCCCACCGGTTTTCTTTCAGGCCCGCCGCCAATATTCCCGGCAAATAGTAACAAAAGGCCTCCGGCGCAAACCAGAATACGACGTCCGGATTCTGCTCAACCAGAGCGAATGTCACATCCTGCCAATGGAGTCCTTCAAAGGACATTGCCTCTGCGTACTCGGAATCTGACAATTGATTGGAGTCGGTCATCTCCAATGGCGGCGCTCGATTGGCAAAGGCGTCCTTGATCAAATCAAGCGCGATCGCTGCCTGCGCTTCTCCGGAGTCAGTTGTCATCGCATCGCCCTCGCCATTCGGCGGAAGAAGCGGGAAGGTTCCCACAGAGCCAGGCCACTGAAAAGTACCATCATGATGCAAGCTGAAGCGCGCGGCGTCCCTTCCAAACGTTGTGCCGACCCGGCTTGTCGCGTTAAGCTCCTGTCCGGTGGTTCCCCGCAAGGGGACTAATAGGGAACGCGGTGCGGTTCGACGGGGCGTGAAAACGTCCGAACCAATTCCGCGGCTGTTCCCGCAACTGTAGGCGAAGAGCCGTCGCCCACTATCGGTCACTGGGGATTCCCGGGAAGGCCGGGCGATTGGTGCGGACTCGCAAGCCAGGAGACCTGCCACCATGTTTCGTCACCCAACCGGCGGGCGGGAAACCCGGCGGGACGGATCTCCGTTGTGGTGGCGCCGAGCAGGATGTGGCCGCCGGAGAGTCCGCCGTGGAATATTTTAGACCCTCGAGCTCCGAGTCAGGTGATCGATCCGCCGTTTCCGCCCATGAGCGGCGGTGTGACGTGCGCTGCCGTTGGCTCTTCCGGTCCGTCCTCTGCATCACACGCACCCCGACGAGACGGAGACAACCGGAATGCCTTTTGACCAATTCGACGACCCCATAGCCCCGCTCCGTGCCGGGTGGTGCGGCGATATCCTATGCCGCGCGATACCGGCCCTGGTCCTTGCCGTCACAGCCGCCACTGCATCGGCGGCGGACGCCCCCACGCCCAAACCGTCTCTGCTGCCGGAAACCGTGGTCACCGCAACCCGCATGGCGACGCCGAGCCGCGAGGTTGGCAGCAGCATTACGGTGGTTACGGGCGCGGAGCTTGAGCGGCGGAAGATTAGTTTCGTCTCCGATGCCTTGCGGGGGCTCCCAGGCGTTTCGGTCAACCGGACCAGCACGCGGGGCTCGTTTACCGAAGTGCGGATTCGCGGCGCCGAGGCCAACCAGACGCTGGTTCTGATCGACGGGATTAAAGTCAATGACCCGGCGCTCAGCTCGCAATTCGATTTCGCCAATCTGCTGGTCAACGAAATCGACCGGATCGAAGTGCTACGCGGCCCGCAAAGCGTGCTGTATGGCAGCGACGCGGTCGGCGGGGTGATCAACATCATCACCAAGCGGGGCGCCGGCACACCGGTGGCCACCGCGAGCACCGGCTATGGTTCCTTCAAAACGCTCGAGACCAAAGGCGGTGTGCGTGCCGGCGGCAAGCGCTACAACGTCGCCCTGAACGGCTCGTATTATCGGACCGACGGAATCTCGGCCGCGTCGGAAGACCGCGGCAACAGCGAAAGCGATGCGTACAGAAACCGGGCCGTCAACGGCAGCATGGCGATCCGGCCATGGGACATTCTGGAGTTCAGCCTGGTGGGTCGATGGCGGCGCGGCAAACAGGACACGGACGCCTTTACCACTGTCGCGGTCGATGACGATTCGTCTACCGAGAGCCTGGAACGATCCGGCCGCGGCGAGATCAAACTGACGCTGCTCGACGGCATATGGGAAAACAGGCTTTCGGGTTCCCTGTTTGAGAATGAATTGGACAGCGACGGCGGCGCCTTCGGTGCCAGCAGCACCACCGGCACTCGCCGCAAATGGCAGTATCAAACGAACTTCATCTTCGAAACCCAGGAGATCATCGCCTCGAAGCACACCGCCACCTTCGGCGTGGAAAACGAGAAAGACAAGGTACGCGCCCAATCCGCCTTTTCCGATGTCGACCAGTCGATCAAATCGCAATCTTATTTTGGCCAGTATCAAATCGGATTTGCCGATCGACTTCTCCTGCCCGGCTGCCGCTGGTTCGATGACCATGCCCTGTTCGATAACGCCACCACCTACCGCGTGACGGCCGCGATCCAGATTCCCGAAACCAACAGCAAACTGCATGCGAGTATCGGAACCGCGGTCAAGAACC
>CAJHYV010000277.1_pt1 | contig 11630 bp, 10 predicted proteins | sample 9198851 | NCBI WGS metagenome assembly CAJHYV01 (sample SAMEA7708375, study PRJEB35096) | sediment metagenome | biome: marine neritic benthic zone biome [ENVO:01000025]; feature: sediment [ENVO:00002007]; material: shallow marine sediment [ENVO:03000034] sea grass bed [ENVO_01000059] ...
TTCCGGATCTGACCGGGTTGGCGAGGGACTCGTCCGCAGGCCAGCCTTCCGCGCCCAATATAACAGCCAGCGACCCGCCCTTGCCAACAAGAGTCTCGGCCACGTGGGCAGGAAGTTGCACGGCCGCGGCAACCATGCCAATTTTGCCGCACATGACCATGCGGCGCCCTAACATATATGCGGATTTCGAGATTGATCGCGCCGGACATTTGCGGCGTGATGACGATTGGCTTGAGACCGGCCTGCGGGACGCCGCAAGCCGGCTCATTCCGGTTTGGCGGTCCCGCAGCCTTGTACGGACCGGCGAGGAGGCGCCGGAAAGCGTGATTCTGCCGATGGATGCGGCGCTCGCCGCGAAAGCCAGCTTGGTGGTCTTTCTGGGGCTGGTTGACGAAGTGCCGCATTTCGCCGTCGACCTGTCCGCGCATGAACATCCGCCGCTGGGCGACCATGGCGAGTTCACCGACCTGCGCCGGGTCGGTCAATTCATGCGCCCGGGCGAAGGCGGCCTGCTGTCCTATGCGCGGGCGATGATGACCTGGCATGGGCGGCATCAATTCTGCAGCGTCTGCGGCGGCGCCACCGAATCACAGGACGCCGGGCATGTGCGGCGGTGTACAAACGCCGATTGCGGCACGCTGTGCTTCCCGCGCACCGACCCCGCCGTGATCATGCTGGTTCATGACGGCGGCGACCGGGTGGTGTTGGGGCGCAAGGCCAACATGCTGCCGGGTCAGCATTCCATCCTGGCCGGCTTTGTCGAGCCGGGCGAAAGTCTGGAAGATGCGGTCGCGCGCGAGGTGTTCGAGGAGGTCGGGCTGGAAATTACCGACACAACCTACCATTCCTCGCAGCCCTGGCCCTTCCCGGCGAATATCATGCTCGGGTTTACCGCACGCGCGACGACCTTCGACCTGACGGTCGACTATCATGAATTGGAGGACGGCGCGCGCTGGTTCACCCGTGACCAATTGCGTAATTCGCCGGAGGACGCGACGCTGCGTCTGCCGCGGCGTGATTCGATCTCGCGCCGTCTGATTGACGAGTGGCTCGAGGAGTAGGACGGTCTCGTTCTAGTCCGCCGCGGTCGTACCGCGGTGCGGCGACGCCGGGTAGACTCCTAATATCGTGACCTCGCGGCTGAAAAAGCCGAGTTCCTCCAGCGCCAGCCGCACGGAGGTCTGGTCCGGATGGCCTTCGATATCAGCGTAAAACTGCGTCGCGGTGAATTGGCCACGTACCATGTAGGATTCGAGCTTGGTCATGTTGACGCCGTTCGTGGCAAACCCGCCGAGCGCCTTGTACAGCGCCGCCGGGACGTTACGCACGCGAAAGACGAATGACGTCACGACGAGGCCGTCCTCGGGATTCGGGTCGATCGGGTCGCGCGCCATGATGATGAAGCGGGTGGTGTTGTGCTCCTCGTCTTCAATGTTGGTGCGCAGAATTTGCAGGTCATAGATTTCCGCGGCGAGCGTCGATGCGATGGCCGCGAAGGATTTGTCGCTTTTTTCGGCCAGTTCCTTGGCGGCGCCGGCGGTATCCGCATGCACGACCGCCTGAACGCCAAGGTCCCGAACGATGTTGCGGCACTGCGACAGGGCATGCACATGGCTGTGCACGGTCGCCACGTCGTCGATGGTCGCGCCTTTGAGGGCGAGCAGCTGATGGTTCACCCGCTGGAAGTGCTCGGCGATGATGTGCAGGTGGGATTTGGGCAACAGGTGATGGATGTCGGCGACGCGTCCGGCGACGGAATTCTCGATCGGAATCATCGCCAGCCGCGCGGCGCCGTCATGCACCGCGGCGAAGACATCCTCGAACGCATTGCACGGCAGGGTTTCCATGTCCGGAAAGACGGTACGGCAGGCCAAATCGGAATACGCGCCCGGAAGGCCTTGAAAGGCAATCAGGCTATCGGTGTTGGTTGCCATTTTTGAAGAACCGCGTGTTTGGATTTTCGTGTTAGCGCGCGAGTATTTTGCGGGCGCGTTCGAGGTCGGCCGGAGTATCGACACCGAGCGGAACCGTGTCAACGAGCGCCACGTCGATCCGCATGCCCGCCTCGAGCGCGCGTAATTGTTCGAGCTTTTCGCGCATCTCGAGGATTCCCGGCGGCAGGGCGACAAACCGGTCGAGGGCGGCGCGCCGGTAGGCGTAAAGCCCGATATGGTGGTACAGCGGGCCGGCGCCGGACGGTGCCGTGGCGCGGGTAAAATAGAGCGCGCGGCCGCGCCGATCGCCCGGCGCCAGGCCGACGACCGCTTTCACCACATTGGGGTTGTCGCGCTCCTCCTCACGGGTGATTTCTGCCGCGATCGTGGCGATGTCCACATCGGCGTCTTCGAGCGGCGCCAGCGCCGCACGGATGGCTGCCGGTTCGATGGTCGGCAGGTCGCCTTGCACGTTGATAACCGCGTCATGCGCGCCGTCCGGGTCGATCGCGCTCAACGCGGCATGAATCCGGTCCGAGCCGGACGGCAGGTCCGGATCGGTCAGGATGGCCTCTCCACCGGCTGTGGTGACCGCGTCGACGATCGGCTGTTCCGCCGCCGCGACCACGACGCGGCCGACCGCGGCTTCGATGGACCGCCGCCAGACCTGAACGATCATCGGTTCGCCGGCGATGTCCGCCAAGGGTTTGTCCGGCAGACGGGTCGAGGCAAGCCGGGCGGGAATTAGAATAACGGGGTGGCGCGGTAGGGGCATTTGGGGCGGTTCGCGGTGATTTACGGGTGATTTTTTGTTGTCTGTGGCGGTGGAATTACTGCGTCATATTGCCGCGCGGGACGGCGCTGGCTATGGCATTACAGCCCATTGGTATAGGTTACGCCAGCCGCTTCTCGGCGCCGCGCTTTGGACACGCCATCTGGGGCGCGGTTTTGTTGATGGCATTCGGAAATTGCGTTCGGGGTTTTGACGATGGGGAACGACCCGCTTCTGGTAAACAAGATTGCGGCCGGCTTGCTGAGCGCCGGTATCCTTGCCTTGGGGGTCGGGCTGATCTCCCAACAGATCTTTCATCGGGCACCCCAAGCCAAGCAAGCCTATGCGATTGCCGAAGGCGAAGTGAGCGTGGCTTCGGCGACACAAGCCGCCGCCAAACCCACCGGACCGGGCGAAGTCGCGCCGATGCTGGCGAGTGCCAATTTGGAAAAGGGCAAGAAGGCTGCGAAGAAATGCGCGTCCTGCCATACCTTCACCAAGGGCGGGAAAAACAAGATCGGGCCAAACCTGTGGAACGTCGTCGGCGCCAAGCAGGCAGGCACCGCTGGTTTCAGCTTCTCCAGCGCGCTCAAGGGCCTGGGCGGCGAATGGAGCTACGAAGATCTCAACAAGTTCCTGTACAAGCCGAAGGACTACGTGAAGGGTACCAAGATGACCTACGCCGGTCTCAAGAGCGCCCAGGCGCGCGCGGACTTGATCGCCTATCTCCGGTCGTTGAGCGACAACCCGAAACCGATGCCGTAAGGCGCGCCCCAAGGGGGGCGCATTCATGACACAAGCCTGTCCCGACGCCTTCATCGCGCTGGCCGAACGCCTGGCGGAGGTGAGCGGCCCGGTCGTCCGGCGCTATTTTCGCGCCGACTTCGACATCGAGGCGAAGCAGGATTCGAGCCCGGTGACGATCGCCGACCGCGAGGCGGAAGCGGCAATGCGCGATATGATCGAGCAGGCCAATCCCGATCATGGCATCTTCGGCGAGGAGCACGGCTTCGTTCGTACCGATGCGCAATACGCCTGGGTGCTCGACCCGATCGACGGGACCAAGGCGTTCGTGACCGGCATGCCGATCTTCGGCACGTTGATTGCGATGATGCGCGATGGCGCGCCGATCCTGGGCGTCATCGATCAGCCGGTCCTGGGCGAACGCTGGATCGGCGCAGCCGGCCGGCCGACCACGTTGAATGGTGCCCCCGCGCGCACCCAAGCGGCGGCGCGTCTGTCGTCGGCGCGGCACTACGCCACGCACCCCGACATGTTCGTCCATGGCGACGACCGGGCAAAGGTGGATGCGCTGATCGCGCGGGTCCGGCAGAGCCGCTACGGCGGCGATTGCTATGCGTATGGACTGCTTGCCAGCGGCCATATCGACCTGATCACCGAGGCCTGCCTGAAGATCTACGATTTCATGGCGCTGGTGCCCGTTATCGAGGGTGCGGGCGGTGTGGTGACCGATTGGGACGGCGCGCCATTGACCCGCGATTCCGACGGGCACGTCCTGGCGGCTGCCAATCCGACATTGCATGGCGAAGCCCTTGCGATCCTGCAGGGCTGAAAAACTTGCGCCCCGGGCCGTCGGGACCTTACAAATTTCTGATTTGACATCACCGGTTGATCGGGGACCATGCTGGTCCTCGCGAAACAAGCGGAGTCCCTTTGCATGAGACACCCCATCGCTGCGATATTTGCCGTATTCGTCCTCCTGTGTTCCGGGGCGGTCCCCGCGGCGGAAGTCTATCGCGGCCATGGCATCGCGATGCACGGCGATCTCAAATATCCGGCGGGCTTCAAGCATTTCGATTACGTCAATCCAAATGCGCCGAAGGGCGGCGACGTCAAACTGGGGTCGATCGGCGGGTTCGACACCTTTAACGGATACATCGTTAAGGGACGCACCGCGGCTGGGCTCGGACTAATCTATGACACCTTGATGGCGTCGTCCGCGGATGAGCCGTTTTCCATGTACGGATTGATCGCGAAATCCGTCGAAATGGCGCGGGACCGCTCCTGGATAATTTTTCACCTGAACCCCAAGGCCCGTTGGCATGACGGCAAGCCGATAACCGTTGAAGATGTCATCTGGACGTTTAATACGCTGGTCGAGAAGGGCACGCCGTTCTACCGGTATTATTACGGCAATGTCGCCAAGGTTAAGAAAGTGGCGGCGCGCAGCGTCAAATTCTCCTTCAAGCCGGGCGAGAACCGCGAATTGCCGCTGATCGTCGGACAACTGACTGTGTTGCCGAAGCACTACTGGGAAAAACGCGACTTTACCAAAACAACGCTGGAGCCGCCGCTCGGCAGCGGGCCCTATCGGCTCAAGAGTTTCGAGGCCAACCGGAGGGTGGTTTACGACAGGGTGAAAGATTACTGGGCGGCGAATCTTCCGGTGCGCCGCGGCCAGTATAATTTTGACACGTTGCGCTTCGAATATTTTCGGGACTCGACCGTATCGCGCGAGGCCTTCAAGGCCGGTGCATTCGACTACCAGTCTGAAAGTTCGTCAAAGGCCTGGGCGACCGAGTACGACACCTCTGCTGTGAAGGACGGCAACCTGGTCAAGCGGAAGTTCAAGCACAACCGATCCAGCGGCATGCAGGGTTTCGTCTTCAATCTGCGGCGTCCCCTGTTTCAGAATGCGCGTGTCCGTCAGGCACTGGCCCATGCCTTCGATTTCGAATGGTCGAACAAGACTCTGTTCTATGGGCAGTATTCCCGCACCAACAGCTATTTCGACAACTCGGAACTGGCCTCCACAGGGTTGCCGAAGGGTGACGAGCTCAAGCTGCTCGACCAGTTCCGTGACAAACTGCCCTCGCAAGTGTTCAAATCCGCTTACACGGCGCCGAAGACCGACGGCAGCGGTAATCTTAGGGCGAACCTGCGCATCGCGAACAAGATGTTGAGAAACGCGGGATGGCGGTTTGATCGCGGGAACCGAATTCTGAAACACGAGAAATCCGGCAAAGAATTTCGGTTCGAGATCTTGCTGGTGAGTCCCTTGTTCGAACGCGTGGTGTTGCCGTTTAAACAGAACCTTAAACGCCTTGGTATCGAAGTTCGCGTACGGACCGTCGATTCGGCGCAATATCAAAAACGCGTTCAGAAATTCGACTTCGATATGATCGTCGGGAGCTGGGGGCAATCCTTGTCCCCCGGCAATGAGCAGCGGAATTACTGGGGCAGCGATGCGGCGGGCCGGATCGGCAGCCGTAATCTGGCGGGCCTCAAGGATCCGGTGGTGGACAAGCTGGTCGAAAAGCTGATCGCGGCGCCGACGCGAAAGGACCTGGTCACCTATACAAGGGCGCTCGATCGCGTGCTTCTCTGGAAGTTTCTTGTCATTCCGCATTTCCACATCCCGTATGATCGTGTTCTCTATTGGGACATGTTCGGCATTCCGAAGGTCATCCCCGACAGCGGCGCCAATCTTTTTACCTGGTGGGTCGATCCCGCCCGGCTAAAGGCGCTGCGCCAACGCATGCCGTCCAGCGGCACGAAGTAAGTGACAGCCAACCGAATGATCGCCGCCTGATGTATGCCTATATTGCCCGGCGTCTGATGCTGATTGTTCCGACCTTGTTCGGAATCATTCTGGTGAACTTCGTCGTGGTGCAATTCGCACCGGGCGGCCCGGTCGAGCGCGTGCTTGCGACGTTGCAAGGCCAGAGTGTCGAGGCGACGGCGCGGATAACCGGCAATGAAGGCTCCGAAGTGGGTGGCGCGCAGAAGCGGAAAGCCATCGGCCAGTCGGCGGTGAATTTAAAGTACCGCGGTGCGCAAGGGCTCGACCCCGAATTCATCATACAGCTCGAAAAACAGTTCGGCTTCGACAAGCCGGCGCATGAACGGTTTTTCAAGATGATCGGCGACTACCTCACCTTCGACTTCGGGCGCAGTTATTTCCGGGACAAGAGCGTGGTCGGCCTGATCGTCGAGAAAATGCCGGTTTCCATATCGCTCGGCATTTGGGCGACCTTGCTGATCTATCTGATTTCGATCCCGCTCGGCGTCGCCAAGGCGGTGCGGGACGGCTCCCGTTTCGATGTCTGGTCCAGCGGCGCCGTCATATTCGGCAATGCGATTCCGGGCTTTCTGTTTGCCATCCTGCTGATCGTGGTGTTCGCGGGCGGCCGGTATTTCGATTGGTTTCCCTTGCGCGGTCTGGTGTCGGACAACTGGGATCAACTATCCTGGCCATTGAAGATCGTGGATTATTTCTGGCACATGACGCTGCCGGTGCTGGCGATGGTAATCGGCGGGTTCGCGGGCTTGACCATGCTGACCAAGAATTCCTTTCTGGATCAGATCAACCAGCAATATGTCGTGACTGCGCGCGCCAAGGGGCTGGGCGAACGCGCGGTGCTGTACGGTCATGTCTTTCGCAACGCCATGCTGATCGTGATCGCGGGGTTCCCGGCGGCCTTTATCGGTATTCTGTTCACCAGCTCGCTGTTGATCGAAGTGATCTTCTCGCTCGATGGCCTCGGCCTGCTCGGGTTCGAGGCAGTGATCGACCGGGATTATCCGATCATGTTCGGGTCGCTTTATATGTTCACCCTGTTGGGCCTGGTCCTGCATCTGATCGGCGATATCACCTACATGCTGATCGATCCGCGCATCGATTTCGAAAGCCGGGAGACCTGATGGTGGACCGGGCGATCGCAGCAACCGCGGAAGCGGACAGGGTGCTGGGCATGCGGATCACGCCGCTCAATCGCCGACGCATCGAGAATTTCAAGGCGAACCGCCGCGGCTACTGGTCGCTGTGGATCTTCCTGTTCCTGTTCGTCGGATCGCTCTTTGCCGAAGTTTTCGCGAATGACCGGCCCCTCGTCGTGCGTTATGACGGCGCCTTTTATTTTCCGTTCGCCGCCTATTACCCGGAAACGAGTTTTGGCGGTGATTTCGAAACCGAGGCGGACTACACCGACCGCTATATCATCGACATCATCGAAAAAAAGGGATGGATCCTGTGGCCGCCGGTCCGCTACAGTTTCGACACGCATATCGCGAGCCTGCCGGTGCCGGCCCCGGCGCCGCCGACATCCGACAACTGGCTGGGGACCGACGATCAGGCCCGCGATCTCGTTGCGCGTATCATCTACGGGTTTCGTATTTCGGTTCTCTTCGGCCTGATCCTGACGATCCTGAGTTCGATCGTCGGCGTCGCCGTCGGTGCGCTGCAGGGCTATTTCGGCGGGCTGCTCGATCTTCTTGGCCAGCGTGCCATCGAAATCTGGAACGGATTGCCGGCGCTCTATCTGCTGATCATTCTCGCCAGCGTGGTGCAGCCGAATTTCTGGTGGCTGCTCGGCCTCATGCTGCTGTTCAGTTGGACCGGGCTGGTCGGCGTGGTGCGGGCCGAGTTCCTGCGGGCGCGGAATTTCGAATATGTCAGGGCGGCGCGCGCGCTCGGCGTGAACAACCGGACGATCATGTTTCGTCACCTGTTGCCGAACGCCATGGTCGCAACCCTGACGTTTTTGCCCTTTATTACTTCCGGATCTCTGGTGACTTTGACGTCGCTCGATTTTCTCGGCTTCGGCCTACCGCCCGGCTCGGCGTCGCTCGGCGAGTTGTTGAAGCAAGGGAAGGAAAATTTGCATGCGCCCTGGCTGGGCATTACGGCGTTTGTGACGATAGCAGTGATGCTGTCGCTGCTGGTGTTTATCGGCGAGGCGGTGCGCGACGCCTTCGATCCGCGCAAGATTCAAGGATAATGGCATGACCGATCGGCCTCTTCTTTCCGTCCGCGACCTCTCCGTGACCTTCGATGTGCCGGGGGGCGCGGTCGAGGCGGTAAAGGGCGTTTCCTTCGATATCCCGGCGGGAGAAACCCTCGCGCTGGTCGGTGAATCGGGGTCCGGAAAATCAGTGACCGCATTGTCGGTCTTGCAGCTTTTGCCGTATCCGACGGCGCGCCACCCATCCGGCTCGATACGTTTCAAAGGTCAGGAAATCGTCGGCGTAAAGGCGGAGACATTGCGGCGCGTGCGCGGCGATCGAATCTCGATGATCTTCCAGGAACCGATGACGTCGCTCAACCCGCTCCACTCGGTGGAAAAGCAGATCAGCGAGACGCTCTTTCTGCACAAGGGCATGGCGGCGGAGGCGGCGCGGGAACGCGTGCTGGAATTGCTGGAATTGGTCGGCATTCGCGATGCGGAACAGCGCCTGACGGCCTATCCGCACGAATTGTCCGGCGGTCAGCGGCAGCGGGTGATGATCGCGATGGCGCTGGCCAACGATCCCGACCTGCTGATCGCGGATGAACCGACGACGGCGCTCGACGTTACAATTCAAGCGCAAATTCTCAAACTCCTGAGCGAGCTTCAGAGCAAATTCGGCATGGCCATGCTGTTTATCACCCATGATCTGGGCGTGGTCCGAAAGGTGGCCAAGCGTCTGTGCGTGATGCAGCAGGGAGAGATCGTCGAGACGGGCGACACCGAGCAAGTCTTCACAAACCCGCAACACCCGTATACCCGTCGGCTTATCGAAGCGGAGCCGAGCGGTGAGAAGACGCCGATGCACCAGGACGCGCCGCTTGTGTTGAGCGGCGACAATGTGAAGGTCTGGTTCCCGATCAAGACGGGATTGCTTCGGCGCACCGCTTCCTATATCCGCGCTGTCGACGGCATCAGCCTGACGGTGCGAGAAGGTCAGACGGTCGGCGTGGTCGGCGAGTCCGGGTCCGGCAAAACGACCCTTGGGATGGCGTTGATTCGACTGCAAAGCAGTCAAGGCGAGATCGTATTCGAGGGCACGGATATCCAAAGCCTGTCGTCCCGGGAATTGCGGCCGATGCGCCGCGAGCTGCAGGTGGTGTTTCAGGATCCTTACGGCAGCTTGAGCCCGCGCATGTCGATCGGGCAAATCATCGAGGAAGGACTCAAGGTCCACGAAATCGGCGGCGATGCGGCGGCGCGCGATGCGCTGGTCATGCAGGCGCTCGAGGAGGTCGACCTCGACCCGGACACCCGGCACCGGTATCCGCACGAATTCTCCGGCGGCCAGCGGCAGCGCGTTGCGATCGCGCGGGCGATGGTGCTGAAGCCCCGCTTCGTGGTGCTGGACGAACCCACTTCGGCGCTCGACCGTTCGGTGCAGGCGCAGATCGTCGACCTGTTGCGGGCGCTGCAGAAGCGCCACCATCTCGCTTATTTGTTCATCAGCCACGACCTGCGGGTGGTGCGGGCATTGTCCGACGATGTGATCGTGATGCGCGCGGGCAAGGTCGTCGAACAGGGATCGGTCGAGCAAATTTTCCACGAGCCGAAGGAGGCCTATACCAAGGCGCTCATGGCCGCTGCATTCGACCTTGAGACCGCGGAAGAAGCGGTGGAGAGCGGCATTATCGGCGTGTGACGGGGTGCAAGGACGATCGATGGCGTTGATATTCTATTCCGAAAGCGACCCTTTCGCGACTTGGCGCGATGCGTTGAATGCCGCCGTTCCCGATCTGGAAGTTCGCCCGTGGGACATGCCGGGCGAGCCCGCCGATATCGAATTCGCGCTGGTCTGGCGGCCGCCGCTGGGGTCGCTCAAACGTTTTCCCAACCTCAAGGCGATCCTGAATCTGGGCGCCGGGGTCGATGGATTGTTGCGCGACCCGGACCTGCCGGCCGGCGTGCCGGTCGTTCGGATGGTCGATGACGATCTGGCCACATGCATGGCCGAATACGTGCTGCTGCATGCCTTGCGGTATCATCGGGAACAGCCGGCGTTGGACGCGCAGCAGCGGGCGCACCAATGGCGGGTCGTTGCATCGCCGAGCGCGGCCCATCGGCGGGTCGGCCTGATGGGGCTGGGCGGCATGGGCGCTGCGGCGGCGGCGCTGTTGACGGCGGTCGGATTCGATGTCGCAGGGTGGACCCGGGCGCCGCGCGACGTGCCGGGCGTCACCTGCTTTCATGGCGACTCCGGATTGGGGCCGTTTCTCGCACGCAGCGAAATCCTGGTCTGCTTGCTGCCGCTGACCGATGCGACCACCGGCATTCTAAACCGCGACGTTTTCGCGGCCTTGCCGCGTGGCGCCTGCCTGATCAATGCGGGGCGCGGCGGCCATCAGGTCGAAGAAGATATCCTTGCGGCGCTCGACTCGGGCCAGCTTGACGGTGCGACGCTCGATGTTTTCGGCACGGAACCGCTGCCCGCGGACAGCCCGTTCTGGGATCATCCGAAGGTGACGGTGACGCCTCACAACGCCAGTATTGTCAACGCAGAATCCGCAGTCCGGCACGTTTGCGAGTCCATCAGGCGGGTGCGTGCCGGTGAACCGCTGCTCCATGTCGTCGATCCGGATACCGGCTATTGACCGAACCCGGGAAGAGGCGCCGCCAGGCGCTGGCCATCTTCGCGGCCCTGACCGCGGCATATGCGGCAAGTCAGTTTTACCGGGCGTCGCCGGCGGTCATCGCGCCGGATCTGATGCGGGATCTGGCACTGTCCGCCGAATCGGTCGGCGGAATTGCCGGCATGTTTTTTCTGTTTTTCGGCCTGGCCCAGCTTCCGGTCGGCGTGCTGCTCGATCGCTTCGGTCCGCGCCGCACGATGTCCTGCCTGCTGCTGGTCGCTGTCACCGGGTCCCTGGTGTTTGCGTCGGCGCAGTCCGGGCATGGGCTCGCGCTGGGCCGGGGGTTGATGGGGTTCGGCTGCGCCGCCGGGTTGATGGGAGCCCTGGTCGTGCTGGGCCACTGGTTTCCGCCGGAAAAATTCGCAACGATGGGCGGGCTGCTGATGGGTTTCGCCAGTTCGGGAGTGCTGCTGGCAGCGACGCCGCTCGCCTTTGCCAGCGCCCGGGTTGGCTGGCGGACCGCGTTTTTCACGGCGGCCGCGATCACAGCCTTGCTGGCGTTGCTGCTGTATTTGGTGGTCCGCGACACACCGTCCGGTCCCGCGAA
>CAJHYV010000338.1_pt1 | contig 11622 bp, 10 predicted proteins | sample 9198851 | NCBI WGS metagenome assembly CAJHYV01 (sample SAMEA7708375, study PRJEB35096) | sediment metagenome | biome: marine neritic benthic zone biome [ENVO:01000025]; feature: sediment [ENVO:00002007]; material: shallow marine sediment [ENVO:03000034] sea grass bed [ENVO_01000059] ...
GGCAGCAATGCGGAAAACAAAACGATCAGCAACGGCCACAAATAGGCGATCAAACTGGCTTCCACCGGGGGCGCATTGCGCAACGCCATGAAATAAAGGAAATGGTAGCCGAACAATCCGCCGATACCGAGCATCCAGACCGGCGGCGGATAGCGCATGTAGCGTGTCGGCCACTCGCCGCAAATCACCCATTTTCCAAGCGCAAGGATGAATGCAATGGCAAAGCTCATGGACACAAGTTGAAAGGGAGGAACGCCGCCGGACCATGTCGTCAGCAAGGCGAGTGCACCCCACATCAGAACCGCACTGCCACCGACAGCCGTCTCGCGCTGCAGCCGCGTCACCGCTGCGCCGCCGACAACTGGATAATACGCAGCGTTTCTTCCCACAGCTCGTATTGGTCCAGCGCATCGGGATGCACCCAGCGGACGCCGGCGGCGTCGCTGCCCGCAATTGCCTCGCCGGCGCGCCATTCGACGGTGAAATCGACCAATGTGTAGTGAAAACGCACCCGCCCGTCCGCGTCACGTGTCACCGAATCCACCACATCGATCAGTCCGGAAACTTCGACTTCCAAGGCCGTTTCTTCATGGATTTCCCGCAGGATCGCGTCGCGTACGGTCTCGCCAAGCTCTTGCCGCCCGCCCGGCAGGCTCCAGCTTCCATTGCGCGGCGCCTTGCCCCGTTGGATCAGCAGCAACTCGTCGCCCCGCCAGATTACGGCGCCGACGCCGACGAATGGCCGGTCGGGATATTCACGCGACATTAAGGACTCCCTTCACGGAAGCACTTCGTTTACACGGGGTTGGGCGTCATCTCAACGTTGTCGTCACGGCGGGATTCGAATTGCCCCGTCCCAAATGAGGAGCAATACATGCAATACCATGTTCTCGGCCAATCCGGCCTGAAGATCTCGGAAATCTGCCTTGGCACGATGACCTTCGGCGATCAGACCGACAGAAAAACGGCGTCAAGGATTGCCGATTCCGCGCGCGACGCCGGCGTAAACTTCATAGACACGGCGGATGGCTATGCGGACAGCCGATCGGAAGCGATGGTCGGCGAACTCCTCAAACCGGATCGCACCGATTGGATTCTCGCGACAAAAGTGGGCAGCAGCATGGGCACGCCGGCGCGGCGCAAAGGCTTGACGCGCAAGTGGATGCGGGAGGCAATCGACCACAGCCTGCGGCGGCTCAAGACCGACTATGTCGATATCTATTACATGCATCATGTGGATTGGGAGACGCCGCTCGCCGAAAGCGTCGCGACAATGGGCGATATCATCGCGGCGGGCAAGGCCCGTTATTGGGGATTTTCCAATCACCGGGCGTGGCAGATCGGCGAACTGATCCGGCTGTGCGACCAGCTCGGTGTGCCCCGGCCGGTCATATGCCAGCCCTACTACAACGCGATGAACCGCATGCCCGAAACCGAATTGTTGCCGGCATGCGACTATTACGGCATCGGCGTTGTTCCGTTTTCGCCGCTGGCGCGCGGTGTGTTGACCGGCAAGTACACGCCCGGGAAAAATCCCCCGAAAGGTACGCGCGCAGGCCGCGGCGACACCCGAATGATGCAAACCGAATTCCGTCAGGAATCCCTTGTCGCGGCGCAAAAAATTGCCGAACACGCCGCAAAACGCGGTATGTCACCGATCGATTTCGCGTTGCTCTGGGTGCTCAACAACCGGCTGGTTTCCGGCGTCGTCGCCGGCCCGCGCACCATGGCCCACTGGAAAGGCTATCTCGGCGCCCTCACCCACCGGTTCACCGCCGATGACGAAGCCTTTCTCGACACGCTGGTGGCGCCGGGCCATCCATCGACACCCGGATTTTTCGATCCGCGTTACCCGCCGGCCGGCCGTCCCGTGCGAACGGGATAGCGACGGCCGCGGCGGTCTTAATACATATGCTGACCGCCGTTGATCGACAGGGTCGATCCGGTTACGAACCCGGCGTCGTCAGCGACCAGGAACAGGACGCCGCGGGCGATCTCGGACGCCTTGCCAAGCCGGCCGACCGGCACCTTCGCAACGATCTTTTCCAGAACATTCGGCGGCACCGCCCGCACCATGTCGGTATCGATATAGCCGGGCGCAATGGCGTTCACGGTGATGCCCTTGGCCGCCCCTTCCTGGGCCAGCGCCTTGGTGAAGCCATGGATGCCCGACTTCGCCGCGGCGTAATTCACCTGGCCATATTGGCCCGCCTGGCCATTGATCGACCCGATATTGACGATGCGCCCGAATCCGCGCTCGCGCATACCACTGATTACCGCATGGCACATGTTGAAACACGAGCCCAGATTTGTGTCGATGACCGCCTGCCAACTGTCGTGCGTCATGCGTTGCAATGTCCCGTCCCGGGTAATGCCTGCATTGTTGACGAGCACATCCACCGGGCCGAGATCTTTCTCGATCTGCGCCACGGATTTCTCGCACTGGGCATAATCAGAAACATCGAATTTATAAACGCGGATTCCGGACTCTTCCTTGAAGGCTGCGGCGGCCTCGTCATTTCCGGCGTAAGTCGCCGCCACCTTATATCCCGCATCCTTGAGGGCAACGGAGATCGCTCCGCCGATGCCGCGTGTCCCGCCTGTCACAATTGCCACCCTTGCCATTGCCGATCATCCTTTCCAGCAATTTCGGGCAACGGTTTCCAACTTGTGGCGGTTGCCCACGCCAATATCCTCGTTCACGCGATCGCGCCATAAATCCTGTGCGATCGCGCCTAATCGCGCCTCAATCGCGCTCGACGCAGAGCGCGATTCCCATACCGCCACCGATACACAGGGTCGCGAGGCCCTTTTTCGCGTCGCGGCGCTGCATCTCATACAGCAGGGTCACCAGCACGCGCGTGCCGGACGCGCCGATCGGATGACCCAGCGCGATCGCCCCGCCATTCACATTGACCTTTGACGTGTCCCAGCCGAGTTCCTTGTTCACGGCACAGGCCTGTGCGGCGAAGGCTTCGTTCGCCTCGATCAAATCGAGTTCGTCCGCCGACCACCCCGCCTTCTCAAGCGCCTTCTTGCTGGCCGGAATTGGTCCGGAGCCCATGATCGCCGGATCGACGCCCACCGTCGCCCAGGACACGATGCGCGCCATCGGAACGATTCCGCGCCGGGCGGCCTCTTCGGCCGTCATGAGGACCGTCGCCGCCGCACCATCGTTGATGCCGGAGGCATTGCCCGCCGTGACCGTACCGTCTTTCGCGAAAGCCGGCCGCAACGACCCCAGCACATCGACCGTCGTATCCGGTTTCGGGTGTTCGTCGGTGTCGACTATGGTCTCGCCCCGGCGGGTCTTGATGGTCACCGGAACGATTTCATCCTGGAACCGCCCCGCCGCCATCGCTTCGCCCGCCTTTTGCTGGCTCGCCGCGGCGAATTGATCCTGTTCCTCGCGCGTGATCTGCCATTTTTCGGCGACGTTCTCGGCGGTGTTGCCCATGTGATAGCCGTTGAAGGCGTCCCAGAGCCCATCCTTGATCATCGTATCCACGAAATTCAGGTCGCCCAACTTTTGGCCGTCGCGCAAATGCGCACAATGCGGCGCCTGGCTCATGCTCTCCTGCCCCCCGGCAACGACGATTTCCGCATCGCCGAGCAGGATCGCCTGCATGCCCAAGGCCACCGTCCGCAATCCGGAGCCGCACAGCTGATTGATCTGATAGGCGGTCTTCGCGACGGGTATGCCGGCCTCGATGGCCGCCTGGCGTGCGGCGTTCTGGCCGGTCCCGGCGGTCAGGATCTGCCCCAGGATCGCCTCGTCGACATCATCGCCGGATACCTCCGCGCGCTTCATCGCTTCCTTGATTGCCACCGCGCCCAAATACGACGCGGGAACGGCGCTCAAAGCTCCATTGAAGGCGCCAACCGGTGTCCGTACAGCGCTCGCAATCACAACGTCCGTCATATCTTGATTCTCCCTCTGTCCGGGCGGTTGCTTTAATCACCCCAACCGCGCCAATGATCCGACCAACGGCCGACTCCATTTATGTTGCACTGCACAATATATTGATGCCTACGTCCGAAACAAGTGCGGCGTTGGCGGATTCAGCGTAACCGAGGTTGGACAAATTGTCGCGCTTAACCGACGTTGGAGCGGTCGCAATCGGCGGATCAGGGAAGCGCCTCCAGCCAATCCAGCAAGGGTCGCCAAACAGTTTCCTCGACGCCGCGGCCGACCATCATGCCGATATGTCCCGCCGCCGGAGAAAGCCGTGCGGCCCGCGGCATCGCATCCGCGAGCGCCAGTGCCGACCGGGGCGGCACGATTCGGTCGTTTGCCGGAATAATCGCCAGCGCCGGCAGGTCGAGTGCGGCCGGATCAACCGGCCTTCCATCCACGCGCCATTGCCGGGCGGCCGCACTGTTGGCGCCGTACCAGCCGAATAGACACTCGCGCGCTACCGGCGCGGCCAATGGCACGCCGTCATTCACCCAATCCTCCAATGCAACGAAGTCGCGGGCCTGGTTCGAGCCCGGGTCAAGCGCCGCGAAGGCGGTGAATTTGCGTTCGCCCAACTGCGGGTCGAGCGCCGCGAACAACGCCTGCAACAGGTCGACCGGCAATTCGCCGAGCGCCCCCATGATCCCTTCCCAGCCGGACACAAGATAGGCGATCCCGCGCGCCTGCTCCGGCCGGACAGCATGAAAATCCCACGGCGTGGCGAGCAGCACCAACCCTTGGATGTCCCGCAACCGGCGCTGCGCGAGTGCCGCCGCGAGCAAGCCCCCCATGCAATAGCCGGCGACCACCGGCCGTTCACCGGTGAGGCCGGCCACGCAATCCAGGGCCGGTTCGAGCCGGCCCCGGATGTAATCGGTCAGGGTGAATTGGCGTTCCATCGCGCCGGGCGCGTCCCAATCGAGCAGAAATGGCCAAACCCCTTGATCTGCGAGCCATCGCAAGAAACTGCGCCGCGAAGACAAGTCGAGGATATACGCCCGGTTGATCAGCGATGGGATAATGAGGACCGGCAGCCCTTTCGCCCCATCCCGCCCATAATCGTAGAGCCGGGTCGTACCGTCGGCCCAAACCGCGGGCGGAAATTCTAGATCCCGCCGATAGGGATGCGCCCGATACCGTTCGACACCCGACAGGAACTCACCGAGCCGGCGGCGGCCCTCCCGGTCGACCGCGGCGGCGAGCGCGCCGCCTTCAGCGCTTGCGAGATCCTTTTGCAGGCCGGCCGCGTTTTTTGCCAGCAGCGGGTTCCAGGTCAGCAAGCCGTTGCTCAAGAGCGGCAACGCGGCGTTCGAGCTCGCGTAATTCATCGCCGCTGTCAGCAGGTGAAGCGGCAGCGGGCGCGGACCGAGGCGCGGACTTTGGTTCGACGGGGGCGTTGGCGGCGTCACTTCGGGTCGATCCTCCCGTTGGCGGCCATGGCGGCGCAATGCCGGCGGCCGAGAGCCAGTCCAATGGATTGGGCAACCCGGCGTTTGCCGTCGCACCGCCGGGCTGCATCGCCGAAAGCAGCCGCCCCATCGTTTCCGCGGTGGCCGGATCGGACGCCATCAGGCGAAGTTGCTCCTGCCATAAATCCAAGTATCGGCGGGCAAGCTCGTCGAGATCAGGCGGCGTATCCATCACGCCACTATATTCGCCCACGCAGCGGTTTGCCAGCAACGCAATATTTCATCGCAATGCGACATTGCGCACCAAAACCACGCGGATTGTTAGGACTTTCGCAATCCCGCGCTGCGATATAAGCTGAAGGTTGAGATTCCGGGCCGAAGAAGACAGTTGACGAGAAGGACACTCCCATGGCGGCCAAAAAGGGCGACTCAGACGCGCCCGTTACAATAAAGAAATATGCCAACCGGCGGCTCTACAATACCGCGACCAGCAGTTATGTGACGCTCGATTATCTCTGCCAGATGGTAAAGGACGGCGTCCCGTTCGTCGTTTACGACGCCAAATCCGGCGAAGACATCACGCGGTCCGTCTTAACCCAGATCATCGTGGAAGAAGAAGGCAAGGGCGACAATCTGCTGCCGATCGGCTTCCTGCGCCAGATCATCAGTTTCTACGGTGACAATATGCAGCGCATGCTGCTGCCGAGTTACCTGGAACACTCGATGCAAATGTTCTCGGATAATCAGGAGCGCATGCAGTCCTATATGAAGGATGCCATGGGCGGCATGATGCCGTTTAGCTCATTGGAAGAAATGAGCAAGAAAAACATGGCCGTCTTCGAGCAAGCCATGCGGATGTTTTCGCCAACGCAACAAGCCGCCGAGAAGACGCCCGAGAGCGACCAGGCAAGCGATTCGGTAGACGAATTGCAGGAAAAATTGGATCAGCTACAGCAGCAAATCAATAAGATGGCGGGCAAGCCGAAATCCCGATAGGGTAATTTCACCGCCGCCGAAAATCGGGAATGGCTATTTCCGAGCCAAAAGCGGATGCATGGCGCTTACACCGTTGGTGCCATTGGCTTCGTTATTGCTTTCGTTGATAGCGGATCGAGCCGCTAATTTTCCAACCGGCTTTTGAATCTGCGGCTTGCCGTAGTAATAGCCCTGCAGATAGCTGACGCCTTCACTCTTGAGCAATTCCGCATCCTCCACCCGCTCGACGCATTCGGCCACGGTCTTGATACCGAAGCCTTCTGCAAGATTCAGCAGTGTCTGGATGAACAGCAGGTTGTCCGGATTATCCGCGACATTCATGACGAACGACCCGTCGATCTTGACGACATCGACGGTCAGGGATTTCAAATGTCGGAACGAGGTGTAGCCGGACCCGAAATCGTCCAGCGCCACCTTGCAGCCCAGATCCCGCACCGCCGCGACGAACCGCGCCGAATCCTCAAAATCATGCAATGACGCAGTCTCCGTGATTTCGATCATCAACCGCTGTGCGATATCCGGTTTCCCCTTGACCAGGCTGACCAGCGTCCGGAGCCAGGAACGGTCGCTGGCCGTCAGGCTCGAAATGTTAAGCGCCAATGTAATGTCAGGTACAGCGACCAGATCCGCGACGACCATTTCAAGCGTGTGCCGATCGATCTGCCGCATGAGGCCAATGCGTTCCGCAACCGGTACGAAGGCGCCGGCGCCGACGATCTCGCCATTCTCGTCAATCATGCGGATCAAGGTTTCGTAGTAGGCGGTCTCGCACGTGCTGCTATCGACGACCGGCTGATAGGCGAAAATGATCCGGTCGTCCTGCAGTGCCTTTACGACCTTCTCCCCCAACACCATGTATTCGCGTTGGCGCTGGCGCTGTTCGTCGGACATTTCGAAAAATGCGAAGCAATTCCGCCCCAGCCGCTTTGCGTCGCGCATTGCGCTCTCGGCGCTCGCCATCACGTCGTGTGCCGTTTGAATCAAGCCCGGGAATCCGGCCCCGCCGATCGAGACGGTAATATGAATCGCCCCAACGGGGGTTTGCACGGCAAACTGCCGGAACGCGTTAAGAATTTTATCTGCTGCGGATGCGATTCCGTTTTCGCTCGCATTGGCGAGGACAACACCGAATATATCGCCGCCAACGCGTCCGATAATGTCCGTGGAACGCATACATTCCTCGAGCCGTTGGGCGACGCCGACGATAACGGCATCCGAGGTTTCGCGGCCATAGGCTTCATTCATCATCGCCATCTTGTCGATCCCGATGGCAAGATATCCGGCCGAAATTTCGTACCTGCTGGCATAGGCCAGCGCGTGCTCGACGGCTTCCCGCAACCGCGACTTGTTATAGAGCCCTGTCAGTTCGTCGTAATTCGCGCGTTGTTCCAGCAGAACTTCATGCTGCTTGCGGCCGGTGACCACGCGCAACACACCGTTCAACCGAACCGGTTGTCCGGATTCCGAAAACTCAGCCGATGCGCGCTCGTGAATCCAGCAGAAACCGCCTTTTTCCGTCCGCACCCGGTATTCGCAGTCAAAGGCTTCACGGGTGGTAAAATGTTTGGACAGACGCTTGAGCCGTTCCTTCAGGTCATCTGGATTAATGCGTTCGTGAAAGGAGTCGCCATTTGCCACAGCCTCGCTGGCGGCAATACCGAACATATTCGCGATACTGCCAAGCCATTGAATTTCATCGCTTACGAGATCCCAGGAATAGATCACGTCACCGGAACCGGTCAGCGCGGCTTTAATGGTTTCAGATTCGTTCGTCACAATGTTCACGAACACGCGCCAATAACCGGCGCGCATATATCCCCAACTAAATTACAACGCTCGAATTACGTGTATTATACAAATAATAATAGCACATTTTTTATAAAATACTAGATTAATGTTTTGATAATTAACAAGTTATTTACACGAAAAAATATATTTACTATTAGTTAACCATTTTTACTTAGCTCGTCTGCGCTTCTCCACAAGGCCATTTATGCGCCCGCAAAATTTCCAGAAAAGGCCCGCCAAAAATGCGCCGTATCGCAACAGTCGCCCAAATGTTGAACCGGGGGAATTTATTGACAACGACGCCCTGTGGGGATGCCAAGGTGGAGCATCATTCAAGCGGCGGCAACGCGGCGACCGAACAGGCAATTCGGGAATTTGCCGCGAAACACCCGACCGGCAACCCGCCGGGCTATTCGGATTTCTCCGGCCCGGCAAGCACGGCGGCCAACCAATCCCATACATGGCGTTCGTCGAAATATTGGCCGGCCGCCATGGGCTTCGCCGCAATCGCCTGCGTCGCGCCGAAACGCTCATAGACCGCACCGGCGTGTGCCACAACATGCTGGCCGCCAGAAGCCGGCCACAGCGGGTGGTCCTCCGCCGACAAGATCAGGACCGGACGCGGCGCGCAAAGCGCCACGACATCCTCCATGTCCATCCACTGTAATAATCCCGGCAAGACATAGTGCAGCGGCAAATCCTGTCGCCCAACCGTGGACCGATGCGGCCCGATACCGCCCGCCGCCACCACCGCCCCGCAACGCCCATCCATAGCCGCCACCAAGGTGGCGACGGCCGCACCGCTGCCATGGCCAATCGCGGCGATCCGATCCCGATCAATGACAAACCCGCAATCGCCTTGGGTCAGCCAGTTGACCACCGAGGCGACATCGGATGCCGCATCGCCGAGTATGCTTCCGCCGATCGCCAACCTGGCCACCGCATCGCTTCCGAGCCCCTGGCGCAAACCGGCCCCTGGCAATTCGACACACACAGCGAGGTATCCCCGCCGGGCCGCCTGACGGGCGAAATCGATCTCCGGCGCTACAGTCGCATCGGCCGGCATGGCCGCATCGCCCCAGGACGCGGCCATGCCATGGCCATCGCCCTGAAGACAGATCGCCACCGGCCACGCCTGCGCAGGGTCCAATCCGGCGTCCCAAACAAGCCGCATCGGAATATCACGGCCATCACGGACCCGAATATATGCGCTTCGATGAAGCAGGCCGCCCGGATCCGCGACGTCATGATCATGGGAATGCAGCATTGCGGGCGGTCCGCCGAACAATCCATATCCGCTGATTTCCGCCAGGCGGAGGCGCGCGGCTTCCTGCCATTCGAGCGGATCCTCGATCCCGGCACGCGTCCAGGCCAGCAACCGCGGCGCTGCTTCAGCGGCACGCCGTTGCATCGCCCCAATGTCCAGATACAAGCCGTCCGGCACATCGGCTGCGTTCGCTGGCGCGCTACCGGCCAATCTGTCAATCGGCGCATCGGCGGGCCGACCCCGGAGCCACTGCTTCAAAAACTTCGTCATGCCCGCACTATAATGAATCGGCAAGGCGGGGCAACGCGGCGCCCCACCCGCCCATTTCTTATTCTCGCTGGAACTGCGCTACAATCCTCCTTTAGGAGCCATCGCGTCACAACATCGAAGAGAGGGCATGCATCATGGAAAAGGCAACCACACGGCTGCGCAAACTGTTCAGCGAAAAGCCTTTCGTGTATCTGCCGTCCGTGTACTACCCGCTTGGCGGCCGGATGGTGCAGGAAGTTGGTTTCGACGCCGCCTATATCGGCGGTTACGTCACCGGCGGTTCGCGGGCGGTGAGTGAACCGTTGCTGACCATGACCGAGCAGGTTGAAACCGCCGAGGGCGTCGCCCGGGCCATCGACATACCGACCGTGTGCGATGCGGGCGCGGGCTTCGGTGAACCGTTGCATGTGACGCGCACGGTGCGCCAGTTCATTCAGGCCGGCGTTGCCGGCATCCACATCGAGGACCAGTTGTACCCCAAGCGGGCGCATTATCATAAATACGTGGCGCACGCGATCCCGGCCGAGGAGTTCCGCGACAAGATCCGCTGGGCCTGCCGGGAACGCGACAAGCTCGACAAGGATTTCTGGATCATCGCCCGATCGGATACTTGCCGGTTCGAGGGGCTGGACGAAGCGGTCAAACGGGTCAATATCGGCGCCGATGAAGGCGCGGATATGGGGATGCTGTTCCCGACCAACCTCGAAGAGGCGGCCCGCGCACCCAAGGAATCGAAAATTCCCCTGGTCTATGTGCAAAGCCGGGGCAACCGCGACGGCCGCCCGGTCCTTTCGCTGAAGGAGTTGCAGGACATAGGGTACGCCGCCTGTATCGATGCCCAACTCTTTCTCATGGTGAGCTTTCATCATGCCCGCCAGGCGCTGCAGGAAATGAAGGACACCGGCGTCTATACCGGCATGACCCAGGAGGACGCGGTCGAGGTTCGCCAGGCGATCGAGGATACCATCGGCATGGATGAGTTTTACGCGATCGAGGAAGACACGGTCGAAGACACAAAATGGGGTAAGCGATAGCGGCTGATGGTATCTTTGCTCGTCAGTCCGACTTCCGTAAGGAGCGATGCCGATTCACGCCCCATGGCCCCAATATGAAGAGGCATGACGATTCGGCGCGGGCGGCGTTAGGGTGACGGAAAGCGTCGTACCCGGCGGCAAGGAGCGCGCGCCATCGCTCTTTTGGATCACCATATCCGTCTGTCTGGCGGCGGGCATGCAATCGATGGATACCTTCGTCGCCGGCATCGCCCTGCCCAGCATGATGGGCGCGTTTTCGGCGGCGCATGACGAGGTCGCCTGGGTGCTCACGGCGTTCCTCATTGCCGTCGCCGTGTTCACGCCGCTGAGCGGCTGGTTGAGCCGAAAGATCGGGCGCAAGCGGCTCCTCCTTATCGCAATCGTCGGGTTCGTCGCCGCATCGGTCTTGTCCGGTTTCTCGAATTCGATCACGGAAATCGTTCAGGCGCGCTTTCTGCAAGGCATGTTCGGCGCCGGGCTGGTGCCGCTATGCCAGCAGATCCTGCTCGACGCCTACCCGCGCGAACGTCAAGGCATGGCGATGGCCTGGTTCAATATCGGCATGCTGGTCGGCCTGATCGTCGGCCCGTTCCTCGGCGGGTATATCACCGAATTCTACACGTGGCGGTTCGTCTTCTTTATCAATGTCCCGACCGGATTGGCCGCCTTCACGATGATCTTTATTTTCGTCCGGGAGACGCCTTTGCAGCCCCGGCGGTTCGATTTTACCGGTTTTCTCGCCTTGGCAACGACCCTGATCGCCTTTCAGCTCATGCTCGACCGGGGCGAACGCCTGGACTGGTTCAATTCACCGGAGATCGTGCTGGAGGCCGGCATCGGCGTCGCCGCCTTGTATGTCTTTGTCGTGCACATCATCACGGCGCGCCAGCCTTTCGTCGA
>CAJHYV010000481.1_pt1 | contig 11468 bp, 10 predicted proteins | sample 9198851 | NCBI WGS metagenome assembly CAJHYV01 (sample SAMEA7708375, study PRJEB35096) | sediment metagenome | biome: marine neritic benthic zone biome [ENVO:01000025]; feature: sediment [ENVO:00002007]; material: shallow marine sediment [ENVO:03000034] sea grass bed [ENVO_01000059] ...
AGGTCTTCGAGCAACTCGGCGGCTATCCCACCGCGCTCGGCATTTGCTCGGTCGTTCTGTTTTGTATTGCCCTGTTGCCGGGCATTCCGTCGATACCCTTTGTGCTCCTGTCCGCATTCACTGGCGGGATGACCTATATGGCCTACCGCCGCGACCAGTCCGCCGAGGCCGAACAGCGTAAAAATGAAAATATCGCCGACGCGCCGGAAGCGGACGCCGAGGAACCAATTTCAACGGCGTTACAGATTGACAGCATCCGTCTGGAGTTGGGATACGGCCTGCTCGCCTTGATCAACAATCCACAGGAACGCCGCCTGACCGATCAGATCAAAGCGCTCCGCCGTCAACTCGCCACGGAAATGGGCTTCGTTATGCCGCCGGTCCGCATACAGGACAATTTGCAGCTGCCGCCTAACCAATACATCGTGCGCATCAAGGAAATCGAAGCGGGGACCGGCGAGTTGCGGCCAAACATGCTGTTGGTGATGGACCCGCGCGGCGAGCCGATCAGCTTGAAGGGCGAAGAAACGACCGAGCCGACATTTGGCCTGCCCGCGACGTGGATCGCCGAACGTTATCGCGAAGAAGCGATGTTCCGCGGGTACACGGTGGTCGATGCCCCGACGGTCGTCACGACCCATATAACCGAACTAATCCGCGATCACATGGATGAATTGCTGTCCTACGCGGAAACCCAGAAACTGCTCGACGATCTGGACAAACCACAGCAAAAATTGATCGGCGACCTGATTCCCAACCAGATCTCGGTCGGCGGCGTGCAACGGGTCCTGCAAAATCTGCTTGCCGAACGGATATCGATCCGCGACCTGTCCACAATCCTGGAAGGCGTGTCGGAATCTACCGGATTCACCAGAAACGTGACCCAGATAACCGAGCATGTGCGCGGCCGGCTGGCGCGGCAGATATCGGACGCCGCGACCAACGACCAAGGCTTCATTCCGCTCGTTACCCTATCGCCGGATTGGGAGCACGCCTTCGCGGAATCGATTGTCGGCCAGGGTGACGATCAGCAACTGTCGATGGCGCCCAGCCGATTGCAAGAATTTATTAACGCCGTACGCACTACTTTTGAACGTCAGGCAATGCAGGGGGAAACGCCGGTATTGCTGGTTAGTCCCGGGATTCGGGCCTTTGTGCGGTCGGTCATAGAGCGATTCCGGCCAATTACCGTAGTAATGTCGCAAAATGAGATCCATCCGAAGGCGAAAATCAAGACGCTGGATCAGATTTAGAAGGGCAAACGGACAGTAAATGCGGCTAAAAACGTTCCAAGCACCGACAATGTCAGACGCCATGCGAATGGTTCGCGATGAGTTGGGCGATGAATCGATCATCGTCTCAACCTCCGATAATGGCGCTGACGGTGTGCGGATTACCGCTGCTATCGAGGAAATTGAGCCGGAACTCCAGCCCGCACCGGATATCGGCGACCCACAGCCGGTCGACAATATTTGCGATGTGCTCGACCGGCACGGGGTGCCGCTAAACCTGTCGGACCAGATGCTCAATACGGCGACTATGCTGGGCGGCTCTGATTTGGTTCCGACATTGGCTGGCGTCCTCGATCTTTTATTCGATTTCAATCCACTTCCCGACACGACGCCGGCGCGGCCGCTGATGATGGTCGGGCCGCCGGGGTCCGGTAAGACGTCGGCGATCGCGAAATTGGCGACGCGTTTGACGATGGCGCGCAAACCGGCCGCGCTGATCACCACAGACCGGAGCCGTGCCGGCGCGGTGGAGCAGATTGGCGCCTATGCGCAACGCCTGAATTTAACGGTCAGGGCGACCGAGGATCCGCATGAACTCGCGAGCTTCATCGACGCGACGCCGCCTGACAGCTTCACATTGATCGATAGCACCGGCACGAATCCATACGACCTGGACGATATGGCGAAGCTTCTCTCGCTTGTGGGGTCGGCGGAGATCGATCCAGTCCTGGTCCTCGACGCCGGCCGCGACGCGGTCGAGGCGGCCCGCCTTGCAGCCGCGTTCAAACAAATCGCGCCGCGCCGCCTGCTGATTACCGGGCTGGACCTTACACAACGCCTCGGTGCCGTGCTCGCTGCAGCCGACGCCTGCCAAGCAGCGTATTGCGACTCCAGCGTGACGGCCAACATTGCCGACGGGCTGCAGCCGCTCAACCCCGTTTCCTTGGCGCGATTGTTGCTGGAAGCAAACCGACTTTCATCGAACCGGGAAGACCAGACGCACGAGCGCCAAAACCTGAAACAGCAAGCATCGGGCTGGAATTAGCCATGGCAACCATAGCAGCCGTCGACGCCACGCCGATCCCGGGATGGGGCCGGAACATCATCAGCGTCGCCTCCGGCAAAGGCGGTGTCGGTAAGACCTGGTTCGCGATATCGCTGGCCCATGCATTCTCGAAATTAGGCCAAAAGGCATTGTTGTTCGATGGCGATATCGGCCTTGCGAATGTCGACATTCAACTTGGCCTGATGCCCGAACGGGATCTTGCATCGGTCATCGCCGGCAAGCTGACACTGAAGCAGAGCGTAACGCCAATCGCAGATGCCGGGTTCGACGTTATCGCCGGGCGGTCTGGATCGGGCAGTCTGGCGGCGGTCCCCGTGCCCCGATTGAGCGCGCTGCGCGACCAGATTGGCGCCTTGTCCGGGGCCTATGACCGAGTGATCGTGGACCTGGGGGCGGGCATCGACCGAACGGTCAGGACGCTGACCGCACCCGAAGGAATCTGCCTTGTGGTCGCGACCGACGAGCCGACCTCGCTTACCGACGCTTATGCATTCATAAAGGTGACTGCGGCGGAGCGGCCGGGCGCCGACCTCCGGATTTTGGTCAACATGGCCGCTTCGCGGACGGATGGCATAAACACCTATGAAACGCTCCTCAAGGCATGTCGTGGATTTCTTAAACTGGAGCCGCCATTGGCCGGCATCATCCGACAGGATGCCAAGGTCCGGGAAAGCATTCAGCTCCAAGTGCCATTGCTGACCCGCTATCCCAACAGTGACGCCGCATCGGACGTCGAGCGGGTCGCACGGGCGCTGCTGGCCACACCGTGAGTACACCGGTCCCACCGGCAAACACAGCCTCCCCCCGCACAATTGCGGCAGGCCCGGCCATTCGGGCGACCGCGCTCCCAACACCGGAAACACCGCCGCTTACGCCGGGTCAGGTCCTGCAAGCCCAAGTCGTCGCCCGCACGGCGGGGCAATTGGTCGTCCGCACCGATGTCGGAACCTTGACGCTGCAGACTTCGGCCGCCCCCGAAGACGGATCCGCCCTGCTTTTGCGCGTGCTCACGGGCGGCAATCGGCCCCAACTCGAAGTGTCGCTGCGGCCCGGGCCCGGCGTCCCAGCCGCTGCCGGCACGCCGAATACGGGAACGGTCCTGACCCAGGGCGGTCTGGTGACTGCAACCTTCGCCGGGAATAGTGCGACCATGCCGTCCGCCGCCGCAGGGCAAATCGTCCCCTTGGAAAACGGCGCCGCCGCGACACTGCGTATCCTCGGTGTCGCGCCGCCCGGTGCTGCAACGGTTCCCAACGCCCACGCCAGCGCCGCGGCCGGCAACACAGTTTTGTCCGCGACGGTCACGGCACTATCGCCGCAAGGCGCTCCAATCGTCCAAACCGAAGCAGGCCGATTTTCAATCAACACGATCACGACGCTGCCGGTCGGAACGCGTCTCTCGTTCGAGCTGCTGCCGAGCGGAACGCCGGTGACGGCGGCTTCGGAGGTGCTGGCGGCGGGTGATCCGCTCGCATCTCTGCGGGACGCGATTGCGGCCCTACGATCCGGCGATGGCGCCCTCGCGGCGAGCCTCTCCCGATCCGCCCTGCCGCAAATTGGACCGAACCTGAGCACCGGAATGCTGTTCGTTCTGTCGGCGATATTTTCGGGCGACCTGCGGCGCGTCTTCAGCGACGATGCGCTCCGCAATCTGGCGCGCACCGGCCCCGACCTTATGCAACGGCTCGGCTCGGATCTTGGCACATTGCAGCAAGCCGCCACCGATGCTGCCGGTCAGGACTGGCGGGTCTACCTGCTACCGTTGCTTACAGACACCGGTTTGGAGCGATTGCGGCTCCTGGTTCGCGATCAGGACGCGGACGACGCCGAGGCGGAAGACAGTGGCGTCGTCCGATTCCTGGTTGAAGTCACCATGAGCCGGCTGGGCGCGTTTCAATTCGACGGCAAGGCGGGCCGCAAGACGCTTGATCTCGTGGTCCGGACGCAGCGTCCGCTGGAGGCGGATATGCAAAACGAGATCCGGCGGATTTTCGAGAACGCGCTCGCCGCCATGACATTTTCCGGCACGCTGCTCTTTCAAACGGTGCCAACATTCGAAAGTCCGATACCGGAGACCGCAGCGCCGGCCAAGAAGGGTTTGGTGGTTTGAGCGGCATGGCGGCAAATACCCGTAACGGCGGCGGGCCGGCCGGCGATTTACCACGGCATTTGCTGCAATGCCGGGCGAACGCAAACGCCACATTGGATTACCTTATCGCGATTGACGATTGCGCCCCGGAAACCGATTGGTTGGTGGCGCTTCGATACGTTCCGGATAAGCTGATCGTGGAGCCGGCCGCGCTGGCCCGCTATGTCGGGCAGCTGGCAGCGCGAGACCATGACGGGCCGGAGGACATCGCGTTGGCGATCCTCGCGGATCTCAACAACGAGACGGTCCCCCGATGGGTCGAGGTGGCCTGTGCGCATCGGCGCACACCACGGCATCGGGTCCTTGTCGAAGATCGGCAGCCCAACTGGGACAATCCGGCGCTGCTCGCCCGTCTGACCGCCTGGTAACCGGCCGGGCCGCGCTTCAGCGCGTCGCTGCGGCGGATTGCCGGCCGTGATTTTGCAGCGCCGTCTCATCGAGGTCGTTTTGGTCGTGCTTGTCCCGTTCCTGACGCTCGGCCTGTTCATACCGCTCGAGCGTGATTTCGTATCGCTTCAGCTCGGCAAAGGCGTTCAGCAATGCATCGCGCGCCTCCGCGACCGCTTCGCTCGCCAATTCCTTTTCTTTCGTCAATTCGGCGCGGCGATCAAGCTGCGCACGGGCATAGCCGCCATAATCCGACAGGGCATCCGGTATCGCCTGCAACGACGACCGTTCCGAGGCCAACTGGTCTTCCAACGTGTCTATTTGACCGGAAAGCGCGGCCTCCGCCTCTTCCAATTCTTTGATTTGACGCCGTTTTTCGTCCAGATGGTACCGATGGAACCGTATTAGCTTACCCAGAGGCTTTTTCATCCTTCGCCCTCCGCCTGCGCCGGACCGTCCATGCCCAGGATTTGCGCCAATTGTTGGTACCCTTCATCGAGCGACGTGCGTTCCGCGATATCCTGCCGTTGAAACGCCTCGAGCCCGTCATGGAGCCGAATCGCCTCGTCGACAGCAGGGTCACTTCCTACCCGATATGCGCCCAGCCGGATCAGTTCGGCCATGTCGGAATAGACGGCCATCAGGCCGCGCGCCCGATCGATCAGCGCATTTTGGTCGGGAGTGTTGCATCGAGGCAACGTTCTGGAAACGCTCTGCAACACGTCGATTGCGGGGAAACGATTGCGCTGGGCGATCGCCCGGTCGAGTACGATATGACCATCGACAATGCCCCGCACGGCGTCCGAGATCGGCTCGTTGTGATCGTCGCCTTCGACGAGAACCGTGAACAATCCGGTAATGCTGCCGTCGGCGACGCCGGGGCCAGCGCGTTCCAGCAACCGCGGCAATTCACTGAACACGGTCGGCGTGTATCCTTTGCTCGCGGGCGGCTCACCGGCGGATAGACCGATTTCCCGTTGCGCCATCGCAAACCGCGTGACGCTGTCTATGAGACACAAGACGTCCTTACCCTGATCCCGGAAATACTCCGCGACGGTCATTGTCAGATAGGCCGCTTGCCGGCGCATCAATGCGGATTCATCGGAAGTCGCGACGACAAGAACCGACTTGGCCAATCCCTCCGGACCGAGATACTCCTCGATGAATTCACGAACCTCCCGTCCCCGTTCGCCGACCAACCCGATGACAACGACATCGGCGGCGCTGTAGCGCGCCATCATCGAAAGCAAGAGCGATTTACCCACCCCAGAACCCGAGAAAATCCCCATTCTTTGGCCACGGCAGCAGGTCAGGAAGGCGTTGATGGAGCGCACGCCAACGTCAATTTTATCGACCACACGCTGCCGTGCGTGCGCCGGCGGCGGCGCATTGCGGATCGGATAGGCGACGCTCCCCAACGGCAACGGACCGCCATCGTCGAGTGGCTCGCCAAAGGGATTGAGAACGCGGCCCAGCCATGACTCGCGCGGGTGGACGACGGGCTCACATTCGCCGAGCTCCACCGCATTTCCCAGACCGACACCGAGCAGCGAGCCGAACGGCATGGCCAACGCGCGGGACCGCCGGAACCCGACTACCTCGCACGGCACCCGTTCACGGTCATCCCGGAGGATCGTGCACCGGTCACCAACCGCAAGGTGGTTTTGCACGCCGGCTATTTCAACCAGCATGCCCTGGACCGCGCAGACGCGACCGTAGAGTTGTACATTCGCTATTCTTGAGATGTCGTCAATCAGTGCACGCAGCGATCATTTCCTTCCGTACGAGAACTGACCAAGCATAGAGATGACGACTCATGTGTAGCCGACACCAAATTTAGACGGCCAAAATAGAAAGAAAATATTTAAAAAGCCATCCAAAAAAAATATTGTGTTTTTTACACCAAACTTGCTAGACTATTAACCATATAAAGTCTGTGAGTCCACTTGAAGATCTTAGTCTAGTTTAGGGGATTACCTATGCGAGTACTACTCGTCGAAGACGATCCGGCGACGGCAAAGAGCATCGCCTTGATGTTGAAGTCGGAGAGTTTCGTCGTGGATACTACCGATCTCGGGGAAGATGGCCTGGAAATCGGCAAGATCTACGATTATGACATCATTATTCTTGACCTGATGCTTCCGGATATTGATGGGTATGAGGTCCTCCGTCGCCTGCGCGATGCCCGGGTCGACACGCCAATCCTGATTCTGTCGGGACTGAGCGAGCTCGACAACAAGGTCAAAGGGTTAGGTTTCGGCGCCGACGATTATTTGACCAAACCATTTGAAAAACGGGAACTCATCGCCCGCATCCAGGCGATTGTCCGACGTTCCAAGGGTCATTCCAAATCAGTGATCAGAACTGGCAAGATCAGCGTCAACCTGGACGATCACACCGTGGAAGTGGACAGCAAGCCGATCCACCTGACCGGCAAGGAATTCGGCATCCTGGAGTTGTTGTCTCTTCGCAAAGGCACAACGCTCACCAAGGAAATGTTCCTGAACCACCTCTATGGCGGTATGGACGAACCGGAACTCAAAATTATCGATGTTTTCGTCTGTAAGCTGCGCAAAAAGCTCAGCACGGCCTGCAGCGGCGATAATTATATCGAAACCGTTTGGGGCCGTGGCTATGTGCTGCGCGACCCGTCGCCCGCAGAGGGCATGGCGGAGGAAGTTGCGGAAGCGTCGGCGGCCTAAACGCCGCGACGCTTCATTGCCGTTCGTTCGTCCGGACGAACGGCCTCAAGGTCTAAGAATTAGGCAGAGAGCAAGACGGGTTCGCCATCTGCGCGCCCGTACATGCCTCTGTGTCCGTCGATCGGCACGAAGTGTTCGGTAACGCCGAGAACCGTTTCCGCACCGCCGAGATAAAGCACCCCGTCGCTCTGCATCACGCCGGCGATTTGCGTAAAGACGTCGGACTTGGTCGGTGCGTCGAAGTAGATCAAGACATTCCGGCAAAACACGACATCGAATTGCCCGAGCGCAGCCGGGCTTTCCATAAGATTGAATTGCTTGAATTTCACCATCGCCCGAATTTCCGCATCGAGGCGCCACTTGTCGCCGACCCTATTGAAATATTTCACGAGAGAGGTGATCGGCAGGCCCCGTTGTACCTCGAACTGCGTGTAGAGACCGCTGCGCGCCTTGTTAATCATTTCCGCCGAGAGATCGGTCGCAACGATCTCGACTTCCCATCCGGCGAGTTCTGCTTCCATTTCCTTCACGATCATCGCGATCGAATACGGTTCCTGGCCGCTGGACGCCGCCGCGCTCCATACCCGGATTTTGCGCGCATGCGGGCGCGCCTCCATCAAACGCGGAATGACCAACGCGCGAAGCTGCTCGAACGGCTTGATATCGCGAAAGAATAGCGATTCGTTGGTGGTCATTGATTCCGTAATGCTGACAAGCAAATCTTCCGGACGTTCGTTCCGTACCGAGGCCACCATATCGTCCAAGGTGTTAAAGCCAAATTTCCGCGCGACCGGCATAAGCCGGCTTTCCAGCAAATAGGACTTTTCAGGGGTCAGCACGAGGCCCGACCGCTGCTTCAGTGTCCTTGCAAAAAAATCAAAATCTGCGGTGTTCATCGTTTAAGCCGCCAGTGTTGAAATATGTGGACCAATCTCATCGAGGGGTAGAACCGCCGTGCACAAACCATCATTCGCGACGGCCCCCGGCATGCCCCAAACAACGCTTGAAGCCTCGTCTTGCGCCAGGACGGTGCCGCCCATCTCCACGACGACCGTGCTCCCCGCGCGCCCGTCCTGCCCCATTCCGGTAAGGATCACGGCGACGACCCCGGGACCATACGTCTGCGCGAGACTGCGCAGCATGGGGTCGACCGAAGGACGACAGAAATTTTCCGGCGCGCTGTCGGAAAGCCGAAACGTCGGCTTGCTGTTTCGGCGTTCCACCAGCATGTGGTATCCGCCCGGCGCGACATAGATATGGCCGGCTTCGACCGGTTGGCCATCAAAAGGCTCAACTGCCGGACGGCCGCTGACCTGTGACAGCGTTGCTGTCAGAAACGCGGTGAAAGTCGCTGGAATATGCTGTGTAATCAGGATCGGCACCATTAGTGCCGGCGGGATGGACGGCAAAAAAGACTTCAGCGCCGCGGGGCCGCCGGTCGAACTGCCAATCGCCAGGACCGTCGGCTTGGCACGAGAACCGGGCCGCAGCGGCAGAACGCCGGCCGGACCGTGATCCGCTTGCTTCAGCCCCTCAGCGGCATGCGGTTGAAGACGATCGTGTCTGGTATGCGCGTCGCCGATCCCCGCACCGAGCGCACCGATTTTCGTCAGCAGTTCGGCTTTGAAATTGTCGGTGGAAAAGAGCTCGTGCCGGGAACTCGGTTTGTTTACGTAGTCGACCGCGCCCATGCTCAGAGCGCGCAGCGAAATTTCGGCGTTTTTCTGCGTCATGGACGAAACGATGATGACACGCACGTTGGGCCGCGCAGCCAGCATTTTCGGCAGGGCCGTAAGCCCGTCCATTTGCTGCATTTCAATGTCCAGAAGCACGATATCCACGTCTTCGCGCTGCAAAACCCTCAAGGCATGCGTGCCGTCGCTCACCGATGCGGCCACCACAATCCGTTCATCGGCTTCCAATATCCGCGTGATGAGACCGCGGACAATGGCGGAATCATCGACGATCATTACCTTGATGACGGGCTCCGTAGAGCGACCGCTATGTCGTGTGGGACCAGGCACTTGATGCACTATCTCGACTGTTGCTGATAACCGTCGCGCGACGATTAGATGAGGCCGACTTGTAGGAATTTCGTTTGAATAATTTCGCTGTCGAACGGCTTCATGATGTATTCATCGGCGCCGGCGGCAATGGCGGTGCGAATATGTTCGAGATCGTTTTCGGTTGTGCAGAACACGACGGCAACCTCACCACCGCCCGGTATTTTTCTAAGCGCTTCCAGGAATGCGACGCCATCCATCACGGGCATGTTCCAGTCGAGCAGAATCCCGTCCGGCATATCCACTTGGCAGGCCTCGAGCGCCAGCTTGCCGTCCTCCGCTTCGGAAACGATAAACCTCAACTCTTCAAGGATTTTCCGTGCGACCATTCGAATGACTTTCGAATCGTCCACGATTAAACATTTTTTCATCGCATCCTTCCCGCTACCCATTTGGCGTCCGACGCTTGGCACAATTCCGATTGTCCGCTCATTGGACGCAACCCGCGGCCGGCCGAGCCGACAACATTAAATTAAGTGATTGCAGAAGCCGGTAGTGGTCGTGTTTCACCACATAGTCGTTGAACCCGACGGCGCGACCCCGCTCCCGGTCTTTGCCGGAACCGCGCGATGCGATCGCCACCAACGGCTTGTCGGCCCACCGCCCCCCCGCACGGATTGTCGAGGCGAAATCGAAGCCGTCCATGCCCGGCATTTCGATGTCGCTCACGATAACGTCGATATCAAGGCCATCGGCGCACATATCGAGCGCACGATTGGCGCTCTCCACGGTCGTTACCTCGTATCCGGCGGTGGATAGCAACGGTTCCAGGAGGCTGCGGCAAATCGCGTTGTCGTCGACAATAAGCACATGCCGGCCGGTCGGGATGGCGCTTGGCAACACATCCGCTCCGGGCGCCGTGCCGTGTGCCAGCATGAAATAATATTCTAAATCAACGATTTCCGCAGCATTCCCGGCGATAACCGTACTCCCGGCAATGTCGGGCTGCACCGATTCTAGCGCAATCCGCAGATTGTCTTCGACGATATCGACGATGCCATCCACGACGAGCCCCATCGTGCGGCCGCCATCGGACAGAACCAGCACGGGCCGGCGTTCGGCCACATTTATTGTGATCTCCCGGCCGATCGCAACCAAAGGCATCAATCCGCCGCGGTATTGCATCATATGCCGCCCATCCGCGTAATCGATATTCTCGGTCGCGATTTCCTCGATCCATGCAACGCGCGTCAGGGGCACCGCCTTCAGCCCCGCATCACCGGCACGGAACACCAAAATCATCTCGCGATCAGCATCCTCCGAAGAGGCGTCGGCATTCGAACTATTTGCCGCCGCGCCAAGCACCCGTGGTTCGTCGTGGCCGGTCTCGAAATCCTCGACGGCAAGCGCGTTCGGTTCGAGGATGGTGATGACATTGCCGTCACCAAGGATCGTGTTGCCGGAGAAGACCCCGAGCGTCCGCAACACGGGCACGACCGGTTTCACAACGATTTCCTCCGTGTCGAAGACGCTGTCGACGATGATGCCGTAGCAGCGGCCGCCCGCCTGCGTCACCACAATAAATTGCGTCTCTACCTCGGCGGCATCATCGGTAATTTTTAAAATGCTGCGCAGTGACACTAGCGGCAGTAAGCGTTCCCGCAGCCGCAATACCGGCGTCTCGCGAATATATTCGATGGTATTTTCGTGTTTCCCGCCAATGCGTACGACTTCAACCACATTAATTTCAGGCAACGCAAACCGTTCGCCGCCGCATCCGATAATCAGCGCCCGGATGATCGCCAGGGTCAGCGGAATGGTCATCGTGAAGGTGGTTCCTTCACCCTGCAGGGCGCGCAGTTCGATCGTTCCGCCGATTTTTTCGATATTACTGCGCACCACATCCATGCCGACGCCGCGGCCCGACAC
>CAJHYV010000299.1_pt1 | contig 11434 bp, 8 predicted proteins | sample 9198851 | NCBI WGS metagenome assembly CAJHYV01 (sample SAMEA7708375, study PRJEB35096) | sediment metagenome | biome: marine neritic benthic zone biome [ENVO:01000025]; feature: sediment [ENVO:00002007]; material: shallow marine sediment [ENVO:03000034] sea grass bed [ENVO_01000059] ...
AATTTGGACAGTCTTTGGTGCGCCGGCAACGCGCCATGGAAGGTGTGGAAATGACCCCCGATTTCTGGCGGAACCGCCGGGTAATCCTGACCGGACATACAGGGTTCAAGGGCGCCTGGCTGGCGTTCTGTCTGCACGAAATGGGCGCACATGTTGTCGGCATCGCCTTGCCGCCGAACTCGACGCCGAGCCTCTTCGGAACGCTCCAGCTCGACCGGTTAATCGATTCGCACTTGTTTGACATTGCCGACCAGGACCGGCTCGCCGAGACGATCGCGGCGCACCGCGCCGACATTATTCTTCATTTGGCGGCCCAGGCGCTGGTCCGGCGCTCCTACGGCGACCCGGTCGCGACCTTCGCGACCAATGTGGTGGGCACAGTATCGCTCTTGAACGCCGTACGCGCGGCGCCCGAGGTAAAATCAGTCGTCGTCGTCACCAGCGACAAGTGCTACGAAAACCACGAACGGATCAGCGGGTATCGCGAAAACGATCAGCTCGGCGGGCGCGATCCTTATAGCGCGAGCAAGGGGTGTGCCGAAATTGCGACGCATTCGATGCGGCGCAGCTTTTTCGCGCCTTATGTCGAAAATGGCCACGCCGCGCGGATTGCAACAGTCAGAACCGGGAATGTTATCGGCGGCGGCGATTGGTCGGAAGACCGGCTGGTTCCCGATCTCGTGCGCGGCTGCCTCGGGCCGACCGGCGAGACGACGCTGCGCTATCCGGATGCAATCCGGCCCTGGCAACACGTCTTGGATCCGACCTTCGCCTATTTGGAGCTCGCGGAACGATTGGCGACGCGGCCGGACACCATCGATGATGCATGGAATATAGGACCCGACGCAAGCGACACCTGCACCGTTATCGACTTGGCGCGACGGATGGTGGACGCCTTGGGGAGCGGGAGCGTCATGGTCGAGCCCGATGACGGCCGCATGAAAGAAACGACTATTCTGCAGCTCGACTGCGGAAAAGCGAAAACCCAGCTGGGTTGGGCGCCGCGCCTGCACCTCCCGGATGCCATCGACATGACGGCTGGCTGGTATTCCGCTTGGGCGGCGGGTGATGACATGATCGCGTTGACGCGGCGGCAAATCGCCCGTTATCGCGGACTCGCACCCGACACGGCTGATAGAAGCCTCGAAGCCTCCAGCGCGTAGCGGATACGAACCATGACAGGCGACAAACTGACAGCTCTTCGCTTCCAAATTCTGGATCTGGCCGGGCAATATGCGGAACTCGCCCATGGCGATACTCCCTTTGAGCCGGACCGAACCAACGTTCCTCCCAGCGGCAAAGTGCTCGGTGCGCAGGAGATGCGCTTGCTTGTCGATTCCTGCCTCGACTTCTGGCTGACAACGGGCCGGTTCAATACAGAATTCGAAACCCGCCTCGCCAAGGTCACGGGCGCGCGCCGGGCATTGACGACGAATTCCGGGTCATCGGCAAACCTGCTCGCCGCGACGGCGCTTACGTCGCATTTGTTGGGCGACAAGGCGCTGCGGTCGGGAGATGAAGTGATCACCTGCGCCACCGGGTTTCCGACCACCGTCAATCCGCTGATTCAAAATGGCCTGATCCCGGTATTCCTCGATGTCGAATTGGGAACCTACAACCTCGACGTTTCCCGATTGGAAGAAGCGCTGACACCTCGGACCCGGGCGATCATGCTCGCCCATACGCTTGGCAACCCCTTCGATCTCGGTACCATCGCCGACTTCGCCGACCGCCATGATCTGATGCTGGTCGAGGATTGCTGCGACGCGCTGGGCGCCACCTATCGCGGCCAGCCGGTGGGTACATTCGGTAGCCTGGCGACACTGTCCTTCTATCCCGCGCATCACATAACGATGGGCGAAGGGGGCGCGGTCTTATGCAACAAACCGGCCTTCCGGCGAATTGTCGAATCTCTACGGGACTGGGGACGCGACTGTTATTGCGCGCCCGGCAAGGACAACACGTGCAACCGCCGTTTCGATTGGCAGCTGGGCGATTTGCCCTACGGCTACGACCACAAATACACCTACAGCCACTTGGGATATAACCTCAAAATCACCGACATGCAGGCCGCCGTGGCACTTGCGCAACTCGATCGGCTCGACGGCTTTATCGAAGCGCGCCGGCGGAACTGGTGCATCCTGCATGACGGGCTTTCCGACCTTCAGGACATCTTTCTCCTGCCCGAGGCGACACAAGACAGCGATCCCTCCTGGTTCGGGTTTTGTCTGACCGTCCTGCCCGGCGCCCCATTCAAGCGGGACGACCTAATTCGTCATCTCAATAACGAGCGGAAGGTCAGCACACGTCTCCTGTTCGGCGGCAATCTGACCCGACAACCCTATATGAAGGACCGGCAGTACCGGGTGGTCGGGCCGCTCGACAACAGTGACATCGTAACCAGCCAGACCTTTTGGGTCGGCGTCTATCCGGGGTTAACGCCGGCGCATCTCGACCACGTCATCGAGAGCATCCGATCGTTTTCGACGGGTCGGAGCAGCGGGGCGACGCGCGCCTCGTCAAATTTCTGATGACCCGCGACGCCACCGCTATCGCCAACGCTGCGGCCGACTCCAAGGCCAATCGCCGCCGCCGCCTCGCGATGGTGCGACGGCGTGTTGCCGAAGTATCTCACGCGTCAAATTCCGCTCACTTCGGATCCTCGCTGTCCTGCGTGGAAATTCTCGATTCGATTTTCAAGATCTCGGGCGTTTCCGAACCGGCCGCGCCGGATCGCGTTAGACCGCGGATCGTCATGTCAAAGGGGCATGCGGCGATGGTCTATTACGCGACCCTCGAAGCCTACGGGTTGATCCCAGGTGATGCTCTCGATCGGTATCTTCGCGACGGATCGGCGCTCTGGGGGCATGTCACCAAGACCGACGCGGTCCCCGCCATAGATGTTTCGACCGGATCCCTTGGGCACGGATTGTCGCTTTCGACAGGGTTCGCCCTCGGCCACCGGCTCGAGCGCCGCGATGCGGCAGTCTACTGCGTTCTCTCGGATGGCGAATGCGACGAGGGCGCGACCTGGGAAGCCGCCCATTTTGCCGGTCATCATCGGTTTGCCCGGCTGACGGCGGTGATCGACTACAACAAAATCCAAAGTCTCGACCGGGTGGAAAACGTCCTGTTGCTGGAACCCTTCGCCGATAAATGGCGAAGTTTCGGCTGGTCTGTCGGCGAGGTGGACGGCCACGACCCCTGGGCAATAGATGCAGCAATTGCGGGCCCGCGGGACGACGGCCCCTTGGCGGTGATCGCCCACACGGTCAAAGGTAAGGGGGTGCCGCGGATCGAAGACACCGTGGCGTCGCATTATCATCCGGCGACGGCGGAAGATTCGAGCACCTTCGATGCGTAATCACCTGATCGAATTGATTGCGGGCGATGCGGCCCGGCGCCCGGAGGTCGTGTTTATGACCGGCGATCTCGGCTTCTCGGTTGTCGAGCCGCTGCGCGACCAGATGGGGGACCGCTTCATCAACGCCGGCATCGCCGAAGCGAACATGGTGTCGATGGCGGCCGCCCTGGGGCTGAGCGGTTTCGAGCCCTATGTCTATTCGATCACGCCCTTTGTCACCGCGCGCTGCTTCGAGCAAATTCGCAACGACGTGTGTTATCACGGCGCGCCGGTACGGTTGGTCGGCATCGGCGCGGGGTTTTCCTATGGCACCCTTGGGCCCACGCATCACGCCCTGGAAGACGCCACGATCATGGCGACCCTGCCCGCAATGACCGTGTTCTCGCCGGCCACGCTTACCGAACTCGACGCGTTGTTTTCGGCGGCGCGGTCAATCGATGGACCAGTCTATTACCGGATCGGGCGCGAGAACGGACCCACCGCGGCATTGCCCGCATTCGACCCCGAGGCACCCGTCTCGGTGTGGCGGGACGGGTGCGCGGTAAATTTGGTCACGAGCGGATGCCTCGCCGGGCCGGTTTTCGCCGCCGCCGACACGCTGGCATCCGAAGGCATCGATCTCCGTTTGATTACGGTCCCGATCCTCGCGCCATTTCCAGCCACGGCATTCATGGCGTCGCTGGCCGCGGCGCCGACGGTAATTGCGTTCGAAGGGTACGCCGGCAACCCCCTGGAAGCGGGCGCCCTTAGCGCGCTTGCCGGACATGGATATAGGCATCCGGTAAAATCCCTGAACGCCGGCCGCGTCTTTGCATGCGAAGTGGGCGGTACCGACCATCAACGGCATCTCTTCGGCCTTTCGCCCGAGGCGATCTGCAATGCGGTCCGCTCGGCGGCCTCCGAAGGATCATGACCGCAATCCCAACATACGGTTCCCGGATCGTCGACGAGGATATGCGCAGCATCGTGCAAAACCTGGCGGTCTCCGCCGCCGCTTTACGGGATCAGCGGATCCTTGTTACCGGGTCGAACGGCTATCTCGCGCGCTATCTGGTGTCCGCGCTCCTGGCGCTGAAGGACGCCGGGCATGCGCCGGGCTTGTCGTTGGTGCTGGCGCAACGCGGTGCGCCGTCGGCGACAGACCCCTACAGCGAGCTTCTCGCGCGCGACGATATCGAACTACATTTGCAAGACGTGTGCGATCCCATCGCCGTCGATGGCGCCGTCGATATGATCGTGCATGCGGCCTCGAAAGCGTCGCCGAGCGCCTACCTTGCCGATCCGATTGGGACGATCGACGTCAATACGGGCGCCACGCGGTCCTTGCTAAACCTTGCGCTCGAAAAAACCGCCCGCCGTTTTCTTTATTTTTCCAGCGGCGAGATTTATGGCAATGCGCCACCCGAGGCAGTACCGACACCCGAGACATTTCCCGGATTGGTCGATTGCACCGGCCCCCGCTCCGTCTACACGGAATCCAAGCGCATGGGCGAGACAATCGTCATGGCTTTCCATCGGGCGCACGGCCTGAACGTGCAAATCGTCCGGCCGTTTCACGTTTACGGACCTGGTATGCGGCTCGACGACGGGCGCGTGATGGCGGACTTCCTGAAATGCCGTCTGAACGGCGATCCGATTGCGATTTTGAGCGCGGGCCGGGACACCCGCGCGTTCTGCTACATCGCCGACGCGACGGCCCTCACGCTGCAAGTGCTCGTCGCCGGATCGCCGGGCGGCGTCTACAATGTGGGAAATGACGGCGAGCAAATCAGCATCCGCGATCTTGCCGAGCTGATCGCGCGACTTGAGGAACCAAAGATGCCGGTTCGCGTCGCCGCGGATCCGGACGCCGCCCACCTTCAGGGTACCCCGGGTCGGGTGTGCCCGGATATGGACCGCTGCCGGCAAGAATTCGGATACGCCCCGGCGGTCGGATTGGACGCGGGCCTGCGGCGCACTCTGGCGTGGTATCGCGAGAATCAATGCGCCGCCGCGGGCGTTGGGAGGATTCCCGCATGACGAAGAAAATCAGTATCGTCACGCCTTGTTTCAACGAGGAGCTCAATATCGAGAACTGCTACGGTGCGGTGCGCGACCTGTTCGCGGGGGCGTTGCGCGACTATGAGCTGGAATACATATTTTGCGACAATTGCTCGACGGATGGGACCGTCGGGAAAATCAAGTCGATCCTCACCCGCGACCCGCGCGTTCGTTTGATCGTCAACAGTCGGAATTTCGGTCCCTTCGCGAATCTGTTCAATGGGGTCAAATCCGTCACGGGCGACGCTGTCGTGGTTTTTCTTGCCGCCGATCTGCAAGACCCGCCGGAGGTCATTCCCGAATTCGTCAAGCACTGGGAAGCCGGCTACGACGTGGTCTACGGCTTGCGGGAGCAGCGTGACGAAGGCGTGTTGCTACGACTCGTCCGGCGGCTTTTCTATCGGCTCTTGAACGTCTTCGCGCCCTTTGAAATTCCCGAAAATGCCGGCGAATTTCAACTGATCGACCGCAAGGTCGCGGATCAGGTCGCTCAATTCAACGACCATTTCCCGTTCGTGCGCGCGATGATCGCGTATTGCGGGTTCAAATCAATCGGCGTTCCCTATCGCTGGCGGCGGCGCGAGAAGGGGATTTCGTCGAACTCGCTCACCCGCCTGTTCGATCAGGGGTTGGGCGGCATCATTTCCTTCAGCAATGTGCCGATGCGATTGGTGCTGATCGCCGGGAGCGTGACGGCGACCGTGAGCCTCGTCGCGGCGATCGTCTTTCTTGTCGTGAGCGCAATTTACTATCGGGAGCTGGCCCCGCCGGGCATTCCGCTTTTGACCATCGCCCTGTTCTTTTTCTCCGGATGCATCCTCTTTGTGCTCGGCTTTCTCGGCGAATATATTTTGGGTATCCACAGTCAGGTTCGACATCGTCCGATCGTCATCGAAAGCGAGCGGTATAATTTTCCCGTTCCGGCCGACGGAATGGACCCGCGGGAAACGCCGCAGATGGCTGCCGACTTAACGGAATATCGCAGGCTGTATGCCGCCGGTGATCTCGACCGCGGCTCCTTTTGGTCAGGCCTGTCGCATGAAACCACGGCGCTGCGCCGGCTTCAGCCGATGCTCGCGGGTACCATGCTCGAGCGGATCGAAATCGCCGATGGCGAGTTAATCGTCTCCACCCGGTCGGGCGTCCGTTTCATCTGGGAACCGGAGGATGTGCGCACCGCCCCGAATATTGCCTTCATGGAAGGCGCTTATGAGCCGGAGGCATTCGATCTTCTGACCCGACTTGCCGCGGGAAAGCGGACCGTCCTCGACATCGGTGCAAATGTCGGCTGGTACAGCCTGCATCTGGCGCAAGTTCTCTCCGGCGATGGCGCGCGTGTGCATGCGTTTGAGCCGGTGGGAAGCACCAATGAACGGCTTTGCGGCAATGTCGCGCTGAACGCGGCCGGCGCCAAAATTGCGATTTACGATTTCGGATTGAGCGATCATTGCGGCGACGCGTCGTTTTTCCTGCCCGCGGCTTCCGGCTCGGTGGCTGCATCCCTGCGCGACCTGCATCCCGACGAGACGTCGCGGGAGGTGCGGTGCCGCCTGGAAACGGCGGACGTATTCTTGGCGCGGGAAGAGATCGATCGCGTCGATCTCGTTAAATGCGATATCGAAGGGGCGGAGCTGATGATGTTGAAAGGCGCCTCGCGGCTACTCACCGTCGACAAGCCGGTGTTCTTCATGGAGCTTTTGAGGAAATGGTCGCGCGCTTTCGGCTATCAGCCGGACGATGTTTTGAAACTGATGGCCGGGCATGGCTATGCTTGCTGGGCGATCGGTTATGGGACCCCGCGCGAAATCGATCGCGTCACGGAGGACACGGTCGAAACCAATTTCCTGTTTCTCTGCGACAGCCACGTGGGTGAGCGTGAAACGGTCGCGGAACTTGCCGCGGCGGCGACCTGAGAACTGGAGTCACATAGGAAGCGGGTGGCTCCTCATATGAAATCCGTAAGACACCCCGGCGATTGGATCCTGCGACGGTGGCCGGTTGCGCTTGTTCTGGCGGTGGCCGCGTGGAGCGTCTATCATACGATGCTCAACCACGATGTCGCCTACTACCTCCTGTTGGCGCGCGGCCTCGACGAGGGCCGGGAACTCTATGCGACGTTTCCGGATTACGGTTTGCCAGCGAACGGTTGGCTCGCATTCCTATCGCTGCGCGTTTCGAGCGTGCTCGCGCTACCCCTGGTCGAGACGCACCAATGCGTTTTATTCCTCCTCGCGGCGACCGGCGCAATCGCGGCCGGCCGGATCCTCGAACGCCTCTTCGGGCGGGAAACGGTCGCGGGGCGCACTGCAATGCCGCTTACCGTGGCAATATTCCTGTTGTATCCGGGATATGAATTCGGCCAGCGGGACTATCTGTTCGCCGTTCTCGTCGCGCCCTTGGTCATGACGGTTGCCGGCCGGCATCTGGGCTTGCGGCCAGGCGCGACGCTCTCGGTCGTCGTGGTCCTCACCGCAATGATCGGTGGGTCCTTCAAGCCGCAATTTGCGTTGCCGCTGATCATGTTGGCGGGGATCGAGTTGATCCTTCGGCGCGGCCGTCTGCGCGCCGTGGCACGTGAAGTGTGGCTCGCCGGCGGCGGTCTGATCGCGTATGTGGCGCTGGTTCACATTCTCTATCCGGCTTATTTTACTGAAGTCCTGCCATCTGCCGTCGTGGTATATGGCAGCTACACCGGAAGCCTGAACAGTTCCCTGTTCAGACATCTCGTTCAGAATTTTGCCGGCGCGATTATCGCAATCTGCTTGGTCGTCTTTCTTCTGCGTGCGCATCGGTCCGAACGGCCGCGCAACTGGCTCGCGCTGACGGCGTGCTGGTTCGTTTTCGGTGCCTCCCTCCTTGCAATGTTCGTCCTCCAGCGTCAGGGATTTATCTACCACCTATTGCCGTTCGGCCTCTACGTCTCGATATCCATCGGCGTTTTCGCACTCCTTCTTCTCGAGCGATCGTCCGTTTCGAAATCGACGCGTCCCGCGGTCCTGTCCACCACATTGGCGCTCGCCATCATCGCGGGCGCCAGCGCGACTGCGGCGCCCAAGCCGGAGTTGAGCCGGGCAAGCGTTCTGGAGGATCCTTTGGGCCGTGCCCTCAGGCAATTGCCTGCGCGGACGCCGGTCCTCATCCTCTCGACGGGCGTCCCGCCCCAGTCACCGATCCACGCCTATGCGGATATTCGCTGGGCCGGCGCTTTCGGCGCAATGACCGAAATGGCGGCAATCGTGAAAGACCGTGACGCCGCCGCAAAGGAAGGGCGTCCCCGGGTGCCGGCGTTGGTCGCGGTCGAGCAGGATTTGCGGCGGCGGGTCTTGCTTTCCCTTGCGGCACCCCGTCCCGAGATGATTTTCATTGACGTTTCGCCGACGCTCCGGTGGTTCGAGCACTACGATCGCCCTATTGGTATTCTCTCCTTCCTGAAGGAGGACCCGCGGTTTACAGCGGCGTGGTCGGACTATGAATTCCTGACGGAAATGCCAACGCTGTTCGGAACTCCCGTCAAGGCTTACAAACGCCGCTAGTCTGCGGCATCGGAGCGCGCACGACATTCGAGGATGCCGGACGTTCGGCAGAACAGGTGAACCTGCGGCAGTGTCTGATTAAATCGGCTTGAGCTGGGCAAAGGTGATCCGTAGCTTCCGGCAATGCACAATCAGTTCCGCTATTTCAACGGCAGTGTCAAAGTAAATTGATTTGAACCGTGCAGTGGCGTTCCGTAGCTTCCGGCGATGCACAGTCCCTTCCGATTTTTCAACGGCTCACCCGAGGTCATCCGCCTCACGGTGATGATGTACATTCGCTATCCACTGTCGCAACGGCAGGTCGAAGATTTACTGTTCGAACGGGGTATCGATATCTGTCACGAAACCGTGCGGTTCTGGTTGAATCGGTTCGGTCCGATGTTCGCGGCGGAGATCAGGAAACGGCGCGTTCGTCAACGATCGTACTCGCGTTGGCGTTGGCACCTGGACGAGGTTTTCGTACGGATTAATGGCGAGTTTCATTACCTATGGCGCGCGGTTGATCACGAAGGCGAAGTGCTTGAGGTTTTCGCGACGAAACGCCGGGATCGCAGGGCGGCACTGCAGTTTACCAAGCGTGCGATGAAGCGCTACGGCCGGCCGCAGTCGATCGTGACGGACCGGCTCCGATCTTACGGCGCCGCGATGAAAGTTATTGGGATTGTGCAGCGTCGGGAGTGCGGTCGCTGGCTCAATAACCGGGCCGAAAACTCACACCAACCGTTCCGACGACGAGAGGGTGCGATGGCCAAGTTTAGAGACATCAAGACCCTGCAAAAATTCGCTTCCGTCCATGCCTCGATTCATAATCACTTAAATCTTGACCGACATCTCAACCGCCGCGACATCTTCAAGCAGAACCGCTCCGCCGCCCTGGTCGAGTGGCGTCAGCTGGCGGCCTGAGGGCGTCACTGTCTCGCACTTTGTCGGCCAGTCTGCGTTAAGCCGACAGCGCCATGACATGGACGTCGAATCCGCGCAAAGCCCGCGCAATTGCGGGTTTGCCCGATTTCTCGCAACACACTGATATAATGCAATAAAACAAGTGGTGGAGCCGAGGGGAATCGAACCCCTGACCTCTACAATGCCATTGTAGCGCTCTCCCAACTGAGCTACGGCCCCATGGTTTGGTCGCGCCCGCCATTACCGAATTCGGCCAAGGCGGGACGTGACCGTTATAAATACGCGCCGTCCGGAGGCAAGGGAAAATTCACTTGCCCCGCCAGGGCGTCTATTCCTCGGGTTTCTCCTTGACGACCTCGACACCTTCGACCAGCTCGCCAATATCGTCGCCGGTTTCGTCATCGTCGGTCGCGAGAATATTTTCATCGGGCGCGTCCGCGATATCTTCCACATCGTCGTCCGCGACCACCTCGGCATCGTCGTCATTGGCAGCGACCACCGCCGGCTTCGGTTTCGGTTCGGGCGGCGGCGCATTGCGGGCGCGCTTGAGACGCGTCACCTGCTCAGGATCGAAGACGACGCCGCATTTCGGACACACGATCGGATCGCGTTGCAAATCATAGAAGCGGTCGCCGCAGCCTGTACACAGGCGCTTGGTTCCCCATTCCGGTTTTGCCACGGCAATCTCCTTAAAATAGGCAGGCTGAAACGCGCGTGCCAATTGCCACGATCTCTACTACGTATCAAGGGCTTTTTGCGGTTTACCGATGTTGCGCCATCAACTGTCGCAATTCTATGACGATGGACCGGCTTTGTGGTAGAGACTGCACCGGATCGAGCCGAAGGAAATCCATGGCATGCAGCCGATAACCGCCACTCCCGCCGATGCGCTGGCTGGCGATTGCCCGGTACCGGGCGACAAATCCATTTCGCATCGTGCCGTTCTGATCGGCGCGCTTGCGGTTGGTGAAACCCGCATCACGGGATTGCTGGAAGGTGAGGACGTCCTGCGGACGCTTGCGGCTATTCGCGCCCTCGGCGCCGGCGTGTCGCAGAAGGGTCCCGGAAACTGGTTGATCCACGGCGTCGGCATCGGCGGGTTGAGCGAACCGGACGACGTTCTCGACATGGGAAATTCCGGAACCGCGGCGCGTCTTCTGCTCGGTGTCCTCGCGAGCCACCCGATAACCTGCATGATGACCGGGGACCATTCGCTCCGCACGCGCCCGATGGAGCGTGTCGCCGCGCCGCTTCGCGGATTCGGCGCGACAATCCTGACGCGCGAAGGCGGACGGCTACCGCTCACGGTGGTTGGGGCGGCGGATGCCATGCCCGTCGAATACACGCCGCCGGTCGCTTCGGCACAGGTGAAATCGGCGATCTTGCTGGCGGGCCTCAACGCCCCCGGGCAAACGACGGTGATCGAGAAACGGCCCACCCGCGATCACACGGAGCGTATGCTTCGGCATTTCGGCGCGACGGTCACAGTCGATCCATTGCACGCCGGCGGCAACAGGATCAGCGTCACCGGGCAACCGGAATTGACCGCCGCGGCGATCGACGTCCCCGCCGATATCAGTTCCGCCGCTTTTCC